>Ga0194130_10009431_pt1 | contig 10062 bp, 8 predicted proteins | sample TA2KigsurfametaG_FD_160084 | JGI IMG/M metagenome (GOLD analysis project Ga0194130, IMG submission 160084) | Freshwater microbial communities from Lake Tanganyika, Tanzania - TA2015050 Kigoma 12 surface | ecosystem: Environmental > Aquatic > Freshwater > Lake | place: Tanzania: Lake Tanganyika... | reverse complement strand
GACCCGACTGCAGGAGTGGCTGCAGTCGCGCGCGCTGCCCTTGCCCGCCTACAGCGTCGAGAGCGTGAGCGGTGAGCCGCACGATCAGCATTTCGTGGTGCGCTGCGAGATCCCAGCCAAAGATATCAGCACCATGGGTGAGGGCTCGAGCCGAAGGCGCGCCGAGCAAGAAGCCGCGCAGCGTGCGCTCGCACAAATAGGTGAACGCACATGAACGAGTTGCGCGAGTCTGCAGAGTTGCGGGCCGGGTTCGCTGCGCTCGTGGGTCGACCCAATGTCGGCAAGTCGACCCTGCTCAATGCACTGGTCGGCGAGAAAGTGTCGATCGTCACGCCACGCCCGCAAACTACGCGGCATCGCATCACCGGGCTCGTCAACCGTTCTGGCTTGCAGATCGCTTTCGTCGATACGCCGGGTTTGCACGCGGGGGGCAAGCGCGCTCTCAATCGCGCGATGAATCGTACGGCGGCGGCGGCGTTGCTCGATGCCGATCTCGTCGTGTTCGTGGTGGAGGCCTTGCGCTGGACGCCAGAGGACGAAGCGGTACTGCAGCGGATCCGCGAGAGTGGGCGCGCGGCGCTGTGTGTGGTCAGCAAAGTCGATACCGCGAAGCCTCGCGATCGTTTGCTGCCGTTCATCGCGCAACTCGTACAGCGGCATGAATTTCGCGCCATCGTGCCGGTGTCGGCGGCGCGTGCCGACAACCTCGAGGAGCTGATCGCAGCCATCGGGCGCGAACTGCCGCTGTCGCCGCAGCTGTTCGACGAGACCGATCGTACGGATCGCGATCTGCGCTTTCGCATCACCGAGATCATTCGCGAAAAACTTACGCTGGAACTCAATCAGGAAGTGCCCTACGGCGTCGCCGTCGAGATCGAAAAAATGGCACGCGAAATGGCCGACGGCGGCGAACGCGAACTCATTCACGCGGTGATCTGGGTTGATCGCGAGGGCCAAAAGCCCATCGTGATCGGCGCCGGCGGCGCGCGACTCAAGCGAGTCGGTAGCTCCGCCCGTCGCGAAATCATCGGACTGCTCGGTCATCGCGTTCACCTCGAGCTGTGGGTCAAGGTGCGCGAGAACTGGGCGGATAATGCCCAGGCGCTGCGTACGCTGGGCCTCGAGTAAGCGGAGCGCTGCGGTGGCCAAAGGCAGCCGACGCGTCGAACTCGCCGAACTGTACGTATTGCATCATCGCCCTTGGCGCGACACCAGTCGCATGCTCGATGTGTTCACGCGCGAGCATGGTCGGCTGACGCTGTTTGCGCGCGGGGTGCGCGGACCCAAATCGCGCAGCGCCTCGGTGCTACAGCCGTTCCGCTTGTTGCTCGGCTCCTGGACCGGCACCGGGGATGCGGGGCAACTCAATCAGGTGGAGGCAGCGCCGGCAGCGGGCGAGTGGCAGGCGCTGCCCGCAGCCGCCTTGCTCAGCGCGTGGTATCTCAATGAGCTCGTGCTCAAGCTGACGCTGCGCCATGATCCGCAACCACTCGTTTTTGATCTCTATCATCAGAGCCTCGAGCGTCTGCGCGCGACGGAGCCGGTGTCCGGGGTGCTGCGCAGCTTCGAGCGGCAGCTCTTGGAGATACTGGGCTACGGCGTCGAGTTTCGCGCCGAGGCCCGCGAGGGCGCCGCGCTGCGCACCGATGCGTATTATCATTTCCACCCCGATCTCGGTTTCATCGAAGTGTCGGGCGCGCCGCCGACTTCGGCCGTGGCAGGCGGCGACCTGCTGGCCATCGCCGAGGACGATTATCGGGATCCGGCCGTGCTCGATACGGCACGACGGGTGTTGCGAGCGGCACTGGATCGTGCACTCGAGGGTCGCGATTTGAACACGCGTGCGGTGGCGCGGGCGGTCAGCCGTCGGCCACGTCGCCAGGAGACAAAGAATTCATGACTGCGAGCATCGATCTGGGTGTCAACATCGATCACGTGGCAACGCTGCGGCAGGCGCGACGCGTGAGTTATCCGAGTCCGATCGAGGCTGCGCTCGCCGCCGAGCAGGCCGGTGCCGATAACATCACGCTGCACTTGCGCGAGGATCGCCGGCATATTCAAGACGCCGACGTCGACACGCTGCGGCCGCTGCTGCAGACGCGCATGAACCTCGAGATTGCAGTCACCGACGAGATGATCAACTTCGCACGGCGTATCCGTCCCGCCGATTGCTGCCTGGTGCCGGAGCGTCGCGCCGAGATCACCACCGAGGGAGGGCTGGATGTCGTGGGCCAGATCGGTCGACTGCGCGAGAGTTGCGCGCTGCTCGCGGCCGGCGGCATCCGTGTGGCGCTTTTCATTGATCCAGAGCCCGCACAAATCGAGGCGACGGCGCGCGCCGGCGCGCCAGTGGTCGAATTGCACACCGGCCGCTATTGCGAAGCAAGGGGCGCCGACGCGGCGCACGAACTCGAACGTCTGCGTGCGGGGGCGCGGCTCGCGGCCACGCTCGGTCTCGAGGTCCACGCCGGTCACGGGCTGCACTATGAAAACGTGCACGCCGTGGCGGCGATTGCGCAGATTACCGAACTCAACATCGGCCACGCGATCGTCGCGCGCGCCGTTTTTACCGGCCTTGCTGCAGCTGTGCGCGACATGAAGGCGCTGATGGTGGCGGCTCGCTCATGACGACACTTGTTTTCGATATCGAAACCGTTCCCGACGTCGAACTTGGTCGGCGGGTTTTTGGCCTCGAGGGACTCGCTGACGTGCAGGTCGCCAAAGCGATGTTCGCGCAGGCGCGTCGTCACGGCGGCAGCGATTTTTTGCCGCATGAGCAGCATCGCATCGTGGCGATCTCTTGTGTCATGCGTCGCGGCGACACGCTCAAGGTGTGGAGTCTCGGCGATCTCGAGTCCACCGAAGCCGACCTTGTCACGCGTTTTTTCGAAGGTATCGAGCGGCACACGCCGAATCTCATCTCCTGGAACGGCGGCGGGTTCGATCTGCCCGTGTTGCATTACCGAGCACTCAAGCACGGCGTGGTAGCGCGTCGCTATTGGGAGACGGGTGGCGAGGATCAAAGTTTTCGCTGGAACAATTATCTGAGTCGGTTTCACGAGCGGCACACCGATCTCATGGATGTGCTCTCGGCTTATCAGCCGCGTGCCAAGGCGAGCCTCAGCGACATGGCCTATCTGCTCGGTCTGCCGGGCAAGCTTGGTTTCTCGGGCGATCAGGTGTGGGACGCCTACACCGCGGGCAACTTGCAGGGTATTCGGCGCTACTGCGAAACCGATGTCCTCAATACTTGGCTCGTCTTTTTGCGTTTCCAGATGATGCGCGGCCGCATCGATGCGACCGGTCTCGCCGCTGAAGAGGCGCGCGTACGCGAGCTACTCGCCGCGGCCGATGAACCGCATTTTGCGGAGTTTCTCGCGGCCTGGCCGCCGACCGCATCGTGAGTCGCGGTCCGAGACCCCACGGTCCGCCCGAAGAGGCGGTGGTCGCTGCGCTCAATCATGATGGCGAGGGCGTGGTACGCGAGGCAAAGACCGTCTTTGTTGCCGGGGCTCTGCCGGGCGAGCGCATTCGTTTTCGCCGGGTTCGTCAGCATCGGCAGCACGATGAAGGCGAGCTCCTCGAGGTGCTCGAGGCCTCGGCTGCGCGTGCGACGCCGCGTTGCGCGCACTTCGGGGTGTGCGGCGGTTGTTCGCTACAGCACCTCGCGCCCGCCGCGCAGTTGCAGGCGAAGCAGCGCGAGCTCGCCGACAATCTCGAGCGCATCGGGCGGGTGAGCCCCGAGCGCTGGCTGGAGCCACTCGCCGGGCCGGTATGGAATTACCGTCGCCGTGCGCGTCTCGGTGCCAAGTTCGTGCCTAAGCGTGGCCGCGTTCTCGTCGGCTTCCGCGAGCGCGCGAAGCCGTACATTGCGGCGCTCGAGCGCTGCGAAATCCTTGCGCCGCCGCTTGATGCTTTGATTACGCCGCTCTCCGAGTTGCTGACGGGGCTTGCGGCGCGGGCTTCGATTCCGCAGATCGAAGTCGCGGTGGCCGACAATCTCACCGTGCTCGTGCTGCGCAATCTTGTGGAGCTCGGCGCCGCGGATCGCGCTGCACTCGCCGCGTTTGCAGTCAAACACGGGCTACGCATTGATCTGCAGCCGGGTGGTCTCGACAGCATTCGACCGCTTGATGCGGCCGGCGCCGCGCTCGAATACCGCGTGTCTGCCGAAGGTCTGCGCTACGAGTTTCAGGCAACCGATTTCGTGCAGATCAATGGCGCGGTCAACCAGGCGCTGATTGCGCGGACGATCGAACTGCTCGAGTTGCAGCCGAATCATCGGGTGCTCGATCTGTTTTGTGGGCTCGGCAACTTCACGCTGCCGATTGCTCGTCGGGTCGCGGAGGTGGTCGGCATCGAGGGCGAGGCGGGATTGGTCGCGAGAGCGCGCCACAATGCGGCGCTCAATGATTTGCACAATGCACGCTTTCATGTTGCGAACCTTGCCGAGGCCGATGGCGGTGCTGCGGCGTTAGCCGGTCGCTTTGCACGCATACTGCTCGATCCGCCCCGTGCCGGCGCCATCGAGGTGCTGCCGCGACTTGCGGCGCTCGGTGCCGAGCGCATGGTCTATGTGTCGTGTCATCCGGGCACCTTGGCGCGCGATCTCGGCGTGCTCTGTCACGAGCACGGCTATAAGCTTGCAGCGGCGGGCGTGATCGACATGTTCCCGCATACCAACCACGTCGAGTCCATTGCCGTGCTGGAGGCCTCACGATGACTTTGGGACCGTTGATGATCGATCTCGAGGGTACCGTCCTGCAGCCCATCGAGCGCGAGTTGCTGCAGCATCCGCTGGTCGGCAGCGTGATCCTGTTCGCGCGTAACTACGGAAATCCTCTGCAGCTGCGGCAACTGGTCGCCGCGATCCATGCGGTGCGTAATCCCGCGCTGATCGTCGGTGTCGATCACGAAGGTGGTCGCGTACAAAGATTTCGCGAAGGTTTCTCGCGCCTGCCCCCACTGCGCCGTATCGGTCACGAGCACGATGCGGCGCCGCGGGCGGGTCTCGCGCTGGCGCGCGAGCTCGGCTGGTTGATGGCGGCGGAGCTGCGCGCAGTAGGCGTTGATTTATCTTTTGCGCCCTGCGTTGATCTGGATTACGGCGTGAGCGAAGTCATCGGCGATCGCGCTTTGCACGCCAATCCCGAGGTGGTCGGCGCACTCGCCGTCGCGTACATGCATGGCATGCGTTCAGCGGGCATGGTGGCCACGGCCAAACATTTTCCGGGTCATGGCGCAGTGGTCGCGGATTCGCACCACGCCTTGCCAGTCGATCGTCGTTCGCTCGCCGACCTCGATCCCGATATCGCGCCGTATCGCCTGCTGATAGCCAACGGCCTTGCCGGCGTAATGGTTGCGCATGTGCTTTATCCCGAAATCGATGCGGTTCCCGCGAGTGCCTCGCAGCGCTGGATTCGCGGCTACCTGCGCAACGAGTTGCGCTTTCAAGGTGTGGTGTTTGCCGATGATCTGTCGATGGCCGGCGCTGCCGCAGTGGGGGGTATCGTCGAGCGGGCCGAGAAAGCGCTGGCTGCAGGCTGCGATGTGCTGCCGGTCTGCAATCATCGCGACAGCGTGATCGCACTGCTCGATGGCTTCCAACCGCCCGTCGACGCGGCGGCGGCGTTGCGCCGGGTACGCTTGCGCGGCCGCGGCCAATGGACGGCCGAATCGTTGCGCGAGTCGGCGGAGTGGCAGGCGGCGCAGGGCGCACTCGAGCGTTGTCTGGCGCCGCCCGATCTGAGGTTGGCCTGAAACTCGATTGCGATTTATTTGCCGCCTGGCGTGATGATCGCGACGACGCCTAATCCCGGGTGGTCGTAGTAGTTCTTTTCGTTGAAGCGGATACGACGGATCTCGCTCATCTGCAGCGCTGCGCCGCCCTCCGGCGTGTAGCGCAGGTTCATGCCGAAGTGCAGCAGCGAGCCGCGTTCGAGCAAAAATTGTCCGCTGAGCCCCGGCACTTGCAGACCCACGCGTTCGACCGCGAGCCCGTTGCGCGAACCCCAGCTGCTGGCCGTCTGCGTCCAGCCGGTATGCGCAAGGACGCGGTATCCCGCACCTGCGAGTTTTTGCCGAGCTCCGGCGAGTTGCAGTTTGGCGGCGGGCAGGGCGCCCACATAGCGCGCTACTTGGGTTGCACCTTGGGCCGAGTCGCCGCTTGCCGAGCGTGCGGCCGCGGCGCCAGGTTCACCCTCGCGCGGTCCATTCATGCGGAAAATCAGCACCTCGATGTTGTAGGTGCTGGCGGCCGCCGCGCCCTGCGTGATGGCGGGCGGGCTGGCGACGAGCACGAGCAACATCACGCCGAGGCAGGTCAGGGTCGGGCGCACGCTCAAGCCAAGACGCGCGCTCAAGCTTCGACGCATGCTCGAGCTCGGACGCATGATGGGGGGCAGTCGCGGGGGCATGGGCAGATGATAGCCGAGCGGCCTCAGGCTGCGGCGGCGAGCTTCTGCAGCAGGCCGCTGACGAATTCATAGCGCTCGGCCTCATCGTCAAGCTCGCGCGAGACCCGCAGTTTGAGCGGCCCTTCGAGGCGGTACTCTCGCGAGCGATCCTGAATGAGCCGGATGACCGCGCGCGGATCAATACGATTTTCGGTTTCGAAGAGGACCGTGCCGCCGTGGCTGCCAAAATCGAGCCGCCGGATGCCGAGCCGCTGGGTGATCAGGCGCAGCCGCGCGTTGCGCAACAGGTTCAGGGTTTGCGGCGGCAGCTCGCCGAAACGATCGACGAGTTCCGCGGTCAGCGTGTCGAGCGCGGCGTTGTCGGCGGCGGCCGCGATTTTTTTGTAGAGCGCGAGGCGTACATTGACATCGCTGACATAGGTCTCGGGCAGCAGGGCGGGCACGCGCATTTCGACTTCGGCCTGCGCGGCGAGCGGCGCATCGAGATCGACCGTACGGCCATCCTTCATCGCCTTGACCGCCCGGTCGAGCATGTCGAGGTACATGGTGAGGCCGACTTCGGTCATCTCGCCGCTCTGCTCCTCGCCGAGCAATTCACCTGCCCCGCGAATTTCGAGATCGTGCGTGGCGAGTACGAAGCCCGCGCCGAGGTCTTCGAGCGACTCGAGTGCCTCGAGCCGTTTGAGCGCATCGCCGGCGAGCACTTTGCGCGAGGGGATCAAAAGATAGGCGTAGGCCTGATGGTGCGAGCGACCGACTCGGCCGCGCATCTGGTGCAGCTGCGCGAGACCGAACCGATCGGCACGATCGATGAGGATGGTATTGGCGCTCGGCACGTCGATGCCGCTCTCGATGATGGTGGTGCAGACCAGAATGTCGAAACGCCGATGATAGAAATCGACCATCAGCTGCTCGAGTTCACGCTCGCGCATTTGGCCGTGACCAACACGGATGTTGGCCTCGGGCACGAGGGTGGCGAGATCGGCAGCCACTTTTTCGATATCGCGGACTTCGTTGTGCACGAAATAGATTTGCCCGCCGCGCCGCAACTCGCGCAGGATCGCCTCGCGGACTGCCGCATCGCTCCATTCGCTGACAAAAGTTTTGATCGCCAGACGCTCCGCCGGCGGTGTCGCGATCAACGACAGCTCGCGCAAGCCGCCGAGCGCCATGTTGAGGGTGCGCGGGATGGGCGTTGCCGTCAGGGTGAGCACGTGCACTTCGGCGCGCAGGGCTTTCAGGCGTTCCTTGTCGCGTACGCCAAAGCGGTGTTCCTCATCGACGATGATGAGTCCGAGATCTTTGAAGCGCGCGTCGGCATGCAGCAGGCGATGCGTGGCGATGACGATATCGACCGTACCTTTCTCGATACCCTCGAGCACGGCCGTCGTCTCGCGGGTCGAGCGAAAGCGCGACAACGCTTCGACACGCACTGGCCAGTCGGCGAAACGGTCGGCGAAATTCGCGGCATGCTGCTGCGCGAGCAGGGTGGTCGGCACGAGTACAGCGACCTGCTTGCCGGCTTGCACAGCGACGAAGGCGGCGCGCATCGCGACTTCGGTTTTGCCGAAACCGACGTCACCGCAAACGATCCGATCCATCGGCTGCTCGGAGCACAGATCGGCCACCACCTTGCCGATGGCGTCGGCCTGATCGGCGGTTTCTTCGAAGGGGAAGGCGTTGGCAAAGGCCTGATATTCAAGCTCGCGCGATTCGAGGCGCAGCGCGCGGCGGGCCTTGCGTCTGGCATAGAGATCGAGCAACTCGGCGGCGGCGTCGCGCACTTTTTCCGCCGCGCGCTTGCGGGCGCGGCTCCATTGGTCGGTGCCGAGCTTGTGCAGGGGCGCTGCTTCAGGCGCTGCCCCCGAGTAGCGACTGATGAGATGCAGCGAGTGCACGGGCACGTAAAGCCGATCACCACCTTGGTACTCGAGTACTAAAAATTCACCGCTTTGGCCGCCGACCTCCATCACCTGCAGCCCGACATAGCGGCCGATGCCGTATTCCTCGTGAACCACGGGGGCGCCCGCGGTAAGCGATTGCAGATCGCGCAGGATGGCGTTCGGGTCGGCGGTGACTTTGCGGCGGCGGCGCTCCTGACGCGCGCGCGTACCGAATAGCTGCGACTCGGAGAGTACGACCAGCGGCGGTTCGTCGAGTGCAAGACCGGCAAGTTCGGGCGCTACCGTCAGCGCGAGCTCGGCGTTGCTGGCGACGAACTGCGCCCAGCCCTCGCAGGGGGTGGCTCGGAGATTGGCGCCGCGCATCAGTTCGCCGAGCACTTCACGCCGCCCCGGCGAATCGGCGGCCAGCAGCACGCGACCCGCGTGATTCGCCAAAAAATTTTGCAGTGGCGCGAGCGGTTTCTCGGCGCGCGCATCGAGGCGCAGCTCCTGCGGCAGCCGCGAGCCGAAGTCGCAAGTCTCGGGCCCGGCGGACTCGCGGCGAAAACTTTGCAGGGTGATCGTCTGTCGAGTGCCGATACTGCTGTTGACTGCCGCCCCGTCAATGAAAAGCTCTGCGGGTTGCAGCAGCGGTCGCTCGAGATCGCCGCAGCGGTCCTCGTAACGCGCTTGCAGCGCCTGCCAGGCTTTGTCGATCGTGCCGTCGAGATCCCCCGTGAGATCGACCATCACCGCATTGGCGGGCAGATAGTCGAAGAGTGTGGCCGTCTCGTCAAAGAAAAGCGGCAGATAGAACTCGATGCCCGCAGGCGCAATGCCATCGCTGACGCCACGATAGATGGCGCTGCGCGTGGGGTCGCCCTCGAAGCGCGTGCGATAGCGACGACGGAAGGCGCGTACCGAATCGCCATCGAGCGGCATTTCGCGCGCCGGCAGCAGGCGGATCGAGTTCAGCGCGTCCTGCGAGCGTTGCGTCTGCGGATCGAAACTGCGAATCGCCTCGATTTCATCATCGAAAAGATCGATGCGCAGTGGCAAATCAGTGCCCATCGGAAATACATCGAGTAGCGAGCCGCGCATGGCGTACTCGCCGGGGCCGGCGACTTGGCTGACACTCGAATAGCCTGCCTCGGTGAGGCGCAGACGGAAGGCTTCAAGGGCGAGCCGCTCGCCCACGGCGAGCGAAAAGCTGCGACTCGCCACGTACTGCCGCGGTGCGAGCCGTTGCAGCAGCGTATCGACGGTGACGAGCAGCAGGCCGCGGCGCAGGGTCGGCAACTCCGCGAGCGCCAGCAGACGCTCGCTCGTGATGTCCGGATGGGGCGAGAACACGTCGTAGGGCAGCACCTCGCCGTCGGGCAGGGTGAGTACGCGCAGTTCAGCGGGGGCAAAGAAACCGAGCTCGGCACGCCGGCGTTCGAGGCTGCGGCTGTCGGGTTCGATGACGAGCCAGGGGCGCTCATCGGCTGCGGCGGCCTCGGCAAGGGCCAGAGCCGCTGCGCTGCCATGCAGGCCCGTCCAGTGCACCTGCGGGCGCCCGGAATGGGGGATTAGGGGCCGGAGGAGCCGCGACATGGGCGCGCAAGCTTACCGGGCCGCCCCGCGGAGGCAAGCCCTGCGATGTGGTTAAATTCAACCCGATGTTCCAGCCGCTCTCGCTGTTCGTCGGTTTGCGCTACGTGCGCTCACGAACGCGGAAATTCTTCGTGTCGTTCATTACCTGGGTGTCGCTCGCCGGCGTG
>Ga0194130_10009427_pt1 | contig 10065 bp, 10 predicted proteins | sample TA2KigsurfametaG_FD_160084 | JGI IMG/M metagenome (GOLD analysis project Ga0194130, IMG submission 160084) | Freshwater microbial communities from Lake Tanganyika, Tanzania - TA2015050 Kigoma 12 surface | ecosystem: Environmental > Aquatic > Freshwater > Lake | place: Tanzania: Lake Tanganyika... | reverse complement strand
TCTTCTTTAGTATATTTTTTTAAATCAGGAGACTGTTTAATAACTTTTTGCATAGCCATTCTTGCTAAATGTCTAGCAGTAGAATAACCTTGTCCATGCTTTCCAGCAATCGCGGACTTTTTAGGTTTGCCGGTTACTTCAAACGGCGGGTTCGACTGGTTGTGGTTCTGTTCCATTTGTTATGTCTTGTGATACATCTGGTAAAGAATCTTGCTGATTAAAAAAATTTTTAGCTACCTCTTCTTTTTTTGCCTCTAATTCAGCTGATAGTTTTTCTCCCATAGCAGCTGCGAAATGATTGAAGGCTTCGGGTGTAATCTTTCCGTCAACTAAACTATCTACAATGTTTTGTGCGTGTTCAGACATATATTTCCTTTAACGATTATTTATTTATATCAAAAACTAACCTTCCGTTTCATTACTTAATTCTGTAGATTGTAATGAGCCAGGGGTTTGTTGCATAGGAGCGACTGGTTCAGCAGCAATTTCTTGTTCCATTGTTTCTATTTCATCATCATTCATTCTGAGTATCTCACGTCTTATATAATTTTTACTATAATAAATTCCAATATAAGGTTGCATTTGATTTAACAAATCAATTCTGTTCCTTAAATTTTCAGAAGATTTAAGCTCTTCAAAATACTGATTTTGAGCATAACGATAACTTATCTTTTCTTTTAAAATTTCCCAATCAGAATCAGTAATAATCCTTTTAAGTATTAATTGAGTTCTCAAAATATCATTAAACAAAGTGTTAAATTGTTTTCTTAAACGATTGATAAACTTTGCAAATTTATATTCTTCTCTATTAATTTCTGCTGAGCGTCCAAAGTTGAATCCAGACTGTTGTTGAAATCTTGAAAAAGGAATATTCAACGATTGATAAACTTTGTTTTGAAAATACTCAATATCTGCTATCTGTCCAAGGTTTTCACCCCCAGCAAGGGTAGTAATTTCTGTGCCTCGACCACCTTCTCTTCTCGGCAACCAAAAGTCTTCCAACATTGTCATAAATTTACGATCATCTTTTATCTCTCCTGTAGATGAATCGTATACAATTTTATTTCTATACCGAGCCATCACGTCCTTCATATACTGCTCTGCTTTAAGCTTTGGAAGGTTGCCAATGTCAATATAAAATATTCTTCTTTCTGGAGCTCTAGCCAGTCTATAAATTACTAAAGAATCAGCCATCATCTTTAATTGATTGACTGGCTTTATTGCTTTGTGCAAGTATCCGAGTACTAAATTTCTATCTAAGTCTAACATTCCGGAAGGACAAAAAACTACAGTATCACTAGAAATCCTTATGCCTGAGTTAGAAGTTTGAGGCGTCATGCCTACAGTAGTATAACTTAATCCTCTATCATTATAGATAAAAAATTCATCTACACTTTTAATTAGATCTATGCCAGATGTTGATTTTTCTTTTTTGACTTCTCTAACTTTTCTAATCTTTTTTGCATCGAGGTATCTTAATTCGACAATTCCTTTTTTAGGATCTTTAGTGTCGATTAATTTTTGATAATATATTCTACCATCTACGTACCAACGTCTAAAAATATCGTGAGCTTTTTGGTTAAAATCAAGAAGCTCAGTTACATTTGTAAACTCTTCTCTAATTTGTTTCTTCAAAGAGTCAGAAAGATTAATGTTGTCTAAATTAATAGTTACTGGAGGTTCTTCATCCACTGCTGCAATTGCATCATTTACTATTTCTTCTATAGCATTATCGCAATCCGGATAATTAGAAATCTCTCTATACTTTGTAATTAATTCAGCCTCAGAACGAGTAGAGGCATCAATGTCAACAAAGGTACCGTAATAGCCACCTGCACTGACAGTTGATACCCCATCGTCTGCAACAGGAGTAGCAAATGACTGTGATGTTAAGTCAGGCTTCTCCTGCTTTTGAATAGTAAATCCAAATAAGTTAATACCAGCCATAATAAATTTTCAGTTTAAATTAAAGTCTGTTAAAAATACCACCAAGTATACTTCCAAGACTACCGCTTTGTGAACTAGATGTAGCAAACGATTGATATCTCCAAGTGCAGGTAAATGTTGAAATTGTATCGTTTGCACCAAAGTCAAGACCAACTGGCGATAGATCAATTGGAAATGCATCTCTCAATACATAGGACTTTAGAATATTACCATTTTTGTCTAACTGAAATATATCAAGATTTCTTTGATATTCTGCTGGATTTAGTCTACCATTCTTAGTTTGTAAATCCTCCATTCCAATCATCCACTGCTCAATTGCATTTCTTACAGACATTTGAGCATCATTGAGAACAGTAATTGTCCACGGTGCATAAATTCTATCACCAGTAAACAACACTTCTCTTCCTCTGTAAAGAACAGTTGCTGGGTTAATTGTAGAACCCGGAAGTTCAGCAATATTAACTAAAAAAGGTGCTCTTGCAACGGCTGTTGCAGCTTGCGATACATACGTCGGAAACGATAGTTGTACCGCAAACTGATTAGGACGAAGTCCGCCATTAGTAAGAGACGACTTAAAACGCTCTACGTTAAAAACTGTTGACATCTATATCTCCTTAGGCTCCGACTTCTTCGAACGCAATTCCTGTTCTCGTTGCTACAAAGTTCAGTTGGATGAAGTTAATCGAGCGAGCAGGTTTAATGAAGATATCTGCAACAAACTCATTGCGGTCAATCACTTCTCCGGTGTTGTTGGTTTCATCACAGACCACTTTGAAGTCTGTAATACCACGACGACCCTGAACATCTCTTAAGAACGGCTCAACGAGGTTTCTGAATTGTGCTCTAGTGAATGCATCGTTAAATTCAAATAATTGAAATTTAGAAGCAGTAGCAATTGCTTTTTCGAGAACAATAAACAATCTACGAACATTGATTCTATCAAACGCAGAAGGTTTAGCAAGCAAAGTCTTATCACCAAATAGTACTGTTCCATTTCCTGGGAAAGTTACGACAGGATTTACACCCTTCTTATAGAGTGTGTCTCTATCAGTCTTACCTGGGGAGAAAGGAAGCTTAACAACGTTCTTAATCTGACCTCTATTAAATCCACCAGGTGAGAACCATGGATCTGCTACAAAGTCTGTGCGAACGCAAAGACCAGCAGTGTCTCCATTTAGCGGAACATATCTGTAAACGTCATTATAACGATCGTATTGATACTTCCAACCCGAATCTAGTACACCGTAAGAGGTTGAAGGTAGATTATTTCTAAAATCAACTGCAGCAGCAGCTTCATTTCCGGCATTGTTTACAACATCCGACAACTCAGGCGAAGCAAACACAACGCAATCTTTTCTTACTTCAGCAATATTGTTGATAACAAACGTAACAGTAGCAGACGATGCACCCCCAGTTGGGATTAGCGAAACATCATAAAGCTCATCATTAGCAAACGTTGCATAAGCAGATTGCACGTTACCAGCTGTAGCTGTTTCAGATGCGGTACCACCTTCAAACGACTGAGTGATGTTGGCAGTATTAGTAGTATTTGCAAACGTTACACCTGCAGCCTGCGAACCCCAGTTGCTTGTACCAACAACGTTTGCTGTATGTCCACCCCACCAAATGTACTTGGATTTGGAATTGATGACATTTTTATAAAAGTTTGTTGTTCCGTCCGGAAGTTTTGCATCAGATGCTTTAGAAACAAACGAGAATCTTTCCAAAACTTCGCCTTGGTTTCCAGTAAACAATCCGTCTTCATCAATAACAATAACATGGAGTTCGTCGTTTGCACCACCAGCAGCAGCTGTGTAAGCAGAAGTACTGGGAGCCTCATCAAAGTTGGCTTTGTAAGTCCAGTTAGTAAATGTATTTGCATCTGCCAAAGAAACTTTAAGTGAATTACCTAATAGTCCAGGATACTTTGCGTAAAAACCTATAGTAGATGAATTAGTAGAACTATTAGCTTCATAGTCAGTTAGATTTTCAACTAAAGTAGCGTTAGCTGTGAGCTGTGCGTTAGCTTTAGCAACTGCATTCTTTGCAGAGCTTCTATCTACCACACGAATTAATTGCAAATTATTTCCATAAGACAAGAAATTTGCAGAGGTGAAAAACGAAACGTAAGTATTATCATTAGGCTTTCCGAATCTTTCCACAAGTGATGCTTCGGAGTCTACTGTTACAACTTCGTTAGCAGGACCCCATTGGAAAGTTCCAGCAAAACCTCCTGCGGTTGTGGAAACCGAAGGAACTAAAAGAGTTAGATCCTTCTCGGTAACCAGTACGCCCGGTGAGAGCTGAAATGCCATTTTAATCTCCTTATAATGTTATGTTTACATCATAACAAAAATTTTACTTTATATTTATAAATTATTTTATTTGTGCTTAAAAATGCTTTGTTTTTAAGAATTCGTCCAAATCTTTTTGATATTTGTCTGTTAACCACAAATCTCCATCTTTAACTTCAAACTCTGGATCATCCTGATCAACAGAAGGAATGAACCCAAAAGGTGTGAGTTCTTCTTCTATTTGGTGAATTTGTTGGCTGTAGAGAGCTTGTCTGTTGTTAGCGTTCATTAAATCCTTAAAATAAGGATCATTTGAAGCCCACGAAAACAACACAAGAGACATAGTTAAATCATCGTGATACCCTTCATCTGCCTCATATGAACCTCTAGCTTCTACAAAGGTTGATAATTCTGAAATAACATCACTATCAAACACCAAAAGCTTACTTTCTTCTATAAGAGATTTTAATGTTTGACAACCAATTCTTTTTATTTGCTTAGTAGTCCTTACTCCTAATGTAGCATTTCTTCCAGTGCTGGATAATACTTGACCATATCTAGTATCGTGACCTACCCAAATCATATTCTCATACTCTAATTCATTATGAATAATGTCTGCTACTTGCTGACCTATGTCATTTATTTCAACTAAAATAAAAGCATTGTTGTAATCTTTAGCTGTTTTTACAATAACATCGGGATAAAGCAAAGGACTAATTTTGTTATTTTTATATTTTGCCACAATTGCAAAAGGATATGCTGTGCAATCTATCACTGTAAAAGCTGAATAATCTCCACCCACTCCTCTTGAAGTATCTACTGATACAAAATATGAATGTTCTTTATCTGGCTCTAAAATTAGATCTAATCCGTCTTTTTGATAAACAAAGTGTTTTGAAGAAAGACGAGAAATTGTATCGGCATTAATTAAAGTATTGCTAGAACCTAGGAACGAACAAAGAACCTCCTGGTTAAATTTTATATCCCCTAAAATTAATTTCTGCTCAGCTGCCCATTTTTCATCTCTACCTGGGATCATCCAATAAGGTATTTGCTTTGAAATAAAACCGTTTTCACCTTTTACTGCCTCATTCCAAAACTTCCAAAAATGATTATATCCTAAAGGAGTAGAAGTCAAGAGTACTTTGGTTGTTTCACCTGCCATAATTGTAGGATATGTAGAAGTAAAGAATTCTTCTGCTACGTTATTTGGAATAATTGCAGCCTCATCAATATAGAGCCAGTTTACAGATTTACCTCGAATACCGGATGTAGCAGTTGCAGCTGTAAAAATTCTAGCACCATTTTCTAATTCTACATCACCCTTATTCCAGGTTTTTATTCCTTGCTGCATCCATAGAGGTAAATTTTCATACATTATTTGATAGCGGTGAAGTACTTCTCTTGCTGAAGCCGACTTATTTGCCAAGATAGCTACAGTTTTATTGTGATTAAAGAGAGTATAGTGAAGAATACAAGCAGCAGAGGTAATTGTTTTTCCTTGCTGCCGTCCTTCCATAATAATAACTTTTCTATTATTTAAAATAAGATTTACTTTATCTTTTTGACAATCGTAGAGTTTAAAAGGAACTAAGCCTTTATCTAGCGACACAATAAAGCAATAGTTTTCAATAAAGTAAATTGGATCATCTTTGCAACGAAGGATTTCCTGGACTTGCTCGTGAGAATATTCGTGAACGTATCCAGGTTGCTTTAGACTAGTGTTGCCATTGTAACTATTTTTTTGGGTCATTTTCTGTCTTTTTGTTGTTTATCAATTTCATCAACTCAGATGTCGACCCAACAAATACATTATTTGTTTGATTGGTTACCTTAGACTTTTCATCTTCCACATCTTTCTTTTGCTTATGGATACCCATTAATTCTTTAGCTATTTCAGATTGTGTTTTTAAAAGCTGGCCAGCAACTTCGTATGTTCTTGGTGTTTCGGAGTTTTTAGCTAAGTGAATAAGTTCATCCAATACGTCTTCATTTTTAGATATAAGACCTCGCAATGTTTGCCTTGCTAATTGAAAGTCGTCCTCCTTTTCATTAACATTTACGGACGGACTAATGTTGATTTTTTCAACACTATGGTTTGTCGGTTCAACGTTAAAAATATTATCTAAAGCTTCAAAAGGTTTCATTTAAAAATCCGTAAAGGTTTCAACAAAAGAAGTAACGTTTCCTTGGGTTGCGTTTTGAGGATCAACTGTTACTTCATAGGTTTGAATTCTATCTGTCATTTCTGGATTATTAAACATTTCGGTATACACAGTTTTAATAATACCAGTTTTAGAAATAGGACCAAAGAAATTAAGCTTAACAGTAAAATCTAATGTCCATACTATTGCTCTTCTTTGTGTAAAGTCTCCCTCGTACTGATCATCATATCCAATATTGTTTAACACTATTTGCATGTCATTTTTTATGTTTAATGCTGGAATAGCATTTATAGACAAATTAAAATCAGGATTAAAGTAAGGTAAAATTTGCTCTACAATTTGCAGACCATCATCTTGGTTTTTTGCATAGATGTAGAGAGACATTTGAAGGTTGTATGGAGAAGGAGCATATTGTGAGTTAACAGTACTTGAAGTGTTATTAATAGCTCTATTTTGTTGAATTAAGCTTACCCGCCTTGAAGGATCATACTGGACTGACAACATTTCAAAAGCCATCCTAGGTAATAAGACTTGCTGGACTCTAGTTTCTACAGTAGGCAATGCTTCTATTCTAGATATAAATTTTTGTCTAGGTGCATAAGCTAGCGGTACTTTTATAGTTTGTACTACATCTCCATTAGCATTTTTTCTATCAATTAAAATATTATTAAACATATTGCCAAATGCAATGACTGATTTTCTAATTGTAGAATGATAGAATTTTTGTAACATTATTGATTATACACTTCCCCAAAAGGATTTTTTTCTGAAAAATCTATTACAGAAAAGTTGTCATCAAAATCTTCGTTTTGAGCAGCAGCATCAATATCTCTAATTACATAGCTTTCTAATATTAGCGAAGAAGGAGTTTCATATTCTAATAAGAAAGCATCTCCCGATTCTAGTAATACTTCGTATTGTGAGATATCTAAGGACAAAGAATCTTCAATATCGTCGATTGCAGCATTGCCAGTATCGATAGCCTCTGAACTGTATTGATACAATTCACAATCTAATTCATAAACATATAATTTGCCAACTTGATAGAATGGGTCTAATGCTCTAACTTTTCTAATTTCAAAATAAGACTTAGTTAAAGGAAAATATATTAAATCTCCTTCAGCTGGCCTAGTTGTTAAAATAGCGTTTCCATCTCTACCCACCTCTTGATCCCATCTTCTTCTTGAGACAACAAAAGTCGCCGAGTCTCTTATCTCTACTCCAAATTTAGTCAAAAGATCGCCCTCTCCTTCAAACCCATTTACATTTTTCAAATACATTTCTAACATATAGTTACTATCAAATTTGTTTAAAGGGTCTTCGGTTAAAACATTATCTCTGTTGACAGTTTTTCTAGGTAAGTAAAAAGTTTCAAAACCATAAATTTTTAAACATTCAATAATAATATCTTCCACAAGATATTGCTCAGAAGATCTTCCTATATTAAATCCAGATTGAAAGTAATGGTTAATCATTTTTAATTTTTTTGTTGACTACCCGTTGACATTCGAGTAGAATTTGTTTGTGGGCCTTTGAATTAGCCTGTAAAGAAATCAACCGGTAGTTGATATCTACTAGAAGCGTCTTCCCTTAGAATTTTTATTTCTTCTATTGCTTCGTCATAAATCTTTTGACCATTAAGAGTAACGCCACCAGGTAATTGTACCCCTTCAAATTTCTTAAGGTTTATTCCCCACTGTCTTTTTATTAAGGCAGTTAAGTATTCTTTTAAAAACATATCATTATAAACGTCTGTAAAAGTATCCGGATTCAATACTCTATAGCATTCTATAATTACATATTCTCCCTCCCTTACATCTTGATCCCAGCTCATATCCACATAAAGCCTATTCATGTGTCTATTAAATCTAACGGGCTTTACTCCAACTAATAGATCATTAATTAGTTGTAATTGGGTTTTAATTTGAGAATAGTAGATTATATCAGTAGATTGTAAGGAATATAGATCACTTAGAAGTATTTGATATCTTATATCAAACATAGCAATTCCCCTTGTTCTTGATGTAAAGGGAAGTACTCGTGAAACTGAAACTATAGAATCGTTGAGTGTGAAATACTTGTTATCTAAATTACCTTCAACAATTGAATTATATGGAGGGGCGTGATTAGATATAGAGCCTAATAGATTTTCACCAGGAATGAAATCTCCATTCCTAGATTTAATTTTTATTTGATTGTTTCCAGCTACGGTGGGAATTGAAACTATTACAGCAGTAGCACCAGATGTTTGGCCTGTAATAGTTTCTGAAACGGTGTATTGTGAAGCTGTGTTAGCTCCTATAGTTACAGTGGAATATTTTATCTGTTCTTTGAGGTATACTAATTCTACAGAATCAAAATGATATTCTCTATAAAACTGAAATGCCTCATCTACGCGATCTTCGACTTGATCGTCATCGACGTTAATTTCTAAAACTGGATGTCCAAGCTGCCTTAAGCAGTAATCTATAAGCTGTTGTCTGGAAGAAGGATTTGCCATAGTTTCCCTTTTTAGTTATATTTATATTTCTGGGAAAAGGCACTCCTGGATGAATTTTTTTACAGTTTCCGCATCATATCCCAAACTTTCCATGACTCTAGGAGTATGTGGATTTAATTTTTGATTTTTACAATACCAGTTTTGCTGATTTGTAAAATCGTATTTCTTTGTTTTTTCATCAAAAGATTCTCCAGTCCAATGTAAAAAAACATTATCGAGGTAATGCGTAAGAGTTTTTTTAGACAAATTTAGTACAATGTCAAGCTCTTCTTCGGTGTTTATATTTCCAGCTGCTATCATTCTTTCGCTAAAAATATTTCTTGCCCACTCTGGAAGAACTCTCGGCTTACTCCACTCTAAATCCTTAACCTCATCTACAAACCACTTTAATAACGGGTGGTCTTTATCTCCAGCCGGACTGAAATCGTGAAATGCACCTGTAACTTTATTAGGTCCAGCAATTAAATCAAAACCGTAAATTGGAGCAGAATCCCAAACTTTAGGAAAAATACACAAATGCATCATATAAAGCTTTTTTGTATCTCTAGCATCTACAACATCTAAATGGGCTCTACGAATGTGGCCACTAGTGTACACTAAATTTTCCCAATCGAAGGGATGAGTTTCTCCGGAAGGAAATGCTCTTGAATCTAAAATAGATTTAAAATCTTTAGTGTGCTGTATCAGTTTTTCGAATATTAAACTCATTTGCCATATCTTCAAAAAGATCTATTGCATATTGCATTGCTACGTTTGCTTCTAGTGCCATAGACATATCAAGTTTCTCTCTAGTTTTTGCAATAAGTTCGGATTTATTTTCAAACTCATACATTGTGCCAGAACCTGGTACGGATTTCTTTATAATTTGGCCACCAAACATATCTCCAAAATGTCTAACATAAATGTGAGCTAAAAGCATTTTAGGGTTGTGGTGCGAAAGATCTAAAAGGTAATCAATATATTTTTTTGTTATAGGAGAAAGGTAGCGAGGACCAAATTTAAGTTCATCTAAATCTTTTTTAATTTTTTCGCTTCTACAAATACCCTCTATACCTTCTAAAAGGTTGTTTGTGGTGCATTCTTTTTCGAGCTGGAAGTAAATTAAGTAAAGATTGTATAAAAAACTACCATAAGTATCCTCACTAATATTTCCTGAAAA
>Ga0194130_10009422_pt1 | contig 10069 bp, 7 predicted proteins | sample TA2KigsurfametaG_FD_160084 | JGI IMG/M metagenome (GOLD analysis project Ga0194130, IMG submission 160084) | Freshwater microbial communities from Lake Tanganyika, Tanzania - TA2015050 Kigoma 12 surface | ecosystem: Environmental > Aquatic > Freshwater > Lake | place: Tanzania: Lake Tanganyika... | reverse complement strand
GCCACCGCGGCTTCCGCCACGCTCCGTTCGGTCCGTTCTTCGCTCATGACCGTCATCTTCACTCACTTCCCCTCTTCGGCCACTAAGATTCCGGAAGAACCAAATTTTTGTACACGAGCAAGAGCGCCAACTCTTCAATAGACCGCCGTTAATTCGCTATCTGTCAACACTGCTATGCGGCGATTTTCCGCAGAAAATAGATCGGCGCAAGGATTAGGCACAGTACAAAACTTATCATCACAACGCCGTTGAGAGCATCTTGCGGCGCTTCTGCAAACTTAGGGATTTGACTCCCAATACCCAAGATAATTACGGCCAATTCCGGAGGCACGGAGCGCATCCTCGAAAGCCATACTTGATATCTTCCACATATCCAGCCAAAGACGAGAGCCCCAGCGATACAGAAGACGTCGCCGCCAAGCCATATCATGTAACCTGCGAATGTCGGCGAAAATCCGCCGGTGAACTCCGACATTTCCCCTCGATTTCTCCAAAAGAGAAAATCGCCCAGAAAAGTATAGCCAAACTCAAGGGACTGCGGACTGGGCTTGCTAGGCCAAAGCCATCTAGGAACAATTATTGTTGTCGACTCAATCAACGGCCCAACTATTCCATTCAAATCATACCCGCGAGCCATCCCATCGCGAACAATTCTATGCATCTCTGTTCCGGGCACACGCATCGCTAATGGAATGGCCACATTGTCCACAACTGAGAATCCCCCGTGCGCAAAGACTGCGTCGCCACGCTCGAACCAATCCCGAAAGAATCCCAGCAAACCCAGGAAGACCGCACCCCCAAACGCGCTAATTGCTAGCCATCTCAATCGGAGTTTCGCAAACTCGAGATGGTACATCGCAACAAACGCCCAAATAACGGGAACCATATTTATCCTAAATCCGCAGGTAGAAATTGCAAAGAGAGAATAGAGAACTGTCCCAAAACCCAACCAAGCGAACTTTGCTCCAACTACCAAGCCCCGCCTGTACCATATCAACATAAGGATCCCCAAATACCCAGGCACGATTGTCGCTCCGTAGACTACAAATCCAGGCACCAGGTGACCTCTGTATCTAAATTCGACAAATCGCTCCGCGTATACGCGCACACCACCGGCGGAATAAAAAATAAAAGCAAAACCAATTAAACTCAGTGACACAATAACTAGCCACGCGCCAAGCCCAGCCACAGACACGGCCCCTTCCCGCGTTCTTGGCACTTGAGACAATGAGCCGCGACCTTCCGCCCTGCGCCTACCAAGATCGAGGGTTCGGCGCGTCCAATGATTAGTGCCCAACAAAAATCCCCCACCAATTGACACAACCATCACTGTTGCATAAATGGACGCTAAGGCCGTCTGACGAGCTTCCTCCGCAGCTTCTGTGTTAAACATAGGGAAAGTTGTAACTCCAGCACTGAAACTCACAATGGGAAACACAGCGAACAGTAGTGCGTGATACAGAAGAAAGGCATGTATAGGAGATACGGCCACGAATCGACCAAGTTTTACTACGGCGTTAAAAAATAAGCCCAGAATGCATACTAATAGTGCACATGCACTGTAGACGTATAACAACGCAGTATTCATTGGGTTATTCTTGACCTACAGGTATTTTCACCAACGCCGACCGCACAGATTGAACAACTTCCTCAACAGAAACTCCCTGTATACATTCATTTGTACCTGCGGGGCAAAGGAGCTCCGCTCGGCATCCACGACACTTTGTCCAGTGCCTTTGAATTCGAACCCTCTTACCAAGGGGATCCCAAAGCCCAGGGTGATGTATCCCGGAGAATATCACAATTGTTTCCACGCCCAATCCGGCGGATATATGCGCCGGCCCACTGTCATTGCCGATGAACAGATCCGCCTCAGCGATTAGAGCCGCCGACTGACAGAGGGTCAATTCACCGGCCACACATCGACTCTCTTGGTTCAGACTAAGATGCTTCGACAATACTAGACGGTCTGCTTCGTCGCCGATTACCAACAAAGATGCATCACACAATGACTCGGAGACGATCAACTGCTGATAGCTCGCGACTGGCCATCGTTTGTGTACGCGAGCACCACCTGGACACAGAACAACTTTTACTTTACCCCCGCCTGATAACCCACTCCAAAAAGTTTTTGCCCATATTTTATCTGCTTTGCTCACACATATACAGTAGCTGTTATGTGGAGTTCTAACTCTCAGGCTCGTTGATTCTAAATGCGCGCATATCCCCGTAAGGTACATGGAGCGGGATTGGTGAACGATTCGACCATAGAGCATTTTTCGTACCCAGACTCTGATAGCGGAGTTTATACCGCGAAGCTGACCGCGGATTCCGATTGACCTCAAAAATAGTATCTTTTTGCAGATCGACGGAGGTGACTCACCTGACGCGACAAGAAGAATAATTTGATACCGATCGCGGTTCCACTTGGCCGCTCGAATGCGTTTTTTCGTTTCAGACCATTTATCATATCTCGCTGTGAGAATTTCCAGATTTTGTATATGTCTTACCAGCTGCACCCACGGCGATAGCTGGCCAGCATCGAAATTAGATCTCTTTGCTGAGAATCCTGTAAGTAATTTGACGGCGCCCCTCGTATTCGCCGCAACTAATTTTAGTGCGGGAGTAGTGCATATAAAATCTCCGAGCTTAGCGGTTTTAAATATAAGCACAGTCTGATCGGCACATTTCGGTAGTCTACTCCAGCCTCCAAGTAGGAACCAGAGCAGTCGTAAAGCTACAACGATCGACAGCTCGAGCTTGCTTGCTATCCACACTTTCGCTTTCCGTTTTTGTTGAGAGCAACAATGCAGTACGAAGGGTTTGTCGATTGAGGCTGGCGACATCGGGTCAGGGGTTCCTGCCGGGGTACTAATTCCGCTCGGTTTGCTCACAGATATAATCGGACGGTAGGGATCCAGCTCACGGCTGTCTGATTAACGAAGGATTTTGATTTTGCATGTGACTACGCAGCAACCAGCAACGCAGAGTCTGACGTGTCACCGATTTGATTTTTTGAGCCGGGTTTTGCGCGATTTTGCCGATGAATTCTGGCAAAACCGTCCTGGCGCAGGTGTTGGCTGGGTTGAGCAGCAAGGAGTTTTCTCGTTGTGCGGCCCGGTATCCGATGGTGCGCGACACGCCTGCGCTCTCCGCTTACGATCACTTCGCGACGATGGTCTTCGCGCAGCTCACTTATCGCGAGAGCCTGCGCGACATCGAGGTCTGCCTGCAGGCGCGCCGGGCGTTGCTGTATCATGCCGGGATTCGCGGTACCGTGAAGCGCTGCAATCTCGCCTACGCGAACGAGCATCGCGACTGGCGAATGTTCGCCGAGCTGGCGGGCGTGTTGATGCGCCGGGCGCGTCGCTTGTATGCCGACGAGCCGACGCCGCTGGGTTTGGATGTCGATCTGTTCGCACTGGATGCGACGCTGATCGAGTTGAGCTTCGCCCTGTTGCCGTGGGCGCGCTGGCAAGGCACGCAGGCGGCGGTGAAGCTCAACGTGCTGCTGGACTTGCGGGCCGACCTGCCGACGTTCGCCAGCCTGCACGAGGGCGACCGGCACGAGGTCGCCTCGCTCGACGAGATTCCGGTGTATCCTGGAGCTTATTACGTGATGGATCGCGGTTACCTCGATTTTGCGCGCCTGCACCGGCTGCACGCCGCCGGGGCGTTCTTCGTCACCCGGCTCAAGACCAACACGCGCTACTACGTCGTCGAGTCGCGACCGGTCGCCGCGGCCAGCGGCCTGCGTTGCGATCAAACGATCCGGCTCAACTCCGCCAAGGGCCGGCGTTGCTACCCCGACGTGCTGCGACGCGTCAGCTATATCGATCCCGAGACCGAGCTGTGGCTGATCTTCCTGACCAATCAGTTTGCGCTCGATGCGTTGACGGTCGCCTTGATCTACAAGCATCGCTGGAAGATCGAACTGTTCTTCCGCTGGATAAAGCAGCACCTGCGGCTGCGCGGCTTCTTCAGCACCGATTCCAACGGCGTGCGCGTGCAAATCTGGACGGCGCTGTGCGCCTACCTGCTGGTGGCGATCGCCAAACGCGAAAACGCGCTGCCCGGAAGTTTGCATCAGCTTCTGCAAGTTATCTCGATTGCCGCGTTGGAGAAAGCTCCTCTACCGGAGCTATTTGCGAAACTTGATACAACGAATGAATCGTTGGATATTGGCAACCAGTTGGAACTCATCGGGTTTTAATCAGACAGCCGTGGCTCCGAACCTATTCCTCGCGCAGCGTCAAATCGCCAAGGGGCGGATGATAATTACTTTTTCCGGAGCAACTCACTGGTTGGAATCCGATGGCAGGGCGCTTTTGCCCTGATCAAGGTAACGGTGAGGCATCACTAGCCGAACCTCGATTCAACTCGGATAGCCTCTCCTGAAATCTATGCCGGAGAGCAAAGACACATTTCCAGCGGAAGTGGCTACGGGATACTAGACGGTCTGGTGGATGTGCGTCCGCAGGCTTTTGGCGGAGTCTGAAGTTCTTGGTGCGTTGCTGCGATAGTGACGCCACGCCGCCTGCATCGAGGGGAAGGCCAGTTCGGCGGGGTCAATCTGGATGGCAGGTTTGATCACGAGGGCCGTGGTTTCTTCACCCGCAAACGCACCGCTGAAGCTGGGGACGCGCGCCCTAAAGAAAAGATCCAGCACGGGATAGCGGTAGCCGCCGTAGGCGTAAGTATTGGGTTGGGAGCAGAGGAAGGAGATCTCCCTGATCTCGAGCCCAGTTTCTTCGCGTAGTTCGCGCCGCAGGCCGTCTTCGGCGGTTTCACCGACATCGATGAAGCCACCCGGCGGAGCCAGCATGCCCTTGCCGGGATCTTTCTGCCGCCGGATCAGCAAGACTTGGTTTGCATCGTCGAAGACGAAACATGCCGCCGCCGCAGCCGGGTTGATGAACCACTCGAACGCACAATCCTTACAGACGTGATGCTTGGGCGATCTTGCCGGAAAATTCGGTGACCCACAGAGCGGGCAGAATTTGAGCACGGGAGTCACGGACACAAAGTCGCAGTTACAGTAAGCCGAAACGGCTTAGCTGCGGCCGAGCATGGAGAGGAACCGAGCCCCGGCACCGCCTCCCCCCAACAGTTTGATGCGTTCAGCCACCTTGGGCACATAGCGGGAGGCGACAAACGCCTGCAGTCCGTTGTCCATCGCCGTGTTTTTCCAATCTTTGTGCTTTTTGTCCAGCTGCGCGACATGGGCGGAGAAATACTGCTGGGCCGCCTGCGACCTGAGCAGGAGGGACTCGCTGGACCAGTTGACCTTGGACACGCCGGCCTGAACGGCAGCCTGCAAGCTGGCGACGAGCAACCCGGAAGAGCCGTGCAAAGCAATGCCAATGGGGCGTCCCGCCAACGCGGTGGCCCGTTTCTGGTGCGCGCCAACCGCCTCGGCGCTGAAGGTCGGGTAGCCATCGGAACCGAGTCCGTGCTGCGTGCCTACGCCGGGGGCCCACCAAGCGAGGTAGCCCGGATTATTCTTCTCGGCGGCACCAAAGAGCGAATCGCAATCAGTCAAAGGCGACACGCCGGCGTCCACGCCGGCCTCCATCTCGAGCGTCAGCGGAAGATTCCTCTGCGTCGCGCTGGCGCATAATTTGCCAATGGCCGCGATGTTCTCCGCCGGTGTCATTTCCGAGGAATCGAGCGAGAGGGAGGAGAAACGAGGCATCGCCGCCTCCAGAATCGCGATCGTTTCGGGCCCCTTGATATGGTCGGTATGCAGGACCACGGGCACCTGCTGAAAAGTGGCGTGGTTGGCCAGCACGTTGAGCTCGGCATGATACCGGGAAAGCCCGAGCAGGGCGTCTCCGGCACCGAAGCTGCGCCCTTTCAACTGCCAGAGGCTGGTTTCGATGATGACGGGTGCATCGCACTGGCGGGCGGCCTTGAGCACGTCGTAGACGGCGGCCGGGCTGTCAGCGTTGACGGCGAGCACCGCGTACTTGTGTTGGAGCGCGTCGACGATGAGTGCGCGGGTCTGGGAAGGTGAGAGGAGCATGGAGGAGAATCGGGAGATCTCAGACCGCAGTCTTGATGTGCTTGGTCTTGAGATATTCGAAGACCGCCTTGCGGGACAATTCGACGCCGTAGCCGCTGTCCTTCCAGCCTGCGTAGGGGCCGTAATTGGTGTTAACGGCGCCGTGGTTGACGCAGACGGTGCCCGCTTCCAAGGCCTCCGAGATCTTCACGGTGGCGGCATGATCCTTGGTGAAGAGATAGGCGGCGAGCCCGTAGGTCGTGTCATTGGCCAGAGCGATCGCCTGTTCGTTCGTGTCGAATGCCTGGAAGGGAATCACGGGGCCGAAAGTCTCGTCGCGCATGACAAGCATGTCGGCGGAGCAACCGGTGAGGATGGTGGGCGGGAAATAATGGCCTGCGGCGAACGCCGGACCGGTGAGACGCTGGCCGCCGGTAACCAGTTTGGCGCCTTTCTGGACGGCGTCTTTCACGTGGGACAGGGCCGTCTCGGGGCCGCTGGCGGTGGCCATGGGCCCGAGGTCCACCTTCGGATCGGTTATGCCGTCACCAATCGTCATCTTTTCCCCGATGGTCTTCAATTTCGCGACGAGCGCGTCGTGAATGGAGCGATGGGCATAGACGCGGTTCACGGAGCTGCAGGATTGACCGCAGTTCCTGAATCCCTTGTAGGCGATGATCTTGGCGGCGAGGTCGAGATCCGCATCGGCGCAGACAATGGCCGGACAGTGGCCGCCCAGTTCCAGGGACACCTTCTTGAGGAAAGGGGAGACGACCTGCATGATCCGTTTGCCCACTTCGCTGGATCCGGTCATGGCGATCTTCTTGACCAGCGGATGCTGCATGAGCGCCTCACCCAGAGAGGCGCCGGGGCCGTTGAGCACGTTGATGACACCGGCCGGAATGCCGCCCTCGACGAGGGCCTGGCAGAAGGCCGTCGGCGACATCGGCGTGACCGTCGTGGGCTTGACGACCGCCGTGCAACCTGTGGCCAGGGCCGGGCCGAGTTTCCAACTCAGCAGGGAGACCGGGTAGTTCCAAGGCGTGATGAGGGCGCAGACGCCCACCGGCTGATAAATGATGGAAGAACGGTAGGCGCGATCCTCGGTGGGGCTGATGACGCCCTCGATGCGGACGCCTTCAGCGGCGTAGTAGTCGAGGGTGTCGCAGGAGCCGCCGATCTCCGAAACCGACTGGGCGAGCGGTTTGCCCTGCTCCAGCGCCATAAGGCGGCCGATGTGGTCGGCACGCGTGCGCACGAAGCCCGTCGCCTTGGTGATGATCTTCTGGCGCTCGTAGGTGGTGAGCGCGGCCCAGGAGGGAAAAGCGCTTTGCGCGGAGGCGACGGCGCGGTCGACATCCGCTTGACCGGCCTTGGCAATCTGGCCGATCGGCTCACCGGTGGCCGGAGACTTGATGGTGAAGGTCGCGCCATCGGCGGCGGGGCAAGGTCGGCCGTCGATGAGGTTGCGGATTTCGTGGATGGCTTCGGTAAGTGGCATGGCGGAAAAGGAATCGGATTACAGTTGCGGATGAATGCAGACCTTGAGGGCTTCACCGGACTCCATCAGGCCGAAGGCCTCTTCGATCCGGGCGAGCGGCAGGGTGTGGGTGACGATCTTGCCGGCGGGGAATCGGCCGCTGTTGATCAGCGCAAAGGCCGCCTGGAAATCGCTTTTCTTCTCCGAATAGGAGCCGCTGATCTCGAGTTCCTTGTAGTGGATGGTGTTCACGTTGAGCGTGGCGGTTGGCGCCGACTTCGGCAGGCCGGCAAAGAAGTTCACGCGCCCGGCCTTGCCGGCGATTTCGAGGGCGTCGTTCTGGGCAGCGGCCGCACTGACCGCGACGATGACGACATCAGGGCCGAAGCCGCCCGTGAGGCGGGCCACTTCCTCGCGGTGGGAGCCGTCAGGCTTGACCACCACGGTGGCGTCGATGTCGAACGCGCGGGCCATTTCGAGCCGGCGCGGATTGTTGTCGAGGACGATGACCTGTTGCGCACCCTGCAGGCGGGCGAGGGTCGCATGCATGATGCCGATGGGACCGGCGCCCATGACGGCAACCGTGTCCTTCAAGCCGATGCCGAGACGGCTGTGGGCGTTCATGCAGCAGCCCAGCGGCTCCGCCACGCTGAGGTGATCGGAGGGGAGGTCGTTGGTGACCTTGAAGAGATTGCCCTGACGGACGGCGAGGGCGGGTACCTTCATGAGCGGGGCGAAAGCCCCGTCATGATGATAGGAGATGGTGGTGCGGTTCGCCGTCAGGTTGGCGCGACCCGCCTCGACATAGCGGTCCGTGCCACTGACGAGCACGATGTACATGACAACGCGATCACCGACCTTGATGGGGGAATCCGAAGCGCGTGATTCGACCACGCGGCCACAGAACTCGTGGCCCAAGATCCGCGGTGGCCTGATCTTGGCGTCACCATGGCGATAGGTGCGCAGGTCGGTGCCGCAAACACTGCATGAGTCGATGGAGAGGAGCATCTCCCCATCGTCGAGGGTGGGGTCGGCGACCGTTTGAACGGGCAGTTGTTCTTTTCCGAGATAAACAGCTGCTTTCATGGGAAGATTGGGTTCAGCTCATCCAGTTCTTGGCGGAGGCGGCGGACCACTTTTTTGTGACCTTCCGGGTCTTGGTCCAGAAAGCCAGGCCATCACGACCGGTGATGTCGCCGATGCCGAAACGGGATTCGTTCCAGCCGCCGAATGCGAAGGGTTCGCGGGGCACCGGCACGCCGATGTTGATGCCGACCATGCCGGCATTGGCCCGGGCCTCGAAATAGGCAGCGGTACCGCCATCGCTGGTGTAGATGGCGGCGGCGTTGCCAAAGGGACTGGCGTTCTCGATCGCGAGCGCCTCGTCCAGGGTCTTCACCCGCAGGATGGAGAGCACCGGTCCGAAGATCTCGTCGCAGGCCCATTCCTGGCTGGGCACTACGCCGTCAATGATGGTCGGGCCGACGTAGTTGCCGCCCTCCTTGCCCGCCACCTTGGCGCCGCGGCCGTCGAGCAGGACCTTGGTGGAGCCGGCGGCAGCGCGGTCGATGTAGCCGACGATGCGGTCGCGCGCCTTCGGGTTGATGATGGCGCCCATGTCTTGGCCCAAGCGGATGGCGCGAGCCACATTGATGATGGCTTCGATGACATGGTCGCAGTTGCCGACGGCGAGCAGCACGCTGGCGGCCATGCAGCGTTGGCCGGCGCAGCCCATGGCGGAACTGACGACGTTGCGCGCCGTGACCTCCGGATCGGCATCCGGCATGACGACGAGATGGTTTTTGGCTCCACCGAGGGCCAGCATGCGCTTGCCGGCGGCGGTGCCGCGGGCATAGACCGTGCGTGCTACTGGGGTGGATCCGACGAAGGCGGCAGCGGCGATACCGCGGTGATCGAGGAGCGCTTCGACGGTCTCGCGTCCGCCCTGCAGCACGTTAAAGACACCGGCCGGCAGCCCGGCCTGGCTCAGCAACTCGGCCAGCCGCAAGGGCGTGAACGGAACCTGGTCAGACGGCTTCAGGATAAAGCTGTTTCCCGTCGCGATCGCCAAAGGGAACATCCAAAAGGGGACCATTGCCGGGAAATTGAACGGAGTGATCCCGACAGTGACGCCGAGCGGGTAGCTGCGCGTGTAGCAGTCGACTCCGCAGCTCACTTCCAGCAGTTCACCGGTGATGAGCTGCGGCAGGGATGTGGCGTACTCGACGACCTCGAGGCCCTTGCGAATGCCGGCCTCGGACTCGGCCGGGGTCTTGCCGTTCTCTGTCGTGACGAATTGCGAGAGTTCGGCGATGTTGTCTTCGACAAGCTGCTTGAAGCGAAAGAGCGGCTGCACCCGTTCCTTCACCGGGGTGGCACGCCACTCTTGGAAAGCCTTTTGGGCGGTAGCAACCGCCTGATCGAGCTGGGCGGTCGAGGCGGGATGGAGAATGCCGAGCGGCTTGCCATCCACCGGGGAATTCAAGGTCGTGCCGGTCCCGCCGGCGCTGGGGAGGCGCTTGCCGCCAATATAGTGATCGACCGCCTTGAGCGTCGGTGTCGTGGAAGATGCTGGATTCATGGAT
>Ga0194130_10009418_pt1 | contig 10075 bp, 11 predicted proteins | sample TA2KigsurfametaG_FD_160084 | JGI IMG/M metagenome (GOLD analysis project Ga0194130, IMG submission 160084) | Freshwater microbial communities from Lake Tanganyika, Tanzania - TA2015050 Kigoma 12 surface | ecosystem: Environmental > Aquatic > Freshwater > Lake | place: Tanzania: Lake Tanganyika... | reverse complement strand
TGGGTCTGTTAAGTTTATATTATAATAATACAGATGATGGTGATAAAGAGCAATTAATGAATCAAAAAGAAGATAGAGATTGCTCTAGTGGTGCCTGTAAGCTATAATAAATATTATTATGAAGTCTGTTTTAAATATAAAAAATATAGACCATACCAAACAACCTATATTTTTTGGAGAAGACTTAAATTTACAGAGATACGATAAATTTAAATACCCCACATTTTTTGAATTGTTTAAAAAACAGGAAGAATTTTTCTGGTGGCCTCATGAAATATCTTTACAGAAAGATAGAAGCGATTATAAAGAATTAAAAGGCGAAGAGAGGTTTGTTTTTGATACTAATTTAAAGTTTCAAACGCTAGGGGATAGTATGTTATCTCGCTCTATACATTCATTAAAGGATTATGTTTCTAATCCTGAATTAGAAATATGTATGAATACATGGCAGCGATTTGAGGGTATTCATAGTTATTCCTATTCCTATCTTCTTAATAATGTACATCCGGATGCTTCTAAATTTTTTGATAGTATAATGGAAGATAAAGAAATTGTAACAAGAGCTGAATTAATTAGAAATAATTTTGATAAAATATTAGGAGATGAATCTAAAAAAGACTTAAAACAAAAAATCTTTGATTGTATATTATCGGTTAACGTAATGGAAGGATTAGTTTTCTACATTTCTTTTGCTTGTTCTTTTTATTTTGGTTATAGAGGTAAAATGGAGGGTAATGCAAAAATTATAAAATTTATTCAAAGAGATGAAGCTTTGCATTTTGCTATTACACAAAATTTAATAAAAATTTTACGCGATCAAAACGACGAAGGGTTTACTTCAATAGTTAAGAAAAGCGAAGATAAAATTTACGCGTTTTATGAACAAGCTGCTAAAAATGAAATAGAATGGGCTCAATACTTATTTAGTAAAGGTTCTTTATTAGGATTAAATGCAGATGTTTTAGGTGATTATTCTAAGTGGTTGTGTGATAACCGTTTGCGCTCTTTAGGGTATAAGAAGATTTTTAACCAAAAAGAAAACCCTATATCGGGTTGGTTAGATAGTTATCTAGATAGCAGTAAAGTACAGGTTGCTCCTCAAGAAACAGAAATTTCTGCTTACAAAATTGGTGCAAGAAATACTAACATTACAGAAGATGATTTTGCTAATGTAAAGTTATGATTTATAATTCAACTATAAATACGTTATCAGAAGAAGAACTATCTATTTTATTTTTAATAAGCGATAAATTTTTATCACCACTTAACATTGATACTACTATACATTTTGTAAAAATGTTAAAAATTGATGTAGTGTGCCTTATAATTGATGTCTTAAAGCCTCAAGCTCAGGAACAATTTCAAAATATTTTTGATTCACTTAAAAAAAAGCTCACCGAATAATATAAATAAAATTTAGAAGGAGTAATGTACATCGTACACTAGGGGTGGGACGGTGGGCGCCGCGTAGGCGACTAGTGTATTTTAGTGAAAAAGAGAATAAATATCTTTGTATGGCGCCTTTATCGTCATTAAATGCAGAGCTTAAAAATTCTGCTCTTTATAGAGAGTTTTTAGCTGAAAGAGAAGAAATTCTAAGAAACAAATGGTTTATGTCTGAACGCGAAGGAAATGATGTAGGGTTTGAAAGAGCATTAATCGACTGGGTTTATAAGCATAGAAGCGGATGGAAAAAAACTAGATAATTACTTTGGTCCTGCGGAGGGAGGTTCGGCGTTTATAGCAGCATATTGACCTGAAATTACTTCTCTTGCTTCAAAATTAGTTTTTGTAAGAGTGGAAGACACTCCTTTAAATTTATGACTATGGGCGGGGCTTAGAACGCTATCAGGATCAGCACCGGTACCGTAAATTAAAAATGGAAGCTGGCTTGCAGTGGCAGATCCACCTATACTATCGATACCAAAAGATACAGAGGTTGCACCAATTCCAGCACCGTATACAGGTAAATTAGTTATAGCTTTAATGTCTTTGCCGTCACCATCAAGAGCTAATATAGTACCTACCTTTATAAATCCTACTATTTGTGTTGTAGGTATAAACCCTTTACCTATAAGCATACCCTCAATTGGAGTGCTATATACAATTTGTTGTTCTGTGTTCTGCACGTCTGTGGGAATCGTTATATGATTAGCAGTTAATTCGCCTTCGACATGCATACCACCAGCTACTAATAGGTTGTTAGTAACACCTAGCGAGCCTTCAACAACAACTTGTTTACCCTCACGTTGCCTAATACTAACTACATCTCCTACTAACGACAGTCTTTTACCCCCGTCAATATTAACTTCTAATTCACTAGAAACATTAACTTGTTCACCCGCGATGTTAGTTATGGCACCGCTTATAGTAACTGGCCCATATGATTTTACACTAACACCACCTGCTCCAACCATTACGTTGTAACGGTTACAAACGTTAAGCGTATAGTTACCACCCGGCAGATCATCCACATGAACTAGTTCTACTAACGGTGTAGGTGTTCTATTATAAAAAGTACCATATTTACCCACTTGTACTTCAGAAATATACATTTTACCGAACATATCTACTCTAATTGAACCGAAATCATTCATTACAGTACCTATAGTTTCAATTTTATGCTTTGTTATTTCGATAATTTCACTTCCACCTATACCTAATGTTTTTTCTATTTTAGCTAAATCTTTAATTTTACTTTTAATAAGATTTTGTAAATTTTGCTTTTGAGGTTCTGCTGGCCATGAACCGCCTTGAGAGCTTGGATTAACGCCTCTCTTTTGAGGATTACTTTTATTTACATCATTAGGGTTACATGCAGGACACGGTACACCAAAAATATATCCCGGTCCGGTTTGAGCTGTAGAACCGTCTATAGAGCCACCTAAATCGTCTACAGGAGATGCAACCAAAGGTGTACCTAAATTACCTAAAAATTTCATACTTTGCTGTATACCGTTTGGCGAAAAAGTATTTCCAAAAGGAAAGTCTCCCTTTACATTAGTTGTACCGCCTAGCATCCCAAGATCAAAACTGCTTTGATAAGAATTATTAACTGTAAAATAACTTGTTGAACTGGTATTACAAACTGGGCAAGGATTATTTAAAGACCCGTTAGCTTTTTTTTGCTTAGAAGATGTTAACCTTAAGCCGCCAATTGTAGAAGCTGTATCCGCTCTTTGAATATCGAAAAGCTGTTTCACATCAGCTATTTCTGAAACTAAATTCTTCCACTGAAGACATGCTTCTCTATCTAAATTACCTACCTTTCTATAAACATCTCCTTTTGTTACTTGATCATAATCTAATTGAGTAAATTCATTTCTTGTCCCCCTTACTGTTAAAAATTGATCATTTAAAACTAATTTTTGATCATTATTAGTAGCTAATTCAATATTTGTAAAATTATTAAATTCTTTAAAAGAACCTGAATAATGTGTAAGCTTTAATATTTCTCTATTGTCCGTATTTACAAAAGCTATAGTTCCACCCTTTTGGTTTATAACATATTTGTTTCGATAAGTTTCTGTATTAATATCATAATTTTCATTATCAAGATTGGAAATATTTTCGTACGCGCCTGGATAATCTAAACTAGTACTTGTTGTAGATAATTCTGAAGAAGAAGTACTATCGAATATACCTTGCCAGTCACTAGCTCCAAAAGAGCTTCCAAATACAACCGGTTTTAAGGGATCTCCGTTATTAAAAAATACCCAAACGTGCGCACCTACATTTAAAACAGGAAATGACCCGCGAGCACAATTACTGTAGCATTCCGGGGTATAATTAAAACTGTATTTGTTTGCATTGTTAACATTCGTCTCCCCGGGATTACTAAATGCATCTTTAAGTTTATAATAGGAAATATCAAACAAGTTACCCGGTTTTTCGCCAATATTATCTTGATTTTGTGAATATTGAGTAAGCTGAGATTGATCAATATCTGAATTTGTTGGACTATTGTATGTGCTGTTTAAATTACTACTATCACTGACAGTGCCAGTGTTCTTAAAAGCATTATATCTACCACTACTCGATTCTCCTGCTAGAGGTACAGAAAGCTCGGCCCACGGTAAAATTTTCTTAAGGTCGTCTATAATGTTAGATAAATCGCTATTAACATTCTTTCCTAAAAATTTAAACTTTTTATCTGCATTGTTTTCTGTCCAGTTCTTATAAACAGATGGTGATATATGAGGTACAAATACCTTGACTCTACCCCTTTTTAGGGGATCATTATTTTGAATAATTATGCCCAAATAATTACCGTGAAACGTAGGATAATTCATTGTTGATTATATCTATATTTACATTTATAATACTATTATGCTAATAAAAGTATCTCACGAATCTCCTATTTCTATACTAGAACAATCCAAAGGCTACAATGATTTTGATTATGCATTAGTTCATTTATTTGAAAAATATCCAGCTTATTTAAATTTTTTTAAAGCTTCGAAATCAATATATAATAGAGAAATTTTACTAGACAACTCAATATTTGAATTAGGTAGAGCTTTTGATCCGCAAAAATTTTATGATGCAGCTAAAGATTTGCAGCCAAATATGTTTATTGTACCAGACGTTTTAGAGGATGCAGGCGGTACAATTAATAGCTTTAAATCATTTTCACCAGCTAAGAACTCTTTAAAGGATAGCTTCACTACTAAAGCTATAGGAGCAGTACAAGGAAAATGCTGGCAAGATTTACGAGATTGTTATAGGTTTATGACAGATGAGGCAGATATGATAGCCATAAGCTTTGATTTTAGTTATTACCAAACAACCGGTGAGGGAAGAACAACCTTGGAGAGATTTTGTACAGGTCGTCAAAGATTTATAATGGACCTTATAAATAATAATGTATGGGATTGGAGCAAGCCTCACCATCTTTTAGGCTGCTCATTAGCAAAAGAGTTTCGTTATTATGTCAATAACAACATTTACAATATTGTTAGTGTTGATACTAGTAATCCAGTTGTTGCCGCTATTCATGGATTAAAATATGATGCAGAGTATGGTTTGCAAAACAAACCAACTACAAAGCTAGCTGATCTTATTGAGCATCAATTTACACCCGATCAGGTTGAAATATTAAACTATAACCTTAAAATGTTTAGAAAAATTATATATAGATGAGACCCTGGGTAGCTTTTTTTTCACAAACAGGTACAGAAATTAATAATATTTGTAATGGATTACAAATATATCCAGATGCTATTATAACAAATAGACATACAACAGAAGGAATAAATCAAAATCTTATTAATACCACAACATTTAGAGAACATAAACTAAATCGAACAATTTGGTATATGCTTCCTAATAAACCTACATTAGAAAGTTATAAAGAAATTTTATCTCATTTTAATAACCCGGTAATTACTCTTCACGGTTATTTGAGAATTATACCAAAAGAAATTTGTGGGAAATATGAAATTTATAACCTACATCCCGGTCTTATTGATAAATATCCTTCTCTTAAAGGATTTAATCCCCAGGTGAAAGCGTTTACAGAGGGCTATAAGATAGCTGGGTGTGTTATTCATAGAGTGGTACCTGAAGTTGATGCAGGGGAAATTCTCCTCAGTCAGGGAGTAAGTATAGAGGGGTTAAATCTTCACGGTGTATATGAAGCGCTTCACGATACAGCACTTGATTTATGGAAAAGCTTTTTTAATGCATATAAAATTTTAGAAGAATAAAATGGATATTTCTTTACATTATGAGAATGTATTTCTCAAGCCTAACTATAATTCAGTCAAGACGAGATCTGAAATAGATACAGATGTTAATTTTTTAGGTAAAGTATTCTGTCTTCCCGTAATACCCGCTAATATGAAATGTTGTGTTGATTTTGATGTATGTCAAATACTAGATTCAAAATATTATTTTTATATTATGCATAGATTTGAACATGATATATTTGCGTTTGTTAAAGATGCAAATGAATGTAATTTTAATATTGTGTCAATCAGTGTAGGTATTCAGGAAAAAGATAAAGCTTTAATAGCAAACATAGCTAAGCATAATTTTAGAGTAGACTATTTAACGATTGATGTTGCACACGGTCATCATTCTAAAGTTGCTGATCAAGTTAAATTTATTAAAGATACCCTAGTAAATACTAATGTTATTGCAGGTAACGTTGCAACGCGTAAGGGTGTTGAATATCTCACGGCTGCTGGTGCAGATGCTGTTAAGGTAGGTATAGGCGGAGGATATGCTTGTACAACAAAAGATAAAACTGGGTTTACCTATCCGATGTTTAGCTGTATTATGGAATGTGCAGAGTCTGCAACTGTACCTATAATAGCTGATGGGGGTGTGCGTTGTAATGGAGATATTGCTAAAGCATTAGTAGCAGGAGCCAAAATGGTTATGTGCGGGTCAATTTTTGCCGCTTGCTCGGATAGCCCTGCTCCAGTAGTTAAGGATGCCTCGGGAAGAAGATTTAAACAATACTATGGGTCAGCAAGTATACACAATAAGATTGATAAAAAGAATATTGAAGGTACAATGAAGCTTATGGATACAGATACTTTTACTTATGGAGAAAAAATGTTAGAGATAATTCAAGACCTACAGAGCGCAATTAGTTATGCAGGGGGTTGCAATCTTAAGGCGTTAAATTTAAATAGCGTGGGTTACGGAGTAAGAATTTGAATCCTGAAGATGTAGTAAAAAGTGTAGAAGCAGCGTACCCGGAGACGTGTGAAGAATTTAAAAAAATTCAACGCGAACAATATGAAACATTTTGTAAGAAGCAATTTGACTATGGTCCCCATAATATTAGCCTGGGATCCGATCTACATAAAAAAGAAGACATAGTAGCCTCTGTATCTGCAATTGTTGTCCGTTTAAATGATAAAATACAGCGACTAATAAATTTAGTTCTTCGTAAAAAGACTTTTGAGTCTGCTAATGAACCTATTTTTGATGCTTTTAGCGATACGTCCGTTTATTGTATTATTGCAGAGATCGTCAAAAGAAAAAAGTGGTGTAAGTAGTAATTTAGTATATAATAGAATATTGAACATTACATTTACAGGGCCGCAGTGTTCGGGTAAGACTACTCTATTAAAGCAAATGAAGCAGACGAGAGGTATTATGGATCAGTTTTTTTATATTGATGAGGTCACTAGATTAGTAAAAAGAGAGTTTAATGTTAAAATAAATGAAGAGGGTGCAAACGATGTAACTCAATTATTAATTTTAAACAAGGAACTAGAAAATTTATTTAAATATGATTATGAGCTATGGCCGGGCTGTAGAGGTAATGTTCATGATAGATGTTTATTAGATGGATTAATTTTTACAGAATATTTTTATGATAAAGGATTAGTTAGTCAGCAAGTTTGGTCACAAGCTTTAACTTATTGGAATAGATTTCACAGTAAGTATGATATAATTTTTTACCCTGATCCTCGTGAGATTGAATTGGTTGACGATGGTGAAAGAAGTATTGACGTAGAATTTAGAAATGCTATTATTGAAAAGTATGAGAATTATTATCTTAAGCAATTTCAATGGAAAGAAAGGGTTTATAAGTTAAAGGGAACAGTTGAAGAACGAATGGAACGGATTAAAATAGTACTAAATGAACACACAATTAGACAATAGTAATATTTCCAAACATTTAGGTAGGATAACAGGGTACAAGGCTACCTACGATCCTACTCTTTTAGTTCGCGAGCCAAGAATTAATAATAGAAAACACTTAGGTATTACTGATGAAGATGCGCCATTTGGTGGTTATGATATATGGAATGCATACGAGGTTTCGTGCTTGACAAATGAAGGAATGCCTATTGCTGCAATTGCGAAGTGTGTTTATCCTTGTAAAAGCAAGTATATAGTTGAATCAAAATCAATCAAACTGTATATGAATTCGTTTAATATGCAGAAGTTTAAGGGTAATATTATTAGTGTATTGATGGAATTACAGCAAACAATTGCACGCGATCTTTCAAATTTATTAGAAACGACAGTTAAAGTTTATGTAAGGTTAGCAAAAGCCGTAGATGATGGTTTATATTACCCACCGGTGTTTAGTAACAAGGATTATCCTACATTAGAAAATGATATTGATGTAACAATGATTAAGCCTCTTTCATACACTGAGGACCCTAATATCTTAAATGCTATTGAGATCCCTGAGGCTAAGGTACAGAGATTTCATTCTGCTTTATTAAAAAGTAACTGTAGAGTAACTTCACAACCTGATTGGGGCGATGTTTATATACATTATAAGGGCAAATATGAGATCAACCAAACATCTCTCTTACAGTATATTGTTTCATTTAGAGATGAGTGTCATTTCCATGAAGAAATTTGTGAGACAATATATATGAGATTATTTCGTAAGTTTAATCCAGAAGAATTAGTTGTAAGTTGTCTCTATGTAAGACGTGGTGGTATTGATATTAATCCAACAAGAGCTAGTAGATATGATTTATTAGACAAAGCGCTTATTGATGAATTTAAATATTTTACAAAAACAGTTAGGCAATAATTAACCGTTTAAATTCCAAAGTCTTAGTTTCTCAGAGCTTACTGAATCAAAACCATTACTTACAGCGGTCTGTGCAGTTGTACTTATATCAACAGTGAATACAAACGATTCACCACTGTTTAATAGTACTGCCATCTCTGTTCCATCATAAGCGTCGTCAACATCAATATCTACAGTAATAGCATTTACATCTATAGTAATATTTGTTGTGGATGCATCTAATACAATATCGCCTCTGTTAAATAATACTGCTTTTGCTCCGTCTAGAGCATTAACTGTAACACCATTATTATCAAGATTAAGATTTAATGATACAGGAATTGTTGCATTAGGGTCTGCTACTATGTTTAAAAATACTTTAGATGCCATACAATTATTTATTCTATAAATGCCAATTCTTTATGTTTTTTCAAAAAAAAAGGGCCTCGCAAGAGACCCTTTTTTTGAAATATCCTGGGACTTACCAGGTGATAACCTTTTCTTTTTTGAACCGATGTACTTCTATTAGAAGTAAACCGACTGAGTTCCCGGAGTAAACGCAGTACCGAGATTCTTCAGAATAATTACGTGGTAGTAAAGATTAGCTCCGAAGATGTTATCTACAACGCCATAACGGGTTAATAGACCAACACGAGGGGAGAAATCGTTAGGACCAATAGTTCTCTGAACCATAACCGGGATATACGGACAATAGATAATTCCAGTGTCGTAGAATTCCGGTCCCTTGTAACCAAGGAGGGCGTACTCAAGGCGCGTGGGCCGAGTAGCACCAGCAGGGAAATTCCCTGTGTAAGCTTCGGCCTGTGCCTCTGTACGTGTATCGCGATAAACGTTAAACCTGCCACCCAATGAGCCTACTTTTGCAACACCGACGGGCTGTGTATTGACATTACCCTGGACTGGTACCCACTGAAACTCAGGGAGCATTTCCAAGATTGCGCAAACGCGAGGTGTAGCGACAACGAAGTTGGCAGCACCACGACGATTACGAACAGCAATACGATTAGCTTCGACGATTAATCTCTGATAGAAATCACGATTACGCTCTACCAACCAGCGGCCGTCGGCCGAGATTGGAGACCAGATGGAGAATCCTGTCTGATAGCCAGCATTTAGAGCTGTCTGGATCATACGAATAATCATTTCACGGTCGATTTCGGCCTGTAACTCATACGACATAGCGTTTGTGAGTTCAGTATCGATATCAATACCGTTCATATTCTTAAGATCCTGCTCTAATTCAACTGACCAACGAGCAGCAAGTCTGCGTGTACCAGCTTCAACAGCTGTCTTCTCAAACGAGACGACAATCTGAGGAATCTTGGAGCTTAGCTCGAACTGCGAAAGCAGTGCGGCTACACCCTGATCCTGACCAAGAATATCAAAGTCGCTGTTCGGACCAAGACCGGTTAGGGCCGTGGTAGAAACGCCAGTGAATCTTGTGTCAAGATACTGGTAACCAAGTTCAGCACCATCAGCCTTTTTAGTCCAACCGCTAGTGTTACCACTAACGCCTGGAGCAGCGTCACCATCGTTCAGCTGCGAGCCGAGTGCTGT
>Ga0194130_10009414_pt1 | contig 10080 bp, 9 predicted proteins | sample TA2KigsurfametaG_FD_160084 | JGI IMG/M metagenome (GOLD analysis project Ga0194130, IMG submission 160084) | Freshwater microbial communities from Lake Tanganyika, Tanzania - TA2015050 Kigoma 12 surface | ecosystem: Environmental > Aquatic > Freshwater > Lake | place: Tanzania: Lake Tanganyika... | reverse complement strand
GAGCTCACGCGCAGTTGCAATTTGCTTAATGATGATCGGCCTTTCTTGATTTTTTAATTTATCTAGTTGAGCTTTTAATTTTTGATATCCGGTAGATGTAATTTGAAATTTTTCCATAAAATTTAATATTTATATTCGTTTTAATATTTATATTCGTTTGTTTTAAAGGGTCCAATGGGAGTAACACCAATATATTTGGCTTGTTTTTCGCTTAACTTAGTTAATTTTGCACCCAATTTATCAAGGTGAAGCATGGCAACTTTTTCATCTAATTCTTTTGGCAAAATATAAACTTTATTTTCATATTTTTGGTGATTTTGCCACAATTCAATTTGTGCCATCACTTGATTAGTAAAACTTGCGGACATAACAAAAGCTGAGTGTCCAGTTGCGCAACCAAGATTTAAAAGCCTTCCTTCCGCCAACAAAATAATTCGCTTTCCATCGGGAAAGGTAATTTGATCGACTTGGGGTTTTATGTTTTTCCACTTTAAATTTCTGAGCCCCTCAACTTGAATTTCATTATCAAAATGCCCAATATTTCCAACAATCGAACAATCCTTCATGGCTCGCATATGTTCAATTGTAATTATATCAACATTGCCAGTTGTTGTAACGAAAATATCAGCCTTATCAACCACATCTTCGATTGGTAAAACTTGGAAACCGTTCATACAAGCTTGTAAAGCACATATTGGATCGATTTCAGTCACAACCACCCTCGCCCCCTGAGCTTTAAAAGCTTCGGCGCAACCTTTACCGACATTTCCGTATCCACAAACAACTGCCATCTTGCCGGCAATCATAACATCTGTAGCGCGCTTGATGCCATCAATGACACTTTCTTTACAACCATAAAGATTATCAAATTTTGATTTTGTAACTGAATCATTGACGTTTATAGCTGGCACTTTGAGCATACCATCTTTTTGCATTTGATAAAGTCTGGCCACTCCAGTAGTTGTCTCCTCTGAAACGCCTTTTATATTTTTAAGAATTTCAGGATATTCTTGATGAAGCATTTTGGTTAAATCTCCGCCATCATCTAAAATCATGTTCGGAACCCAATTTTTGTCGCCAACAATAGTTTGACGTATGCACCAATCATATTCTTCTTCGGTTTCACCTTTCCATGCAAATACCGGGATTCCGGCTTGAGCAATTGCTGAAGCAGCTTGATCTACCGTCGAAAAAATATTGCACGAACTCCAACGCACCTCAGCACCAAGATGCACAAGAGTTTCGATCAAAACTGCGGTTTCGATGGTCATGTGAAGACATCCAACAATTTTTGCGCCCTCAAGCGGCTTGCTATCGCCATATTCCTTGCGAAGCGACATCAATCCCGGCATTTCATTTTCAGCAAGAGTAATCTCATTTCTGCCCCAAGAAGCTAAGTTAATATCCTTAACTTTAAAATCATTTTTAATCATATCTATTTAGTAATTAATTGGTTGAATAATCAACATCCACAATAACGGAAAAACAAATACATATCCAATCGATATAACATTTTTCTTGCCGATGATTTTGAAAATTGTGAGCAGTGACAAAATAAACATTACCTCAAAAAAATAAAACAAGAACGATTGATAATCTAAGGCTATCGAGGCAATTAAAATAAATTTTATATAATCAAAAACTTGCGTTGAATTTACAAAAAAATAGTTAAGTTTGTTGTAAATAAGTTTATAAAAAATAACCGAAACAACCACACCTATCAAAAGCGAATATATAATATTTACAAGCGTTTGCTCAAACAAAACTCGATTAATTGTCACAAAAAATAATAAAAAAATTAAGGCTTGGTCAGTAAATTTTTTATGAGTAATGTCGCAGGCCATAATAATCACCATGGCGGTTGCAATTAAGCAATTGATGATAAAAATTTCTGTAATACCAAAATGCGCATAACAAAATAAAAACAAGATTGTGGTTGTAAGCTCAACAAACAAATGAACTCTAGGAATTTTAGTTTTACAAGAGCGACACTTTCCACAGGTAACGATCCAGTTTAGAAGTGGGATCAAATCACGAGTCATAAGCGTAAAACCGCAATTGGGACAACGAGATTTTTTACCAAAATATCTACCAAAACAAGATTCATCGCGAGGGAGTCGATAAGCGAAAAGTGTTGCATATGAACCAAATATAGCGCCAAACGCAACAACCAAAATTATTTCAAAAATATTTTCCATAAATCTAAATTTTAAAGGTTGATAATTAAGCTAAAACTAGTGAGGAAAAACTAAAATAATAACAAATTTAAACAAAAATTTATTAGTTATTTTGATTGTTGCTCAAGATATAAAATTACATTTGCTCTATCTTGAGGCTTTTTAAGTCCAGCAAAGGCCATTTTGGTTCCAGAAATGTAGTCTTTGGGCTTAGTGATAAATTGATTGATTGATTCACGATCCCATATTCCACCCATAGCCTTCAAGCCATCGGAATAAGAAAATCCGGCATAAGAACCTTTGGCTCTTCCGACGACCCCATAAAGGGCGGGGCCAACTTTTGAGCCCTCGCCTTTTCCAACATTATGACAAGAGGCGCATTTTTTGAAAATTTTAGCACCTTTTTCGACATCAGCGATTTTCATAAGTTCCTCGAGAATAACTGGCTTTTCTTCTTTTTTAATTACGGGTTTTCCATCGGCGGAAATTTCTATTTCATATCCGCGTTTTTTTAATAATTTTGGTTGATAAGTCAGATCGGCAATAATCGTTGCAAACAAGGTGACAACAATCGCAAATGACAAATATGTCGCCATATCAACGGCGCATTTTTTGTTATTTTTAAGAAAATTTTTGATGCGACTTTTCATATTTTAGTCAAACAAAGTTGAAACAGATTTCTCAAGAGTGATGTTTTTTATCGCTTCCCCAAGTAACGAAGAAATATCGATAATTTTGATGTTTTTAGTTGATAAGGTCTCAATTGAAGGCTCAATTGAATTAGTTATCACTAAATTTTTGAGTTGCGAGTTAGCAATTTTATTACCGGCTTTTCCCGATAAAACGCCATGAGTAATATAAGCTGAAACTGAGCTTGCGCCTTTTTGAATTAGGGCATCTCCGGCATTACAGAGGGTTCCGCCAGAATCAACCATATCGTCAACAATTATGCAATTTCTCCCCTCAACTTCACCAATAATGTTCATGACCTCACTCACTCCAACAACGGGTCGACGTTTATCGACGATTGCTAATTCAGCATTAATTTTGTTGGCAACAGCTCTTGCTCTAACCAAACCACCAACATCTGGTGAAACTATGACTAAATTTTCGGTATTAAAATTTTCCTTTATGTGGCGCACAAAAACCGGAGAGGCGTAAAGATTGTCGACAGGGATATCAAAAAAACCCTGAATTTGTCCAGCATGAAGATCAAGCGTAAGAACTCTGTCAGCTCCAGCTGATGTTATCAGATTAGCAACTAATTTTGCCGAAATTGGTGTTCTTGGAGCAACTTTGCGATCTTGTCGTGCATATCCAAAATAAGGTATAACTGCGGTTATTCTTTTTGCCGAAGCTCTTCGCAATGCATCAATTGAAATCAATAATTCCATTATGTGATCATTGGCCGGATAAGAAGTGGATTGAATTACAAAAATATCTTCACCGCGGACATTTTCTTTGACTTCAACAAAAATCTCATGATCAGCAAAACGCTTAACATCAGCATTAACTATCTCGATGCCGAGATATTGGGCAATTTTTTGCGACAAAGATTTGTTACTATTGCAAGCTAGAAGTTTCATGATTTTGTCAAAGATTTTTTGAAATTAATTGTAAGCTAGAATTATCAAGATTAAAAAAATTATTTTTAATTGCTGGGATAATTTGTTAAACTCAATCTTGCAAAAGTATATTTTGAAAGCAAAATTAATCAAGAATTTATTGGGGCGGTTTTAGAGAGAATTTACAGCATTTTCTTTATTAAATAAGTTAAATAATCAATCAAATTAATCTTATGAGTGACATTGAAATATACGACATCATAAAAATATTACATATTATTGGCGTAATTTCTTGGATGGCTGGTCTGCTTTATCTTCCACGAATTTATGTTTATCATTGCAAGGTTGCGATTGGTTCAGAAGCTGATAAAATTTTTCAAGAAATGGAGCGAAAACTTCTAAGATTTATTATGAACCCCGCTATGATAGCAACTTTTTTATTAGGCTTTTATATGGCTATTCAAATTGGACTTCAAGGTTCTTACTGGCTCCATCTCAAAATTTTTTTAGTTTTGATTTTAGCAGGATTTCATGGCGCTTTATCAAAATGGCGTAAAAACTTTGCAAGTGGCAAAAATACTCGAAGTGAAAAATTTTATCGCATTATCAACGAAGTTCCAACTTTGTTAATGATCGTCATAGTGACTTTGGTTATCTTGAAACCCTAATTATCAAGTTCTTTAAAAATGAATAAAAATTATTTTAATTCGGAAGAGTTTTTAATCATTGAGCAAAAATTTCTACAAAAACATAACTTAAAAAAACTTCATTCCAAAGATGGAGCCTTGATTGACTATGTGCCATACTCTTTAAAAAATAATTTTTGTAATCAACAACTTTATTCTCACCCTTTTCTTTATCTTCATAACGACGCTTATCAAAACTTTAAAGAAGCCATTAAAATTGCCGACTCTAAAGAATATTTATTACGCATTTGGGATTGTTATCGACCATTTGAAGTTCAATCTTTTATGGCACAGAAATTTCCAAAATATGTTGAGAAAGGCTTTATTTCTCACCCCAGCGAAGGCATTGCAACTCATGTCAGAGGAATCGCCATTGACTTAACATTAGTCGACAAAAAGACTGGCTTAGAAATTGATATGGGAACCGGATTTGATAATATGAATGAAAAATCTTATCATCACAGCACTGAAATTGATTCTGAAATTTTTAAAAACCGCCAAATTCTTGCCAAAATTATGAATAAAAGTGGTTTTGAAACCTATGAAAACGAGTGGTGGCACTATAATTTAAAAATTTTTGATTACCAAAATGTTAAAATAGTTGGCGCCATCGCGACTGCTGATAAAAAATATCCCAAAATTCCCGCCGGCGAATTTAACGAATTACTTTCGCCAGATTTATCAATATAAAAAGAAAGAAATTTTTAACGATAATGACCACAATTCTTCAAGCAATAAATCCTGACAAAATCAGCGTCATTCTTGACCTAAGATATTTTTCAAAAAACAATATTTGCCAACAAAAACTTTATGACAAGAATTACAATTTTTTGCATCCCGAAGCTTTAATAAAGCTTGAAAAAGCCGTTAATTACGCTCAAAAAATGAATTTAAAAATTAAAATTTTTGACGCCTATCGTCCGCTTAAAGTACAAAAATTTATGTATGATTTTTTTGCTTCAAATCCCGAATTACAAAAATTTTTCTCCAACCCCGAAACTGGCTCTGTTCCTCATTGCAGAGGCGTTGCTGTCGACTTAACTCTATGCGATATGGAAAATAATGAACTTGATATGGGAAGTGATTTTGATGAACTTTCAGATTTAGCTCATCATAACTCTCCCAAAATCAATCCGAATCAACTAAACAACCGCAACACTTTGCTCGGAATCATGGCTTACGCTGGCTTTGATTTTTATAATCAAGAATGGTGGCATTATCAATTATTTGAACCGCGCAAATACCCAATTATATAAAAATTTTCTTTAGCTTTAGATCATCTAAATTTAACATTTTTTGTGAAATTTTTATATTAACAAATTTATTTATCGAAAATAATTTATTATTTGTTCACAGAGGCCCGCGAGATAAGCTAGTAGCAGTTTGGAAAATTTGAATCATACTGATTTACATTTAATTAATTTCGAAAATCAAAGAAAAATCTGATCACTTTCAAAATATTGCGCGCAATAAAAATGCACCGGAATCTAAAAATAAATTCCGGTGCATTATAATTTAAATACTAAGTTTTTAGTTCAAAGAGGCGCGAACTTTTTTAGTCACCTCAACCATTCCTTGAAGCGCAAGCTTGGTTTCTGGCCAATCGCGAGTCTTTAAACCGCAATCAGGATTAACCCAAATTTGCTCTGGATCTAAGACTTTTAGAGCTTTGTTGAGAAGTTGCTCCATTTCATTGTTAGCTGGCACTCGAGGTGAATGAATATCATAAACTCCCGGACCAATTTCGTTAGGATATTTGAAGTTAACGAAGGCATTTAATAGCTCCATTTGTGATCGCGAAGTCTCAATCGAAATAACATCAGCATCCATTTGGGCAATTGCCGAAATAATGTCATTAAATTCCGAATAGCACATGTGAGTATGAATTTGCGTTTTATCATGAGCAACCGAAGCGGTAATTCTGAATGCATCCACCGCCCATTTTAAATATTCGCTCCAATTTTTTTGACGAATTGGCAAACCTTCACGAAGAGCGGCTTCATCAATTTGGATAATTTTAATTCCAGATTTCTCAAGATCTTGAACTTCATCACGAATTGCAAAAGCGATTTGCAAAGCGGTATTTTTGCGAGGCTGATCATCACGAACAAAAGACCATTGCAAAATGGTAATCGGCCCAGTGAGCATTCCTTTCATAATTTTTTTAGTTAAACTTTGCGCATATTTTGCCCATTCAACTGTCATTGGCAAAGGTCTTGAAACATCACCAAATATAACCGGAGGCTTTACACATCGAGAACCATAGCTTTGAACCCAACCATTTTTTGTAAAACAAAAACCCTTAAGTTGTTCACCAAAATATTCGACCATATCGTTGCGCTCAAACTCACCATGAACCAAAACATCAAGGCCGATTTCTTCTTGAAACTTGACGGTTTTAGCGGTTTCTTCTTTGATGAATTTTTCGTAATTTTCACTCGAAATGGCCCCAGCTTTAAAATCAGCGCGCGCTTTGCGAACTTCTTTAGTTTGCGGAAAAGAACCGATAGTGGTGGTTGGCAAAATTGGTAACTCAAGTGTTTTTTGAATTTTTTTGCGCTGTTGATAATCACTATTTCGATTTAATAAATTCTCATCAATTTGCGCTACGCGTTTTTTAACTTCTTGATCATGAATTTTTAATGAAACTTGACGATTTGCGAGAGCTTTTTTGTTGTCATCGAGTTGCTTTGAAACCGCCGATGATTCTGACCCAGAAGCCTTAGCAATAACTACAATTTCTTGTAATTTTTGTGTAGCAAAAGAAAGCCATGATTTTATTTCGTTATCAAGATTAGTTTCATTAGATAAATCGACTGGCACATGTAAAAGTTGGCAAGAAGGAGCCACAATCACTCTTTTTTCGCCCAATTTAGCAATAGCTTTTTTGACAATAGCGATTGAGTTTTCAAAATTGTTAATCCAAATATTACGGCCATCAACAACCCCGAGTGATAGCGATTGATTATCTTTAACTAGACTCAAAACTTTTTCAAATTGTTGTGGAGCGCGAACTAAATCAATGTGAACCGAATCAGTTTGAAGATCGAAAGCGAGATCAGCATTTTCATCGAGCGCTTCAAAATACGTAGTTAAGTGTAATTTAATTGAACCAGCATATTTTTTGAGCTTTGAATAACCATTTATGTAGGCCAGAACCGATTCTTTGGCAAGATCAGTAACTAAAAAAGGTTCATCAATTTGAACATCTTCAACACCAATTTGGGCGAGGCGTGCAAACATTTCTTGATAAGCCTCGAGAAGATTATCAAGAAGATCGAGCTTGTTTGAACCATCGATAGATTTTCCGAGAAGCAGGAAAGTTATTGGCCCAAGAATAACTGGACGAGTTTGAATATTGTGTTTTTTAGCTTCGAGAAATTCATCAAAAATTTTAGTTGAGGAAATTTTGAATTTTTGATTTGCCGAAAACTCAGCAACTAAATAGTGATAGTTAGTATCAAACCATTTGGTCATTTCCATTGCTGTAACGTCGATTTTATCTTTTTGAGCCCCTCTTGCCATTGCAAACAATAAATCTAGGTCAACATTTTGACCCAAAATAAATTTAAAATTTTTGACAAATCTCTCAGGAATTGCACCAAATAAAGCGATATTATCAAGAACCTGATCGTAAAAAGAAAAGTCATTTGATGGAATATAATCAATGCCAGAATTTTTTTGTAATTGCCAATTATGCGCTCTAATTGTTTGCGCAGTTGCATTGAGATCAGATTCATTTGAAGAGTTTTTCCAAAAACTTTCGACAGCTTTTTTGAGTTCACGATTGGTTCCAATCCTTGGGAAACCCAGGGAAGCAGTTTTTATCATAAAGATTGAAAATTTAAATTTATGCAAGGCTTTGCGAGAAAAAAATTCAGAATCAACCGAATTTTATAATCAGAAATATTAAACTAAATACTATACGAGAGAAATATTAATGAAGAAATTTTATTTGCTAAAAATTGATGTCAAATATAGCATTTGAAAAATTCTAAAAATTATTTAATTATAAATCAAAGTTTTTTTTCAGCAATGACAAATCATCAAACCGACATTGTAATAGTTGGTGCCGGTCCATCTGGATTATTTAGCATTTTCGAAGCGGGTATGTTAAAAATGAAATGCCATGTGATAGACACCCTAGAAAATATCGGCGGACAATGTAGCGCTCTTTACCCAGAAAAACCTATCTACGACATTCCCGCTCATCCCAAAGTTTTAGCAAGCGAATTAGTTGAACTTCTTGAAGCACAAGCCAGTCCATTTCATCCAACTTATCACCTTAATCAACAAGTTCAAAAAATTACCAAAAATAATGATGGAAGTTTTTTTGTCGAAACCTCAAGAAATGTTAAAATCCAATGCAAGGCTATAATTATTGCCGCAGGCTGTGGAGCGTTTGGACCAAATCGCCCCCCTCTTAAAAATATTGAATCATTTGAAGGAAAATCAATTTTTTATTCGATTCGAAATAAAAAAGAATTTGTTGATAAAAAGATCGTTATTGCCGGAGGAGGAGATTCAGCGGTTGATTGGGCAATTAGTCTCGCCGAAATTGCTCAAAAAATTTTTGTAGTCCATCGCCGTGATAAATTTCGTTGCGCTCCTGAAAGTGCAAATAAACTTAAAAAGCTCGCCGATAATGGTAAAATTGAAATGATCATTCCATATCAACTTGAGGCTCTTGAAGGCTCTGATTCAATGCTAAATAAAGTTGTCGTTAAAGATTTTAATAACAACATTAAAAAGCTTGAGGCCGACTATCTATTACCATTCTTTGGATTAGCGATGGAACTTGGACCCATTGCAAATTGGGGCTTAGCCATCAACAAAAATCATATCGAGGTTGATCACGCAACTATGCAAACCTCACAACCCGGTATTTATGCAGTTGGCGATATCGCTCACTATCCACATAAACTCAAACTAATCCTAACTGGCTTTGCAGAGTGTGCCAGCGCATGTCACGATATATTCAAAATCGTTTTTCCCGACCAAGTTTATCACTTTGAATATTCAACCAGCAAAGGAATTTCTTAATCATGTTTAACAAATTAGAGATGCTTATTGCGTTTCGCTATCTTAAATCGAAACGCAAAGAGGGTTTTATTTCGGTTATCGCAATATTTTCGTTTATTGGTATCATGATTGGTGTTGCCACCTTAATCATTGTTATGTCGGTTATGAATGGCTTTCGCTACGAACTCGTAAATCGTATCTTGGGAATCAATTCTCATTTAACAATTTATAGTCGCGAAGGCCGAATCCATGATTACGAAAATCTTATTAACTCGATTACGACTCTCCCGCAAATTAGTTATGCCAACCCAATTATCGAGAGCAAAGCCATGATTTCTGTCAATAATCAGAATTCGGGAGGTCTAATTCGCGGAATAAAAGTTGATGACCTAAAAAACAAAACCTTAATTTCACAAAATATTATTGAAGGAAAAATCGACGAAATTAACAAGAAAGACTCCGTAATTATCGGCTCATCCATTGCTCAATCTATGAATTTACGAGTCGGCAATAAAATTAAAATAATCTCCGCCGAAACAAACGAAACTATAATTGGAGCAATTCCACGCATCAAAACTTATCGCGTTGGAGGCATATTTTCTAGTGGGCTCTATGAATACGATTCTTCAA
>Ga0194130_10009411_pt1 | contig 10082 bp, 6 predicted proteins | sample TA2KigsurfametaG_FD_160084 | JGI IMG/M metagenome (GOLD analysis project Ga0194130, IMG submission 160084) | Freshwater microbial communities from Lake Tanganyika, Tanzania - TA2015050 Kigoma 12 surface | ecosystem: Environmental > Aquatic > Freshwater > Lake | place: Tanzania: Lake Tanganyika... | reverse complement strand
TGCGTGCTGTGAGGGTTGCGAATAATCGGCACATAACGAGCATCTTCAATGTCGAGCAGTGCACGCGCTGTTTTTTTCGGCAAATTGCCTGGCAGCTTACGATTCACAAAGTGCAGCACCTGCTCGCGCATCGGCGGTCGCCCTAGACTTGCTTGCGGACGCTCGCGATTGGGTCGAGAAAAGCGTTTGAGCAAATCGGCAGCAAGCCGTTGTGCTTTAAAACCCACATCAACCATCGCAAGCCGGGTTGCGCGAATCGTATCGGGATCGGTTGCGTTAAGGAAGAACATGGCTGCCGCATTGCCAGGGTTGAAGCGCTTTTTGCCCATTTTTCGAAGCAAATTTCGCATGTTCATCGACACATCACCGAAGTCGATATCAACCGGGCATGGCGACTCGCATTTGTGACAAACCGTGCAATGATCGGCGACATCTGAAAACTCTTCCCAATGCCGAATCGATACACCACGCCGTGTTTGTTCTTCGTAAAGAAAGGCTTCAATAAGCAGCGAGGTCGCAAGAATTTTATTGCGTGGCGAGTAAAGCAAATTGGCGCGTGGCACATGGGTTGTACAAACAGGCTTGCACTTGCCGCAACGCAAGCAGTCCTTGATTGAGTGGGCGATCGAGCCAATATCTGATTGCTGGAGAATCAATGACTCAGCACCCATAAGCCCAAAGCTTGGCGTATAGGCTCGACTCAAATCGGCGCCTTTGAGTAATTTGCCGCGATTAAAGTGCCCGCTCGGATCGATCTTCTTTTTATATTCAGCAAAAGGCCCAAGCTCTTCTTCGGTTAAAAATTCAAGTTTGGTGATGCCAATGCCGTGTTCACCCGAAATCACACCGCCAAGCGATCGCGCAAGCGCCATAATTTTTACAACAGCCGCATTGGCCTGCTGCAACATGCCGTAGTCGTCGGAATTAACAGGAATATTGGTATGAACATTGCCATCGCCTGCGTGCATATGCAAAGCGACAAAGACCCGACTGCGCCGCAATCGTGAATGAATCGCGTGGATCGCTTCACGAATCGGTGCAAAGTAAGCCCCCGAAAACAACTCGTTGAGTGGCTTTAGAACATCTTGACGCCATGCAATCCGAATCGTTCGATCCTGAAGCAGTTCGAAGAGTTTGGGTTCGCGACCTTCGTCGATTGCAGCCTGCCATGGCGCAATCAACTTGAAATCTGCATCAACTAAGGCATCAACGCCATGAGCCCTTAGGGAAGGTAGCAGGCCTTGCAAAGGCAAATCCATCGAATCGATGAGAAAACGCCAACGTGCCATCGCCGTCTCAATGACTTTGCGTGCATCTTCCACACGTTGAACCAGTAAATCGTCAAGGGACTGTTTGGCAAACTCAGGATCATCGCCTGGCGCAATCGGAAGCTTTGCAACATCTTGTGCCAGAAAATCAAGTACGGCCGTGGCCAAATCGAGCTTGTTCGCGGTGGAAAGCTCGATATTGATTCGATCGATACCGTCTGTATAACGAGCCATCATAGGCAGTGGTATGACCACGTCTTCGTTGATCTTGAATGCGTTGGTATGTCTTGCAATCGCTGCGGTACGTCCGCGATCTGCCCAAAACGTTTTGCGCGATTCAGCACTGACCGCAATAAAACCTTCGCCACTTCGCAGGTTCGCCAGGCGCACAACCTCGGCGCTTGCACGAGCAACAGCACTATCATCATCGCCCACGATATCGCCAATCAATACCATCTTCGGCAAGCCACCACGACGCGATTTGGTGGCGTAGCCCACCGCACGCAGGTAGCGCTCATCAAGGTGTTCAAGCCCGGCCAATAAAGCGCCTCCTGGGCGCTGATCCAGATAAGCCTTGATTTCGACAATTGAAGGCACGGCAAGTGCGGCCTGTCCGAAAAACTCAAGACAAACCGTGCGGGTAAACGGAGGCATTCGATGCAAGACCCAGCGCGCCGCGGTGATAAGACCGTCTGTGCCTTCCTTTTGTACTCCGGGCAGACCGCTTAAAAACTTATCAGTAACATCTTTTCCAAGGCCAAGCTTTCTAAATCGATTGCCAGGAATGCTCAAGTTTTCAGATCGAATCGCGCCCCCCTGCATCTGCCCGTTTGCAGCAAGCTGATTGGGTGCGTACCAATGCAATGCGAAATTGGCGACATCGGCATCGTGGATTTTTCCCAGGTTATGGCCAATTCGGGTCACCTCGAGCCAGTTGCCCTGCGGGTCGACCATGCGCCACCAGGCAAGATTATCGAGCGCCGTTCCCCAGAGTACGGCCTTTTTGCCCCCAGCGTTCATGGCAATGTTGCCGCCGATGCAAGACGCTTCCCATGATGTCGGGTCGACTGCAAAAACAAAGCCCGCACGATCGGCAGCTTCAGTCACCCTTTTGGTGACCACACCCGCCTGGGTTTCGATCACCGCGACCTTTTCGGGCAATCCGGGCAAATCAACGAGCTGTACCTCGCCAAGTTGCTCGAGCTTTTCGGTGTTGATCACTGCAGACATAGGATGCAAAGGAATGGCGCCACCGGTATAACCTGTACCACCACCTCGAGGGATAATGGTCAAATCCAGATCGATACAGGCTTTAACAAGGGCGGCCACCTCTGCTTCTGAGTCGGGTGCAAGCACCACAAAAGGATATTCAACCCGCCAGTCGGTCGCATCGGTTACGTGCGACACCCGCGACATGGCGTCAAAACAAATATTGTCTTTAGCGGTATGTTTGGCAAGCAGACGCATCGCACGCTTGCGCATCGATGAAGCTTGGGAGAGTTGCTGTTCAAAATGTGCTACCGCGCGCCTTGCCAACTCGAGCAAAGCCGCTACGTCGCCCGAAAGTCCAGCCCCCTCGTCACCACGCTTTTCGATATCACCAAGTCGATGATGCAATGCCTCAATCAGCAAGGCCTGTCGCTTGGGGTTATCGATCAAATCGTCCTGCAAATAAGGGTTGCGCTCGACCACCCAAATATCGCCAAGCACCTCATACAGCATCCGGGCAGAGCGGCCTGTTTTGCGCTGCGAACGCAAGCGCTCAACTAAGGACCAGCCTCGCTCTCCGAGCAAGCGCATGACGATTTCTCGATCTGAAAACGAGGTGTAGTTATAGGGGATTTCACGAAGTCGTTGAGCAGACGACACCTTTGCTTCGGTTTGCTCAATGGGCCTTAGGGCCTCGGTTAGAGGAGCATTCATCAAAACCTGCTTAACGGAGCATTCATGAAAAGATTGTACGTAGACTTTCTCGCATCGCAGCATTTCCCTACAGCGCGAAGACCGCTTCGTAAGACCGCTTCGTTTTGCTTGCGAGCATCAACAAGGTTTTGAATCATGCTCATGGCAGGAGCGATTTCCAGAACTGATCGGGAACCTCCATCAGCAACCAGGTCATGATGATGTAGCGTAAACACTTGCCGATCGCAATCCAGGCCAAGCAAGGCCAAAAGGCCAGCCTCAACCAGCCTGCCACCGCGCATAAAGGGTCACCAACAATCGGCAACCACGCAAGTATGAGCACTTTTGGGCCTAGCCTCTCAAACCAGCCCAAATAACGCTTGCCGCCCTTATTTCCAAGTGCGCCCATTGCGGCCGCCGCACTTTGAGCGCCTCGTCCCATCCAGTAATCGACCGCACCGCCCAGGGTATTACCCAGCGTTGCCACGGCGATGGTTAGCCAGAACTGCTCCGGATGCAGCTTGACGTAGCCGAAAACAACCGGCTCCGAACCCATGGGCAGGAGCGTGGCAGAGACAAAAGCTGTGATGAAGACCGTGGATAAACCAAACTGCGGCAGGGCAAACCAGGCAAGTGCTGCCGCAAGGGCATTTTCTAGGCTTGTGCTCATGGCGTCCAAGCCGATCTAGAATCGAGGATTGACCGATTTGGGGCATAACGCCGATGCCGATTGACTACTTGAAACGCATTCTCACTGCTCGTGTGTACGACGTGGCGAGAGAGACACCGCTTGAGCCAGCCCCTGGTCTTTCCACGCGCTTGGGGCATCGCCTGCTGCTCAAACGCGAAGACATGCAAACGGTTTTTTCCTTCAAATTGCGCGGCGCCTACAACAAAATGGTGCGACTTAGCGAGGAGGAGCGCGCCCGCGGTGTGATCGCTGCCTCGGCGGGTAACCATGCTCAAGGCGTTGCGCTGGCCGCCCAGCACCTCGGTTGTCGTGCTGTCATTGTCATGCCGGTCACAACGCCGGCGGTGAAAATCGAGGCCGTACGCGCTAGGCAGGCGCAAGTGGTACTTGCCGGGGATAGCTATAGCGATGCCTACAGTCATGCCCTGAGTTTGCAACACAAGCATGGCTTTAGCTTTGTTCACCCTTTTGATGATCCCGATGTCATTGCCGGCCAAGGCACGATCGGGATGGAAATCTTGCGCCAACACCCCGACCCGATCGAAGCCATTTTTGTTGCAATCGGTGGTGGCGGCCTGATTGCCGGGATTGCCGCTTACGTAAAACAGATAAGACCAGAGATCAAGATTATTGGGGTACAGACGGACGACTCCAACGCCATGGCCCAGTCACTTGCTTGCGGTGAGCGGGTGGTCTTGTCGGAAGTGGGACTTTTCTCTGATGGCACAGCGGTGAAGCAGGTGGGCCAAGAAACCTTCGCCCTCGCCCGGCAATTCGTGGATGAGGTGATTTGCGTTAACACCGATGCCATTTGTGCCGCAATCAAGGACGTCTTTCAAGATACACGCTCGATCATGGAGCCGGCCGGAGCGCTTGCTATTGCAGGCGCAAAGGTCTGGGCCGAAAGACCCGATCAGGCAAAGCATAAGACCCTGGTGGCGATTGCCTGCGGCGCCAATATGAATTTTGACAGGCTACGCTTTGTGTCTGAAAGGGCCGAGATTGGCGAGCAGCGAGAGGCTATTTTTGCGGTCACCATCCCTGAGCAACGTGGGTCGTTTAAACGGTTTTGCGCACTGATCGGCGAGCGTAATGTCACCGAATTCAACTACCGCATGAGCGACTTAAAGCGAGCGCATGTCTTTGTAGGCATTCAAATCCAAGCCCGTGATGAAGCTAACGCGATAGCCAGCATCTTTGCCCAAGAAGGCCTTGAGACGATCAATCTGACCGATGATGAAATGGCCAAACTTCACATCAGACATTTGGTCGGAGGCAGCTCAAGCCATGCCAAAGATGAGCGCCTCTTTCGATTTGAGTTTCCTGAACGCCCCGGTGCTTTGTCACGATTTCTGACCCAGATGCGGCCTGACTGGAATATCTCGCTTTTTCACTACCGAAATCACGGTGCTGATTTCGGCAGGGTACTTGTTGGGCTTCAAGTACCCCAAGCCGATGAAGCAGCATTCCAACACTTTCTTGCTGGTTTGGGCTATCCGCATCTGGAGGAAACCAACAATCCAGCCTATCATCTGTTTTTACGCCCTAACCGGCCATAAATGTGAGCGACGAAGAGACTTAATCCTCGATTCATCAGACCACCCACGATAAAGCACAACCCCTCCCCCATTTGACCATGCATTTGCTCACCCTCGGACTCAACCACCAAAGCGCGCCTCTCGCGATGCGTGAAAGGGTGGCCTTCGCCGGGGAAAGCTTAGTCAAAGCTGCTCATGATCTGAAGTCAAGGGCGGGTGAACTGCTTCGGGAGTCGGCCATCCTGTCAACCTGCAATCGCACTGAGATTTACTGTGCAACCCCACAACCGCAAGCTGCCTCGCAGGCCCTCGAACAGTGGATTGCCTCTCACGGTGGACTAAAAGCGGGCGATATCCGAAGCCATACCTACACGCTCCCTGGCGACCAAACCGTACGACACGCTTTTCGGGTGGCCAGTGGACTCGACTCGATGGTGCTGGGCGAAGCGCAAATCCTCGGTCAAATGAAAGACGCCGTACGAACGGCCCAAGAGGCTCGCTCCTTGGGTCCGCACTTGCATCAACTCTTCCAACGTAGCTTTGCCGTCGCTAAGGAAGTTCGAACTCAAACCGAAATTGGATCGCAATCGGTGTCGCTGGCCGCAGCCGCTGTGCGCCTCGCTGAACGAATTTTTGAGCGTCTTGAAGACACGCGTGTCTTATTTGTGGGCGCTGGCGAAATGATCGAGCTTGCGGCCACCCATTTTGCAGCGCGCCATCCCAAGGCGATGCTCGTGGCAAACCGCAGCCTTGACCGCGCACAACGCCTTGCGCGTCGCTTTGCTGCTCAAAGCATGGAACTCTCCGAGCTTTCAACCCGCCTGCATGAATTTGACATTGTGGTCAGCTGTACGGCGAGTTCGCTACCCATCATGGGGCTTGGTATGGTCGAACGCGCGCTTAAGGCGCGACGTCATAAGCCTTTATTTATGGTCGATCTTGCCGTGCCACGCGACATCGAACCTGAAGTTTGCAGGCTACCCGACGTCTTCCTCTATACCGTCGATGATTTAGGCGAAGTCGTGCGCCAGGGCATGGCTAACCGTCGCCAGGCGGCCTCACAGGCCGAGGCAATCATCGAGGCTCGGGTTGAACATTTCATGCACTGGTTGGCAAGAAGACGTGCAGTGCCTGCGATTCAAGAACTACACGAAAAGGCCCAAGCGCTGCGTCGGCTTGAGCTTGAGCGCGCCATGCGCTTACTTGCCAGGGGCGAGGATCCAGGCCGAGTGATCGAAGGCTTATCGCTCGCCTTAACAGCGAAGTTCTTGCATGGCCCAACCCAAATGCTGCAAGACGCAGCAGGTCTTGGCACCCAGGCCCAAGACGCGCACTGGTTACCCAATCGCGCCCACGGGAAACGCCTTGACCGTTTAAGTCGCTCAAGCAAACGCTTAAATCTGCGCAACGCAGAGTCTTAGCGACGACCCACTTGAGCTGCCGCTTCTTGTCGGCAGATTACTTCTTGACTCCCCTAAAAGCCCAGCCAGGCTACAGATCCTATGAAACCCTCGATGATCCAAAAGCTTGAACAGCATGCGCAACGCCTTGAAGACGTTAACCGCCTGTTATCGAGCGATCAGCTTTTAAAAGACCCCAAGGCACTGCGTCAATACCACCGTGAACACGCCGAACTCACTCAGTTGATGGAACATTTTCAGGCCTGGCAGCAAGCCAATGAGGATTTACTTGCCGCACGCGAGATGATTCAAGACCCCGAACTCGGCGAATGGGCAAAAGAAGAAGAAAGCCAGGCCTCGCAGCACATGGAGCAAGAAGTGAAGCTCCTCGAAACCTTGATGCTTCCGAAAGATCCCAACGATCATCGCAATGTGTTGCTGGAAATTCGGGCAGGTACAGGTGGTGACGAATCTGCGCTTTTCGCAGGTGACATGCTCAGGATGTACTTGCGCTATGCCGAGCGCAAAGGCTGGCGCAGCGAACTGCTCTCGGCGAGTGAATCCGAGCTCGGAGGCTACAAGGAGGTGGTTGTACGGCTCGAGGGCGAGGCGGTATTTGCCAGGATGAAGTTCGAATCGGGCGGCCATCGCGTACAGCGCATTCCTGTCACAGAGTCGCAAGGGCGTATTCATACCTCAGCTTGCACGGTTGCGGTCTTATCCGAAGGCGATGATATCGGCGATATCGTCATCGATCCGGGTGAATTACGCATCGACGTCTTTCGCGCCTCGGGTGCGGGCGGGCAGCATGTGAACAAGACCGAATCAGCGGTGCGAATCACCCATTTGCCAACCGGCATCGTTGCTGAATGCCAAGACGACCGTAGCCAACACCGAAACCGGGACAAAGCGATGCAAGTGCTCATCGCAAGGATTCGCGATCAGCGAGACCGTGAAGCCCAGGCCAAAGAGTCTGCGCATCGAAAAAGCCTGATCGGTTCGGGTGATCGATCAGAACGTATTCGCACCTATAACTTTCCTCAAGGCCGAATCACCGACCACAGAATCAACCTCACGCTTTACCGCATCGCGCCGATGATGGATGGCGATATTGATGAATTACTCGACGCACTCGCTTCGGCCCATCAAGCTGACTTACTTGCCAGCCTTGGCGAAAGTTCATGACAAGGCTCACTCGTCGATGTCCATGATACCTAGCCTGGCCCATGCGCTTCGCTTACAAACCGAAGCGCCGGTTAGCCGGCTTGAGCGCCTCATGTTGCTTGAGATGCTTCTTGGAAAGCCAAGAGAGTACTTGTTGGCACATGATGATGAACTGCTCAGTGAGAAGCAGTTTGACGCTTTTACGATGCTCTTAGGCTTGCGTTCGCAAGGACATCCGATGGCCTATTTGGTCGGTAAGCGAGAGTTTTTTGGCTTGAGCTTTGCGGTCAACCAAGAGGTCTTAATACCGAGGCCCGAGACCGAATGGCTAGTCCATGCGGCTATTCGCTTATTGCCCAGGCATGGTGCTGCCATTGATCTTGGTACCGGCAGCGGCGCCATTGCCATTGCGCTTGCCCATCATCGTCCCGATGTACGCTTGATGGCTTGTGATATCAATCCCAAAGCACTCGAACTTGCCAGTCGCAACGCGCAACATCTGCTCGGGCCTGACCAGCAAATTCGATTTCAGCGCAGCGACTGGTGGGAAGCCGTTCCCTTGGAAAGTCTGTCGCTGGTACTCAGCAATCCCCCCTATTTATCGATGGATGACCCCCACTTAATGCAGGGTGATCTTCGTTTTGAACCACGCCTTGCCTTGAGCGACGAAGCCGACGGACTTGGCGCGATCCAAAAAATCACCGAGGGCTTTGTGCATCGGGCTGCTATGGGCCTCATCGAAGACCCTGGCCTCTTGCTGATTGAACATGGCTATCAGCAAGCCGAGGCGATTAGGTCATTAGGCGAGCGTCAAGGCCTTTACCATGTATACAGCGCGAGCGATCTGGCGGGTCATCCGAGGGTTTGTTGCTTTGCCTTAAGACCTTCCAGGCCCGGCCTGCTCCATCAACTAAAAGACGCGTGTTTGACGTGGTCTTCAGGAACTGCCTAGAATCAAAGCTAGTCGAATACAGGATCAGCCCATGGAAGCCAAAGATTTCATCGCCAAAACCGTTGCAGACAATCCCTATGTCTTGTTCATGAAAGGAACAGCCCAGTTCCCTCAATGCGGATTTTCGGGGCGTGCCATTCAAATCTTAAAAACTGTCGGGGTCAAAAACCTTGTCACAGTGAATGTGCTTGAAGACGATGACGTCAGACAGGCCGTGAAAGAATTCGCCAACTGGCCCACGATCCCACAGCTCTATATCAACGGCGAGTTTGTGGGTGGATCTGACATCATGCAGGAAATGTTTCAATCGGGTGAGTTACAAAAAATGGTCGAGGCTCAGTAGCCCATAGCGTGGCCCTCAGTAGCCCTCAGCCTGCCCCTCAGTAGCCCACAGCCTGACCATCGCGGCGGTGATCCGAGCCACTGCGATACCCGTTAGCAAGCGTTTCACTCATGCGCCGAATCGCTTGAGCGCTCCCAAAATCGGTCGAGTCAGCGGGCATAACAAGCAGGTCGTGGCCTTTCGCTTTTAAGTCCGCAACAACCTGCGCAGGCATGGCTGCTTCAACCGTGAGCCTGCCCTCATCATTGATGCGCCAACGCGGGCAGTCAGAGGCCTCTTGGGGACTTAAGGCATCGTCAACAACTGACATGGCAAACTGTAAGTGTCCTTGAGCCTGCATATTGCCTCCCATCACACCATAGGCCATGTTGGGGTGGCCATTTTTGGTCAAGAAGGCAGGAATAATAGTGTGGAAGGGCCGCTTTCTCGGTGCAACGATATTGGGGTGGCCTTCGTCAAGGGAAAAGCCCCAGCCACGGTTTTGAAGTGCAATACCGCCAGGCGCAACAACACCCGATCCGAACCCTTTGAAATTGGACTGGATAAAGGACACCATATTGCCCTCTTGATCGGCGGCGCATAAGTAAACGGTGCCTCCGTGATGAAGCTTTCCTGGCGGGTAGCTTGCAGCCTTTGCAGGGTCGATAAGGCTTGCTCGCTCAGCAAGATAGTCCTTGTTGAGCAGCGCATCGGGCGATGTTTTCATGGAGGCCGGGTCTGCGACATGCGCCTGTAGATCGGCAAAAGCAAGTTTCATGGCTTCCACTTGCAAGTGGATTCGCTGGGCCGAAAGGCTGGGGTGTTGGGCGGCATTTAGATGCTCG
>Ga0194130_10009410_pt1 | contig 10082 bp, 10 predicted proteins | sample TA2KigsurfametaG_FD_160084 | JGI IMG/M metagenome (GOLD analysis project Ga0194130, IMG submission 160084) | Freshwater microbial communities from Lake Tanganyika, Tanzania - TA2015050 Kigoma 12 surface | ecosystem: Environmental > Aquatic > Freshwater > Lake | place: Tanzania: Lake Tanganyika... | reverse complement strand
TCGGCCACCTGTCCATAATAAAATTAATTAAACCCGATTCGAGCGGTTTAATCTTAAATTTTCTTTATTCGCTTTCGCAAATAAAGGAGGCGCTCGGCCACCTGTCCATAATAAAATTAATTAAACTCAAGTTTTATAATTTCGAGAGTTTTAATTGAATTTTTATATTATCTATTTGGAAAATAAACTGATGTAAAACTTAAACAAGTAAGTTCAAAAATTAAGGCTGGCAAAGATAAATTTCCATAAAATTAATTGCAAGATTAAATTTTATGATTTGTTTTTAAAATTTAGAGCCAACTTGAATAAAAATGGATTAATAATTATCGAAATAATAGCACTTGCAATCACCATATCGTAGAGGCTTTGCGAGATAATATTTAAGTTCATTGCTAAAGCGGTAAGGATAAAAGAAAATTCGCCAATTTGAGCAAGGCTGGCGGATAAAATTAGGCTTTCACCAGTTTTTTTTCTAAAAAGTTTCATAATCAAAAATGCCATAATCGCTTTGCCAAAAATTACTAAAATTGTGGTGATTAAAACTAAAATTGGTTCTTTGGTAATGATTGTGGGATTAAAAATTAAGCCAACTGAAATAAAAAATAATACTGCAAAAATATCGCGTAATGGAAGAGTTTTATCGACTGTTTTGCGTCCGAGTTTACTCTCATTTAAAACAAAGCCTGCCAAAAAAGCTCCCAAAGCAAACGATGCGCCAAAAATTGCGTGTGCAATAAAAGCAAAGCCACTTGCAATTGCCAAGACTGAAAGCGAAACTAATTCTCTAGAGCGCACTTTGTAGATGGTGATTAAAAAAGTGGGTAAAATCTTTTTGCCGATTGTGATCGTAGCAATAGCAAAAATAATAATTTTGGCGGTGATTGAAGTGATGTTTTCAAAAATAATTTGTGAATTGATTTCGTTATTGAGATGAATCATATCAATAATAGTCGGCAAAATAACCATAACAATAATCATGGCGATATCTTCAATTACCAGCCAACCAATAGCTATTTTGGACACTGTAGTGTTTTTTATGTGATATTGTTCAAATTGTCGAAGCATTACAACTGTGCTAGCTACTGATAACGAAATGCCAAAAATTAAACTTTCCAAAAAATTGTATTTTAGCAAAATTGCGCAAAGAGTGCATAGAAGACTAGTGGAAAGCATTTGAATTATAGCGCCGGGGATTGCAATTTTATGAACATTAATTAGGTCTTTCATTGAAAAATGTAAGCCCACTTCAAACATCAAAAGTATAATGCCGATTTCGGCTAATTGTTTTGCTATTGCAATATCAGCTATAAATCCCGGCGTGTTTGGGGATAAAAAAATTCCGGCTACAATATAGCCAATAATGGTTGGGAGTTTTAAGCGTGATGCAATAAAGCCAAGCAAAAAAGCAAATACAACACTAAAAACCAGCGTGCTAATTAGAGGATAAGATTGCTCCATGAATTTTATAAATAATTGCAAATACTAAACTATTCCGGCCTTTTTGAGCTCTTCTCGAGCTTTTTTTAGGTCATTTTGAAATTCGACATTTTGCATTAAACCTCCAACCAAAAAGGTTGCCAGTTGTTTTCCGCCTTCGAGATCTTGCGGATAGTGCATTCCAACTTGAACTCGATGCCAAGCAATTTCATGAGCGTAGGAACGAAACTCTTCAGTTTTATTTGGAATCAATAATCCCATAACAATTGCATAAATATAGCCTCCAGTGGTATGTCCGCTTGGATAACAAAACCCAGAACTCTTAGAAATTAGTGGCTGAACTTCGTTGCTAACTTCAAATGGGCGGGATATTTTCCAATAATCTTTAACGCCATTAGTTACGTCACGCGAAGTATCGCCAACTCTATCAAGCAAAGAATAAAGTTTAGGAAATTTTTCGCGTGTAATTGATTTATAAACGTGGTTAACAACGGTTTCTGGTCTGAGTTGCTTTTCATTTAAGGCTTGATCAATTTCTTCGAGTTCAACATTTTTTTGTATTAAAATAACTTGCTCAATTTGATTTTTATGCTCTGAGCTATTCATGTTGAAGGGTTTATCGATTACAAAAGGTGAGATTGATTCAAATCCAAAATATTTATTGGCCCAAGCATTATGAATAAAAGGGTTATTTAAAATAATTGTAATTAATGAAATTGAGATGAATTTGTTGAGTTTCATATTTTTTTGGAAGAAATGTAATTAACATATTGATTTGTTACTCTAAGATAAATGGCATATAACTTAAAATCAATTTTAATCTTTTTACTATGAATAATATCAGTTTTTATGAAGCAAATTACGGTGATTCAAGATTTGTTTTATATCAAATATTTAAAAAATTTTTTGATGAAAAATCCGCCTCGCCAATATCTGAAATATTCAATGAAGTTATTAATCAAAACTCACAAGAAAAAACTTTATCAATTGAAGAGTATCTCAATCAAATTGACGATGATTTTTTATCTCAAGTTATGATTGGAATGGTTGATAATCTTGATCAAATTAATCAAATTATAGAGTCAACAAATGAAAAAAATTTAACATTTGAGGAACAAATAATCTTAAAATTAATTATTTTTGAACTTAAATTTTTGTCTGAAAATTCAGTGCAAAGTATTTTCGAAGAATATAAAAAAATCTGCAAAAATAATTCAATAAAATATCCACAAAATTTAGTTATTGAACTAATCAAAAAGCTTAGAGAATTTGAATTTTAAGATTTAAAATTTTGTTGTTTGATTAATTGACAATTTGGTTGGCAAAAAATATTATTTGCACAATTTTGCAAATCGAAAAATCAATCAATCATGCCAAAACGAACAGATTTAAAATCAATATTAATAATTGGTGCTGGACCAATTGTAATTGGTCAAGCTTGTGAATTTGATTATTCCGGAACTCAAGCCTGTAAAGCTCTTCGTCAAGAAGGTTATAGAGTTGTGCTAGTTAATTCAAATCCAGCAACAATTATGACTGACCCTAATATTGCTGATAGAACTTATATAGAGCCAATAACCCCCGAAATTGTTGAAGAAATTATTCGTCAAGAAAAGCCCGATGCCATTCTTCCAACCGTTGGCGGACAAACCGCGCTTAATTGCGCACTAGCGCTTGAAAAAAATGGTGTTCTCAAAAAATATGGAGTTGAGCTAATCGGCGCATCGGTTGAAGCCATCAAAAAAGCCGAAGATCGTGCCTTGTTTCAAAAATCTATGGAAAAAATCGGCCTAGAAACTCCTAAAAATTCTATTGTTCATAACCTCGATGAAGCAAAACAAGCACTCAAAAAAGTTGGTTTGCCAGCTATTATCAGGCCTTCATTTACAATGGGTGGAGCTGGTGGAGGCGTTGCTTACAGCGAAGAAGAGTTTTTTCAAATTGTTGAATATGGTTTAACAATATCCCCAACTCACGAGGTTTTGATTGATGAATCAATAATTGGTTGGAAAGAATACGAAATGGAAGTGGTTCGAGATAAAAATGATAACGCCATTATTATTTGTTCAATCGAAAATATCGATCCTATGGGTGTTCATACTGGTGACTCAATAACGGTCGCTCCTGCTTTGACTCTTACTGACAAAGAATATCAAAATATGCGCAATGCTTCGATTGCTGTTTTGCGCGAGATTGGTGTTGAAACTGGTGGTTCGAATGTTCAATTTGCGGTTAATCCTAAAAATGGCAAAATGGTTGTTATCGAGATGAATCCTCGAGTCTCACGCTCTTCTGCTCTGGCTTCGAAGGCAACTGGCTTTCCAATTGCTAAAGTTGCGGCTAAATTAGCAATCGGTTATACTCTTGACGAAATTAAAAATGACATCACGGGTGGCATTACACCAGCTTCATTTGAGCCAACTATCGATTATGTTATCACTAAAATTCCTAAATTTACTTTTGAAAAATTTAAAGGTAGCGATGCCGTCCTTTCAAGCTCAATGAAATCAGTCGGTGAGGTTATGGCGATTGGCCGATCATTCCTTGAAAGTTTTCAAAAAGCCCTTCGTTCTCTTGAAGGAAATCTTAGCGGAATTGAAGAAATCCCACTTTATGTTGAAGATTCTGAACAGCGTCAAAAAATTATTCGCCAAAAACTCAAAATTGCGACTCCTAATCGAATTCTTTTGATTGCTCAAGCCCTTCGAGAAGGAATTTCGGCGCAAGAAATAAACCAAATTTGCAGTTACGATCCATGGTTTATCGAACAAATATCATTAGCCATTGATACTGAAAATGAAGTTAAGAAAAACGGTTTACCCAAAAATCGAGATGAATTTTTACAACTCAAAAAAATGGGTTTTTCAGACAAAAGATTATCAAAACTATGCGGACTTTCTGAAAAAGAAGTTCGTGATCTACGATGCGAATTAAAAGTTAATCCCGTCTACAAAAGAGTTGATTCATGCTCTGCGGAGTTTGATTCAATCACGCCTTATATGTATTCAACCTACGAATAAATGAAATATTTATCATATCGAACTCTCAATAATCAAAATCAACTTTTTATTGAAAACACTGCTATTGCAGATTTGGCTAATCAAGTCGGCACACCTTTTTATTGTTATTCCAAAAATACATTAATTGAAAATTATCAACAATTTGTTGACGCATTTAATTTTCACAAAATAAACGATTACAAAATCTGTTATGCCATCAAAGCTAACTATAACATTCATTTAGTGAAAATTCTTGCTCAGCTTGGAGCCGGAATTGACGCGGTTTCAGCCGGCGAAATTGATCGTGCTATAAAAGCCAAAATTGATCCTAAAAAAATAGTTTTTGCCGGTGTAGGCAAAACTCGCGAAGATATGATTTTTGCTTTGCAAAGCGGTGTAGAAGAATTTTCAGTTGAATCGATTGATGAAATGTTTTTACTCAATGAAGTCGCCAGCAATTTGCATAAAACTGCTAAATTTTCTTTGCGGGTTAATCCGAATGTTGATGCCAAAACTCATCATAAAATCTCAACTGGTCGCAAAGGTGATAAGTTTGGTGTCGATATCGATTATGTTGAAGAAATATATGTTTTAGCTTCAAAGCTTCCCGCTCTCGAAATTTATGGTATTTCAATGCATATCGGCTCGCAAATTACCAATCTTGAACCTTTCAGAATAGCGTTTTTAAAGCTACGAGAACTATATTTAAATCTCAAAAAAAAAGGTTTAAAAATCAAAAATCTTGATTTTGGTGGCGGTGTTGGCATCAATTACAAAGACGACGCAACCATTAACCTATATGATTATGTCGACTTAATTAAAGACACAACTCGTGATTTGAATATCAAAATCACAATTGCACCGGGAAGAGCTATTGTTGGAAGTGCTGGTTTACTTATCGCAAAAACTATTTATCTTAAAGAAACTCCACAAAAAAACTTTGTAATTATCGATGGCGCGATCAATGATTTAATGCGTCCAGGGCTTTATGGTTCTTATCACGAAGTAATTCCAGTTTTTAAAAGAAATGGCTTTAAAGCTAATTTTGATTTTGCTGGCCCAGTATGCGAAACCACCGACATTTTGGCTCAAAATCGTGAAATTATTATTCCGCAAGTAAATGACCTATTCGCTTTTTGCAGTGCTGGAGCTTACGGCTCATCAATGTCGAATGAATATAATTGTCGGCCTTTAGTGCCCGAAGTTTTGATTGATGATAATTCATATAAAATCATTCGCCGTCGTCCAACTTTTGGCGATATGCTTCATTTAGAAATATAGTTTATGGATAAAAAAATTTTGATCGCAAAATTGCTTTCAGCGCATGGCATTAAAGGCGAAATAAAAATATTGTATTTTGGTGACGAGATTAAAAACCTTGAAAAATACCCTCTTTTTGATAGCCAAAACCAAACCTACAAAATAAAAATTATCAACAAAAACAAAGTCGCCAACTCATCAAATCAGGTTGGTGATAAAATTTGTATTGTCAAAATCGAAGGTATTAATGATCGAAATCAAGCTGAGGTTTTGCGCGGTAAAGAACTTTATGTCTTGCGCGAAAATTTTGCTAAAACCAAAAAAAATGAGTTTTATATTTCAGACTTAATTGGGATTGATGTTGTAGATAATTCGTACCAAAAAATTGGCAAAATAATTAATGTTTTAAACAACAGCCATAATTGTTTAATTGAAATTGAGTTTTTAGACAATTTTATCTCTAAAAAAAATCTATATAAAGGCCTACAAAAAATTGATAATTTTCCGTTCAAAAATGAATTTTTTCCGATCGTTGATGTTGAAAAAGGTTTCGTGGTTTTAGAAATTGATGATTTAGAAATTTCTGAGATTAGTTCCAATGATGAGATTAAATTTTAGATTTCAAAATTTTGTTTTAAGTTTTAAAGATTAAATTTTATTCATACCTCTCTATAAAGCCCTAAGCGCGATATCTCTTCTAACAAAACCTTCTTTCCAATCAATCAAATCCACGACTTCATAGGCTATTTTGCGCGCTTCCTCAAAACTATCAGCTTCAGCGATAATGTTTAAAACCCTTCCGCCCGTGGCGATAACTTTGTTTTCATGAAAAGATGTTCCGGCGTGAAGAATTTTTACGCCCGCATATTTTGGTGTATTTTGAATTAGAGCTTCAACGGTTTTGAGATTTTTAATCTCAGAATTTTTGATATAATTTTCTGGATAACCGCGCGAACACATCACTACGCACACCAATTTTTTATTCGCATGAAATTCGATTTTATAATCGCTGAGTTTTTTATCGATTGCATGTTCGATCAAATCGATAAAATCGGACTTAATTCTGGGCAAGATTACTTGTGTTTCGGGGTCACCAAAGCGCACATTGAATTCGAGTAATTTCGGATTTCCGTTGTCGATCATTAGGCCGGCAAAAAGGATTCCGCAAAACGGAGCATTAATTTTATTCATGCCATCGAGAGTTGGTGCAATTATGGTGTCGATAATTTTTTGTTCTAATTTTTGGTCGATAAAAGGTGAGGGGGCGAAGGTGCCCATCCCGCCTGTGTTGGGTCCAGTTTCGCCTTCACCGACTTTTTTGTGGTCGTGCGCAAAGCCTAGTGGAATAAAATTTTTACCATCGCAAATAACGAAATAGCTAGCCTCAAAACCCCGAAGAAACTCTTCGATGATAATTTTTTTGCCCGCCTCGCCGAATTTTCCCGAAAAACATTGATTGATTGCTTGCGTGGCTTGTGTGGAACTGTCGGCGATGATTACGCCTTTGCCAGAGGCCAAACCATCAGCTTTTATTACGCAAGGTAATCCAATTTTGTCGATAAAATCTAAAGCTTGTTGTGAGGATTCGAAAGTAGCGTATTTGGCGGTTGGAACGTTGTTTTGTTGAGCAATTTCTTTCATGAAAATTTTTGATCCTTCGAGTTGAGATGCTTTTTTTGAAGGACCGAAAGCGCGAATTTTATTGTGTTGCAATATATCGATCAAGCCCTCAACCAAGGGTTGTTCTGGCCCGACAAAAACAAAATCAATTGCTTGGTCTTGACAAAATTTTACGATTAAATCGGCTTGATTAGCTTTAATAAAATCAATATTTTTGGCAACTTCAATGGTTCCAAAATTGCCGTTAATTATAAAAATTTGTGATAATTTGGATGATTTTTTAAACGCTTGACAAACCGCATGCTCTCTGCCTCCGTTACCAATTACTAAAATTTTTTTTGGGGTTAAATTTGCCATAATAAATATTTTTTGATTTTCAAAATTTCTGCTATTATCATAATTGCACCATTTTTTTTAAATAAAATTACTTTTTATGAGCCTCAAGGAGCATACTGTCAAATCATATGATAAAGACCTTCAATCAATTGCTGGAACACTCGACACCATGCTTGAGATGGTGACTCAATCAATTGATATGGTGGCCGAAATGATTAGAACTCGTGACATTTCTTTGATCGATAAAATTACTGCACATGATTACAAAATTAATTCCTTAGATCACTTAATCGAAAAAAAAGTTACGGCTATTTTAGCTCTTCGCCAACCTATGGCTGTTGATCTACGCTATACAATCTCATCTCTGAAAGTTTCTTCTAATCTTGAGCGAAGTGGAGATCAATCTAAAAGTATTATCAAAAAAATTGCTCGCATTGGTAATGAAAAGTTTGAAGACGGAGTTGAAAAAGCTCTTCTCGATATGATTAGTTTGACCAAGCAAATGGCTCGTGAAGCCCTTCAATCATTCAATAATCATGATATTGAATTAGCTAATTTAGTTTTAAAACAAGATGATGAAATTGATAAAATTTATAGTGATCTATTCGGTATTATAAACCAAGAAAACTTTAGTCGGGAGCAAGTTAAACGTATTACCAATACTTTATTTATTGCCAAAAGTTTTGAGCGTTTGGCTGATCATTCTACTAATATCGCTGAAATTGCAGGTTTTGTTGTAACTGGCGAAATAAAATAAGCATGAAAACCAGAGAACAAAAACGCGAATCGGGTCAGATTGCCAAGAAAGATAATAAAGATTTACTTGGTTTTGCTGAAAAATTTCCAAAGCAACAAATGGAGCGCAAGCCTGATTGGATAAGAGTCAAGGCTCCAACGTCGCAGGGCTATCTTGAAACAAAAAAACTTTTAAACGACAAAAAACTGCACACGGTTTGCGAGGAGGCTGCTTGCCCAAATATCGGCGAGTGTTGGGCCCAAAAACACGCCACGGTGATGATTCTTGGTTCGGTTTGCACGCGAGCATGTTCTTTTTGTAATATTGAAACTGGCAAACCAGATGCAATTAATCCGCACGAACCCGATAATGTTGGCGATGTTGCAAAAGTCTCTGGCCTTAAGCATATTGTAATTACCTCAGTTGACCGCGACGATCTTGATGATGGTGGCGCTGTGCAGTTTGTTAAATGCATTGAAAATGTTCGCAAAAAATCACCGCAAACTACTATCGAAATTCTTACTCCAGATTTTTTGCGCAAAAACGGCGCTCTTGAAATGGTTGTTAAAGCTAAGCCCGATGTTTTTAATCACAATATCGAAACCGTTCCAGCTCTTTACACCTCAATTCGTCCGGGAGCAAGATATTTTCATTCATTATGGTTGTTGAAGCGCGTTAAAGAACTTGATCCAACTATTTTTACAAAATCTGGTTTGATGGTAGGACTTGGCGAAACCAAAGAACAAGTTTTGCAAGTGATGGACGATATGCGTAGTGCTGATATAGATTTTTTAACGATTGGCCAATATCTTCGCCCCACTATTAGGCATGCTCCAGTTGATCGTTATGTTCATCCTGATGAGTTCGAGTTTTATCAAAAAATGGCCTACAACAAGGGTTTTTTGATGGTTTCATCATCTCCTCTGACTCGATCTTCATATCATGCTGGCGATGATTTTGAAAAAATGCGCAACGAAAGGCTTAAAAGACTCGGAAGTTTCTAAATTTCTAAATTAAAGAAATGTAAATCTATTTATAAATCTCTTCTGCAAGCTTTTTTAAAGTTGCTGAAAGCTCTTTGTTTTCAATGTTTTCGAGCTTTTTATCAATTTTATAATTTAATTCTTTAGGAAGTTTTTTTGAACTTAAATCAAGATCAATTTCTTTTGGCTCTTGTTTAATAATAATTTTATTAATTGATTTAAAGCCGTATTTTGTAGCAATTCGTTCGATAATAATCTCGGAATTGTTTTCGATAAAAAAGCCTGTCGCAGAATTAAAAACTGCAATGGTTAATCTTATATTTTGGTGTTTTTTATCAAAATTTACCATTTTTGGAGAACAAAATTTGGCATATTTTTCACCTATAATTTGAGGCCAGTTTTTAACTAAATTGTTGATGATTATAAACTCTTTTTTGGAGCCGTCAAAAATTGGAGAAAGAAGATTTGAAACTTTTTCATCAATGGTTTGGAGGCCATATCTTTTGTTAGTTTTTTTGGGATATGATTTTGATTTCATTGATTGTCAAAGTAAGTTTTGTAGAATATATTTTTAACCAACATAAATTATTAAATTAAAATTTATTTATGCAAATTTTTTGTAATGAATCATTTCCAAATTCACGTCTTAGAAGGGGCAGATATAGACCAGCGATGCGCGATTTAATTGCCGAAAATTCTATTCTACCGCAT
>Ga0194130_10009403_pt1 | contig 10084 bp, 9 predicted proteins | sample TA2KigsurfametaG_FD_160084 | JGI IMG/M metagenome (GOLD analysis project Ga0194130, IMG submission 160084) | Freshwater microbial communities from Lake Tanganyika, Tanzania - TA2015050 Kigoma 12 surface | ecosystem: Environmental > Aquatic > Freshwater > Lake | place: Tanzania: Lake Tanganyika... | reverse complement strand
CTTTCTTTTGCAATAATATCGGCATTTAAACCTGCCGAATTTATTAAAAAATCATAAATGTATTTACTTTTAGGAGATATTATTTCGTTTGATTTACTATTAATTTTTATTATTTTTTCGTTGTAATTAATTTTAACTTTTTTGCTTTTTCTTAAATCATCGATGATTTGTCTTGCTACTTCTTGTGGATCTGTGAGAGAAGTAAAAGGCACATATAGAGCGTTTTTGTATTGAAGATTAATATTTGGCTCCAGTTCTGTTGCTCTATTTTTACTAATCAGTTCAATATCTATTTTGTTTAATTTACCTCTTTCAAGTAAGTTTTGTATTGATTGCTCCGTAACAGAGTTTGTTGGTACTAATATTTTTCCACATTCATCAATCCATAAACTTTTCTTTTTCACATATTCTTTTAATTGTTTAGCTCCAGAAATGCATAACTTTGCTTTTAATGTTTTCGGAGGATAGTAAATTCCGCTATGTATAACCCCACTATTTCTACCAGTTCCGTGGGTAATTGAGTTTTTTTCCTTCTCAATAATAATTATTTCTTTAACTTTATTAAAGTTTTTTAATTTAAAAGCGGTTGCAAGACCTATTATGCCTCCACCAATAATTATAATTTTCATAAAAGTATTGAATACATATTATTAACATGAGTAAGCCTAAAACAGAGCCTCCTAGAAGGGGTACCAGTTGTCTTGGCTATTAGTGAAATTCATTTAGACCTACTAATAAGTCCATTGCTGGACGATTTATAAATCAATTAATAGTTACTTAAAACTAAAGTAATACTTTATATATTATATATATATTATTGTAATATATGATTTTTCATTTAAACTTAAATATTTACATTAGAATACTTACTATATAATTATTATCTAATTTTTTTATTTTATTAAGTATTTTCGTTTAAGTATTAAAAGTAGCAAAAACATTGACTTTTGTGACTAATCTAATCTCTTTTTCAAATGAAACTGGGGTTTTTCCAAAGCCAATAGCTATTGAATGACCTTCACACCAATAAGCTGCTTCGCCAAAAGTGACTACATCTCTAACGTTTTTATCTGGTTTAATGCCTAGGTTAGTGGTCTCAAAGTATATCTCTTCGCCTCAGGTGTTTATTTGGGCCTTAAATGAGCTTAATTTGGCTAATTTAAGTGCTGTTTGAGAATTATTAAGATTAAGTTTGATCTCAAAGTCATCGAATTTAAGAAGCATTGATAATGATAAATAGCCATTTTTGACGATATTGACGTCAATTTATAGTTGTATTAATATTTCCGATAATTAATGGTTATCGGAAATTTATGTCAAATTTGATTAAAGATTTAAGTTCTATTGAATTAGAAACGTTAGATAATATTAGATCCTCAAAGTCAGTTAACACTATTAGAGCTTATAAGTCTGACTTTAATCATTTTGTAAAATTTTGCAAAAAAAATAATTTTAAACCTTTGCCGGCCGATCCGAAGATTGTTTCATTCTATATAACTGATCTATCTTCAAATTCTAAAGTAAGCACTTTAAAACGCAGGTTAGCTTCTATAAGTGTAATTCATAAACTTAAAGGGCATTATATTGATATAAAACATCCTTTAATTATTGAAAATTTAATGGGAATTCAAAGAAAAAAAGGCGTATTTCAAAAATCAAAAAATCCAATTTTGATTAATGAATTAAAAAAAATTATTAATGTTATTGATAACTCAGAAAAAAATGAAAGCAAAAAAGCTAGAGACAAAGCTTTAATTCTAATTGGATTTTCTGGTGGTTTTCGAAGATCAGAACTTGTTGATATTGATTTTGAAGATTTAGAATTTACGAATGAGGGTGTTAAAATTTTTATAAAGCGATCTAAAACAGATCAAACAGGAAGAGGTATGATTAAGGCTATCCCCTATTTTAAAAATATAAAATTTTGTCCAGTTATATCTTTAAAAAAATGGATTAATATTTCTAAATTAAGTAATGGTTATATTTTTAATATTTCAGATAAAATGGTGGCAATATTAATAAAAAAATATTTATCATTAGCAGGATTTGATTCAAAAAAATATTCTGGTCACAGTTTAAGATCTGGATTTGCAACAGTTACCGCAAGTTTTGGAGCTGATGAAAAAAGCATTATGAATATGACAGGCCATAAAACAACTCAAACGGTAAGAAGATATATAAAATTATCAAATCTGTTTAACAATAATGCATTAGATAAGATATCTTTTTAAGCAAAAAAAATTTACCTGATTTATAAATTTATATTTAATTGTAATTATTGTTGAATTATTTTTTTAATTTGAATTGCAGTATTTATCCATTTCCATCTTCCTCTTTTTTTTTTTAAATTATCTCTGAAATACATCCAGAGCTTATCATCTTCAAATAATTGTAATGTATACTTCGCAAATTCTTCATAGGTATTAGCTATAAAACCAGTGAAGTTATGTTCCACCCTTTCTTTCAAACATCCTATACCTAAAGTTACAATAGGGACGCACATTTCATTCGCTTCCTGCGCAGCTAAACAAAAAGTTTCAGACTTGTGTCCAGGTATAAGCATTACCCTAGATTTTTTTAAATCACTAAAAATCTTTTTTTGATTAATATATTTTCTGGAAAAAATATTATGACTTCTATACGAAACTAAAGATGGACCAGTAACCAACAATTTTAAACTTTTATTCTTATAATATATATAATTTTTCCAAATATAAACTAATATGTCCAAGTTCCTTTCATGCCTTGAATTAAATATAGCAATTTTTGATTTATTATTGGTAACTTTAGACTTAAAAAAAATTTCATCAACTGCCCATCTTATTTTTTTAAACCCATAAATTTTAATAATTTTTGAAATTTTTTCTTCGTGGTAATCTCCAAGTCCGATCACTCTTGGCTTATTTTTAAAAAAAGGTATAAAATATTTTTTTCTTAAAAATTTTTCAAAATTAATCGGCACATGTAACAGTAAAAATTTTTTTTTAGCTTTTATAAGACTCAAATTTTTAAAATTACCATTAGAAATAACTACATCATACTTAAGATCCAAAAATGAAATTTTATTAATTGGAGACCAAGTTAAATTTTTTCTTTTAATTGTTTTGCGACAGTTATTAAGTACAAAAATTTTATAACCTAAACTTGCCAAAGATTCTGATAAATTTATTAAAGCTCCTTCACCTCCCCTTAATTTTGGCGAATATTTATCATTTAAATCGTACTTGAAGTTAGTTGTATCAATAAAACAAATATTTTTATAACCAGGCATAATTAGATGAAAAGTTTAATTCGAAAACTTTTTCAATCATATATTTAGTGATTATTTTATTATTAAATATTTTATGATATTTTAGTCTTCCGTTTTTTCCGATTTCTCTTCTTTTTTTATCATTTTTTTTTAAGTAATTTAAAGTTTCTGATAAATCATTTACATCATTATAGAAAATAACTTCATTATCTGAAAAAAAATCATTAAGTTTAGTTTTTCTATCAATAAAAGTTGTTATTCCATTGCCCAACAAACTAGATATTCGATCACTAGAATAATATTTAATTGGACTACCTCGGCTTAAATTTAAGGCCATTTTTGATTGTGATAATCTTTCAAAAAAAACATCTCCCCAAATAGGATTCACATTATTAATGCCATAAAAATCAAATAAAATGTTTTGATTTTTCATTAGAATTTTTTTTATAAAATGCTCTCTGTTATCAATATAAAATTTCTTAAGAACACCTCTATGTTGACCATGACTCATTGCAAAAAAAAGATCAAATATTGGATTTTTTTTTTGATCTATTTTTAGATTATCAACTGATATATCGCAAGGATTTGGAATGAAAGAAATTTTTGTTTTATATTTTTTTTTTAAATTAATACTATCCACGCTAGTTGTAATAAAAGAATAGTCGATAAATTCTATATATCTTAAAAATGTTTTCTTATTATGTTCAAAATCTGGACCAAAATTAGTTAACGAATCAACAAACCATTGAATAATTTTAATTTTTTTATTAATTTTTTTTATTTCTAATAAAGTTTTTATATCAATTTTAGAACAGTGTCCCAATACTATTAAATCAGGATTTAAATTATAAAAATTTTTTAGAATTATATTATTTAAATCGGTTATCCCAAAAAAGTTTTTATAAGATTCTCTTTCACTTATCTCATTACAGTAAAAATTATTTTTTATAAATCCATTATTTATTTTTTTGGCAGTTGAATAGAAGAGTCTAGAATTGTGCCTATAATGAAAATCAGCTATATGTAAAATTTTTATACTCATATTAACTCTTGATAAACTTCATCAACTAATGAAACATTTCTCTTAAGTGTTGTTTTAAAATTTTTAAAATTTTTAATCATTAAATTTCTTCTTTCTTTTTTATTACCTATAAGATGACTTATTTCTTTAAATAAATTGTAAGAATCTATTTTTTTTAAAAAAATTCCGTTACTATTTGTTTCTATAATTCCGCCTTTTTTTGTTAAGACAGTAGCACAGCCACAAGATGTTGCTTCTAATGCCGTCCTACCAAATGGTTCATTCCAAATTGGTGTAATTACTGCAATTGAGGTTTGATTAAAAATCTTTAGTGTATCAGAGTGCGTGATCCAACCTGTATATTCTAAATTTTCTAAAGTTATTTTTTTGTAATGCCTTGGGTCATCTCCAATAATTATTCCTCTCCAGTCTCTATTTAATTTTAAGATTTTTTCTATAACATCTATAAACAAGTTGTAACCTTTTGACTCATTCAGTTTACCTGCAAATGTAATAATTTTCTTTTTTTTAGGAATTTTTTTTATTGGATTAACACCAGGATTAATAACAATAGCTTTTGGGTTATTTGAAGATATATTTAAATTTTCAAAAAATCTTCGTTTGCACCATTCACTGACAAATATTAATTTATCAAGTTCTTGTAATAAATTTAATTTTTTATAAGGATCATCCGAACCTCTTAATTCATTTGGATCATTATGAAAAAATAAAATCTTTTTACATAACGGTTTCTTTTTAATAAAATATAGTGCCGCTTGTGGTCTATTATGAATTTCAATAATTGATTGATTACTATTTACTATATTATTATCAATTAAATCTAAATAATATAAAGTTTTACTTAATAAATAAAATGGTTTGTTTATTTCTAACCCATAATAATCATCTGTGATTGGTTTTTTAATTAAAGATGAACCAAATATTTTTATGTTCTTTTTAAGTTTGCTTTTTTTTTTTATATTTGAAACAAAAATAGAAACCGCACCAGCAGCTTTATCATCATATAATTCTTTATAAGGTAAAATAACATTAATAATCATAGTCTAATTAAATCTTTATACTTAATCCATCATATGCTGGCATTATATTATTTGAAATCTTTCTCAATTTATTTTTAATAAATGAATAATCAATATCACTATGTAAATTTGTTAGTATTGCTTTTTTGGGATTAATTTTGCTTATATAGAATAGAGTTTTTTTAAAATTTAGATGAGTTTTATGTTTTTTAAACTTTAAGCAATCAATAATTAGCAATTTTGGATTTAGTATTTTTTTTAAACTTTTTTTGGGAATAGCACTACAATCACTTATATAAACGATTTTATTAAATAAATATCCGTTAGCACAAATATCTCCATGAATTACTTTTATTACCTCAAAGTTCATTGAATTATTTTTTTTTTTTATAACAAAATTATCTTTAATGATTTTATTATTGAGTATTGGTTTATAAAACTTGGTTTTTTCTAAAAAAAGATAACCAAAAGATTTAAATAAGTAAGATGATGTTTTTTTATTACAATAAACATCTATTTTTTTTTTATTTTTCCAAAAAAAAGGACGTAATTCATTAATTCCATGAGTTTGGTCTGCATGTTCATGCGTATAAACAACCGCATCAATTTTTTTTATTTTATTTTTTAATAACTGAATTTTAATATCCGGGCTAGTATCAATAATAATTTTTAAATTTTTATATTTAACAAACAATGAACATCTAGTTCTATAATTTTTCGGATTTTTTTTATCGGTTTTACCCCAATAATTATCAATACGAGGCACACCTAATGAACTGCCACATCCTAAAATTGTTACATGAGTTTTACTCATTAAAGAATAAATTTTTAAAATTGCTTGTAGTTATATTCGCAATATTCTCAAAAGAAATATTTTTAATTAAGGCAATTTTTTCCGCTACAATTTTAACGTTTGCCGGTTCGTTGCTTTTGCCTCTGAATGGATCTGGACTAAGATAAGGAGAATCCGTTTCAATTAACATTTTTTCAATAGGGACATATTTTACTACATCTCTAAGATCAGAGGATTTTTTAAAAGTTATTATGCCACTAAATGAAATGAAACATCCAAGATCTAATAGTTTTTTTGCAAATTCTAAACCGCCAGTAAAACAGTGTATTAAAAATTTTGTTTTTAAATGGTGACTTTTAATAATTGCAAGGGTGTCTTGATCAGCATCTCTTGTGTGAACAATAATGGGTACTGTTTCGGAAATTGCAAGTTCAATATGTTTTTCAAATGAATATAATTGATCCTTTTTTTCACTTCTTTTATAAAAATAATCAAGACCTGTTTCACCAAAAGCAATTATTTTTTTACTTCTTTTTTTAATAGTTAGAAGTTCATTTAAATCGGCCAAATTATTAGTGGTTGAATTAGGGTGAATACCAATTGAACCGTAAATATTTTCATATTTCTCAACAATTTCATAAACTTTTTTAGAACTATCTAAGCCTGTTCCAATCGTTAATAAATGAGAAATATTATTATTTTTTGCATTTAGCAAAACTTTATTAATATCATTAATTAAAGGCTCGTAATCGAGATGACAATGAGAGTCTATAATCATTGTTTTTTAAAAAGAATATTTATTTTTTGAATTTTAGATTCAGGCTTGATAGAAAAATTTTTATTAATATTTTTTATAAATCTTTCATCTTCTTTCACATTTAAAGAGTCTAATATCATCGTGGTTTTTTTGGGAATAATTGGTTGAAGCAATATAGAGATTTTTCTTATAAATTCTAAAACCGTATATATAATAATATTTCTTTTTTCTAAATTATCATCTTTTAAAGTCCATGGCGCTGAATCATTCACATATTTATTAACTTCAGAACATAATTGAATAATGTCTTTTAAATAATTATGAATTTCATATTTATTAAAAGTTTTAATTAATAAATCTAAATTATCTTCAACTAAATTTAATATTTTTAAATCTGAGTTGTCTTTTGGTTTGCATAATGGGATTGAAGAATTTAACTTATTATGAACAATAGAAGTTATTCTTTGATATAAATTTCCAATATTGTTAGCCAAATCACTATTTATACAATTAATTAAATTTTCTGGTGTTATTTTCCCATCTTCACCATAAATAACCTCTTTCATTAAGTAATATCTAATTTCATCTAATCCATAATTTTCAATAATGTCTAAAGGGTCCAAAATATTTCCTTTTGATTTTGACATTTTCTCTTCCCCGGAAAGTATCCAGCCATGAGCAAAAACTTTTTTTGGAGATTTTATGCCAGCTGCTAATAAAAAAGCTGGCCAATAAACACAATGGAACCTTATAATATCTTTACCAATAATATGAACATCTGCCGGCCAAAATTGTTTTTTATTATTATTTTCAAAATAGTCTAATGCACTTATGTAATTGGTTAAAGCGTCTAACCATACGTAAATTACATGTTTGTTATTATTAGGGACTGCTATCCCCCATTTAAAAGAGGTACGACTGATTGATAAGTCTTTAAGTCCACTTTTAACAAAACTTATAACTTCATTTTTTCTACTAAGTGGAGAGATAAATTCGGGATTGTAATCATAATATTTTAATAAAGGTTCTTGCCATTTTGAAAGTCTAAAAAAATATGATTCTTCTTCCATCCATTCAACTTTAGATCCTGATACCTTAGAAACTTTAATGTCAGATTTAGTTTCAATCTCATCTTCATTATAAAAAGCTTCATCAGATACAGAATACCAGCCAGAGTATTTTGAAATATAAATTTCTTTTTTTTCTTCAAGAATATTCCATAATTTTGATACAGTTTTCTTATGTCTATCTTCGGTAGTCCTAATAAAATCGGTATTCGTAAGATTTAATTTTTTTGCAAGATCAATAAAATTTCTTGATATTTCGTCGCAAAAGTTTTTTGGATCTTTTTGTTGCTTTTCAGCTGCTCTTTGAATTTTAAGACCATGTTCATCTGTTCCGGTTAAAAAATTAACATTATAACCTTCAATTCTTTTAAATCGCGCAATAACATCCGCAGATATACTAGAATAAGCATGACCCATGTGTGGTTTTGCTGAAGGATAATAAATGGGAGTAGTTAAATAAAAGTTTTTCATTATCTGATACCAAGCAAAAGATTAATTTCATAAAAACTACTTTTTATATCGTTATTTATTGATTTGATGTTGTGAATAATATTATTAATTTTTTTTCTTATTTTAAAATTTTTAAAAAAATTATTTTTTTCTAAATTGTTTGCAAAGTAATTTTCAATATAAATATGAATTAAATCTAATATTTTACTATATTTTTCTTCTAAATAAAAATTTTGCATTTTTAAAATTTTTTCAGAAAAATTTTTTTCGTAAATATTTAACTCATTAAACAGTATATTCATTTTAATATTTTTTCCGGGAGTCAAATCTTTAATAATTATTTTATTTGTCTCACATTGTTTAATTAGTTTCTCTTTGATTAAAGGAGTTTCCTTTGAACTTAAAAAAAGTCTGTAATTAAAGCATCTTGATTTAATCGTATCAAGTAAGAATTTATTTTCGAGATATGATAAAAAAAAATAATTATTATCAGGAAGTTCCTCTAAAATTTTTAAAATAGAATTTGATGAATTTTTATTTAAACTTTCAACACCTTCTAAAAAAAATATTTTAGGTTTACTATTTATGGATGACTTGTTAAAAAAATTGATAATTTCTCTTGTTTCTTCAATGCTGATTATTTTTTTATAATCATCGACTTTTAAATGTTTAAAATTAAAGTTTGAATTATTAACTAAATCTAAATAACTTTTATTATTTTGTTGTATTTCTTTAGCATCAACATCGTAAGGATTACTCTCATTATTTGACAATATAAAATTAGTCAAATGATACACTAGTGTTGCCTTTCCTATACCGTCACTTCCCTTAAATATAATTTTATTGGGTAATTTATTTTTTTTATGAAGAATAACTAGATTATTAAATATATTGTCATAACCATATAAAAATCTTTGATATCTATTTTGTGTCTCAATATTTTGAAAATTAATATCTGACATTTAATACCTTTAAAGTTTTTTTATTTATCTCATTTTGAATTTCATTAAGTGATTTATTTCCATTAATTAAAATTATTTTATTGTTATAAATCATTGCAATTTTAAGAAATCCATTTCTAATTTTATTAAAATGATAGGTAGAAAGTTTGTCAAATTTATTTGTTTTCTTTGTTCTTTTACTTATTCTTTTTTTTGATTCTTTTTTGTCTAAATCGATTAAAAAAGTAATATCTGGATGAATATTACTAAAAATTTTTTTTTGGATGTCGTATATAAAGTTTTTATCCATTCCTTCTAAATAATGTTGATATGCCAGTGTAGAATAAAAAAATCTGTCGCAAATAATAATAAATTTTTTTTTAAGATAGTAATTAATTTTATTTACTACATGATCGTTTCTGGCAGCCATCAATAGAAAAAACTCCGTTAAAGGACTATTTTTAATTTTGTTATCTAACAATATATTTCGAATTTTTTCAGCAAATGCCGTTCCACCAGGTTCTCTGGTTAATATTACTTTTTTAGTAATGTTATTTTTAATAAATTTATATAATAGCTTTGCCTGAGTTGACTTTCCTGAGCCCTCTACCCCCTCAAGGCAGATAAAAAAAGGTTTGTTTATTGCCATATATAATGACTTATATTTTGGAAGCCTTTAAAAAATATATTTTTAGTAGTTATCTCTTTTTGAGCAAATAAGTCTCGAGTATCAATGAGATCTTTATTATTGTAAATTTTTAAAAC
>Ga0194130_10009401_pt1 | contig 10085 bp, 6 predicted proteins | sample TA2KigsurfametaG_FD_160084 | JGI IMG/M metagenome (GOLD analysis project Ga0194130, IMG submission 160084) | Freshwater microbial communities from Lake Tanganyika, Tanzania - TA2015050 Kigoma 12 surface | ecosystem: Environmental > Aquatic > Freshwater > Lake | place: Tanzania: Lake Tanganyika... | reverse complement strand
CGTTGGGGCGGCGCGATGGCCGGAATGCGGCCCTTCCTGCGCGACCTCGCGGCGCTGGCGCGGCCCTACTGGGTCTCCGCCGACCGCTCGGCCGGCCGCGCCTTGCTCGCGGCCATCGTCGCGATCAGCCTCCTGCTCGTCTACCTCAACGTCCGCCTGAACGCGTGGAACGGCGACTTCTTCAACGCGCTCCAGGACAGGAACGAGCCCGCGTTCTGGCGGCTGCTCGCCGACTGGTCGGCGATCGTCCTCGTCTACGTGGTGTTCGGCCTGGCGCGGCTCTATCTCGGCATGTGGCTGCGCATCCGCTGGCGCGCCTGGCTGACCGAGCACCTGCTGGGGCGCTGGCTCGCGCATCGCGCCTACTACCGCATCCAGCTCGCCGACCGCGACACCGACAATCCCGACCAGCGCATCGCCGAGGACGTGAAGCTCTTCGTCGACGTCACGCTGCGCCTGACGCTCGACCTGCTGCAGCAGGCGGTGACGCTCCTGTCCTTCGTCGTCGTGCTCTGGCAGCTCTCGGGCAGCATCGAGGTGCTGGGCATCGAGGTGCCGGGCTACATGGTCTGGGTGGCGCTGGCCTACGCGGTCGCGGGGACCTGGGTCACGCATCTCGTCGGCAGGCGGCTGGTCGGCCTGACCTTCGAGCAGCAGCGCCACGAGGCGGATTTCCGCTTCGGCCTCGTGCGCTTCCGCGAGAACGCCGAGGCCGTCGCGCTGCACCGCGCCGAGGAGGACGAGCGCCGCTCCTTCCTCGCGCGCTTCGCCGCCGTCGTGCGCAACTGGCACGGGCTGATGTCGGTGCAGAAGGACGTCTTCGCCGTCTCCACCCTCTACGGCCTCGCCGCGACGATCTTCCCGATCATCGTCGCGGCGCCGCGCTACTTCTCCGGCGCCATCCCGCTGGGCGGGCTGACGCAGGTCGCCGGCGCCTTCGGCCAGGTCCAGGGCGCGCTGAGCTTCTTCGTCGACGCCTATGCCGACGTCGCGCAATGGCGCGCGGTGGTCGACCGCCTCACCGGCTTCGAGAAGGCGATCGCGCGTGCCGAGGCGGCGGGCGCGGGCGGAACGGGGCCCGAGCTGTCGCGCGCGCCGGGCGGGGGCATCGCGCTGGAGGATGTCGCGCTCGGCCTGCCCGATGGCCGCGTGCTCGCCTCCGGCATCACCCTCGCCATCGCGCCGGGCGAGCGCGTGCTGGTGACCGGCGCCTCGGGCTCGGGCAAGTCGACGCTGTTCCGCGCGCTGGCCGGCATCTGGCCGCATGGCGCCGGCCGCATCCGCGTGCCGGAGGACGCGCGCCCGCTCTTCCTGCCGCAGCGCCCCTACATGCCGATCGGCACGCTGGCGGAGGCGCTGCGCTACCCCGATCGCGGCGCGGGGGCGAGCGAGCAGCGCCTTGCGCGCATCCTCGGCGATGTCGGCCTCGGCCACCTGGCGCCGGCGCTGGGCGAGAGCGCGCACTGGGCGCAGCGCCTGTCGGGCGGCGAGCAGCAGCGCCTCGCCATCGCGCGCGCGCTGGTGCTGGAGCCGGACTGGCTCTTCCTCGACGAGGCGACGGCGGCGATCGACGAGGCCTCGGAGGCGCGGCTCTACACGTTGCTGCGCCAGCGCCTGCCGGGCACGGCGATCGTCTCGATCGGCCATCGCGCGAGCCTGCGCGGCTTCCACGAGCGCGAGCTCGTCTTCGAGCGCGACCAGGCCTCGGCCGCGCCCGGGCGCATCGTCAGCCGGACGAGCTGACCCGGCGCCCGGCCAGCCACAGCGCCGCGCCGGGCAGGCCGGCGAGGATGTTGGCGAGGCCGACCAGGATCGACAGCGCCAGCGCGTCCGCCGCCGCGACGCCGACGAGCCCGAAGCCGAACACCATCGCGCCCTCGCGCACGCCCCAGCCGGCGATCGACACCGGCAGCAGCGTGGCGAGGATCACCGGCGGCATGACGACGAGGCAGTCGGCGAGCCCGAGCCCGAGGTCGAGGCCGCGCGCGGCGAGCCAGGTCGAGGCGATGAAGCCGAGCTGCGCGGCGAGCGCGAGCGCCAGGATCGCCGCCGCGCCCGGGCCGCGCGTCGTCGCGCGGATGTCGCGGGCCAGCGCGAGCGGCGCATGCGGCACGCCGCGCGCCCCGAGCCAGGCGAGGTTCGCCTCGCGGGCCAGCGCGATGGCGAGCGTCGCGCCCGCGACCGCGAGGGCGGGGACGAGCAGGAAGAGCCGCGCCGCCTCGTCGGCGATGCGCGCGAGGAAGAGCGGCGCGCAGGCGAGCGCGATCGCCATCAGCACGAGGAAGGCGACGCCGCGGTCGCAGAGCACCGCGCTCGCCGCGCGGCCGAGCGGGATGCCGAGCCGCGTCGCCATCCAGATCCGCACCGCGTCGCCGCCCACGGCCGAGGGCAGGGCCTGGCCGAAGAAATGCCCGACGAGCACGAGCCGCAGCGCCGTCGCCGCGTCCATCGGCGCGCCGAGCGCGTCGCCGACGCGCGCGTAGCGCAGCGCCGTCAATGCCATCTGGAACAGGAAGACGGCGAAGGCGGCGAGCAGGGGCGCCGCGTCGGCCTCCGCGAGCCGCTCGAGCACGGGCCCGAGCCGGACCTTGTGCAGCAGGAACGAGAGCAGGCCCGCCGAGACGAGCAGCTTGGCCGCGAAGACGAGATGGCGTCGCGTCATCGTGCCGGCGTCACGGACGCGGCGGCCCGGGCGGGGGAAGCCGCCCCGGCCCGTCGTCGCCCCGCGCCTCGTGGCGCTCGACCACCACCGCCTCGATGTCGATCACGCGGCCGGCCCCGTGGCGCTGGCGCTGCTGCTCAGCCTCCGCGCCGCGGCGGAAGGCGAGCCAGAGCGCGAGAAGGACGGCCGCGCCGACGGCCCAGAGCCCGGCCATGGCGCCGAAGCCGATCGCGCGCAGCATGTCGAGGACCTCCTGCGCCGCGTGCCTCGCCCCGGAGAGGTCGGCCAGCGCGGCGCGCAGGAAGAACTCGAGCAGCCCCGCGCCGATCCAGCCCGCGACGACCAGCCCGCCGACGAGCAGCGACCAGAGCGAGAGCAGGAGCAGGAATGAGGTCGACAGGCAGCCCTTGGGCGACATCTCGTCCCCTTGCTGGAACGCGCGCCGCCCGGGCGGCGCTGGCAAGCGCGGGAAGGGAGCGCGGCCGCGGCGCTCCCCGGTCGCCGCGGCGTCAGCCCTTGTTGAGGCGGTTGGTCACCAGCTCGTCCACCACGCCGGGATCGGCGAGGGTGGAGATGTCGCCGAGCGCCGAGTGCTCGTTCGCGGCGATCTTGCGCAGGATGCGGCGCATGATCTTGCCCGAGCGCGTCTTCGGCAGGCCCGGCGCCCACTGGATCATGTCCGGCGTCGCGATCGGGCCGATCTGCTTGCGCACCCACGCGACGAGCTCCTTGCGCAGCTCCTCGCCCGGCTGCTCGCCGGCCTTCAGCGTGACATAGGCGTAGATGCCCTGGCCCTTGATGTCGTGCGGGTAGCCGACGACCGCGGATTCCGCGACCTTCGGGTGCGCGACCAGCGCCGACTCGACCTCGGCCGTGCCGATGCGGTGGCCCGAGACGTTGATGACGTCGTCGACGCGCCCGGTGATCCAGTAGTAGCCGTCCGCGTCGCGCCGGCAGCCGTCGCCGGTGAAGTACTTGCCGGGGAAGGTCTTGAAGTAGGTGTCGATGAAGCGCTGGTGGTCGCCGAAGACCGTGCGCATCTGGCCGGGCCAGGAATCGGCGATGCAGAGATTGCCCTCGCAGGTGCCGGAGAGCTCCTTGCCCTCGTTGTCGACGATCACCGGCTTCACCGCGAAGAAGGGCTTGGTCGCCGAGCCCGGCTTCTGCGCGATCGCGCCGGGCAGCGGCGTGATGAGGATGCCGCCGGTCTCGGTCTGCCACCAGGTGTCGACGATCGGGCAGCGGCCGTCGCCCACCACGCGGTGGTACCAGAGCCAGGCCTCGGGGTTGATCGGCTCGCCGACCGAGCCGAGCAGGCGCAGCGACTTGCGGCTCGCCTTCCTGACCGGCGCCTCGCCCTCGCGCATCAGCGCGCGGATGGCGGTGGGCGCGGTGTAGAAGATGTTCACCTCGTGCTTGTCGACGACCTGCCAGAAGCGCGAGGAGTCCGGGTAGTTCGGCACGCCCTCGAACATCAGCGTCGTGGCGCCGTTGGCGAGCGGGCCGTAGACGATGTAGCTGTGGCCGGTGACCCAGCCCACGTCGGCGGTGCACCAGTAGATGTCGCCGTCGTGGTAGTCGAAGACGTACTGGTGCGTCATCGACGCCCAGACGAGATAGCCGCCGGTCGTGTGCAGCACGCCCTTGGGCTTCCCGGTGGAGCCGGAGGTGTAGAGGATGAAGAGCGGGTCCTCGGCGCCCATCTCCGCGGGCGGGCAGTCGGCCGGGGCCGCCGCCACCTCGTCGTGGTACCAGAGGTCGCGCCCCGCCTCCCAGGCAACCGCGCCGCCGGTGCGCCGGACGACCAGCACGTTCTTCACCGTCGGGCAGGTCCGGAGCGCCGCGTCGGCGTTGACCTTCAGCGGCACCTTGCGGCCGCCGCGCAGGCCCTCGTCGGCGGTGATCAGGAAGTTCGACTCGCAGTCCTGGATGCGGTTGGCGAGGCTGTCGGGCGAGAAGCCGCCGAAGACGATCGAGTGCACCGCGCCGATGCGCGCGCAGGCCAGCATCGCGTAGGCGGCCTCGGGGATCATCGGCAGGTAGATCGTGACGCGGTCGCCCTTCTTCACGCCGCGCGCCTTCATCGCGTTGGCGAGGCGGCAGACCTGCTCGTGCAGTTCGCGATAGGTGATCCGCCGGTCCTCGCCGGGGTCGTCGCCCTCCCAGATGATCGCGACCTGGTCGCCGCGGGTGGCGAGGTGGCGGTCGACGCAGTTGGCGGAGACGTTGAGCGTCCCGTCGTGGAACCAGCGGACATGCAGGTCGCGCGCGTCGAAGGAGACGTCCTTCACCTGCGTGTAGGGCTTCATCCAGTCGACGCGGCGGCCATGCTGGGCCCAGAAGCCGACGGGATCCTTGAGGGAATGCGCGTACATCGCCTCGTACTTGGCGGCATCGATCCAGGCGCGCGCGGCATGTTCCTTCGCGACGGGAAAGAGGTTCCCTTCCGACATGGCGTTTCTCCCTCGAGGCTTGCCCGCGGGGCCTCCGGCCCCGCGCCGGCCGAGTCATAATCCACGCCTCCGGCGCGGGCAATGCGCGGCTCGCGCGGTCGCCGGGGGAGGGGCCATCGCGATGTGGCGATGACGGTCCGGCCCTGTTAAAGAAAGCCGCTATGAATGTTGCAATGCTCCGCCTTGGAACGCGCGGCTCGCAGCTGGCGCTCGCCCAGACCCGGCTCGTCGCGGCGGCACTTGCCGGCGCGTGGCCCGAGCTGGCCGCGCCGGGCGCCATCGAGACCGTGGTGATCAGGACCACGGGCGACCGGATCCAGGACCGCCCGCTTTCCGCGATCGGCGGCAAGGGCCTGTTCACGAAGGAGCTGGAGGAGGCCCTGGCTGAGCGCAGCATCGACGTCGCGGTGCATTCCACCAAGGACCTTCCCGGCGTGCTGCCGCCCGGCTTCGCGCTGGGCTGCATTCTCGAGCGCGACGATCCGCGCGACGCGCTGGTCATGCGCGACGGCAGCCCGCGCCGGCTCGCCGACCTGCCGCCCGGCTGCTCCATCGGCACCTCCGCGCTGCGCCGCCAGTCGCAGCTCCTCGCGCTGCGCCCGGACATCGCCATCCGCATGATGCGCGGCAACGTCGACACGCGGCTGCGCAAGCTCGACGACGGCGAGGTCGACGCGATCATCCTCGCCGCGGCGGGGCTGCGCCGGATCGGGCTCGGTTCGCGCATCACCCTCGCGCTCGATCCCGCGCAGTTCGTCCCCGCCGTCGGGCAGGGCGCGGTCTGCTGCGAGGTGCGCGACGGCGACCGGCGCGTGCTCGACCTGCTGGCGCGCGTCGGCCATCGCGACACGGCCGACGCCGTGGTCGCGGAGCGCGCGCTGCTGCTGCGCCTCGAGGGCAATTGCCGCACGCCGATCGCCGGCCACGCGACCATCGAGGACGGCAGGCTCTCGCTGACGGGCTTCGTCGCGACACCGGACGGCCGCGAGGGCTGGCGCGCGAGCGGCACCGCCGCGCCGCGCGACGCCGCGGCGCTCGGCGACGACGTCGCGCGCCGGATCCTCGGGATGGCCGGCGACCGCTTCCCGCGCCTCGACTGAAGGCACGGGACATGCGGCTGCTCGTGACGCGACCGCTCGACGACGGACTCGCGCTCGCGGGGCGGCTCGGCCAGCTCGGGCACGAGGCGCTCGTCGAGCCGCTGCTGTCGATCGCGCCGGACCTCGCCGCCGCCCTGCCGCTCGCGGGCGCGACGGCGCTCCTCTTCACCTCGGCCAACGGCGTGCGCGCCTTCGCGCTGCGCAGCCAAGAGCGCGGCCTTGCCGTCTTCGCGGTCGGCGCCGCGACGGCGCGCGCGGCGCGCGAGGTCGGCTTTGCGGACATCGCCTGCGCCGATGGTGACGCGGCGGCGCTCGAGGCGCTGGTCCTCGCGCGCCGCAGGCCCGGGGACGGCCCGCTCCTCCATGTCGCGGGCAAGGTGGTCGCGGGCGACCTCGCCGGCAGGCTCGCCGCGCGCGGCTTCGAGGTCAGGACGGCGGCGCTCTACGCCGCCGAGCCGTCGCCGCGGCTCTCCGACGCTGCGCGCGACGCCTTCGCGCAGGGCGGGATCGACGGCGTGCTCGTATTCTCGCCGCGAAGCGCGGCGATCCTCGTCGGCCTGGTGGAGTCGGCGGGGCTGCGCGCGGCGGCCGCGCGCATCGACCTCTACGCGCTGAGCGAGGCGGTCGTCGCCGCGGCCTCGGGCCTTGCGTGGCGGCGCGTCGTGGTCGCCGCGGCGCCGAACGAGGATGCCCTGCTCGCGGCGATCGCGCCCGCCGCCGGGACATCGCGCGCGGAGGAGGAGATGCAGGTCGCGCAGGAACCCGGCCCGTCGTCGTCCGCCACCATCGCGGAACGCGCGCGGCAGCTGCTTCCGGCCGTCGCCGCGTCCTTGGCGCTGGCGGCGCTCGCCCTCGCCCTGCACGTGACGAACGAGGCCTCGCGCCGCGCAGGGCTGGACGACGCGCTCGTCGCGCGCCTCGCCCGCGCGGAGGCCGAGCTTGCCGCGCCGCGCGCCATGCCGCGCGAGCTCCCCGCGCTCGCGGATCGCGCCGCGCGCATCGAGGCGTCGATCGCGCGCCTTTCCGATGCCACGACGGCGCAGCGTGCGCGCCTCTCGGCGCTCGAGAGCGAGCTGCGCCAGGAGATCGAGGCCGCGCGCGCCGCCGCTCAGCCATCGCCGGGCTCGGCGCGCGAGCCGGGCGCCGATGCCGCCGCGCTCGCGGCGGTCGCGGCGGAGAACCAGCGCCTCGCCACCGAGCTTGCCGCGCTGCGCGAGGACCTGTCGCGGCTCTCCGGCGCGCGCGAGGCCGAGGCCCGGCTGGCGGACGAGCGTCGCGCCGAGGAACGCCTCGCCGCGGCGCGCCGCGAGGATGCCGATCGCGCGACGCGAATCGGCCCGGCGGTGGCAGCGCTGCGCGCCGCCCTCGCCCGCGGCGGCGATGCCGGCGCCGAACGCGCCGCGCTGCGCACGCTCGCGTCAGGCCAGCCGCGCCTCGCGGCCGCGCTTGCGCAGGTAGAAGACCGGCTGGCTGCCTCGCCGCCGCCGCCCGAGGAACTGCGCGCCCGCTTCCCCGGCCTCGCCGCCGCCGCGCTGCGCGCTGCGCGCGCGACGGCCCCGTCCTCCGGCTGGTGGGAGGCCGCGCTGTCGCGGCTCTCCGCGCTCGCCGCCGTGCGCCGCGTCGGCGAGGTCGAGGGCGAGGACGCCGAGGCGCTGCTGGCCCGCGCCGAGCGCCGGCTGCAGGCAGGCGAGCTCGCCGCGGCGATCGACCTCGTCGCGCGCGTCGCCGGCCCCGCCGCGCCCGTGCTCGCGCCCTGGCTGGCGCAGGCGCGCGCACGCGCCGCGCTCGACGATGCGCTCGCCGGGCTTGCGCGCGCCGCCGGCGCGCCGGGCTGAGCCGCGATGCGCCGCGCCGCCGCCTTCCTCCTCCTCGCCGGCGCGCTGATGCTCGCCGTGGGCTGGCTCGCCGACCGGCCCGGCGAGGTCTCGATCACCTGGCAGGGATGGCGCGTCGACACGTCCTTCGGGATGATGCTCGCCGGCGCGGCCGCGCTCGCCGCGCTCGCGGTGGCGCTTGCATCGCTCTGGCGCCTCGTCGTCACCGGCCCGCGGCGCTTCCGGCGCTGGAGTCGCGACCACCGCCGGCGCCGCGGCTATGCCGCGCTCACCAGCGGGCTGGTCGCCGTCGCCGCGGGCGACCCGCAGGACGCGCGGCGCCATGCGCGGCGCGCGGACGCGCTGCTCGACGAGCCGCCGCTCACGATGCTGCTCGCCGCGCAGGCCGCGCAGCTGGTCGGCGACGAGGAGGAGGCGCGGCGGCATTTCGAGCGCATGCTCGCCAAGCCGGAGACCGAGTTCCTCGGCCTGCGCGGCCTGATCTCGCAGGCGCTGAAGTCCGGCGACGAGGCCGCCGCGCTGTCGCTCGCGCGCCGCGCACGCGCGCTGCGCCCGAGGACGGCATGGGTGCAGACGACGCTGCTCGGCCTCGAGGCGCGGGCCGGCGCGTGGGAGGACGCGCAGCGCACGCTGCGCGACGCGCGGCGCATCGGCGCGGTGCCACCCGCCGAGGCCGCGCGCCATGCCGCGGCGATCGCGCTCGAGCGCTCGCGCGAGGCGGCCGCCGCGGGGCGCGCGCCCGAGGCGCTCGCCCAGGCGGAGGCCGCGTGGAAGGCCGATCCCGACCACGAGGCGGTGGCCGCCTGGCTCTCCGGGCTCCATCTCGACGCCGGCCGCGCGCGCGCCGCGCTGCGCGTCATCGAGCAGGCCTGGTCGCGCGCGCCGCGCCCCGAGCTCGCCGCGCTGCATCCGCGCGCGCGTGGCGCCGCGGACCCGATCGCGCGCGTCAAGGCGGCCGAGCGCCTCGCCGCGCTGGCGCCGCGCCATCCCGAAAGCCATCTCGCCCTGGCGCGCGCGGCGATCGACGCGCAGCTCTGGGGCGAGGCGCGCCGCCACCTCGACGCCGCGTCGGCGGTCTCGTCGGGGCAGGCCGATGGCGCGGTGGCGCGGCTCATGGCGCGCGTCGAGGAGGCGGAGAAGGGCGACGGCGTCGCCGCGCGGCGCTGGCTCGCGCGCGCCGCCGAGGCGCCCGGCGAGGATGGCTGGACCTGCGGCGCCTGCGGCGCGCGCCACGCGCGCTGGCAGGCGACATGCGGGCATTGCGGCGCCTTCGACCGCATCGCATGGTCCGCGGGTCCGCGCGTCGACGCGCCGGTCGCCGCGCGCGCGGCCCTGGCGTCGCGCGCCAGCGAGGGGAAGGGCCCATGAGCCGCGACGTCAGCATCCTGTCCTGGAACATCCAGTTCGGCCTCGGCATGGACGGACGGGTCGACCTGCCGCGTATCGCCGCCGCCTGCGGCGCGATGGGCGATGCCGACGTGCTGTGCTTCCAGGAGGTCTCCGACGGCTTCGGCGCGCTCGCGCCCGGCGCCGAGGCCGACCAGGCCGCCGCGCTCGCCGCGCTCTTCCCCGGCCACGCGCCCGTCTTCGTGCCCGCCGTCGACCGGCCCGGCGATGGGCGCCGGCTGCGCTTCGGCAACATGATCCTGTCGCGCCTGCCGGTGCTCGACGCCATCGCGCACGCGCTGCCGCGGCCCGCCGACGCCTCGGTGATCAGCATGCAGCGCAACGCGCTCGAGGCGGTCGTCGCGACCGGCGCGGGCGCGCTGCGCGTCGTGACCACGCATCTCGAGTACCATTCGCTCGCGCAGCGCCGCGCCCAGGCCGACCGGCTGGTCGCGCTCGAGGCGGAATGGGCCGCGCGCGACGCGGCGCCCGCGCCCGCGGGCAAGGGCCCCTACGGCGCGTTGCCGCCGGTCGCCGGCACGGTGCTCTGCGGCGACTTCAACTTCCCGCTCGACGAGGCGAGCTACGCCGCGACGACGGCGCCCGGGGCCTATGCCGACGCCTGGCCCGTGCTGGATGGCTCGCGCCC
>Ga0194130_10009400_pt1 | contig 10086 bp, 12 predicted proteins | sample TA2KigsurfametaG_FD_160084 | JGI IMG/M metagenome (GOLD analysis project Ga0194130, IMG submission 160084) | Freshwater microbial communities from Lake Tanganyika, Tanzania - TA2015050 Kigoma 12 surface | ecosystem: Environmental > Aquatic > Freshwater > Lake | place: Tanzania: Lake Tanganyika... | reverse complement strand
GCCTTGGCGTAATGCGGCATTGGCCGTGTCTGGATCCTTGGCGCCGGTCGCACGTGCCACCAACGCCGTACAGCCGGTCCCGATGGCCATGAACAGGAGCGACATCGTCCAGAACATCTCGCCGGCGAGGCCAGTGGCGGCGAGTGCTGGCGCAGTACCGTATCCAAGATAGGCAATCGTCGCAACGCTCATCTGACCGACAAGCACAATATCAACCAGACCTACCAGCGTATTGAGCACGAGCTCACTGACTGCGGGCATCGCCAGACGAAATACCTGTGTACGTCGCGCCTGTGGAGTTTGCATGACCGTTCCTACCAACTATTCTGAAGTGCTGTTGAATTGTAGCACGGGCTCTTTCACAATGTAGACAAATTGTCATCTAATTTGCTCTTGACATGGAACAAATGTTCGTATATGATTAGCACAGATGTTTCGAACATATGTGCCAAACCTCAAGGAGGAAACTATCATGGCAGTTCGCACACAAGACATGCGCAATCCAACAATGCGTCTCCCACGTGCCAAGGGCAAGGGACTCTTTTCGCTCCGACGCATTCATATTCCGTCCATTGGTTCATTGACACCGACATACATTGTCGGGGCCATCGCCGCTGCAGTAGTGCTCTACTTTGCGTTAAGCGCAGCAGTGAGTTGGGGCATCGAGCGCTACGATGACGTTCGTTATGGCGAGACGCGCACATTCCACACCAACGCCTACCTTGGGATTGACGATAGTCCGATGAACCCGAGTCACTTTGTGGCGATGAATCTTGACCGACAGGTCATCATCATGCACATTCCCGGTGGCGACACTAGCAAGACGCGCATCATCAACGGTCCATACCTGTTTGGTGCTGACGAAGACCGCACGCCGGTCCTCCTTGACTTCCGCGATGTGAATGGTGACAGCATGACTGACATGATTGTCAACGTCAAAAACGAGGCATTGATTTACCTCAACCGCGGTGATCGCCTAGGTTTAATGTCACCCGAAGAGCGCGCAAACATTACGCTCGAATAATCAGCAACTCATTGCGTGGCCCCTTACCGATGTGTTTGGTGTCCCCCCGCCCAATACATCTGGCCACATCTCTGCACCGCCACACGCTTTTCCCGTGGCGGTGCACTCTTTTATGACATTCATGGCATAATCGAGATACACCCACTGGCACATAAGGCATAACCCGATGACCGACACAACGACTGAAGCAACTACCTGGCAAGAACGATGGCAACTATGGCTGAGCCAAAGCAAAGCAGCGCTTGCCACTATTCCCACCGCATTTGAGCTGGTCCGCGCAGCCGACCCCAAAGGTCTGTGAGTGCTCAGTGTGAGCACCATCATTAATGCGGCAATGCCAGCGCTCCAGGCGTATGTGGCAGCCCAGATTATCGATCATGTGGTACGAGCACTGCAACAGCCAGACATATGGGCGGGGATGCAATCAACCGCACCGTGGTTACTCGTTGAATTCGGATTATTGACGGTGAGCGCCATACTCACCCAGCTGCGCGTCTTTGCTGACCACACGCTCAACACTAAATTGACCCACTACATCGCGATGCGCATCATGCAAAAGGCCAAAGAGCTTGACGTCCAGTACTTCGAGGATGCGGCATTTTATGACAAGTTGCAGAATGCAAAGCGCCAAGCAGAGTTTCGTGCAATAGCACTGGTGACCGGCGTATTTGCCATCGTACAGCAGACCATTACGCTCATCTCATTTCTTGTCATCGTCATCACCTTTCAGCCGTGGGTCGCACTGATTCTCTTCGGTGCGAGTATTCCAGCCTTTGTGGCACAAGGGAGGTACAGCAGACTCTACTTCAGACTGCTGACCTGGCGAGCTCCCGAATTTCGTCAACTCCGGTATCTTGAAGAGTTGATGACGAGCGACAAGAGCATCAAAGAAGTACGGTTGTTTGGGCTTGGCGATCCGATTGTTGATCGCCATGAACAGACGTTCACCAGCTATTACGATGAAGATGTGGTACTCGCCAAGAAGCGCTCATTGCTCAGCGTCGCATGGGGGATGGTCTCCACATTCAGCTTTTATGTGGCATATGCGTGGGTCGTATGGCTAACCATACGTGGCACGCTGACCATCGGTGGCTTGACTTTTTACCTGGCAATTTTACGCCAGAGCCAACAGACGTTTCAAGGGCTGTTCAACAGCGTGAATTGGATCTTCGAAAACGGTCTCTTCATGACACAGCTCTTTGAATTCTTCAATCTCAAACCGATTATGCCGCACACGGACAATGCGCAGCCGATGCCAGAGCCACTCAACGAGGGCATTGTCTTCCACGATGTATCGTTCCGCTACCCAGAGCGCACTGAATGGACGTTGCGACACATAAACCTGCATATCAAGGCTGGTGAGACACTCGCACTCGTGGGTATCAATGGGGCCGGCAAAACCACACTCGTGAAGTTGCTGACGCGACTCTACGACCCGACCGAGGGTTCCATCACCATTGATGGGATAGACATACGACAGATGGACATGGCCGATTTGCAACGCCACATCGGTGTCATCTTCCAAGACTTTGTGCGCTATCAAATGAGCCTCAACGATAACATCGGCTTCGGCAATGTGGTACGTATCAACGACCGTGCCCGTATCGAGCACGCCGCCGACCAAGGGGGTGCAGCAGAGATTGCACGCACTCTAAGTCAGGGGTACGACACGACGCTCGGCCGGCAGTTCCAACAAGGGCGCGAGCTATCGGGTGGCCAATGGCAGAAGATTGCCCTCCGCCGGGCATTTATGCGCGACGGCGGGATTTTGATCCTCGACGAGCCAACATCGGCACTCGATGCCCAGTACGAATACGAAGTCTTTCAGCGTTTTCGCGAATTAACTCAGGGGCGCACCGCCATTTTGATCTCGCATCGCTTTAGCACGGTGCGCATGGCCGATCGGATTGCGGTTATCTCGGGTGGTGAACTCGTTGAACACGGCACACATGCTGAGTTGATGGCCAACAACGGCGACTATGCCCGCCTATTTGAGATGCAGGCAAGTGGGTATCGATAACGGCTGATGACTTGCACAGGGCACGACAACACACCGCGAGGCGCGCCGTATCGGTGCGCCCCGCGGTGTGTAAACACCATACTAGAGACGTCGTCTGAGTACATCTGGCATATCGGTAATGATGCCGTGCACCTTAAGATCAATGAAGCGCTGCATGTCCGCATCGTCGTTGACGGTCCACACATTCACGGCGTACTCAGCTTGCACAAGTGGTGCAACCACATCAATCTGGTCAAGATTGAAGTATGGATGCCAAGCCTGACAGGCGAACTGTGCGAGGGTGGCGCGCATAGCCGTGGCGTCGGTGTACACCGACGGCTCCCACCCCTGGTTGTACATCAACAATCCCATCTGGATGACCGGGTCGTGTTGACGAATCTCAATAAGTGCCTGTGGATAAAACGACGAAATAATCACGGCATCATGCATTTGCGCATCGTTGATGGCTGCAAGGACTTTGGCGGCCATACCGGCATGCTTGAGCTCAACGTTGAGGCGCATGCCACGCGCACGCGCCAGATCAAGGACAGCTGACAGCTCGGGAACGCGCTCACCGCGGATGTCGAGCTGTTGCATCTGGGCCATGGTGAGCTGACCGATAGGGCGATCTTGGCTCTCCCAACGGCCGGTCGTATCATCGTGAAAGACGGCCAACTTGCCGTCAGCCGTCAAGCCCACATCCAACTCACACATATCTGCGCCCATGTCTGCGGCCAAATCAAACGCTTTGAGCGTATTTTCAGGAGCATAGGCAGACGCACCGCGATGTGCAATTACAATTGTCATGCGCTACCCCAACGACTCGGCGAAGCTATCAGCATCAAGTGGATTAACGGCCTGACGGGCTCGATCTGAGAGCATTGGTGCGAGGATTTTTTGCATGGCCATCACATGTGCACAGGTACTATGATGCTTGAAGAAGTCGCAATCGCACTGCCATGCGCCGTCGCGAATCGTGATTACATGGTCGTTGTTACCACCACGAAATGTGGCACTCAAACTGTCGATAGCGATACGCTCAGGTTGCTGCGCATACTGCCGGGCTTTTTCAATCTTACTGATGATATCGGAGTGCATGCAACACCTCTTTCATTGATAAAACCACACTGCTATCATAGCAAAACTAAGAGCGTTGCATAGGCACATATTGACACCAATTTCGTGCAAACGCACATACTCTGCTACCCACACACGCGACGCGTACGGTCACCGCCCGTCACTCAACAAAAAAACGCAACGGGTGTGTTGCATCATTTGTGGTGGGGACGGAGGGAGTTGAACCCTCATGGATTGCTCCACTAGTTCCTAAGACTAGCGCGTCTGCCATTTCGCCACGTCCCCGTGTAATTTGCTTCATGATAGCACATGCAGAGGTGAGGTTGCAACCTCGCCCCCTGCGTCGCATATCGCACTAGCCCTGATACACCACAGCGAATTACGCGAACCGAATCCGCTGTACGATCTGCCTGAGACGCTCAAAATCATCGCGCAGGAGTGTGGCCAACTCACGACCCGCACGAATCGTGTAGTCACGCTCGTTGGGGGTATGTGCCACCGCAATCTGCCGAATCACCGCTCCTACCAACTCATCAACGGGTAGTTGTTGGGCGTGTACAACCATGCCAATATAGCCGAACTGTTGACCAAAGCGTTGCAACTCTTCTGGGGTACACGCATAGACGCTGTAGTGCACGGGTACCGTTTGAGCGGGGACCCGATGAAAGACACTATGACCGCGTCGGTATCCGACAATCCAGGCCGAAAACTCGGTTTGCAGAACCTCAGCCAAGTCAGGATGCGCCCGATAAATCTCCTCGTTGTGCAACGCCTCGCCGGTATACGTGACGCCGCGAATCACCGCTCGACCACCCGGTTCGCGACTCACCGTACGCACATCGTAGACCAACGCATAAATGTCAACATCGGACTCGCGCGTTTGTACGCGCACCACTGAACCAAAGGCTGGTGCCTCGTGCAGCTGGTAACTGCCAGCCATAAACTGTAGGGTTGAGGATTCAATGATTTCGCCGATTCGATCTGCCATAATCCGAATACTCCTTTGTTAGTGGCGCGGGAGCGACCAACCCCAGACATGCATAATAAAGTCCTGTGGCATCGTCTGGCCACCAGCAGCATGAATGAGTGGCAATACCTGACTACGATGATCAACGCCATGCGTCGTCAGATGCACCAATACCTGCCAGCGCGACTCGTTCATGCCTACCGGCACCTGCATCAAGTCGTCGTCGCTCCAACGTGCTACTTGTTGTGCCAAGTCGTACATTCCTTGGTCAGCGCGCGCCTTGGTCAGCGCAATAGTGGGGAAGTCCTTGGCATCGAGCCACACAAACGACGTTCGTGGATTGCCGCGCAAACCATTCAACCACCCTGCATCAACACTGGTCAGATGCACCATATGATTCCGAATCGAGCCAATAGAATAGTCGTGCTCACGACAAAAAACATCGTCACCGAGCGGCTCAATCAACTGCCACAGCCGACGATTGGCCTCGTGATGATAGGCAATCATCTGGGTTATCACCTGCGTGATGGTCATGATTGTAGATCCGCTGTCACTGCCTCAACCAACTGTTGCCATTCAGCCTCATGCGAAAGCGTGCTGGGTGGCACCGGCTGTTGGGCACGTCGATACCAATACGCCGCATTAAACGCATCGCCCTCGACACGATGCAGATGTGCATGCACCCACGACCCAACACGGGTGTCGTCGTCTTGGAGCGCATCGTGCGCCCCGTGCCAATCACCCTGCCCCTGGTACCACAACGCCACAATCGGGCGACTCCACTGTGGGTTGGGGGCTGCTATCTGCCTAAACAGTGTTGCCTTCATTGTGCACCTCGCTCTTACACCACGACCATTGTATCGTCGATTTCACGTTGCCACGCTAACAAGCCACCGGTCAGGCTCACGGCATTGATGCCGCGCTGGCGCAATATATCCGTCGCCCGCGCACTACGCATCCCGCTGCGGCAATAGACGATAATCTCGTCAACTGTAGTCAACTCATCGAAACGATTGGCCACGTCATCAACCCCAATTCGCACTGCGCCAGCCAAGTGCCCTGCATCATACTCGTGTGGCTCACGCACATCCAATAAAAAGACTGGCGCACGATTAAGTCGCCGTGCCAACGAATGCGCGTCGATTTGGGCCGTCGGCGGGGTGGCACACAGCGCATCCATATCAACCAAACCATGCAACGTCGGTGCATCACCACAGCGCGCACAGGTATGATTGCGGGCGACCTGCCAGCGATCGACCTGCATGCTAAGCGCATCGTACATCCACAGATGCCCCATCAACGATTCGCCGATGCCCAGAATCAACTTAATCGCCTCGGTCGCCTGCACACTACCGACAACACCTGGCAATACGCCAAACACGCCGGCCTGCGCACAATTCGGCGCCAACTCGGGCGGCGGTGGCTCGGGGAAGAGGCAACGATAGCACGGGCCACCCATGTGTGGCGCAAAGACGCTGACTTGACCCTCGAAACGAAAGATGGCCCCATATACCAACGGTTTTTGACGCATCACGCAGGCATCATTGACCAGGTAGCGCGTGGCAAACGAATCTGTCGCATCAATCACCACATCATATGACTCAACTAGTGCCAGCACATTGTCAATGGTCACACGCATGTGGTATGGCACCACGGTAATCTCGGGATTGAGTTGTGTCAGGGCATACTGTGCGGATTCAACTTTGGGTTGACCGACCCGCGCGGTAGTGTGCAAAATCTGACGCTGAAGATTCGTTACGTCAACTACATCGTCGTCGACTATCCCAATCGTGCCCACACCCGCTGCCGCCAAATAGAGCGCCACTGGCGACCCGAGACCGCCGGCACCAATCACGAGGACACGCGCGTTCAGCAAACGCGCTTGACCGACCACGCCCACCTCGGGCAAGGCAGTGTGACGTGCATACCGAGCATATTGACTCGCAGTCAACGACATTGCAACCTCTGCTCACAAAACATTTGACCATCCCAACGCCAGGCCTGCATCTCCACGGCCCCGCCTGCATCTACCGCGGCAATCAGGTAGACAAAGCGCGTGCCCAGCAGAGCGGCCGATGCACTATCTGCATGTGATGGATAGGGCGGCGCATCAGGGTGCGAATGCACCATCCCTACAATATCAAGGCCGAGTGATTGCGCCTGCGTATCGGCCGTCAACCACCCCTGTGGATCCATGACAAAGTGCCTCGATGGATCGAGCGCCTGATTTGCGACGGGCACACACTGGGTGATGACGATATCATCGGCGCTATCGAAGGATCCGAGCAACAGCGCTACTACCTCGTACGGATAGCCACGGCGCATCCAATTAGCTAATTCATCGGCAAGCCCGTCGCGCATCCGCATCACATCACCATCATTAGGCAGCAGGAGCAATCAGAATTTGGTCATCGACAACCTGCACCTCGTAACGCTTGACGCCGGCGACTGCGGGCAACGTCATGTGGCCACCATCTTTGAGCGAAAAGCGCGCACCGTGCAGCGGACAATCAACGGTGCAATCATCGTCGTCAACATATCCATCATGCAATTCGGCGTACGAATGTGTACAAATATTGCCGATTGCGTATATCGTACCACGCACATTAAACAACCCGACGGCAGCACCGTCGTACTCGACCGCTTTGGTGGCACCGGTTGGCAAATCGGCGAGCGCAGCCACAACTTTGAATGCTGACATCAGCTCCTCCATGTAAGAGCACCGTAGGTGCAAGGGGTTGCCTCGCACCTACGGTGATACAAATCATACAATGACCAAGAACTAACCGACCGAACCTTCCATTTCGAGTTGGATGAGGCGGTTCAGCTCGACGGCATACTCCATGGGCAACTCACGGGTGAATGGCTCCATGAAGCCGAGCACAATCATTGACAAGGCCTCGGCCTCGGGAATACCGCGGCTCATCAGGTAGAAGAGTTGCTCTTCGCCGATACGACCGACGGTCGCCTCGTGCGCAAGCGTGACCTTCTCTTCTTCGACTTCGATATATGGAATGGTGTCTGACTTCGACTTTTCGTCGAGAATCAACGCATCACAATTCACATTAATCTTGGCGCCGCTGGCACCCGGGTGCACCTTGACCAAGCCGCGGTAGGTGGTCTTGCCGCCACCCTTTGAGACCGACTTGTTGGTGATGACGCTGGTAGTGTCTGGCGCATTGTGCACCATCTTGGCACCGGCGTCTTGGTGCTGTCCCTTGCCGGCGTAGGCAACTGACAAGACTTCACCACGGGCGCCACGCCCCATCAAGTAGACCGATGGATACTTCATGGTCAAGCGTGAGCCGATGTTGCCGTCAACCCACTCCATGCTGGCATCTTCGTAGGCCACAGCGCGCTTCGTCACCAGGTTGAAGATGTTGTTGGCCCAGTTTTGGATGGTGGTGTAGCGGAACTTGCCGCCCTTCTTGACCACAATCTCTACCACGGCTGAGTGCAATGAGTTAGTCGAGTAGACTGGCGCCGTACAACCCTCGATGTAGTGTGCCGAAGCACCCTCGTCGATGATAATCAGCGTGCGCTCAAACTGCCCCATGTTCTCGGCATTAATGCGGAAGTAGGCCTGCAACGGGATGTCAACGTGGACGCCCTTTGGCACATACACGAACGAACCGCCCGACCATACCGCCGTATTCAACGCGGCATACTTGTTGTCAGCCGAAGGAATCACGGTACCAAAGTACTGCTTGAAAATCTCGGGGTGCTCCTTGAGCGCCGTGTCGGTGTCAAGGAAGATTACGCCCAACTTGCTCCACTCCTCACGCAGTGAGTGGTAGACCACCTCTGACTCGTACTGGGCACCGACACCGGCCAAGAACTTGCGCTCAGCCTCGGGGATACCCAAACGCTCGAAGGTGTTCTTGATCTCTTCGGGAACGGCATCCCAGTCGGTGGCTGGCTTGTCGCCGGCACGCACGAAGTAATGGATATCGTCGTAGTTGAGGTCGAGCAAATCTGGGTTGCCCCAGGCGCCGTCAACGGGCGTTGGCTTGTTGTAGAAGATGGCGAGCGCCTGCAAGCGACGCTTGAGCATCCACTCGGGCTCACCCTTCATGGCCGACAATTCACGCACGACTTCTTCGTTCAGGCCTTTGCCCGACTTGAAGACGTAGTTTTCTTCTTGGCGAAAACCATACTTCGAATAATCAAATGATAGATCGTTGGCTTCAACGGTCATCGTTGGTCCTCTTTCTTCTAGTCTAGATCGTCTGCGTCGAGCTGCTGCCCAAGGTAACGATACACTCCAACTTTGAGGGCCTTGAGGGAAAGCAAGGCACACTTCAGACGCACCGGGTTCTTGTCTAATGGCAGACCAATCAAGTCAAGCAAATCATCTTTGCCGTATTGACGGGCCCGCTCTATGTCCATGCCGATGAGTTCATCGGTCAACATAGACGCTGATGCTTGGCTCACCGCACACCCCTTACCAGAAAAGGCCACCTCGGTAATCTTGCCGTCAACGATGCGCAAGTCAAGCCGGATGCGGTCGCCACAGAGTGGGTTGTGCTCCTCTTGTGAGACATCGTGCGGGTCAAGCGTACCAAAGTTATGGGGATAACGATGATGCTCCAAGATCAGGTCTCGATACATGTCACTCACGGGTATCCCCCTTTTCTAGCCAAAAAGATGCTTCACCTTGAGCAGCGCACTCACCAACCGGTCAACATCCTGCGTATCGTTGTAGATGTAACAGGATGCGCGGGCCGATGCTGGTATATCGAGCGCAGCGTGTAACGGCTGCGTACAATGATGCCCTGCCCGCACTGCGACTCCTTCGGTGTCAAGCACCTGTGAGATGTCGTGCGGGTGCACACCCTCGAGGCTAAACGCTGCCATGGCAGCCCGATCTGGCCCAACGGGCGGGCCGTACCAGGTCAATCCAGGCACCTCGTCGAGGCGTTCGAGCAAGTACTGCGCCATGGTGTGCTCATAGGCGGCCACATTGGCCATCCCGAGTGCACTCAGATAATCAACGGCCGCACCGAGTGCAATTGCCTC
>Ga0194130_10009395_pt1 | contig 10087 bp, 7 predicted proteins | sample TA2KigsurfametaG_FD_160084 | JGI IMG/M metagenome (GOLD analysis project Ga0194130, IMG submission 160084) | Freshwater microbial communities from Lake Tanganyika, Tanzania - TA2015050 Kigoma 12 surface | ecosystem: Environmental > Aquatic > Freshwater > Lake | place: Tanzania: Lake Tanganyika... | reverse complement strand
GACCATTCCCCTGTTGTCCAGTCTTCGTTTGAATCTGCTGGGCGATTGCACTTAGCCGTTCGTCAAGATGGAACAATTCACCGATGGCCCCACCCAGTGTCAATCCAATCAGTGCCACTACTATGCCAGGAATGGTGCGCACTTCGATGTCTCCAAGCTGCCATGCAATTCGAACAGCCAAAAACACTGTGATGAGTCCTATGGCATATTGAATAGTCTGTGTCACGTTGGTTGGAAGTGCGTTGCGAAAGACCAAGCCTGCGATACCGCCAACGATGACGCCAATTGCATTGAGGATACTGCCGTCAATTTGTTGCCACAACGAAAGTTCCATGTGCTGTTCCTACAAATCATGATGTGACCGTATTATTGCATACATCCATCAAATAGTTGAGTGACGTTTGAGTTTGTTGTGCCAACGATGAGCGATTAACTGTTCTGCCTGTTCATCTCCACCGCGGATCATGTAACCCTGATTATCAAAAAACGCTCCGCTCAAACATCGTGATGATGCTCCTAGCAAATACGTTTGATACTCCTGATTAATGGGCGTAGTCAACCCGTTGATGCGATGACCTGATGGGGCTATGTGTCGTGCCATTTCTCGCACCCAATCCTCTATGTGAACGAGTGAGGGTGTCGACACGGCCGAGCAGAGTACATGCGTTTGTTCTGCATCAAAGTTGGCAGCCACAAAATAAAGCATCATGCCGCAGTGGCGCTTCCAGACGTCTAAGGGGGCTGCACAGGTGATCTCGTGAATCTATTGTACGTGTTGGTCGATTGGCAACAAATTGCGGTATACTTGTCGTAACCACAGGTCTAAATGCGCATATTCGCACACGAAGTTGTGAATGACTCTTTTGCTGAGTTGTACGGTGATCAGCACATCAGTTTGTTGATAACACATGTGGGTGCGCATGGTTCGTCCTGTGTAGGATATCTGCAATAACCGCACTACCTGTCATGCTGTATTACAGGTGAAGCAAGTATACATCAGAGGAGTCCATGACGCAATCGGTTGACAAACTTGTAAAAATCACAAAAACCACACTTGTCGAACAAGTGATAGAACGTATTCAGGCATTTGTATTGCATCAACAACTTCAACCCGGCGATGCACTTCCGTCAGAGTTGCGTCTCGCTGAAACGTTGGGGGTAAGCCGACCTGTTATACGTGAAGCATTGCGCATGTTGGCAGGGCGTGGATTCTTAACGATTGCCAACGGTCGGAATGCGGTAATTAGTCCGGTAAGTGCAACTGCGTTAGTACATTTTTTTCAACGTGCCACACAGCTCAATGCCGTGACGATACTCGAGGTCTTAGAGGTTCGTCGCGGAATTGAAAAACAAAGTGTCGAATTAGCTGCATTACACCGCACCGATACTGATGTGGAGAAATTACAGCAAACGCTGAAAGACTTACGCGAGCATCGAGCCGATTTGCCTATGTACAGTCAATTAGATGCGCAACTCCACGTACAAATTGCCGTTGCAAGTCAAAACAGTATGTTACGCTATTTTGTTGAGTCGTTTAGTGGCGCATTTCAACATGTGAGTTTAATGGGCTTGCAAAATCGCCGCACACAACTAGAATTAGATCAAGTGCATGCTGATCATGAAGAGATAGTGCAAGCCGTTATACTGCAACATAACGAACGTGCCAGTCTTCTGATGGACCAACATGTAACGTCGGCGATTCTCGCATTACGCAGAACAGTTGCTTGATGTTGCGCAGTGCACATATGTGAGTTTTAAGCAAATTGTTAGTTTTCTAGATTGACAGTAATCATCTAACCGATTACCATACGATAAGTTACAGTTTTACTGTTAGGATATTCAAATGGCAAAAGAAGGCGTCACAATAAACGAACTCTCAAAAATGGCACAAGTTACCGTACGAACGATTCGTTTCTATACCGATGAAGGCGTACTCGACGAACCAGCAGGTCGCGACCGTTTTGCACGTTATACATTGCGCCATTACCTCCAGCTGTGTGCCGCAAAGCATCTTAAAGAGCGATTCTTGCCACTCCGTGTGATTCGCGATCAAATGGCCTCACTCAATGATCAAGAGTTGGAGCGCTTGGCAGGTCCGGTTCCCGCAGATATTGCACGTCGCTTTGCTGAAGCAGAGGCTGTAGAGTCTCTGGTAGAAGCGCATGCCAGTATTGCAACTAAATCTGTGCGATTTTCTTTGAAAAGTGAGAATGCATCTGGGCCACTAGGTCTTGTAACCACAAGTTTCGCCGAGCAAGCAGACGACGACTATTCGTTGCCATTTGACGCGATGGAGCTTTATCGTGCAAAAAGCGACATGGCACCGCGCAGACCCATTAGTTCAGTCGGGGATGTGTGGCATCGCATTGTCATTAGTCCGTCAATGGAACTGCACGTGCGTGAGGATGCAATGCACGAAGCTGGTGAGATTCGGCGCATTCTCGCCTCACTCCGCAAAGCCAAATAGCCGAGAATAATTACGTCACGGCGATGGAACGTTCGTTCCATCGCCGTGTTTTTTGCACTGTGTGGATTAGAAAACAATCACTCCCCACAGGTGGTCACACCACCTGTGGGGAGTCGTAACTAATGGTTTTGCAAAAATCCATTACTGCGCAACCATGCAACAATCAACATCGCTGATTTCTCAGGAGTGTTTTCCATGGTCTTCACGTGGATTTCTGGTAGTGTCGGTGGTTCATACGGAGAATCAACGCCCGTCATACCGCGAATTTCACCGGCACGTGCTCGTTTGTAGAGACCCTTTGGATCGCGTCGTTCACACTCTTCGAGTGGTGTATCAATGTAAACCTCGATAAATTCGTCTCCGATTGTACGACGAGCTCGTTCGCGTTCACTTTGATAGGGTGAGATGAGTGAAACAATGATAAGCATGCCGGCATCGGTCATTAAGCGCGATACTTCACTTACACGTCGGATATTTTCAATTCGGTCTTCTGCTTTGAATCCCAGATCGCTGCTTAAGCCGTGTCGAATGTTATCGCCGTCCAAGATGTAGGTGTGTTTGCCCTCTGACCAGAGTGCCCGTTCGATTAAGTTGGCAATGGTTGATTTACCAGATCCTGATAGCCCAGTCAGCCAAAGCACTGCCGGCTTCTGTCCTTTGAGATTCGCACGTGCGGATTTATCGATGTCCATGTGATGCCAGGTAATGTTCTGCACTTGGACAACATCGCGCAATATCATACCAGCTGCAAGTGTATCGTTCGTGGTGCGATCAATCAGAATGAATCCACCCATGTCACGATTGTTGTCGTAGATGTCGTGTGCGACTTTGGTTTCGAGCTGCACTACTACGACGCCGATTTCATTCATTTCAAGCCGGTCTGTAGGAATTTGCGTGAACGTGTTGACGTCAATCTTGCTGGTGATACGTGTGATTACGGCGGGTACGGTGACCGTGCCTAATTTACACAAAAACTGTCGACCAGGTTGAACAGGGAGTTCGGTCATCCAAAGCAAATGTGCCTCGAACCGTTCCACATTTGACGTTGGATGTGCAACTGAACAAATGACGTTGCCACGACTAACATCGACTTCACGATCTAGGACGATGGTCACCGCATCGCCCTTTTTGGCGACATCTGGTGACACATCGAACTGTACAATCTGTTGTACGACTGCCGTTGTGCCTGTGGGTTGGATGCTGACCGAATCGCCGACGCGTACTGAGCCACCTACAACAGTACCGCTGAACCCACGGAAATCTTGATGTGGGCGATTGACCCACTGCACCGGCATGCGGAACGGGCCGTCAATCTTCGTGTCACCAACATCAACATCCTCGAGAAATGTCATGAAGGTCAGTCCTTGGTACCACGACATGTTATTACTATGCTTGAACACGTTGTCGCCGAGGAGTGCTGACATGGGAATGGCCGTGATGCTCGTAAAATTAAGCTGTTTCGCAAACTCGCGATATTGTGCTTCAATGGTGCGGAACACCTTCTCATCGTATCCGACAAGATCCATTTTGTTCACGGCTAGTACAACGTGTCGAATCCCTAGAAGTGATGCGATACAACTGTGACGATGCGTCTGCACCAGTAGACCTTTGCGAGCATCGACAAGTAACACGGCTAAATCGGCCGTTGATGCACCAGTGGCCATGTTTCGTGTGTATTGTTCGTGACCGGGCGTATCCGCTACGATGAAACGACGTTTTGCTGTAGAGAAGAAACGATAGGCGACGTCAATCGTAATCCCTTGTTCCCGTTCTGCTTGCAGTCCGTCTACAAGTAACGACAAATCCAACGCTGCCTCGTCACCGAGTTTGCGCTGACTCTCAATCGTGATGCCACGTAGCTGGTCTTCAAAGATGAGTTGTGCATCGTATAACAAGCGCCCAATTAAGGTTGATTTGCCGTCGTCAACGCTTCCACAGGTCAAAAAGCGCAACAAACTGCGTTTTGTATCTAATGTGACTTGCTGCATTAGAAGTATCCTTCAATCTTCTTTTGTTCCATTGAGCCCGGCTTGTCGTAGTCAATCAAGCGCCCGGCTCGCTCCGATGTGCGTGCACTCAATGTCTCTTGTACGATATCGTCGATGGTGGCAGCATCCGATTCCACTGCGGCGGTTAGCGGATAACAGCCGAGCGTTCTGAAACGCACCATGCGCATTACGGGCTTTTCACCAGGATTGAGCGGGAACCGATCATCGTCAACCATTAGAATTTGACCGTCGCGCTCAACCGTTGGCCGCTCCTTGGCATAGTACAACGACACCACTGGAATGTTTTCGCGTCGGATGTACTGCCATATGTCGAGCTCAGTCCAATTACTCATCGGAAAGGCGCGCACACTCTCACCCGGGTTGATACGCGTGTTGTAGAGATGCCAGAGTTCTGGTCGCTGACGCTTGGGATCCCATCGATGATGTTGACTGCGAAATGACATAATGCGCTCTTTGGCGCGTGACCGTTCTTCGTCTCGACGTGCGCCACCGATAGCACAGTCAAAGTTAAATTTATCTAGCGCCTGGCGTAGTGCGACTGTTTTGAGTTGGTCCGTGTGAACCGCTGATCCGTGTGTGAATACACTGATACCCTGCGATAGCGCTTCTTCATTTCGATGAATGAGGACTCGTATACCAAGTGACTTCTCGATTTGATCGCGGAACGCAATCATCTCTCTGAACTTCCATGACGTGTCTATATGGAGCAAAGGGAATGGGGGGATTGAAGGGTAAAATGCCTTGCGTGCTAAGTGCAATAAAACCGATGAGTCTTTGCCAATCGAGTACATCATCACCGGTCGTTCAAATGTTGCCGCTACCTCGCGGAATATTTGAATACTCTCTGCTTCTAGATTGGATAAATGATCCATACATCTCCTCCACTGAACCTATACGTCAGTATAGCATACGTCACTGACCCTAATTGAATTAAATAAATAAAATCAGATTAAAATTATAAAAATATCATTACCTATTACAATGCTGAATATCCATGTATGATGTAAATAGATTCACATTAGCTGGAGAGACATGATGTTAACTACATCATATAGTAAAAATCACATGCCTATCATCATTGATGGTGCATTAGCGACTGAAATGGAGGCACGTGGTGCAGATTTGCACGATGTGTTGTGGTCGGCAAAGTACTTACATGAAGCGCCAGAATTAATTGAGGCGGTGCATAGGGACTATCTTGATGCCGGCGCACGTATCATCATCACCGCTAGCTATCAGGCCTCCATTCCCGGGTTTATGGCACGTGGCATGACGCGCAATCAAGCAGTGACCGTCATTGCGCGTTCGGTGCAACTTGCCAGACAGGCGCGTGACGCATGGCGGCAGCAACACGTGCATGCATCATACGAGCCGTTCATTGCGGGTTCGGTTGGACCATATGGCGCATATACGGCGGATGGTGGTGAATATCGTGGGCGTTACGGGTTATCATTCACGCAACTCAAAGAATTTCATCGACCACGACTTGAGATTCTCTGTAACGAAGGTGTCGACCTGATCGCGTGCGAAACAATTCCTGATCTAGACGAAGCAATCGCGTTAGCCGAATTACTGACCGAGTTTCCTGGGATGACGGCCTGGATGTCGTTCAGTTGTCCAAATGACCAACACACGTGGGCTGGTCAGTCACTGGAAGATGTTGCCAAAGCGATGAACCAGTATACACACATTCATGCCATTGGGTCGAATTGTACGGCACCAGAACACATGGTTGGCATAATCAACACCTTTCGTACACACGCCCAGAAGCACGTGGTTGTATATCCTAATTCAGGGGAAATCTACAATGCTGATGACAATCAGTGGTTTGGTTCGGCAACGTGTGACGATTATGTGGCTGCCGCACGTACATGGGTTGAGGCCGGCGCTACAATCATTGGTGGATGTTGTCGGACTACACCTGCGACCATTGCTGCACTTGTGGCTGCTTTTTCTGAGTGACACAATGTACCGTGCAAGAAAGTTCTCCCGTAGCCTCACGCTACGGGAGAACTTTTTGGTTTAACGGAATGGAGGTGAGGCGAGGACGCCTCCTCCCCCAAGATTCCAGGCTTTATTTGGTCCACGATCGATTGCAAACGGTGTCTCTGGACCTAAATTTCTATTGTAGATGTCTGCATAATTGCCGACTTGCTTAATAATCTTGTAGCCAAAGTCCACTGGTAAACCGAACTGCTGACCAATGCTCCCCTCAACTCCAAGGAGTCTTCGAACACGCGGATCTGTGCTATCAATCAAGTATTGATCCACATTACTGTTGTCAATGCGCAGTTCCTCGGCGTACATCGTGGCATATACGGCCCAACTGACGATGTCATACCACTGGTCGTCGCCTTCTGCCACGACCGGACCAAGCGGTTCGCGTGAGATTCGGTCGCCGAGCACGACATGATCATCCAGTGTCGGAAGTTTGATGCGTTCGACGGCGAGCTGACTACTATCGCTTGACACCGCATCGCATAATCCATCTCGATAACTATTGTAGAGTTCTTCTTCGCCCTTTGTTTCGACCAGCGTGAATTGAATGCCACGTGCGGCAAAATCATCGCGCAGATTCAACAAACTTGTGGTTCCCTCACCGGCACAAATTCGTTTGCCACTTAGATCGTCGAGCGTTTGTATGCCGAGTTCTTTGCGGACCATGAATGTTTGGCCGTCGTGGAATGTGGTGGGACCAAACATCAGTCCACTTCCGTCGCGAGATGCTGTCCACGTGGTGTTGCGAATCAACACATCAACCATGCCACTTCGCACAGCGTTAAATCGTTCTTTGGGACCATCTGCTGTGGTCACTGCCACGAATTCTACGGCGTCCGCGTTATTCAAAACTGCTGCTGCGATCACCCGACAAAAGTCAACGTCGAATCCACTCCAACGTTCACGTACTGCATCATAAAAGCCAAATCCAGGCAGATCGGCGTTCACACCACAGCGGAGTACCCCACGACTCTGAATTTCAATCAGTTTTGATGCGGGGCGTTCTGCTTCTGTGGGTACTGCGGTGGCATCAATTGTTGCAGTCGGTAGCGTGTCATTCAAATCGACTTCCACATCCCCCACGACTTCAGGTGTAGGAGTTACTACGATGACCTGTGGGGTTGGCGCACTTGTGTCAACGAATGACGATAGTGCACCACATGACATAATAAAAACTGACGCAATCACCCAAATCCAGATGATTCGTGATTGGTTACGTTGCATAACTACTCCTGCGTATTTTCAAAGACATACACACCACCATTTGGCACCAAATCAATCTGCGCATCGCTATTAAGCGGGTCACTTACCAAGAGAGCAACGAGCTGATGGGCAAACTCGTCATCGACTATTGCAATTTGCGTGTCATTACGACGTAGGCGTGTGTTGAACTGTTGCAAATCGGTAAAAGTTTCAATGGTGATTTGGTATTGATCCGATTTGAGCACATGTTGAGTGGTTTCAAATGGCAGTTGTACTTCAAGTTTGGTGGTGCTTGAGCGCAGCAGTGCTTCGGTGCTGCTACCACCGCCGCGAATAGCGTATGGTGCAATAGTTTCAGCCATATCCTCCGGTATACCTGGAAGGTAGGTGATTGTCAGCGTCGTGCCAGTTGCACGGACCGTATCAACATACACACAGGCAGGATGTTGATCGTTTCGTGAAGCGCAACCATCAAACCATGATTTGTAATCGGTCGCCTTGATTTGTGTTGCGTCTTGCCATTTCAGCCCCGTCACATCTACGACGTGCGTAACTTGTGCAATTGGTGTTGACACCGAAGTTGTCACAATCTGCTGTGATGGTGAATACCAAGGTGTTGTATTCGGTATTGTAACGCTGTCAATCCGCTGTTGCATGTTATGCCAGATGGCCGTGTTGTTTCGAATCACGACCAAGGGTTTTTGCAGTAGTGGTAACACCATATTCGCAAATGATTGTTGATCAAAGTTACTTTGCCGCAACATAATTACGGAGAGTTCAGCCGTATTGGTTGGTCGTTGTAGCAGTTGCTCGAGTAATGAAGCGCGCCCACTGACGTTGATGGTACGTAGGTCATTGCGACGAATCAGTACGTCATGTGCGAACATCACGGGCGTGATGTGTTGTAAGTTGCATGTGTCAGATGTGCATCCGAGGTAGTTACTGGTTTGTGTATCATTGAGGTCAATCAAACCTCCATATCCGCTTCCACACGCCTCAATGAGTTTCACAGGGGACTGTGCTGTCTCAGTATTTGGTACGAGTTGTGATGTAATGTTCAGCACTGGTCCGTATCTGCTCGCCACAGTTGAACCGAATGTGGCGACGCGTAACTGGGCATACAGACTAGGATTCAGCATCGGCCAACTGGACGAAATGATGTCCTCGGGGACACACGTCGCCGCAATGATAGCCGTAGTAGGAGTTGCCGGAACTTGCGTCTGCGTCACACGAATCTGAGTTGCTGTGACTTGAACGATTGTTGGGGTCGATTGCTCAATTGCTGTTGCTGGTTGCGATGAATTTTGTGATGCGATGATTTCCGTAAATGCCGATACGATCGCATTTATCAGAATCAAGCCTATTATTAACGCGATGACATACTTGAAGTATGGACGGATGCGTCGTACCAGTTGAGCGCTAGAAGAAATCAGCCAGCCGAGTAATAAGCGACCGCTCATCGGTGCACTCGGCAGCGATACAGGTGGTGGCGTGATGCGCACCGGTTGGGATGCGGGCTGAGCTGATGGCGTCGATATGGGTGCCGGTTGGAGAGGTCCAGTTGTTGATGTAGATGGCAGCGACGTCGGTGATTTGTTGGTGCGAGTTGGTTGTGCTGCCGACTGCCCACTCGATTGCGTAGGATTGAGCGGTACTTGTGTACTGACGGTCGGCTTGGGTGCAGGTGAAGTGCGCACCCTGCGACCACTGTTGTACTCGATTTCGCAAATCACACATGCGCCATCGCTTGGATAAAAGTGGTCAGAATCATTGGTGCACTGAACAAGCCTTTTCTCAATCATGCTGATGATTTGCGCCCATTCCTTGGGCGTGGGTCGATTCTGGACGTGTGTGAATGCACGAATAAACATTGTCTGGAGCATACCGGGAAGCACATAAAAGCTCGGTGCTACTCTGGGTGGTTCATACGGTTGGTTATCCAAATATGGAAAAATTTGTTGGCGTATGCAGTGAACATGTGATTGCTCGACATCCGGTACGCCAGGACGTGCACGTCCTGTAAATGGATGAAACCCTTGCATCAAGAGTTGAAAGATTAATACGGCAAGTCCGAATGCATCATGATTAGCGGTACGTATCTCCTGATTGAAGTCTTTACCTTGCAACTCAGGTGGTGTGTATTCTGGCATACCAACGATGCAACGATGTACGATGCCATTCGCATCAGTCACCTGCATGGAGTCACAATCAACAATCGTGATGAGTGCATCATCGTTGAAGAGCGCGTTTTTGAAGTTTACATCGCCAATCACGTACTTCTTGCGATGGATTGCTTCCATGGCTAATGATAGATTACGTGCCGTACGATATAGATGACGATGATTTAAGTGACCGTGTTGTTTTTTTCGTTGTTGTGGTTGCAACAAATCATACAAATCATCGGATTTCG
>Ga0194130_10009394_pt1 | contig 10087 bp, 5 predicted proteins | sample TA2KigsurfametaG_FD_160084 | JGI IMG/M metagenome (GOLD analysis project Ga0194130, IMG submission 160084) | Freshwater microbial communities from Lake Tanganyika, Tanzania - TA2015050 Kigoma 12 surface | ecosystem: Environmental > Aquatic > Freshwater > Lake | place: Tanzania: Lake Tanganyika... | reverse complement strand
CAAACGAGTGTTCAGGGCTGTGATGGAGTAGGTTGTCGGCGCCGAGTAGCAGCCGTGATGCATTCCCAACAAATGCAAGTGAACGATCTGCTGCGTGTAGCGACTCCTTTAGAACCACAGTGAGCCATTTCGCGATTGGGAAATCTGGCGGGCTCAATTCGATGTTCAGGCAAAACCAGCGCTCGATGGGGTTAATCGCTGCGGTTCGAAACTCGTCCAGTCGACTTGTGTAAAGCGGCGATACCAACAACTCAAGCATGGATTCATTGAAATTTTGGGCCATAACAGCCGTGGTTATGGCAGATCCCATCACTCGTGGAATCTGCTCTCGTGCAGCAGCAACGGTGCGTGGGCTGCCACGCCACGTCGCAAGCACCCGACACTCGCCAATTGGCGCCACCGATTCGAACGCACCCCGAAAGATCTCGTTCCCGACAAGATCGGACTCACTCGGCCAGTCACGGGGCCTTGGAGGGGACGCGCCATCTCCGAGATCGTCGTTTTCGCGCCACTCGTCGGGTGGACGGAGGCGTGGATTGATATCAGCTACAGGCTGGATGTGAAACAATCGGTTATCTCCCAGACTGAGGCATGCTCCGCTGTGATGCACGCCGATCAGCGAGAACATTTGGAGCCGCTCGAGCGGAAACACAAAGTCTGTTTCGTGCTCAGCAAGTAACCCAAGCTCCCGGAGCAGCGCCTGCACAGAGTCGTCGGCAAATTTGATCCAATCACTCTTGGCAGTCTTCAGCGCCGACTTCACACTCTCAATTGCTTCGGGTCCGCCGACGCCCTCTTCGTTCCCAAACACCAAACGCGACTTGGTCGCCCAAAGCACCAGTGTCTTGTAGGCCTGCGATAGCAGTGCCGCTCTGAAAAGATGGCTGCAGCACAGCGTATGGATGTCATCAGTTTCGATCCCGGCACGCCATGACAGCGCTTCTGGTAGACCCATTGCCGTTTCAATGCGTTTTGCAACACGCTCGACTGAGTGCAGTGCGGCTGGCACCTCAGCGTGTCTGAGAGAGATAGCCGCCTGTTCAACGACGTTCGTCATAATCGAGGAGCGATCGGTCACCTGTGGGTGCTGTACTCCGAGTAAGTACAGCCGTGACAAGAGCGCTACGACCTCAATGTGCGTGGGGGCCCGCAACATCTTCGGGGTGATCCCAGAGCTGGCTACATCTTCAACCCTCCTACAATCGTCTTCCGAGAGGCCGTGCTTAAAGTCCGGTGATTTCAAAAGGGCAGGCAGTTCCGTCCGCAGCATCTGTTGTATCCAGCTTGCGTCAGTAGTTACCGAGCTCAATCCAAGCCCAAGGCTGTTAGCGCAGTCGCATAGCGCTGCTACTGCAATCTCGTGTCGCTCCTGCTGAGACAACATGACGTCAATTGGTGGCATGTGGTGTTCCTATCTACCCCGCCCTTGCACGCTGCCGCAGCTGCTCGGAGGCAAGGACCGAGGAGTTTAGAGGTGCGGGCTTCTGCCCGATTTCCAGATGGCGTGCTTGATCGGCATGGTCAGTTGCTCGGTACGAGTTCAGCCATCTCGTGCAATCACAGTGTTGTACAGACCGTAGTGGGTCAGACCCTCATGGCTATCGATACCGGTGTATCTGAGTGAAGAGTTTTCATATCGGCGGAACGCAAAGACTGCGCCATTCATGTGGTCTGTATTGAAGACCTTGAGCTGTACCAACAGATGAAAGTCTTGGACGGTCAATCCAGTGACAGAGTGAAACAGCTCAGGCTCCAACTTTGTGATGACATCCTGCAGGGTGTTCTCACGGAAGTCTGTCAGGTACATGAATGCCGGGATGCGTGTCGCAAACTTAATCAACTTCTCTTGAATCATCTTGCGCTTTGACTTGTACTCCCTTTCCGCTTCAGTGAGTTGTCGCTGCTGATTCACTGTAAGGCCACGCTGCTTCGCCTTCGCTTTCAGTTCCTTCACCTTGTCGCTCTTGTTGATGATGGTCTGCAGCACATTGTTGCCCAGAGCACGCCAGCCCTCAATCCGCTCGACTGCAGCCATCGCAAGCGGGTTGTCCATGATCCGCTGCAGCGTGGCGTTGTCCACATTCACGACATCACGGAACGGTTCGGCGCATTTCGGGACGACGGCGTCGGTTACATGTATTTGTGCGAACACACGCATAAGCCTGTCCATCAAATCATTGATCAGATTTTAGCTGGCAAGACCAACGTCGAGCGGTTGATCCCTAGGGATAATCAATTTGGGGATGGATTTTGGCTTCCCCACTCACTAAAAAACAAAGCGAACAAGGCGGTGGACTCAACGCGCTACCACGCGTGAGTCACCTTTGTCGCTCCCATCACATTCTGCAACTGAACGAGACAACAAGGCAGACTGATAGTAGGACGAGCGACTCAGCGCGTCTCAATTGCTAGCCTCTGCGTCGAAACGGTAAGATCTGTGACTCCGATTTCACACAAGGGGTGGCATGTCTGAAGACTTTGGATCCGGAAAGGACGAGACGAGAAGCAATGCGATTCGGGTGTTCACCTACGTCAAGGACGTGGTGCAACAGCTCAGCAGTCGACCGATCCTGCATACCGACAAGTACGAGGGAGTTCTCTGGCTTGACAACTTGATGAGCCACGACGGAAGCAGGAATTGCTTTGCTGCACCGGGCACCGGGAATGAGCAAGTTTGGATCTCCGTCTCCAAGCAGCCCGAGCCAAGGCCCCCGGAAGCCGCAGAGAGGCTCAGGCCGTGGATCACCCCTGGCTCTGGCGTTTCCGAGAAGGTGCCCCCAAGACTGGCAGAGCGGATCTTGGATCCAAGTGGAGAAGAAGACGAGAATGGCGAGCTGCGCTGGCTCTCGCGGACCGACCACCCAACGCTGGAGCCTCTGTTCCAGTCATATTGCAAAGGACCTTGGCAAGAGTGGGCAGAGACCCACACGGGCTGGCTCGGGTTCCACGAACATGTGTATCGCCAGCTGTTCCGCCTGCATCAGGAACTGACTCGACTTGGAGAGGAGTACGAACTCGTACTTGGAATGGGCTGCCTCTCGTGGCAGTCTGAGGGAGCATCGATCTGCCGTCACATCATAACAGTGCGAGCATCTCTCTCGCTTGATCCGGCCACCGGGCACTTCACGATCGGGCCAAACCCGGATAGCACGGACTTTCAGTACGAACTCGACATGCTGCCCTCTCAGTCGCGACCTGGGCGCGAAGTGATTGAGCACATCGCTGAGCTTCTTGGATCCTCCGGCGGCGATCCGACAAACAGAGACGGCCTGGACCGCGCGATTCGTGCGGTGATGAACTCCCTAGACGGCGACTACGACAGCAGCAGGCTGGATCGCGCGCAACCGAGGGAACGCCCTTACGCCTGCTTTGCACCTGCGGTGATTCTCCGCAAGCGGAGCGGTGCCGGACGGCTCACATTCTTCGAGAGCATCGTCCGGCAGCTGAGTACTGACATCGAGATCCCTGCCTGCGTATCGCAACTCGTTCAGGAACGCGAGGCAGGCGGAGGTCATGGCGAGACGCCGGGAGCATCTCGAGGCCCGACTGGTCCTGATCGCACCTACTTCCCTCTACCCGCAAACGACGACCAGGTGCAGATCGCGGAGCGGCTATCTGCCCGCAATGGCGTCCTCGTCCAGGGCCCGCCGGGCACAGGCAAATCGCACACCATCACGAATCTCCTCTGCCACCTCCTTGCCAGCGGAAACAGGGTTCTTGTTACGGCACAGACTCCCAGAGCGCTGCAGGTACTGCGCGAGAAGATCAAGGCGGTTCCGGGCGACGGCGGACTCGCGGATCTCTGCATAAGCATGCTAGGGGATGATCGAGTAGCTCAGGGAGACCTCGAACGTAGCGTCGCAAACATCATCGAGCGCAAGGATCGATGGGATACAGCTCGCGAGTCAGAGACGAAAAAGCTGGAGGAGATGGAGAGGGACATCACCGGACTTAAACTACAGAGAGCAACCCTGCGCTCGCAGCTCAGACAACTCCATGAAGCGGAGTCCAAGCTGCACAAAATCGGCGAGTTCTCAATCGAACAGACCGCCCAGCGGATTGCGGAGACGACGCACCAGAGCGCACCACTCCATGACTGGCTGCAAGACAGGCCCGCTCTCGACGCTTCACTCGGTGTCAGCGCGAGTGATCTCGAAGAGCTCCTGAAGCTTGCGCATGAGATATCGCCGGAGACCGCATTCGATTGCACGCGCGAGGTACCAGTACCTGGCAGCAAAATCCCCGAAACGCAGGTGATCGATTCGCTACTTCGGGTTTACGAATCCGGGGCAGAGAGGTTCGCAGGATCAGAACCGAGCGAATCTCTGCGGGCCCATGCGGCAACCGAGCATCTTGCTACCCATCGCGCAACGACGAATCTCGCGAATGCTGTTGCTGCTCTTGGAGTCAACGAGGGCGACAGTTGGCAGATCGACGCCCTCCGTGACACGCTTGCAGGAAATCGCGGACAGTGGGAGGTCCTGCTTGAATCGTCCAAGATTGCCATCGGAAGGCTTGAGCCCGAAGCATCGGTCCTCTCCACCGACTCGGTATCGCTTCCATCAGACAAACCATCCGAAGTTCTGCGCGCAGATGTAGCAGACCTAGTACGGCATGTTGTGGACCAAAAGCGTCCCATGGGATTCTGGATCTTCAGGCCGGCGGTGGTTCGGCGATGTGGATACGTGCTCGAGAACTGCATCATCGACGGCCAGAGGGCCAACTCCGCCGATTCGCTACAGCGCTTGTCGCGGTATCTAAATGCCCGTTCGACTCTTGGCGCCTGCTGGTCTTTGTGGCGCGATGTCGTACCGCATGAGCCAACAAGCTCTGCCAAGCGGTTCGCTGTACTTCGCGAACTCTCGGCAACCCTCCAGAAGATCATGGGTCTTGCCCCATTGGTGGACGAGGCGAAGTCGAGACTCGCGACAACATTCCCAGATGCGACGGTACGAGTAAGCCAACCATCGGCACTGGCATCAATTGCGTCGGAGTGCCAAGAGAGATTCCATCGCTCTCGTCACTTCGAGGCGACCTCAAAGCTCAGCGAGATCAGCCGAAAGTGTCGGGACATGGCATCTCTGCCTTCAGCGCACCCACTTTGCGCGGAGCTTGCCGACGCAATTGGCAGCCATAATTCTGGTGCGACAATCAGCTGCCTGGCACGCATCGGCCAGCTGCTGCAGATTCGGTCCCGCCACTCACTGCAGCTGGCATCCAAAGCCAGAGTGTCGTCACAGCTTCCTCTGTTGGCTCAGTCCATCGTTGCAAGCCCTGACGACATTCATTGGCCAGAGAGATTTGCGGGGATTGAAGCGGCTTTCAAGTGGGCCAAGATGAAGTCGTGGGTTGACTCACGTCCGTCCCAAGACTCACGCCATGGCATTTCTGAGAGCCTGATAGGAATCGAGTCACGGATTCTCGAATTGACTGGAAAGGTCGCAGCCGCTCGCGCATGGAAGTCTTGCTTCGAGGCAATGTCTGAAAGTCACCGTCGAAGTCTGGTGCAGTGGCAGCAGGCGATCGCAAAGCTCGGAAAGGGAACCGGCATCTATGCCTATAAGTGGCGCAAAGCAGCGCAGGGCGAGCTAGATCGGTGCAAGGATGCGATACCCGCATGGATCATGCCGCTTTACCGCGTCTTCGAGACGGTCCCGCCGAAGGCTGGCCTGTTTGATGTAGTGATCGTTGACGAGGCTTCGCAGTGCGGACTGGATGGACTGGGATTGATGTTCCTAGGGAAAAAGGTGATCGTTGTTGGCGACAACGAGCAGATCAGTCCCTCGTACGTCGGAATTGATCGGGAGGACATGGACCGCATCCTCAAGGCGCGATTGGGACACCTGCAATCGCGACAGAGCTTCGACATCGAGAACAGCCTGTTTGACCATGCGGCACGTCTCTTTGATGCGAGAGTGACTCTTCGCGAACACTTCAGATGCGTCCCCGACATCATTCGTTTCAGCAACGGCCTCAGCTACAACAATCGCCTGATCCCACTTCGGCAGTATCCGCCCAAGCGGCTGGCCCCGCTGGTCCACCATCGTGTTCCAAATGGAAGCGCGACGGGCGCCTCGGGACGGAAGACGAATTACGGCGAAGCCGATGCCCTCGTGAATGCGGTTATCGCGTGTTGCAAGGACAAGGCCTACGAGGGGAAGACCATGGGCGTCATCTCTCTACTTGGAGATCGACAGTCTTCTTACATCGAACAACAGCTACTTCGGAACCTTGGTCCGGAGGAGATGCTCAAGCGAAAGATCATCTGCGGAGATGCGTACTCATTCCAGGGCGACGAACGGCACGTGATATTCATGTCCCTGGTGGTGTCTGGAGATGCTCGATTCAACGCGCTGACTTCACGGTCGGACAAGCAGCGGTTCAACGTTGCTGCAAGCCGAGCTCAGGAACAGTGCTGGCTGTTCCACTCAATTGATGCGTCCGACATCACAAACGCGGAGTGCGTACGAAAGCAGCTGCTGACGCACTTCCACGATCCGGCTCGTAGTGTGGCCGAGTCAGATGGGATTGATCTGCCGTTGCTGCGGGCACAAGCCTCTCAACGAAATCGCTCAGAGCTGCCGCCACCGCCATTCGAAAGCTGGTTCGAGGTCGACGTTTATCTCCGAATCGTTGAACGCGGATACCCCACGCGGGCACAGTACCCCATGGGCGCTTATAGGATTGATCTCGTGATCGAGGGCGCCACTCGCCTGGCTGTGGAGTGCGATGGCGACAGGTGGCACGGGCCTGAGCACTTCGATGTTGATCTGCGAAGACAGCGCCAACTCGAACGAGCCGGTTTGAGATTTTGGCGTGTGGGAGGATCGACCTTCTATGCGAACCCGAATCATGCCCTTCAGGGCCTTTGGGCGAGGCTGCAGGAGCTTGGAATCGAACCCGCCAAGGGTGATGACGGCACGATGCCTCTGGATGGGTACGTAGCACCATTTGAGGTACCAACCGTCTTGCCCGAGGAGCGGCGATCTGGCGCTGCATCCACCACGGTGGCAGAAGAGAAGTCCGAATCAACGTCGTCGTCCTCGCACAGAGATGGCGAGTCGCGGGCTCCGACTTCAGTGCCAGCTGTATCGGGGTCGACTACTACCAAGGAGACCGCCCAGCAGGCAGAGATCCGGAGTCTCCAGACTCAGCTTCGCGCCCTCTGGGCGGCCCAAGGAAGGGCGGAGCAAGCGGTACCGGCATCGAAGCTGCGGCTGCTGCAGCTCATCGAGGCGACAACCGTCTCGTCTAACTCTGCGGACGCAGAATCCGAAGTTGATCTGAGTTGACCGCAGGGCCTCGCGGAAGGGCGACCAGGCGGTACTACCGCCAGCTGTCCGGCAGTCATTGCCCCACGGCACCAAGGCGGCAGATCCCGATGCCGCACGTCCTATCCCGGTTATTTTGCTAATGGGAATGTATCGTTGACAGGGGTGCGCCGAACAGGTCCAGGCCTTATGAGAGCGACCCCGTCAACCTCGCCGAATCCTGCAGTGGCCCCTTCTGTTCGCCGCCAGACCCCTCGCCCTAGAGCTGGGACTCCGATTCCAGCGACATCCGGAACGCGGCCAAAGCCGCCCCCACGCCCTCCAGCGGGTTGCCCGCCCTCCGCAGTCCTTGCCGCCGTGGCGCCGCCAAGAGAGCCGCGAGGACCTGCTGGCGGGGATGAAACCGTGAGTTGCCAAGTCTCAGGGTTGAGATGGCGTGGCGGTCAATCCAGCGGCGGCACACAGCTCTTTGAGCCCTGGGGGTCGGCGAGCCGCCGCGACTGAGGAGCTGAATCAGTTCCAACTCTGAGATGAGTTGGGAGAGATCTGGAACTCGAGAACGGCAACAAGGTATCCCCGGGGACTCCCCTCTCAGCTCATCCTGCCCCCCCGAGGGTGGGGGTGGTTGCTGAGATTTTTTGGGATCTGAAATTCCGGGGAGAAAGGACCTTTGGTAAGTCCCCACGACTTTATTGGGTTGATTCATGTCTGTTTTTTGCGCTCGTTTTGGGATATCTCCTCCGGAGTCCGGCGCCCATCCCAGCCGACGATCCCTGTCACCCCCATAGTCGGCGGTAGCCGGGGAGGGTCCACTGGACTCTTTGGAACTGGAACCAAGCCCGGTGCCCTGCGCGTTTTGCGAGCCCGCCCTGTTCCGACAGGTGACGAGTCCCGCTTGTCAGCCCAAGCAGTCTTAACCAGTAGGTTCTTCCTAAGGGCACGCCGGTGGCGCTGGACCTGCTGTGCTTTGCCAAGCTCCCCTACAAGTTCATCTACCCGTCTATTGATGCCCCTCCAGTCCTTGGCGACATCTCTTCCGTCCGGAGCAAACATGATGGTTCGGTCGGGAGAGGGGACGGACTCGAGGTTCTTCCTCATGTAGTCGGCCAGGGCACAAAGGTCATCGAGTGGCAAGATGGGGGCAATCTCGACGGCGGTTTCATGCAAGGTGAGGGCGCCCTTCCCGTACTCCAAAAGCCGGTCTTTGAGATATTTAGCGCAAAACCCCTTCCCGACCGAGTCCGGCACAAAGAGAATGCCATGGGTATGGAGGACGCCGTCAGTCGTCCGCCCCGGCGTGAAAACGGACAGAGGCCGTTTCCCATTTCCGGCCCGAGAGAAGACGCTTCCGGCCGGAGAGAGGAAGCGTTTGGTCAGAGGGAAGTAGCGATTGAAGAGGCATTTTGCAAGGCGTGAGATGGCCTCCTTATGCGCACAGAGCGCCCTTTCGCAGCTCACCTTCTCGGAATGGAGATTTACACAAATCGTGAAAAGCCGTCCTTGTTTGTCTTCCTGCCTTTCCCGAAGGGCTTGGAGGCAAGCCCATATCTCGCCAGATCCAATACCTCGCGCAAGTTGATGTCTGAGTGGAACGTTCCCCTCAGGGGGCAAAGAACGCCTTGATGCGACACGAAGTTGCAGTTTCTCTAGATCGATTTGTCCATGTTGCCGGTTCCCATTGTAAATCTCTTCCATCGATCTCCTCCAATTGTTTCTAGACCTCTCCTATCGCCTCATCGCTGAGGCTTTCGAACGGCTCGCCCCACGTTAAAGCGGCCGCTTGCCCCAAGGGGCATAAATCGACATAATCTCTTTCTCGGCCGGTTTTGGTTCACCTCCCTGTACCGCCCAGTTTTTTCCGAAGTCCGTTGTTTGCGCGTGCGGCGCCAACGCAGACCACCCCGTCCAAATTTTCTCTGGGGCACAACAATGTCGACACAATTTTGCGGGAGGGGGGACCAAGGGTCGTATGTTTTGTTTAGGCCAAAACAGTCCGCCCCATGAACCCCCAGAGAGGAAGTGTGCTCGTGACCGACTCCAAGTTCTCCTTGCCGCACAGTTCGAGCCCAGCCGACCGGCGCGCAGCCCAGCAATCCCCCTATCAGGACGAGGTGATGGCGCCGCCCGAGGCAGCGCGGTCCGAGGATGGGACAGACCGAATACTAAGGATCCCGGAAGCAGCCGAGTACATGGGCATCAGCCCGCGCCAACTTCACGAGCTCAGTAAGGCCGGCGTCCTCCCGCGTATAAAAATTAGTAAGTCGGTGCGATATTCGCTGGCCGACATCCGGGTCTTTTTGGAAAGTAGAAAAAACGGCGGAGGTCGATGAGTGATGGCCAGCATCAGTAAAAGCAAGAGCGGTTCCATCACGATCTACGTGATCGGCGCAGACGGAAAGCGCAGCAAGTTTTCCCTTGGCAAGGTCACCAAGAAGCAGGCGGAGGCCACGAAGCTGCGCATGGAGCAGCTCGTCCAAGATCGAAGGCTGGGCACGCCACACGACAGCGCGCTGCTCGAGTGGATCAAGGAGCTGGCGCCCGAACTTCGGCGTCGACTTATCTCCATTGGGCTGCTGAAGGCTGAGCAGTCGGCCATCAAGCTCAAGGATCTCATTGAGAGGTTCCTCGCCGCCAGCATGGTCAAGCCATCCACCGCTGCAAGTTACAAACAGTGCACTGATTCGCTGTTACGTGTGCTAGGCGCAACGACGCCAATAGACACAATCACGGCGGCTGATGCGGATCGTTGGCAGTGTGAAATCAAATCAGCAGGTCGAGTACGTGAAATCAAGGGCCCCCGATCGCTCTCCATCGCA
>Ga0194130_10009391_pt1 | contig 10095 bp, 5 predicted proteins | sample TA2KigsurfametaG_FD_160084 | JGI IMG/M metagenome (GOLD analysis project Ga0194130, IMG submission 160084) | Freshwater microbial communities from Lake Tanganyika, Tanzania - TA2015050 Kigoma 12 surface | ecosystem: Environmental > Aquatic > Freshwater > Lake | place: Tanzania: Lake Tanganyika... | reverse complement strand
AGCTCTCGTCGAACCGGCTGGACATCTGCCGATCACCAAGTTGTTTCATCGCGGGGATCATAACCAACCAACGCGCGAAGTCATGCCCGGAAAGTTATCGGTATTGGTCCCGGAAGGATCCGAGAAAAGTTTTCCCACCGATGATCCCTCCCTGCCCACCAGCGGGCGGCGATTGGCTTTTGCGAAATGGTTGACGCAACCCGAACAACCCAATCCGCTCTTTGTACGATCGTTCGTGAATCGCATTTGGATGCATCACTTTGGCAAAGCAATTGTTGCGACACCTGGAGACTTTGGGAAACTAGGAAGTGCTCCTACTCATCCGCAACTTTTGGATTGGCTCGGTTGGGAGTTGATCGAGCATGGCTGGAGCTTGAAGCATCTGCACCGTACTATTCTTAAATCGACAGCTTATCGGCAATCCTCTCAACGTGATCCGGCTCGAGAGGCCATCGATCCTGAAAACCGATTCTACTGGCGCAAGGATCTGCAGCGACTGGATGCTGAGGTGTTGAGAGATTCTATCTTGATGATCTCCGGGCAATGGAAACCCGATATTTATGGCCTTCCTGTTCCTTTGCAGGAAGATGATGCTGGCCAAGTTCGTATGGACCCGAGTCAACCGCGTCGTAGCATTTATGCGAAATGGCGGCGGACCCAACCCGTGGCGTTGTTACAAGCGTTCGATGCGCCCGTTATGGGGGTCAATTGCGATTCGCGACCGAGTTCCACCGTGGCAACACAATCCCTCATGATGATGAATAACGAGTTTGTTTTAGAGCAAGCGAGCATCATCGCGAAAATGGTCAGTGAACAAGTATCCCGTGTGGAGGGAGACGGGGCCACGGCTTTGTTCGGCAAGCAAGATGGAGACAATGCGGAATGGGAGCTTCCTCAGCCCCCTGAGCCTCGATGGCGGTATGGCACTGGTACATTCAGCCGCGAAACGAACGAGGTGACCGATTTTATTGAGTTCATGTCGACCTCAGAGGGGCGTCGCCATGCGGGTGCACAAGTTCCCGATGCGAAATTTGGATGGGTCTTTTTAACGGCGACCGGGGGGCATCCAGGCAATGCCTCGTACCCTGCAATCCGGCGTTGGATAGCACCTGATACCGGAGTCGTTCGGATCACTGGGTCGCTATCTCACGGCAGCGAGAACGGGGATGGCGTTCTTGGTACCATCGTCTCCAAGCAGGGATCCGCTGGGCGTTGGACCGCCAAATCAATCGTTGTTGCGACCCCCGTCGAGAGCATCGCAGTCGAAAAGGGGGATCCGATCGATTTCGTGCTGGAATGCGGTGAGCATGAGACCTCGGATTCATTCCAATGGCCGATACAGATAACCTTGATTCCATCGATGGTTGTAGCAAGTGAATCGGGGACCGCCGATTCACCCGCTAAGTCCATGGTATTTGACGCGGCGGTTGGTTTTCAGCTTGGGCAAGAAGATTACTCTTTGATTAGCAAGCAGATTATCGCCGCATGGAGGTTACTGCTAAAGCGATCTCCTAATCACGATGAGCTGCATGCGGTCGGGCAGTTTGTACTACGTCAATTGGAGTTGATCCATCGCGAACCGCAACGGCTCAGCCAAGGCGTCAGCGCGAGTCGCCAAGTCGTCATCAATGTATGTCAAATGCTCCTCAACTCTAATGAATTTTTGTACGTGGACTGACTCGTATAGCTCCTACCAAGTCCATTGAGTTATTCGCTGCGATTATTGATCGTAGCAGCGTTCAAGACCGAATCACAACAAAGAACTTTCTCCGCAAGCGATGATGTACGATGAATCCGAAACAACTAGGGAATGATGGTTCTTTATTTGCCCGCCGGCAATGGCTGCAACAATTTGGGATGGGGATTGGCGCGATTGCGCTGCAACAGTTGCTGGCTGAGGAATCCCTCAGGGCGGAACCACCGGTATTGAAAGAGAAGCCGCCTCGCGATTTGAACCCACGATCAACCCATTTCGAGCCTCGGGCCAAAGCGATGATATCGCTGTTCCAGCACGGTGGGCCATCGCATATGGACTTGACCGATCCCAAGCCCGAATTGACGAAATACAGTGGGACTGATTACCAAGGAGACGTACACTTTTCATTTGTCAATCAAGCCAGTAAGAAGCTGCTGGGTAGTCCGTTTGCGTTCGCTCCGCGAGGAAATTGCGGAACCGAGTTGTCAGAGTTGCTTCCCCATACCTCTGGTGTGGTAGACGATCTATGTTTGATACGTAGTATGCACACCGGTGCGAATGGACACGAGGTATCGATCCGTTATTTTCACGGCGGTATCCCCGGCATCTTAGGTCGGCCTACGATGGGTTCGTGGTTGACATATGCCTTGGGTAGTGTGTCTCAGGACTTACCTGCATACATGGTGCTTAGCGATCCGGGTGGGCATCCTGTCGATGGGGTGACGAACTGGTCCAATGGGTTCATGCCTGCGTTGTTCCAAGGCACCGTGTTGCGCCCCAAAGAGCCGCGAATCTTCAACCTGCAACCCCCGGCGCATTTAGCCGGCGAGATGCAGCAGCAAAATTTGGAGTTACTGCGCGAGATCAATCGAAAACATGCCTACGCGCATCCGGGGGAGTCGGAACTGGACGCAAGGATGGCGAGCTACGAGTTGGCGGCGAGAATGCAATTAGCTGCAACCGATGCTTTGGATATCTCCAAGGAGACCGGAGCAACGCTCAAATTATACGGAATCGATGATCCAGAGACGCGGGAATACGGAACGCGTTGCTTGTTGGCGCGGCGGTTGGTCGAACGGGGCGTTCGGTTTGTGCAATTGTTCCATGCCGGACAGCCATGGGATAATCACGAGGGAATTCAAAAGAACTTGCCAGCGATCTGTCGAAAAACCGACAAACCAGCAGCTGGGTTGATCGCAGATCTGAAGCAGCGAGGGCTGCTCGATTCGACTCTGGTCCATTGGGGAGGTGAAATCGGACGTTTGCCGGTGACGCAGGAGCACGGTAGTCCGGACAAGGCGGGTCGGGACCATAACGGTCAAGGGTTCAGCGTATGGCTAGCGGGAGGAGGAGTTCGAGGTGGAATGGTGTATGGCAAGACCGATGAATTCGGCCACAAGGCGGTTGAAAACATCGTGACACCCAACGATTTTCAAGCGACGGTGATGCACCTATTCGGATTGGAACATGAAAAGGTGACTTACCCCTACAACAATACCAAGCAGATTATCACTGCGAATCGCCCAGCCAGGGTTGTACGGGAGCTACTGGCATGAGTAGCTTCCCGGATTAGTATCTTGAGATTGGCGTCGACGTCGCAAGTTACTTCTTGCTTGACTCCGCTTTCTTTTCGATTGCTTGCCCGACAAACTTGGTCAATCCAGGACCACGGAGTTCGGTCGAGGTGCCGAGAATCTCGCCTGAGTCACAGTCTACTAGCAAGACAAACGGGATTCCGCTGACATCGTGCATTTTACCGATGGTGGTTTCCCAGCCTTTTCCTTCGTAGATCTGTGCCCACGGCAACTCTTTTTCCTTGAGGAATTCGGCGAGTTTCTCTTCCATGTTCTCCGAATCAAAACTGATCCCGAGAATCTCAAAACCTTTGTCATGCCACTCGGCGTACGCTTCTTTCATATTCGGAATCTCGCCGATACAAGGCCCACACCATGTTGCCCAAAAATCGAGCATGACGACTTTGCCGGCGAAGGACGAGGGAAATTGAACTTCTTCGCCGTCGGTCGTCTTCGCGTTGAAACGCAGGGATTGCTTGCCCAGTCGAAGGTCAGGCGGAGGTGGTGATTGTTCGATTTGCTCGACTGATTTTTCGATATACATCTTGCCCTTTTCAGACGAGATGACGTAGGTCGTGCCGGTAAAGTTGAACGGTTTGTCGCTCATTACCATTTCATAGTTGCGACTAGGGCGTCCATCGTGGTTTCGATCTAGCCATAGTGAAAATCGGTCTTCGAGTGAACCGGATGTTGCCGTCTTGAACTCTTCCTCATCCAGCTTGACGGTGTACTCGTATCCGAAGTCGGAATAAAAGAGCAATACGTTCTTCAGTTGAGGTCGGCGTTCATCTTTGGGGTCGAAACGGTACATGTTAATCTGCCCCAGTTCCCCATTTTCGAGTTGCAGCTTTGCAGTGCCATCGTGCTGGGTGTAATCGCCCGATGGTTTGGCTGTCCATTGGACTTCGGGATCATTCGTTAGATCACCATCACGATTGGAATCAATGTAGAGTTTCGCATCTCCGTCCTCGGGCTCATCGAGGACATAAGCCCACTTGGTTTTATCTAAAGTGAGAAAACCATACTTGGGGTTCGAAAGCCCTTCTGGTTTGACTTTGACGATGCCTTCTTCTTGGTCCATTGGACTCTGGATTGGCCGATAACCACCCATGCGCCTGGTGATACCGCTCGGAATAAACTCAGCGGTTATTTCCGTCTTGTCGTCCGCGGACATGAGGAAGCACATTGCCATAAACGAAAACAGCATGGAGAAAATACCTCGAAGGAAATTGCTTGTTGAGAGGAATCGTTAGGTGAGAGAGCTGCCAAACGAAATACTACTTTCGGCAGTTTAACGGATTTCTCGACGTTAGACCATCATCGAGAGCATGACAACTATGCGATGATTTCAACGATGGGAGACGATTCCAAGACACCTGTGAGTTTTTCATCGAGTCCACCATGAAAGTAGGTAAGACGACGATGATCCAACCCCATCAATCGCAGGATCGTTGCATGGAGATCGCGTAGGTGTCGAGGGTTTTCAACAGCATTTTCTCCGATTTCATCGGTTGCGCCATAACTAGTCCCACCTTTGATACCAGCGCCTGCAAGCCAATACGTGAATCCTTTGGGGTTGTGGTCCCGTCCACCGGGCTTGCCACCGGTATTAAAGGTTTCTGAAACCGGCATCCGCCCGAACTCGCCACCCCAGACCACGAGCGTGCTTTCCAGCAATCCACGCCGTTGTAAATCGTCGAGTAAAGCGGCGATAGGTCGATCGACTTCAGGGCAATGCAATCGTAGATTCTCCTCGATACCATGGTGTCCATCCCAGGTGTTTTGCCCCCCTGCATTCCCACCGCCTGAGTAAATCTGAATAAAGCGAACATCACGCTCGACCATTCGACGCGCGATCAAGCATTGTCGGCCGAAGGTGCTCGGGCCCAAGGCGAGAGGATGCCAATCGGGTTTGGGTTCGTTGATCCCGTACATCTCTAAGGTCTCCGCGGTTTCTTGGCTCAAGTCGAGCGCTTCGGGAGCCGCCATCTGCAATTGAAAGGCCAGTTCGTAACTCGCGATACGCGCGGAAAGCTCCGACACCTCCTGCCGCGATTGCTGATGAAGTCGATTGAGTTGGTTGATGGCATCGATCTCGCGACGTTGCGCAGGTCGCGAGACTCCATCCACCGGCTGAAGATTCAAAATCGGTTGATTCGAGGTCCGTATCAATGTGCCTTGATAGGCCGCAGGCATATAACCGCTGGACCAGTTTGGAGAGCCGCTCGTCGGTCCACCGCGTGGATCGAGCATGACGACGTAACCAGGCAGATTTTGGTTCTCAGAACCGAGTCCATAAGTAATCCACGAGCCAACGGACGGGTGGCCTTGCAAGATGCGACCACAGTTAACTTGGAGTAACGCGCTGCCGTGCGCAAAAGAGTCGCTTTGCAGCGACTTGATCACTGCGAGTTTATCCATGTGTTTGGCGATGTTGGGGAGTGCATCTGAGCACCAAAGCCCCGACTCACCGTACTGCTGAAAGCTCCTTCGGCTCGCTTGTAAGACCGCCTTCGTTTTGGTGCCTCGTCGAAACTCATTCTCAATCGACTGGCCATCGCGGGCTTGCAGTTCAGGCTTGTAGTCGAATAAGTCGACTTGAGATGGCCCACCGAACATAAATAGAAAGATTACCGACTTTGCTTTCGTTGGCAGCAGAGGGGCTTTCGGAGCCATGGGGTTTTTTTCGATCGATGGCGACGGTTTCGTATCGTCTCCCAGCAGCTTTTCTTCCGAGAGCAGATTCATCAAAGCGAGCGATCCGAAACCAGCACCGGCGTTGGTGCAAAAGTGTCGTCGCGAAAGTGGTCGATGATCGGCTGGGTTCATGGTAGATGGCTCAATCGACGTAGAGAAATTCGTTGCTGTTGAGAATCGATCGGCAAAGACCTTGCCAGGCAGAGTCGGAGAAAAATGGTTTGGTGTTGCCGGACCCAGACAGATCCTCGAGCAACGATCGACAAACATCGATTTCGGCACTTGTGGGCAAGCGTTGGAATGCCAATCGCCATAATCGCTCCAAGCGAGCATCGACATCCATACCTGCCTCGCGTTGAATGCGATCAGCTAGCAGCTTGGCCTGTTGGTGTACCCACGGATCGTTGAGCAGCAAAAGGGCTTGCGGGGCGGTTGTGGTAACCGATCGTATGCCGGAGGGGGATGAGCTATTGGCAAAATCCAACGATTCGAGAAACGGAATTTTCAGGGACCGTTTCACGGCGAGGAAGACGCTTCGGCAATTCTGTTGGTCCACCGGACTGTCGCTCCACTGCGAGAGTGATACGGGATTGGCCGAGTCTCGGACCTCTTGTGTCAGGGTGGGGTAAACGCTTGGCCCAGAATCCTTCGCTCCTAGGTTTCCTGCGATCGCCAAGATCGAATCGCGAATGGCCTCCGCATCCAGACGCCGGATTTGTTGTATAAAGAAGCAGCTTCCCTCCTGGGCACGAGCTTGGCTGATGGAATCCCACGGTCGCGATGAGCTGCGGTAAGCGTCCGTACGCATCATGATTCGATGCATGTGATGGATCGACCAATTGGATGCGATCAGTTCGTTCGCCAGGAAGTCGAGGAGTTCTGGATTGCTGGGTAGGGCTCCTGTACGCCCGAAATCATCGCACGTGGGGACAATGCCTGTACCGAAATGCCGCTGCCAAATGCGATTGACCATGACCCTGGCTGTAAGGGGGTGCTTTGGGCTCGCAACCCAACGGGCGAATTGCAGTCTCAATCCACTTGAATTCGGAAGTGGCGAGATAGGACTGTCTATATTGACTCGGCGTTGGAGTATCTGCGGAACCTCCGGGGTGACTTGTTCGCGCGGGGCATGAACATCGCCTCGGTTAAGAATAAAGGTCGGTTTAGGTTGGTTACCGATCTCGGTAACGGACAGGGCCGCGTCAAAGGGTGGGACTGCGTCCCTTTCTGCTTTGATCTCACCCTCGATGCCGAGTCTAATTGCTGGATCAGTCGCGCTGTCCAACTTGGTTTGCATTGTTGCGATTCGTTGCTGCCTCGCATGCTCCCAGCCATTGCTGACTTCTTCGGAGACCAGGTAGCGTTGGATACGACCAGTACCCCGACCACCCCCTCCTTTCTTGGAAAGCCCATAAGGGTCGATCCCTCGAAGAAACGTCAGCATCGAATAATAATCCCGCTGGCTGATCGGATCGAATTTATGATCGTGGCAGCGAGCGCACCCGACCGTCAACCCTAGAAATGCGCTTCCTATGGAGACCATGATATCGTCGGCATCATCAAATTCAGAAGCTTCAGAGTCATCCGGCTCGTCGTCCCACAGGTGCAAACGATAGAATCCGGTTGCGATGATCGCTTGTCGCCAGCGGTCACGTTCCGAGGTATCACTCCAACCTTGCTGCTCCGCCCATTCATCGCCAGCCAGTTGCTCGATGATGAACTGATCGTACGGTTTGTCGCGGTGGAAAGCATCGATCACATAGTCGCGATACCTCCACGCGTGTGGTTTGGGGCCATCTCTTTCGTACCCATTGGTTTCTGCGTAACGAACCCAGTCCAGCCAGTACCTTCCCCAGCGCATTCCATAATGCTTTGATCCTAGGAGTATTTCGATGGCTTGATCCCAGGCTTGGTTCGTCGGTGCTTTTTCGAAAGCCTCTACGGCTTCCGGACTAGGAGGGATCCCCCACAAATCCAACGTCGCCCGACGGACTTGTTCGCGAGGGGAAGCTAAAACCGGGGATGTTGATGAAGGTGCTGAAGCATCAGTACCGATGGTTGATTGCAATTTCCGTTGGATGAGCAAGTCGATCTTCTGACTGGCAGATAGCTCTGCTTCAGAGTCGGTGAAAATCGGTGGCTGCACGGGTTGAAAAGCCCAGTACGATTCATCCTCGGGAGTAATTTCAAAATTACGGTTGCGTTTTTTGGGGCCAGTCGGAGACGGGGCACCAACGCTGGGACTTTCTCTGGGATCGTACGCGCCATCCGCGATCCAGGCCTCGATGTCTTGGATCTCCCTTTCCGTAAGTTTCTTCCCGGAGCTGGGTGGAGGCATTCGAATTTCCGGATCTGGGTCCCGAAGCACAGAGACGAGTGTGCTGACACTCGGCCGGCCAAGTTCGATGACACCAGCTTCGGACCAACCGGCACGGTCGATTAATCGAAGGCCTCCTTTCGGCGAATCCGCACCATGGCACTCCAAGCAATTCCGTTCCAAGAGTGGTCGTATCTTTAATTCGAAATGGTTGAGTCGATCATCAGCCCACGAAGGGGTAATCGCGATCAAGGCTAGCAACGCTGCCAGGGCATAGCAGGGGGCAACGCATATCGAGCTGTGGCGTGCCGAGCCTAGTAGCTCGCCTTTCGGGAAGTGGTGCGATGTGGGGCGGCAGGCTAACGATGGTCGCCGTATCCGAAAGGAGGGAAGATAGAGCATCCGAAAACCGAGCTCCCGGTGCGAGGGAGAGAGGAGGGCACTGCGATCGTCGACCGCATTAACTCCAGCTAAGTATAACCTTGCCCGATTGCCCTTGTTGCATGACTTCGAAACTTTTTTCAAACTCGGTGTATTGGAAACGGTGGGTGATGACGGGTGAAATATCGAGGCCGCTTTCAAGCATAACAGTCATTTTGTACCACGTTTCGTACATTTCGCGGCCGTAGATGCCTTTGATAGTCAGCATATTGAATACCACTGTGTTCCAGTCGATCGAGATAGCTTCCGATGGAATTCCGAGGATGGCAATTTTTCCACCGTGGCACATGGCATCGATCATCGATCGAAGAGCGGCGGGAGACCCAGACATTTCGAGTCCAACATCGAAACCTTCTTTCATGTGGAGACGTTTTTGGACGTCCGCGATCGACTCGGTGCGAGGATCGACTGCGACGGTAGCCCCCATTTTTCTGGCGAGTTCCAAACGGTAAGGGTTCAGATCGGAAACCACGACATTGCGAGCCCCAGCATGCCGAACCACAGCAGTTGCCATCAATCCAATCGGGCCTGCGCCCGTGATCAACACATCTTCTCCGAGGCAATCAAAACTGAGGGCGGTATGTACCGCGTTTCCAAGTGGGTCGAAGATCGAAGCGGTATCGCGATCAATCCCAGCGTGGTGGTGCCACACGTTGGTCATCGGCAATGCAAGGTATTCGGCAAAAGCACCAGTGCGATTGACACCGATACCCGATGTGTCCTTGCATAGATGGCGTCGGCCTGCCAAGCAGTTGCGGCACCGTCCGCATACCACGTGGCCTTCACCGGAAACGATTTCTCCCGGAAAGAAATCCTTCACGTTGGAACCGACTTCGACGATTTCACCGACGAACTCATGACCGACAACCATAGGGACAGGAATGGTTTTCTGAGCCCAAGCATCCCAATTGTAAATGTGGAGGTCCGTACCACAGATTCCCGTTTTTTCGACGCGGATCAAACAATCGTTGATACCTATTTCAGGAAAAGGTACGTCTTGAAGTTCAAGACCGGTACCGCGATGATGTTTGACCAGTGCTTTCATGGTTGGCAAGCTGTAAAAGGTCTGGGGTGGTACTTTTGGTGCCGATGGCGTTCGTTCATCCATCGACGCGTCACGGGTGGTCGCAAGATACCGAATAGAATACGGCGACTTCTCGGAGTCGTCGATTCCATTTATTTTGTTGCCCCCAACTTTCCGACGCCCGACATCCCCACGCCCGACATTCTGGCGAACGACCTCCGAAATCACTTTCGACGGATGTCGCTTTTGAGTTTGCGTTTGGAAATTCCTTCACTGGGTGGATATTCACGAAACGTGTTCCGCGTCTCGCGACCGTTGTCTTTCACAGGTTGAATCGGATGGTCGA
>Ga0194130_10009384_pt1 | contig 10100 bp, 16 predicted proteins | sample TA2KigsurfametaG_FD_160084 | JGI IMG/M metagenome (GOLD analysis project Ga0194130, IMG submission 160084) | Freshwater microbial communities from Lake Tanganyika, Tanzania - TA2015050 Kigoma 12 surface | ecosystem: Environmental > Aquatic > Freshwater > Lake | place: Tanzania: Lake Tanganyika... | reverse complement strand
GGGAGGGGGATTGAGTGGGTGCCGGCGGTGGTGGGGGGTGAGTGACGAGGAGGCGGTGGCGCAGACATTGAACGGGTATCTCGGCGACGGCTGGCCAGCACCGCCGTATTCGGGCGATCAGGTGGCGACGTTGAGGGTGGTGTTGGAGTTGGTGGGTGAGTGACTGGCCCTAAAGGAGTTTCTCCTCAATCAAGTCCCAACGGTCCTCGAATTGACTGATGTCCCAGCTGTATTGATTGGATGCTGGCGGTATATGAACTGTCCTGAACTTGGTGTCCTGGCTGTGCTGCCTTCCGTCCTTGCCAGGCGTGCGCTCCCAGATTTTGTGTGCTCTGAAAACATTCTCAGCCATAACGGCTGAGGGAATAATGAAGTAGCGGAAATTCTTTTCAGGGGGATCCGGGATGCCACCAAGAACCCAGAAGAAGTTAGGCCCGTTATCATTCTCTGCCTTTATGCCTACAGAACAGGTCGCGTTGCCAGGCAAAAATGTCTTCACCTGAATGTGAACAAACTTGGTGCCTTCAATGTTGCTGCACAGTATGTCGGTATTTGCAGCATTACCCAAAGTAACCACTGCGTATTAGCCGCGCCTGCAAAGCTCTCCACATACAAAGAACTGACTTGCGTTACCCCTAAATGTCTTGTCTGCAGCCATCAGTAATCTGAATAGGTTTCCTCATAAAGCTCATCGAGCAGTCGACCATTAAATGACCAGTGAGCTGGTCCACGTATTGGGCGACCAGGCGTATTGCGGAGTTCCGCTGTCAGCTTCGATATTGAAGTGATCTGGCCTTCAAATTCGACATTACGTCCATCCACAACTGTGCAAATGGTCTGTCCATCTCCTTCATAAACGAGAGTGCTGCCTACAGGTATGCCCATCTCCAGGTAGTTAAGAGATGGCCGTCGCGACCTTTTGAGCTTGTCTGCAGAGGCTTTGGCATCAACATCAACTAGCTCTGCTTCCTTCTGGATGGCCGGTGTCATGTCCTCCAGACTCATCAGATCTAAGAGGCCAATGGCCTGCTCTGGCTCAATGCTAAAAAACTCCCGTCTTGGGTTAACCCGATAGGGACCAAAAGCGTTGTGGAAGGCTTTTTCAACCTTGTCCATGTCAGGAACCCTTGCTGCGTATTCGCACTCGAAGGGCAGTGGAACCCCGGTTGTGTAGAGGTCATTGAGACGCAGCTCCACCCCTCGACCTGTTTTGCCGATCTTCACCATTCCCGGCATTGCTGGATTGGTCAGGACGTAGACGATGCCTTCAGCCATTTATCCAGCCTGACCCGGCTGACCTAGATGTGCAACGGCTGCTGGCGGCTTGGATGCGGGAGGGGGATTGAGTGGGTGCCAGCGGTAGGCGCAGCGGAGACTGATCCCGTGCTCGGCGGCCAGCTCGGCGAGGCGGCGGCCGTGCTCCAGATGCTGGATCACAGCCGCAGGCGGACCCGCTGGGTCAAGCGGGCATTGGTGTGGCTATGCATGGGTGCGTGAGGTCTGGGTTTTGGTGGGTCGCACCTCAACCCGTAGCGGCCTCACACCCCCTTGTCACTGAACAACCTGCTGAGACAGAACAGCTAGGCCTTCTGCTTCGAAGAACTGACGCCCCAGGGCTGAGGGGCGTCAGACGTTGTTGCGCTGCCGTCCCACTTGTGCTCGGGACGGCTATCGCGCTAGCAAGTGTCTGGAGCGACGGACACACCCGTGCCGATCATGAAAACCCTGCCCACGCGTTTCCATGCTGCGGACTTGTCCCTGCAGCAAATCCTGCGGCAAGGGCTACGCCTGCTGCTGGGGGCCAGCGGTTTTTCGCTTCCCTGGCTGGCCATGGCCGATCAGGCCAAGGCTGACCTGGTGATCTGCAGCCGCAAGATCAATCGCCACATGGACGTGGCCATCGGTTACCGCAAGGATGGCCAATGGGTGTCGGAAGGGTGGTGGAAACTACCGCCCTCCGATTGTGTGACGCCGGTCTCTGGCGAACTCCCGGTCCGTTACTACTACCTCCGTGCGGTGGAGTGGGGCACCGGCATCGTGCGCGAGCAGAACTACACCTTCTGCATCTCCTCTGAACGCTTCACCATCTACGGCGACACCGACTGTGAGAGCAGGGGTTTTGAAGGGAAGGGTTTCTTCCAATACGACTGTAATGGGAATAACTACTGCCAGGTGACCATCTGGCCGGAAAAGGTCTCATTCGCCCCAAGCCCGGTGGACGGGATCGTTGCCCAGCATCTGCTGCATGCCCATCCTCGAGCGGGCATCAGTCTCTGAAGCGCGGTTCAAGCGTTGTCGGCTCTCCTGCCTGCCTGCGCAGTTGCCGTAAGTAGTAATCGGCTTTGTAGAGCGAGTTCAGGTAGCCCCGCTGCCATGAGCCGTGGCCGGTATCCGGGCTGCCCGTGAGTGAGCGGGAGTGGATGCGCCGTGCATAGAGATAGCTCGGGTAGTTCGCCATGCGGGCGATGAAGCAGGCGCGCAACTGGAATTCCGTATCGGCACCGAAGCGATGCTGATCACTGCAGCCCTGCAGGCGATGCCAGAGCGTCCGGCGGATCAGGGAACCCGGCCAGAGCATGCAGTGACCCGGCTCGTGGTTTAAGGCGCGGCTCACCTGCAGGGGGTAGTCGATCAGCTCCAGCGCGGTGGGCCTGAGGCGCAGCTCGAAGCAGCTGCAGATGTCCAGGCGGTGCCGCTCCAAGAAAGCCAGCTGCTTCTGCAGCCGGCTGGGGTGCGAATGATCATCGGAGTCGTGCAGCCAGATGTGGCGGCTGTCGCGGCTGTTCTCAACGATTTGATTAAGCATCCGGTAGGGCCCGTTTAGGCCCCGAAACCGCTTGACCCCCCATGCAATGCCGGCTTCGCTGAGGCTCCGGCCTGCCGCTTCCAAGTTGGCCTCAACGCTGGCTGAGTCCACTTCGTCCGAGTTGTCCAACGCCACCACAACCCGCCCAGGATGGGTGCTCTGCTCGGCGATCGAGCGCAGGGCCCCGGCCAAGTGGCCGTGGTTCGCCAGATAGGGCACCACGCACAGCACCCCGGAGGCGGCCTCCGCGGCCGCGCTCAGCGCACTGGGGCTGGGCAGGGCACGGCTGAACTGGGCTTCCGTTGACGCATTCAGCGTCGACCACGACGCCAGCAGCCGGGCCCGTGCGGCGGGGTTGATCAGGCGCCGCTCGAGGATCAGCGAAGCGATCGGCAGCCGCTGGCGCAGGTGGGCGTTGCGCAGGGGTTGTTGGCAGCGTTTGGCCGGCATCGTTGGCGTCGCCTACAACTTGCGCAGCAGCCCCGCCCGGTGCAGGGCCTCGGCGGCGCGGATGCCCCCATTCTCACTGCCCCTGCAGCCTGCGGCCAGCCACTCCAGCAGCCGCCTATCCTTGCGCCAGCAGTGGGCCTGCAGCAGATCGCTGCAGCAGCTAACGATCGGCAGGGCCCGCTGGCGATCTGCCGGGTCCAGCTCCGTCAGGCGCTGCAGGAGCGGATCCACCTCCGTACTCAGTCCCAGCTGGCCGATTATCTGCTCAGCCAGGGTGGCCTCCAACAGCAACGCCTGCAGCAGGGCGGTGGTGTGCCGGTAGATCACCAGCAGGTCATCAGGTGTTTGATCGGCCCGGCTCACCACGAGCTGCAGGTTGCGCGCCAGCCGTGCCAGTGGTGTCTCGTCCTGCCCGCGGCTACCGCCATCGGCCTCCAGCCAGATCCAGACGATCTCCCGCCAGGTCGCCAGATCCACTAGCACCAGTTGGCCGATTAGGTAGGCGATCAGGCTGCTGTGCCGGCGGGCGAAGCTGGCCAGGAGGGCGGGGCTAAGCCGCTGACCCAACCGCTCGCGGCAGAGGCCGATGGCACCGCCCCTGGCCAGGCCCACCAGGACATCGCACTCTGCCAACGCGGGCACCGGATCGAATACCGCCTGCGGCTGCAGTCCGGCGGTACGCGTCAACGCGGCCAGTGAGGGATCGCCGCCTACGGCCGTGAGGATGAAGGGTCTGTGCTGAGCGGCGGCCTCGCGGCGCTGCCTGTGCAGGGCGGCCTGGTCCGGGCTCTGCATGGCCGGGATGCCGCGAGGCAGAAACCCCGGCTCTCCTGCCAGGGGGCAGGGGGCGCCCTGGACCACGGCCAGGTCACCGATGGCCATCGCCAGCACCGGTTGGCTGTGGCTGTGCAGATCGGTGGCGAACAGCTGCCCCTGCTCCACGCTCAGCAGGCAGCGGGGATTGGCCCGGTGAAAGCTGCCGCAGGCCGTACAGGCGTAGAGCTGGAGACCGCAGTCCTGGGCACCGTATTCATTGATCACCCCGGCGGGTGCCAGCAAGTCCTGCAGCCGCCCCAGCTGCTCCCCGCTGGCGGGGATTCCTGTGCTGATCACACTTGTACGCCGCAGGTCGAGCCGTTTGCACAGACTGCGGATTGCCTGGGCTTGCTCCAGTAGCCGGGCCGGATAACCCCGCCAGAAGATGTGCAGCCCCTGTTCGCGCAGATGCGCAAGGATTTCCTGCTGGCAGTCGGCCACGCCGCCATAGAGCTCCACACAGCCGAGGGTGAGGTCGAAGCGATCCTGGGGGAAGAGCCGGGAGGCAACGTTGATCACCGCATAGTCACCTGCGGCCCGCAGTTGCAACTGTGACCGGCGCCATTGATCACGCTGGTGCACCCATTGGCGCCCTTTGCGGTATTCACAGACATGACCCGAGCGTCCGCTGGTGATGCCTCGGTACTGGTTGGCGAAGTGGGAAGCCTGAGTTATGTTGTCTAAAGAAAAGCACTGTTGTTTGTGGGTGCCGCCGGCCCGGGCGATTCGATTGTGAACTTCGCGGATTGCATCAGGCAGCTCACTGCTGAACAAAGCGCTATCCCGTTCAAGCCAGGGTCTGTAGAGAGGGCTGGTTGCTGCCGCCAGCAACAGTGACCCGGCCGACTCGGGTTCGCTTGTGCCTTGTAGGACTTGGATGCCGCTGCAGCGATCGTTCATGCCGCTGATCAGTTTTCGCGTGCCTACACGCAATCGTAGGAGTGACCTGCTGCGTCTGGCACGGCATTTCGTCGGCCAGGCCCTGGCTGTGGATTGTGAAGTGCTCGTAATTGTGGAGCGGCAGGATATGGGTGATACACCAGTAGACGTCCTCCACCGGGCGGGAGTACGGCTGCTGATCGTCGAGGGTGGAACCGGCCCCTTCCACAAGACGCGCCTGCTCAATGCCGGCCTCGCCGCTGCCCGTGGCTGCCATGTCGTCGCCTACGACAGTGATCTGCTTCCCCTGTTCTCGTTGCAGACCCTCTGTTGCCTGATCAGTACTACTCCCTCCCTGGTGCTTGGGGGCTATCGCATCATGTCCGGACTCGAATACACCGGCGAGGGCGAGGGACGCCACCCTCAGTCCAACTCCAGGCTGGCGCGTCCTAATTCCGCACCGGAGGACTGTGCCGGCGCTCTCTACAAGCAGTTGCTTGCCGGTGAGCGTTTCATGGTCTGTCCGGTGCTGCGGCAGGGCTGGAGCCTTGAGGTACGCAATCCACACTTTTTAGCTTGAGAATGCAATCAAGTCGATCACAATTGACGGAACCGCTGCGACTATCGCCAATAGCAGACCTACGACAATCGAGAAGCCCACTGAATTCTCTTCGACATTTTTCTCCTTGGCCATGTACCGCAAGTAAGGGAAATACATGCCATACATAACAGAAAGGGCAATGCCTGCTGCGTTGGAGAGATCGACATGAATGACCGCTGAGATGATGGACGTTATGAGAAACAGATATCCTGTTACGTAGAAATAGCTCCACTCCTTGATTTGAGTACAGACGGCAAATGGGAACCAAAATCCAATCCAGGAGAAGCCAGCTGGGTTCGAAAAGAGATTGATTGGCTTCTTGGTGCCGTTGGCGGCCACGAGGTAGGGGATGGCATCCCACTCTTTCTTCACGGTGTATCCGTTCTGAACAAGGCTAGAGATTGCCTCAAGCCGGCTATTCATCTTGGGGCTGATGGCCATGCTGGGTTCAACCAGACGACTTCATTAAATCTGGCTCTGATCGACCAGAACCCTGCTATTTCTATTGTTTTCTTCCCCCCAACGCCCATTTGGCCGCCGTTGGGCGCTTCGGTCGTTCGCAGGAAGGCAGGTGCCGTGCGAGCCGGTTGAACCAGTCCTGGCTAGTACGGGGTGTGCCGCCGCTTAGTCATGCCCAAGTTCGCGGTGATGTTCCGGGATGACCTCGCTGTCGGTGTGACGCGGGTGGAGGCTGCCAGTCCCGCAGCGGCTGAGGCGTTGGTGCTAGAGCAGCACGAAGGAGGCTCGCTCAAGGCTCTGGGCGATCAGCAGGTGACCGTGGAAAACCGGCACCGGGTGCTGGCGAAGTGGATGCGGGAGGGGGATTGAGTGGGTGCCGGCGGTGTCAGGGCGTCGTCCTCTGCATGCGCTTACGCGCCCGCCAGCGCACCGATGGTGGCGCGGCTGCTGATGCCGTCGAGGGGCGCAGGCGGCATCAGTCCCATCCTTTTGCAGAAAGGCCTCGGCTTGCTGCTGCGTGATCGTGCGGCCAGGAACAGCATCCGGCCCGCTGTGGCCATAGCCGATGGTCCAGCTAGCATCGCCGCTGGCGGGCTCGGGTTAGGCACTCAGGCGGCAGCCCTCCCAGGTTTGAGCAGGGTCCAGCCCTCAGTCGTGAGTGGCAAATGAATAGTGCATGGGACTGACTAGAGTTCCGAGGTGGTCTCATGTCCACACCAGCTGCCTGCAAGTCTTTACGGCCGCCCGTAGCCATCCCATCCTACCTTCCTTGAAGTTGTTTTTGTCGAAGCAAGGCCTTTCGATCCCTGTACTTTTTTGTACTGTTCTCGTTCTTTTGTTTGGTTGCAGGTCTCGTATTAGTCCGGTGACCGGGGCTCCTCCAGCGACTTCCACCTGCTCCAACTTGATGCTGTCGCCCGAAGATGTATTTCAAGGTGCTAAGCCTGGAATCGCAGTCGTCCGTACCGCATCCGCGGAGGGCAGTGCCTTTGTCGTAAGGCATACAAATACCTCAACTTTATTGGTCACGAATTCACATGTCGTTGACGGATCTTCTCGGGTGAACTTGAAGTGGTCCGATGGCCGCCAGGATTCCGGGGTTGTTATTTCCAATGCGGGTGGGCAGACCCCCCAAGCAGACCTGGCGTTGATCGAAATTCAAGGGGTTGTTGGGCGGGCGTTGCTTCTGAAGAACTCTCCCCCAAGTGTTGGTGCTGACGTGGTCGCGATTGGATCCCCACAAGGTCTTGACTTCAGCCTCACTCGTGGGGTGCTTAGCAGTCTTCGAGATAACGACCAAATCCTGCAGATTGACGCTCCTATTAATCCAGGAAATTCGGGTGGTCCCATTCTTGATAAGAGTGGCTGCGTGGTGGGTGTAGCCACATTCAAGCTTGACGACAGTGAGGGGCTCAACTTTGCCATCGCGTCGTCTGTCGTCGATGCGTTCCTTCAGGGCTCCAATGGCTCTCATGGAAATTCTGGCCAGGCGATTAGTCCTCCATCGCCACCCCAGTCGGCGCCTTTTTCTTCGGTACCCACCCCAGCACCTAGTAGAGCCTATCCGGGCTCTACTCAAGGTGCTAATTGTTGGTTCCAGAATGCTCCTGGCTCTCAGCAACTTTATGGTTTACGCTGTCAAATCCGTGCTCTAAGTGCCTCGCAGGGACTCGTAGGGATTGAGCTTGTCGATCCATCTGGCGCTAAACGCGTCATCTACCTGCGGACCGATCAGTCGGCAGATGTGTATATGGGTGGACAGCGGTTTGATGGGACGTGGGTTGAGGATCAAGATGGGGATCTGCGCGTTCATATCAAGTCTGAGTTTTTTGCCTTCAAGCCTCCCAGCTAATTCTTCTCCCGGTTCTCTTTTTCCATGCTTGGACGGGCCGCGGAACCCTATGGAGCTGTTCATCGTCACGCTCCATGGATTCCCGCAGGCTGGTGGTTTGGATCTCCACCGGGATCCTTGGCTTCCAGGGCGCCACGCTGGCTTTTGACCTGCTTAACTGCACTCACCTTGGCTCTGGCCCTACGCGGTGGCCAGTCCCCCTTTCGCTGTTGTTGCTGCTGTTTTGCCTACGGCAGTTGGAACAGCTAGTCGTAGGCGTGGTACGCGGGCTTCTCGAGCCCGTCGCGTTGTGGCATGCTGCGCAGGGCGCGGATTTCGCGGCGTTGGGCCACGAAAATCTGGCGTGCCAGGCGCCGGACCGTGGGGTTGGTGCTCTTCTGAAGGGCGTCGTGCGCCATTACCAAGGCGCCGCCGTGGACTGCGGACCAGTGGCAGACGATCAGGGTGGTGATGGAGTTGGCTGATAGCTGATGCCGCCCCTACCTGGCGTGACTGTGCCGATAATTCGCAGCAGAATGAGCCTCTAGATGCTGGAGATGTCAACCCGAGAAAGCCTGTACACCAAAAGACTTAATAATATTATTAGCAAGAGAGCGGCAGATTTGAAGCTAGCAAGCACAGCAAAAGCTATGAGCATAAGGAGTATAGTGGCTGCAGCTAGTGTTAGCTGGAAAAAAGCCATTATGGAAACCATCTGATCCTCATATTGCCTATTGGCAACTCTCAAGTGCGCTTCTTTATTTAATGACTGCTCAAGCTCTTGCAATAGCTGATGGTTCCTAGCCCGCAAGCGCTCCGCCTCAATTTGCACCTTGTCAGGTTCTGGCGAGAGATTATCCTTTTTCGTGTATTTCGCTTGGCTTTCCTCATCGAATTTCTGCATTAATTGATCTTCTGTCGCCCAGCTCTCGCCCCTTTCGGTATGAAGCTGCGATTTTGAAGATCCTCCGCTGAGATCTTTGCTTAAATCCAGTAGTCCATTCAGTAGTTCAGATACGCTGGTTATGACTTCTGGGGTGTAACTGCGTCTGATTTCTTGAAGCAGGGAATCGCGTTGGATAGAGCCACTTCCGCTGCCGGCGTGAAATTGGATTGCTGCGAATGATGGCCTGCTGACAAGTTCTCTCATGGTCACGAGAAGTTCATCGCCAGCCAATAAGTCACCGAGCAGAGCCAGGGCTGATTCAAAGTCTCAGTAATGGGCCGGTTCTGGCTTGCGCATCGCCATAGCCATCAGTGCCCTGATGTCGTGCATCACCGTCTGCATTCCAGCTCGGATCGACCGAAACCCAGCCAGCCGCAGCAGGTTGAGGGCTGCGGTGCGCAGTGTGGCCATGGCTCCAGCACCGTTGCCGCGATACCGGTGGGCGTCCTCATGGAGCTGCGTATCGCGGATCCAGTGCCAGCCCTCAATGCTCCAGCGGTCGCGCACCAGTTGCAGCAGCGCTTCTGGTGTGGTGCGCAGGCTGGTGAGAAACAGGTGGGTGGCCCGAAAGGGCTTGCCGTCGCGGCTGCCGTTGGCCGTGACCTCCACGATCCAGCTCGTACCGCTCCAGGCCTCGCGGATGTGCTCGGCTGCTTCCTTGGCCCGCAGCGTCCAGGTGATGTCGCGGCCATGGCTGATCTCGTGATCCATTGCCATTAAGGGGATCTTGCGATTTCCCTGCAACTGGCTGCGGATCTGCCGGTCAAGCGTTTTCTGGTTCGCCTTGACCGTCAAGAGGAAGTCGGCCCCCTGCTCCTGGAGCTGCCGAAAAACGGCTTCTGGGTGTGCAGGGCATCCGCCTGAATCAGCACGCCCTCGAGATCCAGTTCGCCAAGCAACTGCTTGAGCACGGCCCGCTCGTGGTTCTCACAGGTGGCGTAGCAGGCTTGGCTGATCGCCACGCCCAGTGCTGCTGAATAGAGCGTCACCTGGGCAATGAACGCCGAGCCACCACCGGCAGTGGCCTCAATCGAACCTCTCAGCGTCTTGCCGTCACAGATCAGCTGGTCAAGATCAGCTGCGCCACCTGGGATCTGAGCGATAGTCCAGTCGCGGATCGCCGTGCACAAAGCCGCCACATCCACCTGCTGGAAGAAGTAGCGGAAGGCTGAATCAGAAGGCGGCCTGTCCCGTGTCAATCAGGTTGATGGGTGGCGTCAATTTGGTTGACCGGTGCATTCGGCTGTTCCGATCCCTTCTGGTGGCTGAGAACGCTGTTGGGATCGTGATCGTGACCAGGCTGTCGCGGGGC
>Ga0194130_10009378_pt1 | contig 10106 bp, 7 predicted proteins | sample TA2KigsurfametaG_FD_160084 | JGI IMG/M metagenome (GOLD analysis project Ga0194130, IMG submission 160084) | Freshwater microbial communities from Lake Tanganyika, Tanzania - TA2015050 Kigoma 12 surface | ecosystem: Environmental > Aquatic > Freshwater > Lake | place: Tanzania: Lake Tanganyika... | reverse complement strand
TCGTATTCGTCCATATCTTGATTTGCTGATCTATGCGGATGATGAAGAAGAAATCGCATCACTGCGCTCGTTACCGCGCAACACCTTTACCCAAAACGACCTCCGTCGGTTACTCGAAAACAGTTTGACAGTGATATGTGGGGCTGTGCGCAGTGAGTCCGCGTTTGTGGCGGCACCTGATGAATTTGGTGGGTATGCCGTAAAAATGTCAGTTGGCCCACGTCGTCGCTTACGGAAATTATTTGAAACAGCACCGCTGGAGCGATTGTTCATCGACATCTCCAAAGATTTGGAGGTAAACCCTCAGCAGTTCAACGATTTCACGGTCTACCAACTTAAGGATCCAGAACAACGTGTGGTTGGTGTGCTTGGAATCCATCAACCCAGCATGGCGTTTAATGACGAAGTGCAACAACTGATTCATACGTTAACCAATCAAATAGAGCATGCACTCGTACTTGTAATGATGCAACAACGCTTACTCGACACGTTGCGAACCATGGGGCCAGAGATGAGTACGTTGCGACAAATGAGTTCTCGCATCGAACAAGCGACTCCGGAGGCGTTGCAATCGCTCGAGGATGATGTGGCACTCATGCCAGAGTTCACACAACTTGTGCGCGATGCACTGACCCATTATTGGGGTGGTCCAAAGTTGTCAGATAGTCCTCTTGTAGGACTGCGGTCGGTAAAAAGCATCTTGGACAGTCAAGGTGGTAGTTCGACCAAGGCATTACAAAGTGTGTTGCGACAAGCGATTGATAACTTGCGTCCTGATGATTCTCTCCCAAGTACGGCGAACGAGTGGATGCTCTACAATATATTAGATTTACGGTTCCTACAAGGGCGAAAAATCCGCGACACTGCGCAACGCTTAGCACTAAGCGAATCTGATTTGTATCGGAAACAACGCGTTGCAATCGACGAAGTAGCCCGTCAACTATCAATCATGGAAGAACAAGTTGATAAGAGTTAATGGCACGGCATGTGTGTCATGAATAAGTGGTAAAATGAGTCCGGTTTGCTAATACAGCAGAAGGAAACACCGTGAGTGAACAAGTTTATGATGTAGTCGTCGTTGGTGCTGGTCCTGGCGGCTACGTGGCTGCAATTCGGGCTGCACAACTCGGCTTGAAAACTGCAATTGTTGAACGCCAAATGATGGGTGGCGTTTGTTTAAATGTGGGTTGTATTCCCACCAAGGCATTGTTGCATACCGCCGATCTCCTTGAGGAGATTCACTCAAGTGCGAAGTTTGGAGTGAAGGTTAGTGGCGCTGAGCTGGATTGGCAAGCCACTATCGCCAACAAAGACGGTGTCGTCAAACAGATGACGCAAGGCGTCTCCTTTCTGTTAAAAAAGAACAAAGTAGACGTGTTGAATGGTACGGGCAGTGTTGTAGGGCGCGGTTCGATTGTTGTTACCTCGTCAACCGGCGCCACATCAACGGTTACGACCAAAAACACGATTCTCGCCACTGGTGCAAAACCACGTGAACTCCCCGCAGCAGGTGTAGTGTTTGACGGTGAATATATTCTGTCATCATGGCAAGCCTTGAGCATGAAGTCGGTACCTCAAACGCTTCTTGTAGTTGGCGCAGGAGCAATTGGTGTCGAGTTTGCATCAATGTTTGCCACGTTCGGTTCGAAGGTTACGTTGATCGAGGCGTTGCCACGGATTGTGCCCAACGAAGACGAAGAAATTAGCACGGAGCTTTCAAAAGCACTGAGTAAGCGTGGTATTACCATCATGACCGGTGCAAAACTCAATGCCATTAGTAAAACCGGTTCGGGCGTCAAGGCAAACATCACCGACGCATCCGGTAAAGAAGTGGTCGTAGAGACGGAACGTGCGGTGGTGGGTGTCGGAATTGTGGCGAACACCAAAGATATAGGTCTTGAGTCTGCAGGTGTGACACTAGATGCACGTGGGTTCATAACCGTTGATGCCATGATGCGTACCACAGCCGATGGGGTGTATGCGGTAGGTGATTGTGCCGTCACTACGCCTTGGTTAGCACATAAATCATCTGCTGAAGGCATCCTTGCTGCTGAGGCAATTGCAGGACATCACCCGACTCCGATTAACTATGGCATTATCGCGGCATGCACCTACTGCACGCCCGAAATAGCAAGTGTGGGATTGACGGAGTCTAAGGCACGTGAACAGGGCTACGATGTCAAAGTCGGTAAGTTCTCGTTTGCTGGAAATGGCAAAGCAACCATCCTCGGGCAACGCACCGGCTTCGTCAAAATCGTCTCTGAAAAGAAGTACGATGCAGTGTTGGGAATGCATATCATTGGCCCACGAGTGACTGAGCTCATCGCCGAAGGCGGTATTGCACTTTCGCATGAAGCGACATCAGAATCATTGATGAAAACAATTCATGCACATCCCACATTGTATGAAGCACTCGGCGAAGCTGCTCACGCTGCTGCCACTGGCGCACCTATTCACATGTAATAAAACTATCGGGGTCGACGTGCATTGCTACGTCGACCCCCAAGGAATATCCTCATGCCAGTAACCGTTCGCTTAACAAGTGCCCAGCATGGCGGCACAAGTATGTCGTGTGGGACCGGTGATCATAGTAATTGTGGTCCAAATTGCGATTGTGGATGCCCATACACTGGTATGGAGCAACGTGGGCTTGTCGAAGACGTGGTAGTCATCGAGCAGCGTTTTCCGAATTCGTGGTTGGCAATCGTTATTCCGCCGGGCGAGGATGAATACCATCCTGATCGTGGTATGCTTGTTGCATACGGCGATGACGAGAACGAGGTGTTTGACGCAGCTCAGCGAGTTACTTTTAATCAGGTTCTACACGTGTACTTTAACGGCTCGCATGATGCATACATGCAGTGGTTAGACAAATAGACCGACCAACTACAAATGCGTTGGTCGGTCTATTGTGTCGAACATGAATAATTAGAGGTCAAGATCGCCGCGGTGTTGTTGTGTGTATGCGTTCCATAGTGCGTCTGCAACATAGTCAGCGTTGTGCGCGCCGCGTGGGAGTTTGAAGGGTGCATCTTCCCACAACGGTGTATCAATTGCTCCCATGCGCACATTCATGATGCGTTTTTGACGTTCTTCTTTTGCCAAAACGGTTACATACGCTTCGAGTCCAGCCTTTGCAACAGCATATGCTCCGATACCAGGTAGTTTGATTTTGTCAGAGTATGCGGTCAAGTACATCATCGATGCATTCGGTGCGAGCAGTGCTAAACTCTGCTGAGTAATTATGTGTGCCGCGGTTAGATTGTCACCGAGAATCTTGTGCCAGGCCTCTGGAGGAGTGTCAGCCAGTTTCCGGCCATACATCGTGCCTGTCGCATACAGCATGGCATCGAATTCGCACCCATGTGTTTGTGCGATGACCAACGACGTCTGATTAACCGCGTGCCAATCACTAAAGTCACACTCATAAGTTGCCTGGTAAAGCTCAATGTATGGACGTTCAGGTCGTTGCACGCCAACAATTGTCCACCCCTGATTGGTAAACGTGGTGGCAGTTGCACGTGCTATGCTACTCTGAGCGCCCCAGATGAGTAAAGTTGGCATGATTATGACTTTTTCGGCTTACCGCGGGCCACACGTGTAGTCGGTGTGCCTTTGATTGACAAGTCGCGGTCCATGGCAAACCAGAGCTCTGGTGGAATCACAAAGTGAAAGAATGACTGGTTGGCCATTGCATGCCAATGATCCCATTCTTCAATGGTTTCACCTTGGTAGGTCAACACCATCAACCACTTACCAACGTACATTGCCCACACTTTGCGTTTCCGAATTACGCCATTTTCTTCGAAGGTATAAAATCGCTCTAACTTGATCAGGTTGCCGATCACAACATTATCGCCTTCAAGCAGCGTGTACTGATTGAGTTGACCTAACCCTTCATCGAAGGCTTTTGCAATATCATCCGCGTCGCGTGCCTCGGCTTGGATATCAAGTGCTTGGCACCAGATGGCAACATAGGTATTCGTATTGGTAGGATGAGGCGAAAAAAGCACCCCTTCGAGACCATGATCTAGGTCAAATTTATGCCAATCGGTGGCAAAACGAATGGTATATCGCCCTTTGCTGTCTGCGTAGGTGTCTACACCGGTAAACTTTGGCGCTGGTCGAGTAGTCATTAGTTCCTCTTACACTTACGTCATCAAATGAATCGAGCATGTACAGTAAATATACCATAGAAAACCGTTGCAATGCAGTTATACCGCTTCACCTAGTTTCACTGCTTCACCGATGCGCATGCGTTGAATGACGAACAGTTCAAGTACGATAATCAACCCCATGAGCGCTAGAGCAGTTGCGGCGATCAAGCCCGTATCAAGACCTGCAAAGACTACCAAGAATGGTGGTGTATCTGGGTAGACGCCTTGGCTTACTTTGAGGAATGGGAGGTAGAGTAGGCTCGTAATTGTGCCGATAAATATACCAATAATCGTGCTAAACCCGATGGTGATGAGTTGTTCGAGGGTAAGCGTCAACCGTAATGATGTTTGACTGATGCCGATAGCGCGCAGTACACCAAACTCAACACTACGTCGCCGCAGTGTCAGCAAAATATATGCGAGCATACCAATCATTGACATAACACCTGTTGCCACAAACCCTATTGAGAGTAACCCAAACAGTCCTTGACGTTGTGGCTGAAGAATCTCGGCATTGATAAATGCAGTTGGAGTGTACGGGAGCACACGCAATGCATTTCGAAATGCGGTCGCCTGGACTGCTTTGAGGTTGTCACTCCCGTCACTACGTAACCATACTTCATACATGTATTTGCCGCCAAGTTCGTTGGTGATATGCTCATAGTTTGTCAGGACAAAATATGGCCCTTCGTTATAGAGCGTTGGCATGTACGTAATGATATTCGCGACGACAACCGACACCGTGCGTCGACTGCCCAAACTGTCGACGATGATTTCGAATCGATCGCCAACCTTGATATTCAAATCATCGGCAAGACGTTGCGAGATGATAGCGTCATCGATATTGATGTTCATACCGTTGACGATTGCACCCAGTGAGTCGTCATCATAGTCGGCTCTCCACGTGTCGGCCACAACACTGGCAAATGAAGGTGGGTCAATGGCGTACATTACGCCTGATTTGGCGGCGCCATTAACATTCATATCTACTTTGCTCGGTGCAACAATGGTGGCCGCCTGAATTCCCGGTACTTCGCTAAACTCTGTGATTGGCACATACAAGTATTCCAATGAAACAATAGGAGATTGTTCACCAGTCATACTCGAAAGTTGCGTGCGTCCCATGAGTAAATCTGGATCAGGCAAGTTGGGAATATCACCCGATATGTCGACACTCGTACCAATCATGGTACTCGGTAACAACCGATAATCAGCTCCACTTCGATACTGCGCTTTGTCGATGCTGTATTGGTCGAGTGTGCGAGCCATCGATGCTGTGAACGTTGCCAAACTTATTGTCAAAATGAGTAATAGTGTTGGGCCACGCAAGCTCCCTGGATTACGTGCAAGCTGACGCATCGCAGATATCCCAACCACTCCGGGTAGCCGTTGAATCAACGCAGTTACCAGCGTAATCATACGCGGAAAGAGCCTGATTACCAGGAGCGTGGTTGCACCTATGAAGAGTGCTGGGGCTAGCAGCAAGAGTGGATTTCGAAATGGGTCATCAAGACCGCCCTCACCGTCAAGCCCAGGTACGGAGAGTGATCCACCAATAGATAGTTGCTGATATCCGTACCACGATGGAATGAACAGAAGAAGATCGACAAAGTAGCGTTCGATCCACGGTGGAAAGTTCTGTCGTGCTTGAGATTGACGTAATGAAACAATCGAGTTGCGCGTAAGTCGAATTGCTGGGAGCACCACGGCAGGTATCGCCACAGATGCAATTAATCCGCCATGTATCCAACTTTGATCAAGTAGTTGAGGCTCTGGGATGTTTAACTCGCCAAATCGTAAAAATGACTGCGTGAGTCCAATTGCTCGTGCGACGATCAGCGAGAGTGGAAGGCCGGCAATCAGTGCAAAAAACGCAATAAACCCGCCTTCGATCAACGACATGCCTAACAACTGTTGGCGTGTGACGCCACGACTACGAAGCACGGCTATTTCAAGCTCTTGTCGTGCTACCAGTAATCCGGCGATTTGCCACACAAACGCGAGGAGCAGACAAATGAGAGGGACTCCAAAGAGCAACAATGTGACGGTCAGCTGACGTACCTCTTGCTGCTGACGTTCGAGCTGACTAAGTGGTGATCGAAAGAGCTCAACTCCCGGTAGGAGCTGGCTCATCTCACTATTCACCGTGGTAATCCCAGTTGTAATTTGTGGCGTATTGTTACTTTGCACGCCAGAGCCATCGTATGCGGCATACCAACTCGCTTGTTCGACGAATTCTGCAGGTGGTCGATTCACCAGCAGTTGCCATGTGGTCTCCGGCACAAAAAACACATCACTGTAGGCGGCAGCTGGGGTAAACCAGTACAAGTCGTTATCGTTGCGTGGTTGCCAGATGCCGACAATTTTGATTTGTTGCTCAAGCGCATAGCGTCCACCGCGTTTTTGTGCCACAAAAATATCGTCGAGGAGAATCGTGTTTTTGTCGGAGGTGCTTTGCGCAACGAGGACCTCAATTGGTCCGTTGCCATCCCATGCTGTGGGCATATCACCACTACTAAGACGAATGTGTTGATCAAGTCCGCTAAGAAAACCAATGCGGGCACGCACCACGGATGGTGTGGTCGGTTTGGAATCAGGAAAACGAATTTCGAGTTTTTCACTTGCACCATATCGAACAAGCGGTGGCGCAGGGAGGTCAATACCATATGCCGGTAAGTTCTGCATTGCATTGTCAGCAATTTGCCATTGCTCAAAACTAACGGGTCGCGTTGATGCCCCACCAAACTTGAAGATAAGTGCAAAAGGCGGCAACCGAGTACCTGGTTGCTGATTTTCGCTTATCGAGTTAATCAGTAAGCGGTATCCGGCTGATTCGGCGTAGACTGGGATACTGACGGTCAGTGCCACTGCCATCGTGAAGCCTAGCCACACCACAAACAGGAGGAAGGGTTGAGCAGAAACTCGACGAGCGATGGTCAAATATAAGGCACTCGATTTCCATGGTGATGATGTTTTTTGTGTCATTTGGATATCTACCATGTACAGTCACGACGATTTACTAAAGACCATTATATGCCATGATTATGCGGTCTACGTTAGTGAATTAATACTTTGTGAATAAGTATAAATGCATGGTGTATACTATCGGTGCATTACGCAATTTCAATAGGAGGTCTCAGATGCGTTTCGATTTCGACAAAGTGGTCGATCGTCGGGGTGGCGACAGTATTAAGTGGAACTTATACGGGGACAACGTGCTACCAATGTGGGTAGCTGACGCCGATCTGAAATCTCCACCTGGAGTCATTGATGCGTTGGTATCACGTGCGCAACATGGAATTTATGGGTACGCAGGCGCACCAGCTGAACTTGCACAATTACTTGTCAAACGGATGAAGGATCTGTATGACTGGAGCATCACCACTGATGATCTGGTCTATGTTCCAGGTGTTGTCACCGGGTTCAACATTGCGTGCCGTGCAGTTGGCCAGCCAGGTGACGGGGTACTCGTACAAACTCCAAACTATCCGCCGATTCTGACGGCCGCAAATAATCACGACATGATTACGCAGCCTGCAGAGTTGAAGATGAGTGTAGATAAGGGCATTATTGACTATCATCTCGACATGGACGCATTTGTCGGTGCAATGACCGAAAAGACAAAAATCTTCATTCTCTGTCATCCGCATAATCCAACTGGTCGACTCATGGGTCGCGATGAACTCACACAAATGGCGCAAGCATGCGTTGATCGTGGTGTGGTGATTTGTTCCGATGAAATTCACTGCGACATTGTGCTTGATGGTCGAACACACATCCCTACTGCGTCATTATCGCCAGAAATTGCGCTGAATACCATCACTTTGATGGCACCGAGCAAGACGTTTAATATCCCTGGCCTCGGATTTAGCTTTGCGATTATTCAAAATCCTGAACTCCGTGCGAAATACAAGAAAGTCATGGCTGGATTGGTGCCACATGCAACTATTTTCGGGTATGTGGGAGCTTTGGCTGCGTATCAGCACGGCCAAGAGTGGCTTGATGCTTTGTTGAGTTACTACGCCACAAATCGTGATTTTACGAACGCGTATATCAAGAAGTTCATGCCACAATTGACGGTCACGAATCCTGAATCGACCTATTTGTCGTGGATTGATTGTTCGCAAGCTGGTATCGAAGGCAATCCCAAGGAATACTTCCAAAAGTATGGAGTTGCACTCGGTGATGGCCGTAACTTTGGTGCACACACGGCGAATTTTGTGCGTTTGACCATGGCATGTCCTCGTCAATTTCTTGAAGAGGGGCTCGACGCTATGCGACGTGCACTTGAACCGTTAAGCTGATAAGGTATGAGCGGTGCAGTGTGCATACACTGCACCGCTTTTTGTATCATAATTTTGCTACATCATGTCGTAAACTATGGATAAATCCTTATCAGCTCATATATAATACATCTCAAGTCACCGAATATGAGGTACATTCATGCACGATTTTGATAGATATCATGAACGTCGAAACACCGACAGTGTCAAATGGAACATATATGATCGTGACGTTGTGCCTCTCTGGATTGCTGAAGCTGATTTTGCACCCCCACCTGCGGTCACCGCTGCGCTCGCTGATCGCGTTTCACACGGTCTGTTTGGTTACACTGCCGCAATTCGTCATGCGTCTCATCCTGGTGGGAACTGGGAGTTGCCAGAGATAGGTGACATTATTCGTGCACGTTTGAAGCGTCTCTATAACTGGGATATCGCTGCCGATGAATTAGTCTATCTGCCGGGCGTTGTACAAGGATTTAATTTGGCATGTCACATTGTGGGTGAACCTGGTGATGCGGTGTTGTTACACGCACCTTGTTATGGTCCAATCGCAAAAGCTCCATTGAATCAGGGCAAAAAGGCGCAGTATGCAGATTTGGCCTATCAAATCACTCCGGATGGGTACATAACATACGTTCATGATGACCATGTATTTCGTGATGCCATCCACGAGCACACTAAGTTGTTCTTGTTGTGTAATCCACATAATCCGACCGGTCGTGCCTTTTCACGCGTTGAGTTACAACAGATGGCTGATGCCTGTGTCGAACACGATCTGTTGATATGTGCTGACGAAATTCATGCTGAAATATTACTTGGTGATACAGTGCATATCCCGATTGCCACATTATCGGATAATGTCGCCGCACGAACAATTACGCTTGTGAGCCCAAGCAAAACGTTTAACATTCCTGGCTTAGGTTTTTGTGTGGCGATTATTCAGAACCGCGAAGTCCGTGAGCGGTATATTCGAGCAATGCAAGGGCTCGTATCTAGTCCACAAATCTTTGGGTATACCGGTGCCAAGGCTGCCTATTTGTATGGCGATGAATGGTTATCGGATGTACGAGCATATTATTTGGCCAACCAAACACTGGTAAATGAGATGTTGCGATTGCATGCGCCACAACTCAAAGTAAACAAGGCCGAAGCGACGTATTTGAGTTGGATAGACTGCCGTGATGCACAACTCCCACACGTACCGCGTGATTTCTTCTTTCACGAGGCGAAGGTTGCACTTGGTGACGGCGCTGCATTCGGGCCAACTGGCGAGGGATTCGTACGTTTGACGTTTGCCACACAACGCCAAACACTAGAACATGCATTGCAGGCGATGATACGTGCCCTTGCTCCGTATAGTTAACTATTTTTGATGTCAACTTTCAAAACTGAAACGAAAGAAAAGTTGACAGGAGATTAAATCTCTTTATACTTTGTATTAAGCACTTGTAATCAGCCGATGCATTGACGCATCTTCAATGTTCGCCCCTGACAAGGTCGACGATAGTCGGCCTTTTTATATTTGGGGATTGTATCTGCCAACAAAGGTAAGAGGAGTAGCATGAAGCAGCAGATGGCCGGAACGCACATGACACGCATGGCAATTGTCCTAATGGTGACGCTATTGTCATTCATTATCAGTGCCTGTGCAGCCGCACCCAGTGCC
>Ga0194130_10009375_pt1 | contig 10109 bp, 8 predicted proteins | sample TA2KigsurfametaG_FD_160084 | JGI IMG/M metagenome (GOLD analysis project Ga0194130, IMG submission 160084) | Freshwater microbial communities from Lake Tanganyika, Tanzania - TA2015050 Kigoma 12 surface | ecosystem: Environmental > Aquatic > Freshwater > Lake | place: Tanzania: Lake Tanganyika... | reverse complement strand
GGCAACCTCATCAAGGTCGCCGACGTGCTGAAGGACTGGGACGACGCCTGCGTGTCGGCCGACAAGCTCGGTCACCTCGTCGACCTGCCGCTCGAACGCCAGGACGGAGCGGCGCTGCCGGCGGGCGGCAAGGGCGTCGCCGTCGACCTTCGCGGCGTCGCGTGCGCAGTCCCGGGAGAAGGGGCCGCGAGGCAGGGCTTCGATCTGTCGATCCGGGCGGGCGAGCGCGTCGCACTGGTCGGCTCGACCGGCGGCGCCGCCAGCTACGTGCTCGACGCGCTGTTCGGACTGCGGGATCCGGTCGCCGGCACGATCACGATCGACGGCCTCGACCTGCGCCAACTGCGGCTCGACGCGACGCGCGGCGTCGATGCGACGGCGGCCGGCGGCGGGCCTTAGGAGCCGGCGTCGCGGCAGGCAACGCCGCCCGCCGCGCACCGCAGCTGCCGGCAGTCCTGCTGCCGCACCTTCCTTTGCCCTGCACTGCCCTGCTCTTCTCTGCTCTGTGCTCTCTGTGTTCTCTGTGGTTGTTCTGCTTTTGCAGCAGCAGCAGCAGAAAGGAACCAAAGCGAACACGGAGGACACAGCGACCAAACCCAAGAGCCGAACAGCACGCAGCATCCCGCAGTCGCGGGGCAGTGGGCTGCAGTCTGCGAGCGGAGCGCGCGCCTGCGCGGCCGGGAAGTCGCCGCCGAGCTTTGGCGGATGCACCGCCTCGCCTGCGGTCGTCGGCTTCGCTCCAGCTGCGCATCCACACACCGGACCGGCGCGCGTCCCGTGCCGCAGACTCCTGGCAGCCGCCGGCGGCGGCCTCAGGCCAGTTGCAGCGACGCGAGCCGGTTACGCAGCGCTTCGCCGCCGCCGTCGAGGACCTCGAACACTTTGCCGTCGCGGTAGTGGCGCTCGACGTGGTACTCGACGGTGTAGCCGAAGCCGCCGTGGATCTGGATCGCCTCGTCGGCCGCAGTGACCATCGCGTCGACTGCGGCGACGCGCGCCGAGATCGCCGCCTCGGTTGCGTCCTGGCCGAGGTCGCACAGGCGTGCGGCGTGCCATGCGAGCTGGCGCGCGCCGTCGACGGCGCGCCGGCACTCGACCAGCTTGCGCTGCACGGCTTCCTGGGCCAGCAGCGGCTTGTTGAAGGCGATGCGCTCACCGGCGTGCTTCTTGGCCGCGGCGATCGCGCCGAAGCCGCCGCCGACGGCCGCCGCCGCGATGCCGACCCAGCCGACCAGCTGCGCCTTGGCGATGGCTGAGGCCGCGGCGGCGCCGGTGGCGAGCACCGTCGTCGCAGCGCTGGTGAAGTCGACCGCGACGCAGGCCGCGCTCTGCAGACCGAGCGCGCGCAGCGGCGTGCGCTTGCACGCGGCGGCGTCGACGAGCAGCAGCACGGGCGCACCGGCCTCGCTCGCGGCGACGACGAAGCGGCCGGCCTCGCCGCCGGGGACGAGGCGGGCCATGCCCTTCAGCGCGCCGGCGGCGGACACCAGACCGTGCTCGGGCCCGACGAAGACGGCGAGCGCCCCGCCGACCACGTCTCCGAGCGCGGCGCTGCCGGCGTCGCTGCCCGCGGCTTCGAGCGCCGCGGCGGCCTGGGCTTGGCCGATCCACAGACGCGCGAGCGAGCCGGAGTGCGCGCCGACCGCTTCGAGCGCGGCGACGAAGGGCAGCAGGCCCATGCCGACGCCGCCCGCGGCCTCGCCGACGCAGAGGCCGAACACGCCGAGGCCGGCGAGGCCGTCGAAGTGCTCGCGCGCGAACGTGCGGTGCTCGTCGAGCTCCTGCGCCTTCGGCGCGACCTCGTCCGCGACGAACTTGCGGACGGTGTCGACGATCATGTCCTGGTCTTCGGTAAGCTGGAGGTTGTGCATGCGGTGCGTGCGGCTAGCGGCCGCCCTCCCAGTAGTAGAGGAAGCGAGGTCCGGTGGATTGTTGCAGCAGCGCGGCGACCGGGTCGGCGCCCTGGCGGGCGGCGACGGCGCCGAAGAGCAGATCGCCGAGGCCGGCACGGCGGCGCGGCTCGACGACCGCGACCGGCTTGCCGAGCTTCTGCTGGAACCACGCCAGCGCGGTGTCGTGGTCGCCGATCTCGTCGACGAGTCCGAGCGCCTGCGCCTGCGAGGCGGTGTACACGCCGCCGTTGGCGGCCTTGAGCACGCCCTGGCGATCGAGGTTGTCGCGGCCTTCGTCGACGACCGACACGAACTGGTCGAACAGCTCGTCGACGATGCCGGTGAGCATCGCCTTCTCTTCGCCGGTCATCGCGCGCGTCGGCGACAGCATGTCCTTGTACGGCGTGCGCTCCGACTTGATCGCGACCTGGTCGACGCCGTGGCGCTTGGCCAGCTCGGCGAAGTTCCAGCTGCTCATGATGACGCCGATGCTGCCCGTGATCGTCGTGCGACGGGCGACGATGCGCTCGGCGGCGGCGGCGACGTAGTAGCCGCCCGACGCGGCGAGGTCGCCGAACAGCGCCAGGAGCGGCTTGTCCGGATGTTTGCCGCGGAAGTCGCGCAGCATGCGGTAGATCACGTCGGAGTCGGTGACGCCGCCACCGGGCGAGTCGACGTAGAGCAAAACGCCGAGCACGTCGTCGTCGGCAGCCCGGCGCAGGGCGCGCTTCACCTGGCTGACCATGCCGCCCGGTGCGCCCATCAGCGGCGAACCGCCCTCGGCGATGGCGCCGCGCACGCCGATCTGCAGCACCTTGTGCTTGGCGCCGCGTTCGCCGGCGATGTGGACCTCGTCGTAGGCGACGCCGTCGGCGTCGGCGCCGAGGCCCGCGCCGGCGAGGCTGCCGACGCTGACCAGCAGCAGCAGCACGTTGAGGCCGCCCGAGGCGACCAGCAGGATGCCGAGGAAGATGGCGACGAAGAACGCCACGCCGCGGGCCTCGCGCGGCGGCGGGGCCTGCCCTGGCCACTGCGGCTGCTGCGGCGGCACCCCCGGCGGCGGCGTGCCGGCTTCCGGCGGCAGGGCGCTCATGCCGGGGCCACCAGGCCGCGGGCGATCACGAGGCGCTGGATGTCGGTCGCGCCCTCGTAGATCTCGGTGATGCGGGCATCGCGCAGAATGCGCTCGGCGGCGGTCGTGCCGTCGACGCCGGCCTGACCGAGGATCGACACCGCCGCGCGCGCCGCGCGGTTGGCGAGGCGCGAGGCCGACAGCTTGGCCATCGCCGCTTCGGTGCCGCAGCGCACGCCCTGGTCGCGCAGGATCGCCGCGCGCCAGGTCAGGAAACGGTACGCGTCGAGGTCGGCGGCGAGGTCGGCCAGCGTCCACTGGTCGGGCTGCGTCGCCGTCGGTCGGCCCTTGGCGTCGACCTGCGCGGCGAGGCAGCCCCGGATGAGGTCGACCGCCGCGCGGGCGATGCCGAGCGCCTGCGAGGCAATGCCGAGGCGCCCGCCGTCGAGCGTGTCGAGCGCGATCGGGAAGCCGTTGCCCTCCTTGTCGAGCAGGCAGTCGGCCGGGACCTTGACGTTCTCCAGCACGATCTCGGTGGTCGGCGAGCCGCGCAGGCCGAGCTTGCGCTCCTTCTTGCCGACGCCGACGCCGGGCCAGTCGCGCTCGACGACGAACGCCGAGATGCCCTTCACGCGGTCGGGGCCGGTGCGGGCGAAGACGACGAAGAGCTTGGCCTCGCTGCCGGTCGTGATCCACAGCTTGGCGCCGTTCATCACGTAGTGGTCGCCTTCCTTGCGCGCCTCGCAGCGCAGCGCCGCCGCGTCGGAGCCGGACGCGGCCTCGGACAGGCAGTACGCGCCGAGCCACTCGCCGGTGACGAGCTTGGGGAACCAGCGGCGCTTCTGCTCCTCGTTGCACCACTTGCCGAGCAGCGAGTTCACCAGCGAGTTGTGCACGCTGATGGTGACGCCCGTCGACGCGCAGACGGCGTTGATCTCCTCCAGCATCACGCAACTGGCGAGGTTGCCCATCGCCGTGCCGCCGTGCTCCTTGGCGACCGTCGTGCGCAGCAGGCCGAGCTTGGCCGCGGCGGCGACCGGATCGCGCGGGAACTTCGTCTCCGCGTCGTAGCGGGCAGCTTCGCCGAGGTGCTTCTGGCAGTAGTCGCGCACGAAGTCGCGGAAGCCGGCGAGCTCCGGCGACAGCTGGAAGTCCGTGGTCTGCGGCGACAGCGCGGCGGTGGCGGCGGTGGCGGCGGTGGCGGTCATGACATCGTCCTGGTTCGGCGGCGGAGCGCGGGTCGGCGACCCGATTCAGCTGTAGGTGTAGAAGCCCTTCTTGGTCTTGCGGCCGAGGTGGCCGGCGGCGACGAGGCGGCGCATCAACGGGCAAGCGCGATACTTGTCGTCGCCGAGCCCTTCCTTCAGCACGTCGAGGATCGACACGCAGACGTCGAGGCCGATGAAGTCGGCGAGCGTCAGCGGTCCCATCGGGTGGTTCATGCCGAGCTTCATGATCTCGTCGATCGCCTCGCGCGTGGCGACGCCCTCCATCAGGGCGAAGGCGGCTTCGTTGATCATTGGCATCAGGATGCGGTTGGCGACGAAGCCAGGGTAGTCGTTGGCCAGGACCGGGATCTTGCCGAGCGCCTTCGACCAGCCCTCGACCGCGGCGCAGGTGGCGTCGCTGGTGTCGTTGCCACGGATGACTTCGACCAGCTTCATCAGCGGCACCGGGTTCATGAAGTGCATGCCGATGACGCGGTCGGCGCGCTTGGTCTTCGCCGCCAGCACCGTGATCGAGATCGACGAGGTGTTGCTGGCCAGGATCGCCTCGGGCCGCATGGCGGCGTCAGCGGCCTGGAAGACCTTGGTCTTGACGTCGAGGTTCTCGGTGACGGCCTCGACGCAGAGGTCGACGCCGGCGAGCGCGCCCATGTCTGACGACGCCTGCAGCCGGGCCTTGGTCGCCGCGACCTGGTCAGCCGTCAGCGAGCCCTTCTCCAGGAACTTGGCGAGGCTCTTGTGGATCGTGGCGACGCCGCGCTCGAGGAACTCGGGCTTGACGTCAATCAGGTGCGTGTCGACGCCGCAGGTCGCGAACACCTGGGCGATACCGTTGCCCATCGCGCCGGCGCCGATCACGGCCACTGCGCGGGGAAGGTTGTTGCTCGTCATGAAGATCTCGGGTGGGGTGCGGTTCGGGGACGCGGGCTTTGACGCGCGGACTCAGCAGCGCTCGACGGACATGACCACGGCGTTGCCGCCGCCGAGGCACAGTCCGGCGATGCCGCGGGTCTTGCCGTGGCGGACGAGCGCGTGCAGGAGCGTGACCAGCACGCGCGTGCCGGAGCAGCCGATCGGGTGGCCGAGCGCGACCGCGCCGCCGTGCACGTTCCACTTGGCGGCGTCGACGCGGAGTTCGCGCTGCAGCGCCACCATCTGCACGGCGAACGCCTCGTTCATCTCGCACAGGTCGAAGTCGCCGGGCGCGACCTTCAGCATGGCGCACAGTTTCCGCGTCGCGATCTCGGGGGCCATCATCACCCACTCGGGCGCGAGGCCGCCGGTGGCGTAGCCGGTGATGCGCGCCAGCGGCTGCACGCCGTGGGCCTTGGCCCAGTCCTCGTCGCAGACCACGACCGCGGCGGCGCCGTCGTTGATCGTGCTGGCGTTGCCGGCCGTGACCGTGCCGCCGTCGGGCTGGAACACCGGCCGCAGCTTGGCGAGGGCCTCGGCGGTCGAGTCGGCGCGCGGACCCTCGTCGACCTGGAAGGCGATCGGGTCACCCTTCTTCTGCTTGATCTCGACCTTGCAGATCTCGGCGTCGAACGCGCCCGCCTTCTGCGCCGCGACCGCCCGCCGGTGGCTCTCGGCGGCATAGGCGTCCTGGTCGGCCCGGCTGACGCCGTACTTCTTGGCGACCAACTCGGCGGTGTTGCCCATGTGGAAGTTGTTGTAGTGGTCCCACAGGCCGTCCCAGACGATGCCGTCGAGCGCCTGGGTGTGGCCGAGCCGCGCGCCAGCGCGCGCCGTCGGCAAGTAGTACGGCGTGTTGGACATCGACTCCATGCCGCCGGCGACGGCGACCTTGAGGTCGCCCGCCTTGATCGCCTGGGCGGCGAGCATCACGGTCTTGAGGCCTGAGCCGCAGACCTTGTTGATCGTCACCGCCGCGGCCGCGTCCGGGATGCCGGCGGCGCGCAGCGACTGCCGAGCGGGGTTCTGCCCGAGGCCAGCCTGCAGCACGTTGCCCATCAGCACCTCCTCGACCGCGTCGGACGCGACCTTCGCCCGGCGCAGCGCCTCGGCGACGGCGAGGCCGCCGAGTTGCGGCGCGGAGAACGAGGCCAAGGCGCCTTGGAACTTGCCGATGGCGGTGCGGCAGGCGGCAGCGAGTACGGGTTGGCCCATGGGATGGTGGTGTGGACGTGCAACGCCGTCGGGCCGCGCGAATGACACGCCCGCCGCGTTCTGGGGCGCAAGATCCTAGGCGGCGCACGCACGCACCGCCACGGCGGAAGGCCGGCCGCGCACATCCCGAGACCCGCTGGCCGCATGCAATCAGCCGAAACGGCACGCCGCGGGCTCGCTGACCGTCGACCTCTGCGGCGAGGCGTCGTACGACTCCGCGCTGGCGATCTTCGACAGCTGCGGCGGCCTCGTGTCGCTGGGTTGCAACGACGACTTCTGCGGCCTGCAGTCGTCGGTAACGGCGACGCTGCCGAGCGCGGGCATCTACTACATCCGCGTCGGTCGGTGGAACGGCGCGACCGGCGCGTTCTCGCTCAACGTCAACGGCCCTGCGGGCGGCGGCGGCGGCACGGTCCTGGCGACCAACACCTCGCTCGGCCAGGGCTGCATCCGTCATTTCGCATCGTTCAACGAGAACTTCGCGAGTTCCGCGAGCTTCGACCTCGCCAACAGCGCGATGTCGATGCTCTACACCGGCGGCACCTACTTCGTGCTCCCGGGCATCACGACCTTCGTGCCGCCGAGCGCGACCGCCGCGGCACTGACGCTGAGTGACGACGCCAACACGTCGGTCACGCTGTCCACCCCGTTCCCGTACGCCGGCGGCACGACGACGCAGTTGTCGGTCTGCTCGAACGGCTACGTCTCGGTCGCCGCCGCCGGCAACGGCACCGCCTGGAACCCGGTCGTCAACACCATGCTCAACGCCGCCAACACCGGTTGGTGGGTCTGGCACGACCTCAATCCGAGCCTCGCCGGCAGCGGCCAGGTCAAGTTCGAGGAAGTCGGCGGCATCGCCTACATCACCTGGGACGGCGTCTACAGCTGCGCCACGACGAACCCGGAGACCTTCCAACTGCAGTTCGACCTCGCCAGCGGCAACGTGCACTTCGTCTTCGGGGCGGTCGGCGGCGTCGGCAACGGCTACCTCGTCGGCTTCTCGCCGGGCGGCGCGTCGCTCAACCCGGGCAACCGCGACATCTCGGCGACCCTGCCGCTGACGTTCGCGACGGACGCCGTCGACGTGCAAGCGCTCGCCCTCGCGGCCGCGTCCCGCCCGGTCACGGGCGCCAATTGGGACCTGTCCGTCAACAACGTGCCGGCGACCGGCCTGCTCGGCGTCGAAGTCTTCGGCCTGAGCGACCCGGGCATCAACGACCTGTTCTTCCTCGGCGCGCCCGGTTGCGGCCTGCGCGCATCGCTCGACGTCACCAACGGCTGGTTCGTCGCCGGCGCGACGCACGCGTACAGCCTCGCGATCCCGAGCAACCCGGCGCTGCTCAACTTCAACCTGTACACGACCTCGGCCGAATTCCAGGTGCCGCCGGTGAACGCGCTCGGCGCGATCACCAGCAACGGCATCCAGGGCATGATCGGCAACCTGTGAGGTCGCGGCCCGCGACGCGGGCACACTGACGCGGGGGCTGCGCGCCTCCGACGCTGCGCGGCGCTGCCCGGATCCCGGGGAGCGCCGCGCGGCGTTTCGGGTGGTTCGTGTGGCATGTGCGGCCGCGTGCGCGCCGCGGCGGGGAGCCACCCGGACGGGCGTCGGCAACCGCGGGCACGCCCGCGCGCACACCCGCCGACCGGGGCGGTCGGAACGACGCTCTCCCCGGAAACGACGACCCTGGGAAAAGAAAAAGCCCCCGGTCTTGCGGACTGGAGGCTTCTCGATCTGGTGGAGTCGAGGGGAGTTGAACCCCTGACCTACGCATTGCGAACGCGTCGCTCTACCAACTGAGCTACGACCCCGTAGCGATCGGGGCGGACAAAGTAGCGAGCGGACCCGGCGAGGTAAAGGGAAACCTCGCCGACCACACCGCCGTCGCCCACGCCGCCGCACCCGCGCGTGGACTCGATGGCGCCGGCGCATGCGCGCCTTGGCGCGGCCGTACCCACCGCGGCTCCAGCTCGTCGTCCGCCCGCATGCCTGCCTGCGTTGCGCGGCGTCTCCCGTCCACCAGTTGGACACAAGGTCGACGCCGCTGCCTGCCGATTTACGGACGGATCCGAGGGCAACGACTCCAGCAAGCAACCATGGTCGAGCAAGCGCAACCGTCGGCGTCTGGGAAGCGGGCGACGATCTTCGCAGTGACTTCCGGCAAGGGCGGCGTCGGCAAGACGTCGCTGTCGGTCAACCTCGCGTGCGAGTTCAGCCGACGCGGGCATCGCACCATCATCGTCGACACCGACCTCGGACTGGCGAACGCGCACATCCTGGCCGGCATCAAACCGGCGCGCACGCTGTCCGACTACATTGACGGCAAGGCCGAGCTCACCGACATCATCGAGACCGGGCCATGCAAGGTGAAGTTCATCACCGGCGGCAGCGGCGTGAAGGAGATGGCGAACCTCGACGACAACGGCCGCGCCCGCATCTGCCTCGCCGTCGAGGAGCTGGCGCCGTTCTGCGACGTCATCCTGCTCGACACCGGCGCCGGCGTGTCGAAGGGCGTCACCGACTTCGTCAGCATCGCTGACCACACGATTCTAGTCACGACGAGCAACTTCGCCGCGATCGCCGACGCATACGGCATCGTCAAGGTGATCGTGCAGGACGGCTTCCGCAAGCCGATCCACTGCGTCGCCAACCGCGTCCGCTCGCCGGAGGAGGCCGAGCAGGTGTTCCTCAAGCTCAAGGGCTGCACCGAGCGCTTTTTGCAGTTCGAACTCAACTGGCTCGGACTGATGCCGGAAGATAGCTCCGTTGAGGGCGCCGTCTTGAAGCGCGCGCCCTTCAGCGAGGTCTTCCCGAACAGCGTCGCGACGCGGTACCTGGGCAAACTGGTGTCCGCGCTCGAACGCTACGTCAAGGACGGCAAGCCGGCGCAGCCGGCCGCGCCGCCGCAGCCGGCCCAGCCGGCGGCGAAGGCCTGAGGGAAGGGGCATCCGACACTGGGCAAAGGGGCGAGACCCCGCATCAAGAGACAAAGGGAGAGTTGCATGACGCGCACCACCAACCAGAACGCAGTGCAGAACACGGCCGACACCGAGACCGACGCGTTCGGTCGCCAAGCCAACAAGGGCATCCTCGCCGACCAGGTCGCCGAGGAGCTCAACGTGCCGCGCCGCACTGCCACCCGCGTCCTCGACGCGGTGCTCGACTCCGTCAGCGACCTGCTGCGCGGCCGCGGCAAGGTCGCGGTCAAGGGCTTCGGCACGTTCGAGCGGCGCATCCGCAAGGGCCGCGCCTACAAGCACCCGCTGACGGGCGAGAGCATCGACGTCGCCAACAAGGAGACGATCATCTTCAAGCCCAGCGACCAACTGATCATCGACACGCGCACGGACGCGCCGGCGCGGCCGAAGAAGGCCCAGGGCAGCAGCACCGGCGACATCCTGTTCCAGGGCTGAGCCGCTGCGGCGGGACGCGGCGCCGAGGCGCCGCACGCACGGGGGAGGCGACGCGGCAGGCGGCGCCTCCCCCGTCGCCATTCCGGCGGCAGTGCCAGCGGCGCGTCGGCGAAGTGGCGCGGCGAAGGGGTCGCGATATCGTCTGATCCGTGCCCAACGCCGACCGCGAGTTCCAGGCCGCCTGCGTGCAGTTCGACGTGCGCCCGGGCGACATCGCCGCCAACACGGCGGCGATGTGTGCCGGCATCGAGGAGGCGGTCGGCGCCGGCGCGCGGCTGTGCGTGCTGCCCGAACTCTGGGCGACGTCCTTCCTGCCGCAGTTCGACGACGACGTCGTGCGGCAGGCGGACGCCGCCGAGGCGGAACTGCGCGAACTGT
>Ga0194130_10009371_pt1 | contig 10116 bp, 7 predicted proteins | sample TA2KigsurfametaG_FD_160084 | JGI IMG/M metagenome (GOLD analysis project Ga0194130, IMG submission 160084) | Freshwater microbial communities from Lake Tanganyika, Tanzania - TA2015050 Kigoma 12 surface | ecosystem: Environmental > Aquatic > Freshwater > Lake | place: Tanzania: Lake Tanganyika... | reverse complement strand
CGCGTTCAGCGGGTGCCGCCGCCCTTGCGGATGCGGTTCTCCAGGCCGAGCAGGTCGGTGTAGAGCTTGCCGAGGTCGGCGTACTCACCCGACGTCGACCAGCCCTCCAACTCGGCCTCCTCCAGCCATGCCCAGTTGGCGGCGGTCGTCGCCTTGATGGCCTCGACCTTGTCGCTGGCGGCGGACTGCTTCTGCCGCGCCAGCTCGTTGTTGCCGGCGTTGCGCGCCTGCACGCCTTCGTTGCTCAGCGCCTTGGCGTCGGCGAGCAGCGTGCGGGCGTCCGCCAGCACGGCGGCCGACAGCGCCGGCGCGGGCTTGGTCGGAGTCTTGCCGGCCTTGGCGGCCGCGGCGGGCGTCGGCGCGGCGGGCGCGGCGACCGGCGGCTTGGTGGCGGCCGCGGCGGCATTGTCACCGTCCTTCTTGCCGCCGCCGAGCGCGACGACGAGCCCGATGACGGCCAGCAGGCCGACGCCGCCGAGCAGCATGGCCGTGTTCGAGGAATTGGAACCGGACGACGGCGCGGGGCGGGCGCTGCGGGCGGAACGGGACGCGGGGCGGGCTGCCATGGTGGGCGCGCCGTTCTATCCGCGCGCCGGCGGGCCAGGAAGCCCACGCGCCGGCGCGGCGGCGGTGCGACGTCCGGTTCTGCCCGGCCGTGGGAGCTGGCGTCAGGCGAGTCGGCGCAGCACGGCGACGTAACCGCCGTCGTGCTGGCCGGCGCAGGGCAGCGTCGTCTGCTCGGACACGAGTTCGGCGCGCGGCGCCTGCGGGTCGGCGAGCACGGCGCGCACGACCGCGTCGTTCTCCGCGCCGTCGATCGAGCACGTCGAGTACGCGACCGCGCCGCCGGGCCGGCAGGCGCGCAGCGCCTGGACCAGCAGCGGCCGCTGCACCGCCGCCAGCTGCGCGAACGTCTCCGGCTGCAGGCGATCGCGCACCTCGACGCGGCGGCCGAGCACGCCGCTGTTCGAGCACGGCACGTCGGCCAACACGGCGTCCCAGCCGGTCGGCACGACGTCGGCCGACGCGGCGATCTGGACGACGTCCTGTAGGCGCAGGCGCAAGACGTTCTCGGCGATGCGGCGGCGGCGGACCGGATCGACGTCGCAGGCGACGACCTGACCGCCGGGCCGGACCCGCTCGGCCAGCCGTACCGTCTTGGCTCCGGGGGCGGCGCAGAGGTCGAGCACGCGGTCGCCCGGACCGCACGGCAGCGCTTCGGCGGCGCGCAGCGCGGTCGGATCCTGCGCCAGGAATGCGCCGCGCGCGAAGGCCGCGGTCGCAAACGGCGACGCGCCGCCGCTCCAGCGCCACGCCAGCGCGTGGTCGGTCGGCTGCAGTTCGACGCCTGCGGCGGCGAGTTCGGCGACCAGCGCCGGGGCGGCGACGGCGGCGAGCAAGCGCAGGTAAACGTCCGCCGGCGCGCTCGCCGCCGCCGCCACCGCGCGCGCGCCAGCGAGCCCATGCTCGGCGGCGACGCGGCGCAGCACGAAGTCGGGCAGCGAGTGCACGAGCGCCAGGCGTTCGAGTTCGTCGGCCGGCAGCGGCGCCGGCAGCGCGCAGCAGCGGTCGGGGCCGAGCGGCAGTTCGCGCCCGGGATCGACGGCCGCGCGGTCGACGACCGTGTCGGCGACGCGCCGCAGCACGGCGTTGGCGAAGCCGCGGTTGCCGCGCACCAGCGCGACGGTCTCGAACACCGCCGCGTGGCGCGGCATGCCGGCGACGAACAGCAGCTGAGCGACGCCCAGGCGCAGCACGTTGCGCAGGCGCGGATCGGGCGGCAGGCCGCGCTGGCAGAGCGCGGCGAGCACGAAGTCGAGCAGGCGGCGACGGCGCGCGACGACGTGCACCAGTTCGAAGGCGAAGGCGCGGTCGCGCGGCGACAAACCGACGTCGACGAGGCCGTCGCGCAGGCGCTCGACGCGGCCGCGGTCGAGCTCCACCAGCGAGTGCAGCGCGACGGCGCGTGCGGTCGCCATGGTCAGCGCTCCCGCCGGCGGGACCGACCGGCGCGCGCGGCCATCGCGCCGCGCACGGCGCCGGAGAGATGCAGCGGTCGCGTCGGCGCGTTCGGCGGCAGCGCAGCGGGCAAGGCGCACGCCATGGCGTCGTCGCGCGCGCTCAACCGAAGCGCGCGTCCGGCGTGATGTGGTGGCCGCGCACGAACTCGCCGGCCGACATGCTGCGGCCGTTGTCGGGCTTGATGCGCGTGATGCGGTAGAGGCCGCTGCCGGTGCAGACGCGGATACCCTCCTCGCCCGACGACTGCAGCGCGCCGGGGATGCCCATGCCGTACAGGTCCTGTTCGACCGAGCCCTCGATCACGATGAAGCGTCGGTTGCCGAGCCGCGTCTGCGCCCCGGGCTTCGGCGTCATCGCCCGCACCAACCGGTCGATCTCGACCGCGGGCAGCTTCCAGTCGATGACGCCGTGCTCCTTCTCGACCTTGCGCGCGTACGTCGCCTTGCCGTGGTTCTGCGGCGCGTACTTCGCCGTGCCCTTCTCGATCCGCTCGCAGGCCTCGACCAGCGCCTCGCCCGACATGGCGGCCAGCCGTTCGCGCAGCGAGCCGGCGTTCTCCTTCGGGTCGATGGGCGTCGTCCTGGTCAGCAGCACGTCGCCGGCGTCGAGCGCCTCGGCGATGCGCACGATGGTCACGCCAGTCTCCTCGCGGCCGTCGCGGATCGCCCACTGGATCGGCGCCGCGCCGCGGTAGAGCGGCAGCAGCGACGCGTGCGCGTTGATCATGCCGTGCCTGGGCAGGCCGAGCAGCGCGGGCTTCAGGATGACGCCGTAGCTGATGACGATGCCGAGATCCGGCTTCAGTTCGCGCAGCGTGCCGAGGAAGTCGTCGCCGTGCGGGTCGTCCGGCTGCGCGCACGGTAGCCCGAGCTCCTGCGCGCCCAGCTTGACCTCGCTGTCGTAGATCTTGCGGCCGCGGCCGCGCGGCGCATCGGGTTTGGTCACCACCAGGGCCGGAGTCCGCCCGGCCTGCACGAGGGACCTGAGCGCCGGGATGGCGAAGTCACTGCTGCCGAAGAAGACGGTGCGCAAGGTTGGAGAACGACGATGCGTGGGAGAGCACGGTACCGCCGCGGAACGCCAGGGCAATGGGCCGCAGTGGCGCGGTGATCGCGTCAACGAGGCGCTGCGGTGGTGCGCCGCGGCGCGCGCCGCTACACCAAGCGGCGTGTCATCGCCTGCGGCCGTGCCGATCGCCGACCATGAACGCCTCGTCGCCTATGCGCCCGCGGCCGTGCGGCGCTTGCGCGTGTTCGGCGCGCCGGTGGCAGCCGCACTGGTGCCAGCACGGCGCCAACGCGTCGGCGCCGCGGTCGCCGAGCGGCCGCCGTTCGCGCGCAGCCGCGCGGCCCGCATCGTCGCCGACGAGTGCATCTGGCGCGGCGATGGCATGGCGGTGACGCCCAACGCCTTTCCCTTCGCGCAGGGCCAGCGCCTGCTGTGGCCGCTCGCGCCGCTGCGCGAACCCGATGCGGCGCTGTGGCAGGCCGCGTTCGCGTGGGCCGACGCCGCCGGTGGCGCTGTGCTGGTCAACAACGTCGGTGCGGCGTCGTCGATCGGGCGGGCGCACGCGCACCTGTGCGCCGAGCGCCTGCCGTTCCTCGCCGGCCTGCCGGAGCGACCGGGTCCGCACGACGTGATCGACCTGCCCGACGGCGTCGCGCTGGTCGCCAAGGCCGTGCCGTTCTGCCTGCTCGGCGTGCGCGGCCCCGCTGCGGCGCGCGCGCAAGCGGTCGTGCGGCTCGCCGAGGCGCGGCTGACCGCGGCGTGGAACGTGGTCGCGCAGGATGGCGCGACGTGGCTGCTGCCGCGCCGCGCGGAGACGCCCGCGCCGCACTTTCCGCACGCGCTCGGCGCCGCCGAGCTCTGGGGTCGCTGGTGCTACGTCGACGAGGCGGCGTTCGCGGCCGCGCGCGACGCCGACCTCGAAGCCGCCCTGGTCGCCGCCGGTTGCCCGCCGCTCGCGTGAGCGCGCGCCGCTGGCACAGCCGGTCGCGACCGTTCGCCGCGCTGTAGGTGGGACCTAGGCGGCCCGCTACCATGGGCGGGCTGATGGATCCCCGGATCGAACGTGCGCGCGGCATCGTCGAGTGCGAGGCCAAGGCCATCCACCAGGTCGCCGAGCGCATCGGCCCGGCCTTCCTGCAGGCGCTCGACCGCGTGCTGGCGCTGCGCGGCCGCGTGGTCACCGCCGGCATGGGCAAGGCCGGCTTCATCGCCCAGAAGGTCTCGGCCACGCTGGCCTCGACCGGCACGCCGTCGATCTTCCTGCACCCGGCCGAAGCCATCCACGGCGACCTCGGCCGCGTCGACGCCGGGGACCTGCTGCTGGCCTTCTCCAAGTCGGGCGAGACGCAGGAACTGCTGGTGATGCTGCCGCACGTCAAGAACGTCGGCGTGCCGATCGTCGCGATCACGCAGGACGCCCGCTCGACGCTCGGCCGCCACGCCGACCTCGTGCTCGAACTCGGCCGCATCGACGAAGCCGGCCCGCACGGGCTCGCGCCCAGCGCGTCGACGACGGCGATGCTGGCGCTCGGCGATGCGCTGGCGCTGATGGTGCAGGAAGGCCGGCGCTTCGGGCCCGAGGACTTCGCGCGCTTCCACCCCGGCGGCGACCTCGGCCGCCGCCTGATGAAGGTGCGCGAACTGATGCGCACCGGCGACCGCAGCCCCGTCGTGCGCGCCGGCGCCACGGTGATGCAGGCGATCGAGGTGATGACGCGCACGCCGGGCCGCCCGGGCGCGACCAGCGTCGTCGACGCCGACGGCAAGCTGATCGGGTTCTTCACCGACGGCGACCTGCGCCGCCTGATCGAACAGGGCCTCGCCGACCCGCGGCAGCGCCGCATCGACGACGCGATGACGCGCAACCCGCGCGCGATCGACCCCGACACCTTCGCCCTGGAGGCGCTGGCGCTGCTGCACCAGCGCGCCATCGACCAGATGCCCGTCGTCGACGGCGACGGCCGCCTTCTCGGCCTGCTCGACGTGCAGGACCTGCTCAACCTGAAGATCGGATGAGCCGCCGCGCCCCGACGCCCGGCCGGCCACGGCCCGAGCCCGCCGTGCTCGCCGCGATCGAGTTCCTGCTGCTCGACGTCGACGGCGTGCTCACCGACGGCCGCATCTGGTTCGACGCCGACGGGCGCGAGCAGAAGGCCTTCCACGTGCACGACGCCTCGGGGCTCGTCTACTGGCACCGCAGCGGCCTGCGCTCGGGCTTCCTGTCGGGCCGCGGCGGCGACATCGTCGAACGGCGCGCCCGCGAACTCGGCGTGCACGAACTGATGCTCGACCGCCGCGACAAGGACGTCGCCTTCGCCGAGATGCTGCAGCGCCACCGCCTCGATCCGGCGCGCGTGGCGTACGTCGGCGACGACCTGCTCGACCTGCCCGTGCTGCGGCAGGTCGGCTTCGCCGCGACGGTGCCCGAGGCGCGCGCCGAGGTCGTCGCCGCCTGCCACCACGTGACCGAGCGCAGCGCCGGCTTCGGCGCGGCGCGCGACGTCGTCGAGGAGCTGCTGCGCGCGCGCGGCGCGTGGGACGCGATCCTGCGGCGGGACGGGCGCGCGTGAAGCGGCTGCTCGTGTTCCTGCTGCTGCTGGCGCTCGGCTTCGGCGTGCTGGCGTGGCTCGCCGGCGGCGGCGCGCCGCTGCCGCGGCCGAACCTCGCCGGCAGCGAGCGCAAGCCGAACGCGCCGACGACCGCCGGCCAGGGCGTGACCGTGCAGCAGGGCGGCGTGCCCGCGACGTTCACGCAGACCGGGCCGATCGACATCGTGCGCTGGCGCGAGGTCCGCGAGGACGGCGGCAGGATCCGCAAGGAAGAGGCGTTCGTGCTGCGCGCCGCCGACAGCCGGCCGCTCGGCGAAGGCCGCCAACAGCTCGATGGCGTCGTCGTCACCGTGTTCGACGGCGCGAAGCCGGCGGCAACGCTGCGCGCGCGGCAGGCGTTCGTCGCGCTGCAGCCCGACGGCAACGGCCGCCCGTCGGTCGACGAAGGCAAGGACCTCGACCTGCGCGACCTCGAGGTGGTCGGTGCGGCGGACGGCGAGCTGGCCGGCTTCACGCTGCGTCTCGCGACGGCGACCGCGCGCATCGCCGACGACGCCATCGTGCTGACGGCCCCGGACGACGCCGAGGTGCTCGCCGAGCTCGCCGGCGAGCGGCCGCTGACGCTGCGCGGCAAGGGCCTGCGCGCCGAACTGCCGCGTGAACGCGCGGGCGGCATCGCGCGCGCCGACGTCACCATCCGCCGCGAGCCCGTGGTCGTCGCCGACGACGTGACGGTGCGGGCCCGCGGCGCGCTGCGCTTCGTCGACGACGCGGCGACCGGCAGCGCCGAACTGACGCTGGCGGACGAGGTCGAGCTGACGAGCACGCGCGCGCTGGCCCTCGCCGGCGCGCCGACCGACGGCGCGGCCGGCAGCGGCGGCCTCGTCGTGCGCGGCGACCGCTTCCGCGGCCGCATGTGCCGCGTGAAGTCGGGCGAGCGGCAGCAGGCGGCTTGGCAGCAGTTGGAGCTGACTGGCGCGCCGGTCGACGTGACGACGCCCGGAGGCCGCCTGCGCACCCCGCGGGTGACGGCGTGGCCGAACGCATACGGCGAACTGGCGTGGCTGACGGCGCACGGCGGCGAGAGCCGCCTGGAGCAGACGACGAAGCGCAGCGGCGGCCGCCGCCGCGACGACGGCTTGCTGGTCGGCGTCAGCGAGAAGCGCATCCACTTCGCCGAGCCGCGCGCGGTCGCCAGCGCGCACCTGCGCAGCTTCGGCTTCCCGCGCTGGACGATGCGGCCGCTGGAGCAACTGCAGGCCGTGGTCGTCGAGGGCCGCGCGACGGTGCGCAACGACCGCTCGCTGGCGACGGCGCAGGACGGCGCCCGGATGTACCGACGCGATGGCTGCTCCGCCGGCGTGGTGCGCGGCCTCGGCGCCGCCCGCGTCGAACAGCGCGGCGACGACGGCCGCGACCTGATCGCCACCTGCACCGACGGCTTCACGCTGGCCGAGCGCGACGGCGTGCAGCGCGCGCAGATCGGACCCGAGGCGCCCGCCGACGGCGATCCCATGGGCGCGTGGGCGCGCAGCGCCTTCACGCTGCGCCACGGCGACGCCGAGGTCGCTGGCAACGGCGTGGCGGCGATCGTCCAACGCGGCGACGCGGTCGAACTCACGGTCCAGGCGCCGGATGCGTCGATCGCGGCGACCCTGCCGGCCGAGGGCCTCGCGCTGCGCGGCGCGCACCACGTCGACGCCCGCTTCGACGCCGGGCGTCCGGTCGCGTTCGACGCCGCCGGTTGGCCGCTGGACCTGTTGGTCGATCGCGGCGGCGAACGCATCGCCGCGCGTGCGGCGCGGCTGCTGCAGATCGGGCCGGCGTCCGTGCGGTTGCTGCCGCCCGACCCGGCGCGACCGGCCCTGTGGCGCGCGCTGCCGGTCGGGCACGGCACGCCGAAGCTGCGGCGCACGGCCACCGACAAGGACGGCGCGCAGCAGGAACTGGAGGTCGGCGGTCCGTCGATCGACGTGCACCACGCCGGCGGTCGCGCCGCGATCGTCGACGCACAGGCCGTCGGCGACGACCTGCCGCAGCTGCACGCGCGCCTGCAGCAAGAGGCCGGCGGGGAGCCGACGACGCTGGCGTGCGCGGCGACGCGCCTGCGGCTGCTGCCGTTCGCGGCGCCCGCGCTCGCGCGCGAACGGCTGCTCGGCGGCGAGCACGCGCTCGGCTTGGCGATGTTCCGCGGCGCTGGTTCGACGTGGCTGCTCGTCGACGCCGTGCGCGAGTTCGCGCTCGACGATCCGCGCCAAGGCCACGTCGAAGGCCGCGGCGCGCGGCTGCTCGTCAGTCAGGCCGCGCGCGCGGCGGTGTTCTTCGGCGATCACGATCGCACCACGCCGGCCGAGGTGACGCGCGTGCACGCCGGCCGGACGACGACGCTGCGCGGTGCGCGCGTGCGCGTCGTCGATGGTGGCGGCGACGGCGACGGCGACGTGCGCCTCGACGCGCTCGGCGCCTTCGACGGCCGCGAGGCCTTCCTGCCGCCGACGCTCACGTTGCACGAGCAGAAGCGCACGGGTCTGCTGGCGCACATGCAGGCCGTGTGCCAGGGCGCCATCGCGGTGCGCAGCGACGCGGTCGACTTCGGCGGCCCGGTCGCCGCCCGCGGCCTGCTGCCCGACGGCGCCTTCGACCCGCGCGGGCTGCGCCTCGACGCGCGCACGCTGCGGCTGCTGCGCGACCTGGAATCCGGCGAACTGGTCGCCGCCGAAGCCCGCGGCGTCGACGCCGGCTGGGCCGACATGTCGGCGCGCTGCGCCGCCCTCGACCTCGACCTGCGCTGGAGCAAGGTCGTCGCCGCCGATCCGGCGGACGCCGTCGTGCAACTGCGCGATGGCCGCGAACTGCGCGCGCCGCGCATCGAGGTCAACTACGCGACGCAGTCGGCGCGCATGTCGTCGGGGCGCATGACCCAGCGCGACCTCGCCGGCGCCGCCGGCGGCCCGCCGCCGAAGGAGCCGCAGTGACGCGCGCGCGCAGCCTGCTCGGCCTCGCGGCCGCGATCGCGGCGAGCGCCGCCATCGCGCGCGCGCAGGACCCGCCGGCGAAGCCGCCCGACTGGGTCGCCGAGAGCAACCTGACGCAGTCGCTGGTGCGCGACGACCACCGCGAATGGCACTTCTTCGGCGGCTTCCGCTTCGCGGTGCCCGGCCTCGGCCTGAGCATCCGCGGCGGCAACGCGCTCGTGCTGACCGACCTGGAGGAGTCGCCGGCACGGCCGCCGACCGCGGCCGGCGACGGCCTGCGCCGCGACGTGCCGCCGCCGGCGGCCCGCCGCCGCGTCGACGACGCCGAGCTGCGCCAGCGCCTCGCCCGCGCGCTGCGCGCCGCCGGAACCGCGCCGCCGCAGCCGTTGCTCGCCGGCGAGCAGAGCCTGCGCGACCAGCCCCGCCTGCTGTACTGCGAGGACGGCGTCGTCGTCGTGCGCGACGGCGTCGAGGCGCTGCGCTGCGACCGGCTGTGGCTGTCGCCGCTCGACGACCGCATCGTCGTCGAGAACGCCGAGCTGCGCTACGTCACGCGCACGCCGCAGGGCGAGGACACGCTGATCGTGCGCGGCCCGCGCCTCGTCAAGCAGGGCGGACGCTGGAGCGGCCGCGACGTGACGATGACCACGTGCAGCGCCGGGGAGCCGCACGTCGCGAACGCCGTCGGCGAGCTGGAGATCGTCGAGCGCGACGGCGAGTTCGAGGTGCTGGCGCGCGGCCAGCGGCTGCAGCTCGGCGGCACGGGCGTGCTGCCGCTGCCCGACGCGCGCTTCTTCACCGGCAGCCAGGGCACGTTCCCGATCCGCTCGGCGCGCGCCGGCTGGTCGCAGCGCCAGGGCGCGGAGGCCGAGATCGTGTTCGGCGTGCCGTGGAACGGCGCGGGCGGCGCCGTGCACCAGTGGCTGACGGGGCGGCCGGCGAGCGAGTTCCGCGGCGACCTGGAGCTCGGCGTCGGTTGGATCGAGCAGCGCGGCGCGCCGCTCGACGCCGCCGTCGAGTACCGCGGCGGCACGGTCTACGAAGGTCGGCTCGAAGCGTTCGCGCTCGACGACCAGGGCGCGGATCTGCGCGAGATCCGCGCGACGCGCGACGGCGCGCTGATCGGCGAGGGCCAGCGCGGCCTCGTGCGCACGCAGAACCGCGTGCGCCTGGGCGAAGGCACGCACGTCGACGCGGTGGTCTTCCAGGCCAGCGACCCTGGCGTGTACTCGGAGTTCTACGGCAACCCGTACCGCAACGAGGAGGTCCCCGAGACCAGCGGCTACCTGCACCACGGCGTCGGCAACCAGCTGTTCACCGTCGGCACGCGCTTCAACCTGTCGGAGTTCAGCTACCGCGACGACCGCGCGCTGGCGCAGCGCTTCGTCGAGGAGTCGCCGGTCGCGACGTGGCAGCTGCTGGCACAGCCGATCGCCGAGACGCCTTGGGACACGCCGATCGTGCTCGATCTGCAGTCCGAGGTCGGCCAGCGGCGCAGCGACTACGACGACTTCGACCAGCGCGCCGATCCGCTGCGGCTGCGCCTGCCCGACGCGACGTTC
>Ga0194130_10009370_pt1 | contig 10116 bp, 12 predicted proteins | sample TA2KigsurfametaG_FD_160084 | JGI IMG/M metagenome (GOLD analysis project Ga0194130, IMG submission 160084) | Freshwater microbial communities from Lake Tanganyika, Tanzania - TA2015050 Kigoma 12 surface | ecosystem: Environmental > Aquatic > Freshwater > Lake | place: Tanzania: Lake Tanganyika... | reverse complement strand
GCTTTGCAAGCACGATGTCGGGGGTTCGATCCCCCCCATCTCCATTGCACGCAAGCGGTTGCTGTTTTGCGCACTTTTTGCATAAAAATATATTATCTGCTATTATTTTCTTGCGTAAACCATGGGCGAGTTTTGGCTCTCCATGTTTTGGCGATCATCCAAGCCTGCTTTTGAATTGACAATGCTATTTTGTAATCAAATGAATTCGTCTCGCCGCGAGTGATCACCTGGTTTGGATGACCTATCGGGCTGGTTCGATGAACCACAGAATAAAACACGCAAGTTGTTAGGTACATGAGCAGTGCAATTGCTGAACAGATCCCTGTCGCCACGATCAGTTCAAGCAGGAAGGACGAACCTCTTTGGCCTTTCCGGAATTTTCAACTGTCGGCAAGTCTGAAACGACAGGTTGCATTCTTACCCGAAACATTTCGCGATTCCGTAGGCCGCCGCCGCCGCCGCGGTTCCCACTAGCACGGTTTGCAGTGCGCTTTTGACTGGATGAGGGGTTGTGAACTTCCCTTTCACATATCCAAAGACAAACAGAGCTCCTAGAGTCACCACCACGGAACCAAGCAATCCGTCGAACACTTTTTCAAAAATGAAATAGGGAGCCAAAGGAACAAGCCCACCGGCCACATATGACCCGGCAATGGTTGCTGCGCTGGCGCCAGCCCTTCCCGGGTCAGGCTTCTCAATGCCAAGCTCGAATCGCATCATGAAGTCGACCCATCGTTTCGGATCGGAGCAAATAGCCTCGACGACCGGCTTCACGGTCGCTTCATCCAGCCCGTACGCTTGAAACACCTCTTCGATTTCAGCCACTTCCTTGTGGGGAACTTCCAAGATTTCCCGCTGCTCTCGCGCCAATTCCGAGGCGTAGTGCTCGGCGTCCGTCTTCGCGGCAAGATAACCTCCCAAACCCATGGCGATCGCCCCAGCGGCGACTTCGGCCAAACCTGCCGTGACAACCAATCCGGTGGAGTCCACGGCTCCGGAAAGGCCGGCCGCGAGCGCGAATGGAACAGTCAGCCCGTCCGACATGCCGATCACGATGTCTCGAACGGTTTCCGAAGCCGTGAAATGCTTCTCAATATGCGGGGTTTGGGGCACGGGATAAGACTCCATGGTTTCGGAATCGATTAGGCTGAAACCAATTTCACCATAAACCGCGGAAATACAAAACGCTGGTTGAAGCAACCATGCTCAAGGCGTCTTTGGTTGAGGGCTTCTGAGCACAATTTTTTGTCAGGGAGGCGTGGGCCGGGAAAAAGTGAAAAACCGGCGTGGTCAAGAGCAATGGCATGGGAATTATGGCGGCCTGAGGGTAAACTATGGTTCTTGAATAATTCATGGGAATTCGTCGCGGAAGGCTGGTCGTTGCATGGGTGAAATGGCTGAGAATCTGAGCAGCAACTCGCTTGTTTATCCGTCGGACAGGCGAATGTGGGTCCAAGTGAAGTGGCCGTTTCTGGTTCTTGGCGCGTTTGCCGCCATCGCTCCGGTCGCCGCGGCATGGATTTGGTATTGGACATTCGGATTGCCGGAGATGGGCCCGTCGCCAAGTCGGATTGAGCCATCGGCAAGCGATCCCATTGGTTTTCCCGCTTGGTTGAGGCTTGCCCATTTTGTGAATCTGTTTCTGATGGTTCTCCTGATACGCAGTGGTCTGTCCATTTTGATGGACCATCCAAGGCTTTATTGGAGCAACCATTGCACCCTTGGTTCGGAATGGATCCGCTTCACTCCGATTGTTGTTCCCAAGGACCGGGTATGGACCGCCAAGGACGATAGCCGCTACATCTCTCCCTGGATCGCCTTGCCCGGTTTCCGCCACACGGTGGGGATTGCCAGGCACTGGCATTTTTTGAGTGCCTTTTTCTGGTTCCTGAATGGGGCCATCTTCGTGACCCTTTTGTTTTGCACCAACCAGTGGAAAAGGCTGGTGCCCACGGACATTGGCATCTTTTTTGATGCCTGGAAGGTGATGGTTCATTACGCGACCTTCCACATGCCTGTCGAGCCCGATGGTTTTTACAAGTATAATCCGCTCCAACAACTCTCGTATTTTGGGATCGTGTTCATCGTGGCCCCTGTTTCCATGCTCACCGGGTTGGCCATGTCTCCCGCCATCGACAATTGGCTGCGCTGGTACCCGGCGCTGTTTGGAGGCAGGCAGGCTGCCCGTTCGATCCATTTTCTTGCGGTGTGCTCCTACCTCGCGTTCCTGGTGCCCCATGTCGGCATGGTGGTGATCACGGGACTGTCAAGGAACATGAACCACATCGTCATGGGAACCGACGATACCGATCCGACCGGGTTGATTGTTTTCATTGCCGGGTTGGCGGCTATTTTGGTGGCCTGTTATCTGGCCCATTGGGTTTCCTGGAAGAGGCCAAGGTGGGTCCAGATGGGCTTCAGGCGCATCCTAGGGCCCTTGCAAAGGGCCGTGCTCAACAGGCTTCCCAGCCGAGTGCAATACACCAGAGCCGACATTTCGCCTTATTTCTGGCCAAACGGGAAAATGCCGCATTCTCCGGAGTGGGAAAACCTTGGAGAGTTGAGACGCCAGAACTTCCGTCTCAGGGTGTTTGGGCTGGTGGCCAATCCGGTGGAACTCGACTTTCAAGCCTTGCAGGCAATCGGCAAAAGGGAGCAGATCACCCTGCACCACTGCATCCAGGGGTGGTCCGGCGTGGCCCAGTGGGGGGGCATCACCCTTGGCCAACTCATGGATCTCGTGAAACCGTTGCCTGAAGCCAAGGTGGTTGTGTTCCATTCCTACGGCGACGGACATTATGGGGGCGAATATTATGATACCCTCACGATTGAAAATGCTGGACATCCTGAAACCATGTTGGCATGGGAGATGAATGACAAACCCCTAACGGATCTCCATGGAGCCCCCTTGCGGCTTCGCGCCGAGAACCAACTGGGCTACAAGATGGTCAAGTGGATCAAGAGTGTGGAATTTGTCGCTTCGGAGAAGGCCGTCGGAAAAGGATATGGCGGGAAGAACGAGGATGATGAATATTATCCCGTCGTGGCCAATATCTGACTTGTCCTGATTGATATCATAATTTATTTGGCATAATAGCCAGTGGTGTCTGGCAATGCCGTTTGATAAAGAACAAATGTCATGGAAACGCAGGTAAAGCCCTACCTGAGTCCCTCGAGGCGTTCCTCCCGCGGCAACGCAATGAACTTCCAGGTTGCCGGGTAAAAACAGACGACGAGAATGGGCCTGTAGCCTGCAATCGTTATGTCGCGTTTCACTTTGATTTGGACCACGCTGCACCCGCTGCTTGCCGATTATTTCACAAACTGCACATCCACTTTTGGAAGGATGGCCTTGATTTTGGCTTGAATTTCCCCCGGGTACCCCTTGCCATATCGAACGAGCGACAGCGTCTTGAGATGGGAAAAAGATCGCAACTGAGGGATGCGGCTAACGGGCAGGTCGAGGTCCGAGAGTGTCAATTCCTGGACTTGGCTCAACCCAGCGAGCGCGCTCAGGTTGGCATCGGTGATGGAATTGCACGCCAATTTGAGGCGGCGCAATGTGGGAATGGCTTTCATCGTGTCGATGGCCTCGTTCGCTGGGGAATTCACACCGTATTCCAGGGCCATATATTCCATCGGGAGTTCGCTCAGATGCCTGATCAGCCCTGCTGTGGATTTGGAACAACTGATTTCAATGCCCGTTAGTTTCTTCAGCTTTTTGAAGTGCTCGGCGCTGGCATCCGTGAGCAGTTTTGAATGCCACAATTTGATGAATTCAAGGTTGGGAAATTGCGCGCAAACATGGCCGAAGCCTTTGTCATCAAGGCTGTTGCTGTGGAAATTAATCCTCTTAAGCTTGGTCCAGCCTTGGAATTTTGCGAACCCGTGACCTTTGATTGGCGAACCTCGAAAAGTGAAACTTTCAAGGTTCTTCAGGCCTGCCAACTTTTCCAGACCGGCGTCCGTGGCCTGGCCGAAATAGGCCAGTTCCAATGAGGAAAGTCCGGAGCATTGCTCGAGCGTTTGAAGACGCGCGAGGCTGAGGTCGCCTAGGGAGGGATTTCCTTTCAGCCCCCTCGCTGTGCCTTCCATGCTGAAGGATTTGAGACTCTTGAGATTCAAGAGCGGTGGCAGCCACGAGTCATCAATCTTAGTTGCCACGATCTTGACAGACTCAAGGGATGAAATGTGGCCAAGGTGTTCGATGAATGCCGCATCGTAAGGATCGTCCTTGGCATCACGGTAGGCGTGGGCCTTGCCGTTCATAATGCTGGTGCTCATGGCGGTGAGCGTGTCAAAGATGGCAATCTCACCACCAGCCGCTTTTTTCAATGCCTCAGGCGTCGTGTTGATTTTGGTGTACGCGCCGGGAGCGCTCTCAATGGTGCGCATGACTTCCTTGACATGCGGATGCCGCTTCGCGGCGGCGAGGATGACATCCGCATGATGTGCCAGTGATTTTTTCAGGCCTGCATCCTTCGTGGAGGCGATGACTGCTTCAATGTCAGCTTGAGTGGCCACCTTGGAAAGATCCGGTGCGGCAGCTTGAATTGAGAATATTGGTGTCAACAGCAGCAAACACAGCATCATGGCTCCTTTTTCAGCTTTGTGTTTCATGGGATCTATGTCCTTGTTGTCGAGTGATTGTGGGTGGTCTCGTTCCTGATTGACTTCTGGGGCGGTTTGGTCGCTCAACGAATTGGCAATGGTTCTCCCGATGCGGCACTCATAATTACATGAGTTTCCAAGACTGAGACATCAGATTCAAGTATCGCAAACATTCGAATCGGGATTTCTGAGCGTATCGTCTCAATTGGAAAAAAAATTTCGGTTATGAATCACCAAGCTTTGGCAGGGATTCTTTTCTTCACAAAGGGCCGTTGGCAAGCTACCTGGCTGTTGATGGCACAAGAGCGATTAATATTGTTACTTAACAAGGTCCAATTTGTAGGATTGATTACTGATTATAGGGTGCGAAACCATGTTTCATGGCATCATGGCCAAGGGAAGGGTGGACTTGATTGCCAGCAAGGTGATCAACAGCTTTTGCGTTTGTGCCATTCTGCTTTATATCCAAATGTTTCATAAACGGATCATCCTTGAAATGAAAAAGAAGCTTGCCGTGGCCATGGCGACCAATGAGGAACTTTTGCAAAATGTGTTTCCCCTGAAGGTGCTTCAGGCGGTCAAGGATTAGAAAGGAGTCATTGCGGAACGATTCGAGTGTGCCACGGTGATTTTCGCGGACATTGTCAATTTCACACCCATGCCTGAAAAAATGTCGGCGATCGACCTCGTTCATCTTCTGGACAAGGTTTTTAGCCGCCTAGCCGCCTTGGTGAGAAAGCATGGCTTGGGGAAAATCAAGACGATAGGCAACGCCTATATGGTGGCGGCGGGCGTGCCGGTGGTATGCGGAAATCACGCTGAATCGATGGCTGATTTCGCCCTTGAATTTCCCCAATCGCTCCGGGATTTCAACAAGGAAAACAGTCTCGACTTGAACATGAGGATCGGGATCAACTCAGATCCACTTGCGGCCGGTGTGATCGGCAAATGGAAATTCCTTTACGACCTGTGGATCAATTGCGTGAACACCGCGGCGCGCATGGAGTGGCACGGTATAGCTGGGGAGATCCAGATTATTGAATCCACCTGTGATTTGATTGCCCATGTTTTTGAAATCCAGGATCGAGGGACCATTGAAACCAAAGGCAAGGGGCTCATGAAAACATATTTCCTCAATGGCCGAAAAGCGGTCGTTTCGGCATGAAGCGTGTTGGAGGATGCCGATCCGAGGCTACTCAGGTTCGTTGATGTGTAAAATCCCGACTCTTGAGGTTTCTGTTTACTTTTCTGACTACACCCGACAGGATCCGAACCTGTAACCTGCGGTTCCGTAGTGCAACTAGTACTGGAATAAAGTGCTTGTTTTCAAGCTGTTTTGTTGTGAAAAAGGGCCCGTTGCACAAAATGTTGCACGGCGACGGTGCCATCAAGGGACATCCATGGATCAATTCGGATTTGTGTAGTGTCTGATGATTCATATGGCCTTCATGCCTCGCCTATGCCGGCTAGTATCGGCATGGCATGGATGGAATTCAAGGCTTTTCCGTGTCTGCCCCTCCTTACCGCCTTTTTTAGGCCTCATTGTTGAGGTGCCGGATCGCCACCAGCTTGGCCAGGAGCGATACCAGCCTGTTGACCGCCGCCTGATCGAGCACCGCTGTCCTGACAACGGAAACTTCCATTCGCTCTGTGGACGCGTGAAGCGGTGCGCGAGGTGAACCATCGCCGGGCGGGCTTGTGCCTTCCCGCTCAAGGGTGGTGCATTTCCCGGGGGGCATGCTTCATGTGGCTGTTCGCCATGCCTATGAAACAACCCGGTCCTTGCGCGGCGGTGGATGGAATTGGCCCTATCCGTCCATCAGGATGGAATTGGAGGCCCCAAACGGCGAAACCAGCCGAGTGACTGGATAAACATGAGATCGGATCATTTGGGCGTAAACTCACATGAAAAGCCGACCATGATTTTAATGCTTTCTAACAAGGGCAAACGATTTGGCTGTAACATGATCCGAACGATGACTGATCAGTGGAAATGGACATTCATGGCTGCATGAAAAATAATGAGGAGAATCGTTGTGCATTGTAGCTTGGGTTTCAGTCGAAAGATCAAATCGCTTCTATATTTCATGGCTTCGGAAGAATTGAAAAAGGTAATGGGTGATGGTTGAAATCCCTGTAGACCCTGAAGATACCGCCAGCATTCACATGATTGGCAATGAAATTTTGGAAAGCATGATCGTTGCCGTGGAAAATGTGCGTGACAGGTTAATGCGTGCCACCTCGGCCCTTGATCGGAAAGATGTCCCATACGCCGTAATCGGGGGGAACGCCGTGGCAGCTTGGGTATGCGAGATTGAACCGGCTGCTGTCAGAAACACTCAGGATGTGGACCTCCTTTTAAACAGGCAAGACCTGCGGGCCGCCGAAGATGCCCTCGGTCAAGCTGGTTTTGTGCGCAGAGATCGTGAAGGGATTACGACGTTCCTTGATGGGCCTGGTGGCGGGGCCCGCGACGCGATTCATGTTGTTTTCGCTGGCGAGAAAGTCCGGCCTGAATATGAGTTTGCGGCACCTGTAGTTGAATCGGTTCAACGAACCACCAAGCATCGGGTCCTGGCCCTCGCCCTTCTGGTACAAATGAAGCTCACTTCTTTCAGGAACAAGGACAAAGTGCATCTGCAGGATTTGGCCTCGGTGGGTTTAATTGACAGGAGTTGGTTGGCCAAGCTGCCCCGGTCACTATCCGAGCGACTTCAGGAAATTTTGGATAATCCTGACGCGTAATTTCAAGCCGTCAACATTCAAGGCTTTTCCGTGTCGGCGCCTCCTTGCCGCCTTTTTCGGGCCTCATTGTTGAGGTGCCGGATCGCCACCAGCTTGGCCAGGAGCGATGCCAGCCTGTTGACCGCCGCCTCATGGGCCATCCGGGCCGACGGGTTGTCTGGTTGGTGTTTCTTCCGCATGGACCCTTCTCCCGTGTTAAGGAATCGCTTGAGGTGCCTGCCGAGCACGCCCAGCATGGCGATGATGAGTTGACCAAGGTGTTTCCGGTTCCGCCATGACTCGATCTGTGAATACACCTTCTGGTTCAACTCGCTGACCGCCGGGGGACTCACCCGCATCCCCCAAAGAGCTTCCGTGATGTCCTTCTTGCGCCTGACGCTCACACCGGCCAGGTACATCTGAACCAGCGATTCCTCCACGCCGCTCTCCCGCCTCTTGTAACGCTCAATGATCCGGGTCTCGAACGGAAGGCTCCGCAGGCGTGGCACCTTCAAGGTCACTTCGCCTGCCTTGGTCCGCAACCTCCGCCGGTAGCTGCCAGCACGGGTATCCAATCGATCAGGGCTTTTCTCGTACCTGACCGCTCCACACAGGTCGTCTGCCTCGGCTTCCAACAAACCGTTCAAAGTCTGCTCCACCGAAGCCTTCACTACCGTGTCCAGATGGCCCCGGATCTGACCCTCGTCAACCCGGATCATCTCCAAAACCTTGCCCGACTTCCGCTTCCCGTTTAACCTGCCCATCGTGATCTCCGTGGTGTTCATGGTTTGGACTGTTTCGCAAACCCATCCCTAACATCACGGAGATCACCAAGCAAATTGCGCGCATATTCAAGGACCTTATTTGCACCTTCTTGTCCTTCGGCTTGGAATGTGTGTTCATCCGGATGACTCCCTGGTTACCAATGGTTCCAACACGACAATGCATTCCAGCCACTCGTTTGGCTTAATGGCAAGCAACTGCAATAAAGCCGAGAAAAGCCTTTCCGACTCTGGAACAAATAATTTGACATGGGACATCCAGATGACGGAATCCGCCAGAGGAAGCCATTGGCTGGCGGATTCCGTCATGAAATGCAGTTTCATGGGAGATGACAGGCTTGCGTTGGCGCCGGAGACTGCGATCCCCGCCATCAAAGGGTCGGTTTTTGACTGCTCAAGCATTTTCCAAGTCACCCTGAATCGAATCAGTTTCCTGCGCATCGATTCAGGCGACTTCAAAAGCAGAGGAATCATGGAGCTGATCGTGTCGGCCGTTTTAATGGATGGATTTCGTTTTCCATAACGCCATGAGTGAAGCGTGGGCATGGGAACATTCATCCCTGCCTCAACAAGGCGATTCCTGAGTTCTGGCATCGTCCATCCTCGGTCCGCAGCCAATGCAAACAACTGTCCAACTGGGTTCTCCATGGTGAATTCGTTCCTTTAGCAATCAGAGGAATTTTCAAAAGCATAATTGTGTATAAGAGCGTATGTCAATCAGGATCTTAGGGTGACTTTTCGATTTGGGAAGCAAGAATTCACGCATCCTGTGAGTGTCCTTTGATTAAAAACCCATATATAATGGATGATTCTTGACAAAACCTTGCTTTTGATACCGGCCGTACAGTTATTTGGTTGCAAATCCTGATTCAATCTTGACCGAAAAAGTACAATGTGTATTATTGGGGTCTGGGCTGCATCGAGGATGCTGGTGACAGCGAAGATGTTCAACCATGGCCTTAGGTTGCGGCAAGCGATTTCCCGCTATCGGCCCCGAAGAGACTCATTGAATGAAGTCTCAGTTGCCCACATGTGATTTTCGCGTTGGTTTTTTCCAGGGATTGGATGGCAAACCAGTGCCTTGTTTCGCGCCAGTTTGTGCCGGTCATCTTTTGGAGGTTCAACATGACGATGTTTGCTGGTTCAGTTGGAATGAAGTTCAGATTGATAGAAAGCGGTAGTTTTATCATGGGCAGTCCCACCGCCTCCCCAATCCATCAACCGAATGAAAATCAGCACTTGGTCACGATCACCAAACACTTTTGGATGGGTGCGGAACCGGTGACCCAGGACCAGTATGTGAAAGTGATGGGGAACAATCCCAGCACGGTTAAAGGCTTCAATTTGCCGGTTCACAATGTTTCATGGTTCGAGGCTCTCGATTTTTGTTGGCGTCTGTCAAGAATTGATGGTCTGAAATATCGGTTGCCGTGGGAAGCCGAATGGGAATACTCGTGCCGGGCAGGCACGGGCACTGTTTTCAATTTTGGCGATAGCTTTGAGGATATAAGCCAATTTGCCTGTCTGCAGATGATGCCCGTTGGGATGAAGTTGCCCAACGCGTGGGGCCTTCGCGACATGCATGGGCTTGTTTGGGAATGGTGCAATGATTGGTACGGGCCTTATCAGGGCCAGAATCTGAAGGATCCTCGCGGTCCTCGAAATTTCACATCCTGCCATATTTCGCAAGTCTGCATGTTTGACGGTCGCGTCATTCGGGGTGGAATCATTGCCCCTGAAGAGGCAGTCGCCACTTCAGCTTTCAGATGGGCGATTCGTGACAAAAAAATGATGGAATTTTTTAAATTTGATGTGGGGTTCCGGGTGGTCTTGGATTCCACTCGGCGATCGAGTTCATGGCGCCGTCGTAAATCCGCTCGTTTCTTTCCGGAAAATCAAGGATTACAAGCCTTTCGCCGGGTCCAGCATTGCCAGGAGCATGGAATTAGTCCCATGGCTCCTGACCCTGCCTGACCCGGGCGTCCGCATCACGCCAGCG
>Ga0194130_10009366_pt1 | contig 10122 bp, 12 predicted proteins | sample TA2KigsurfametaG_FD_160084 | JGI IMG/M metagenome (GOLD analysis project Ga0194130, IMG submission 160084) | Freshwater microbial communities from Lake Tanganyika, Tanzania - TA2015050 Kigoma 12 surface | ecosystem: Environmental > Aquatic > Freshwater > Lake | place: Tanzania: Lake Tanganyika... | reverse complement strand
GACAACAGTCGTGTGCTGATGGAGCTCAAGCCCAGCTTTGTGGACTTTGAGGGTTTTATTAATTACGGAACCATCATCAACTCGGCCTACGCGGCTTCTTACTATGACACCGTCGTTACCATTCTGACGAACAACATCCAACAGCCAGTTTTTATTCGGCGCGATTTAAATCTTCCGGCGGTAGAGGTCAGCGACGGCCATACCCTGATGCTGGGTGGACTATTGCGGGAAGACATTCAAAAAATTGATGAGAAGGTGCCGATCCTTGGAGATATACCGGTCTTTGGCAGGGCTTTCCAAGGCAAGACGGAACAGGCGATCAAAAAGAACACCCTCATTTTTGTGACTCCCCGGATTCTGCAGGTGGACGGCCAGCCCCTGAATCCCACTGCGGGCGCGGCCACCACGGCCTCGGCCGCCGTTTCTCCCTAAGGTAGGGTCTTCTTACTTCCGGATCAGCCGGTATTCAAAATCGCCGGGAATTTCCCGGGTGTTGCCAGCCGACCAGCCCAGCAGGTTCGCCGTGGAGTAACCCAACCCGCCGAAGACAAAATAAAAGACGGAACTGGCCACGTCGGCTGTTTCAGATTTTGCGTACCATACCCGGGGACTCAAATCCTTGGGGCCATGGGAGGGGAGGTCGATGCCTCCCCGGCGCTCCGCATCGCCGATTTTAATCTTTTCCAGCGATTCGTACCGGACCCAGACCGGATTCTGATCGGGCTCCGCATAGCGGGATTTTTCTTCTTTCACCTGCACGGGCAGCGACTGATCCCGCCGGACCTTTCCGGCGGTCTGCATCAGGGGTGAGTCAATCGGAAGCTGGAGGATCTGCCGGTAAGTGCCGGCAGGCAAAATAATCCGTTCCCCCGTTTCCGTGGAAGTGATTTCGAGGTCGGCGGGGAGGTTGAGATTGGCATTTTCCGGGGTGATGGGGGGCTTCGCATCCCGATCCGGCAACAGATACTCCGCTTGGGCGGGTTCCTCCTCTGCCACCGCAGGCTGGGATTTTCGGCTCGGTTGGACGCGAAAACCGGCTGAGGAAGAACTAGCCTGAGGCTTGGTGGCGTGCGCAGGCCGGGGGACTTCGAAGGGTATCTCTTCCGGAAACTCCCCGTTTTCCGGGCGCAAGGAAACCCTGTCGGTTCCGGTTTGTTTCCTTTGCGGCCATGCGGAATCCACCTCCTGCGCCTGCAGGGTGGGGAACAAGGCGGCACCGAATCCAAGGAAAAAAAGACACCTCCACCTCATCCTGTCACCAAGCCGATCCGACGAAGCCAGACGGCGGCGCGGGGGTGTTCCTGGCTCCAGCCCTGTAGTTCCCATAACCACCCCACTTTTTCAGCAAAAAGATAGAGCCCGACCAGTCCAAAGACAAAGATTGGCAGGATTCCTGCCAAAAACGGGGAAATTCGGTTCCCCTGCCCCAGGGCCACACAGAGCCGGGTAAAGACGAGAAAGGCAAAAAGCACGAACACGCTGCTAAAGACCGTGGCGGCCACGTTGCGGCGGGCATCGGTCATGCCGAAGGCGATCCCGAAGAGGCAGAGCAGCGGGCAGGCCAGCGGATACATCCAGCGGTGCCAATTTTCCGTGGCGTAAGGGGCCCGCAAGCGCTCGTTGAGGCGGGCGGTGTCCCCGGCCAAACGAGCCACCTCCGGCCACGGAAGAACATCCGGAGGCACCAGCTTGGCGGCCAGCATGGCGGGAGGCTCGGTCAGTTCGGGCAGTTGGAGTTCGGGAAGGATCGGACCCACGGTTTCCAGCCCGATATCAGGACCGTATTCGATGCGGCGGGCATTTTGGAGATGCCAGACTCCGTTCCGATATTCCCCATGGGCCGCAAACACCTTGGCGATGTCCCGACCCTCGCCCTCGGTCCGAAAAAGAATTTCGGCGTTTTGCATGGTCCTGGCGTTCAGATCGAGCCGGCCGATATACCAGATGGTGCCCTCCGGTTGGTCCGGCAATTTAGGGGATCGGTACACCACCTGGGAAAAGGAGTTCTCCTCCGTGGATTCCTTTTTGATCTGCCGTTTGACCTTTTCCCGGTTGGCCTGGGCGCTGGGAGAGAGGGAAAAGGAAAGAAAGTACAGGATCACCGACAAGCCGGTGCTGCAGACCAAAAAAGGCCGTGCGAGGATCAGGGGGCTCATGCCGGCGGCCAACAAAGCGACCGATTCCCGATGCCGGGAAAAGTAGGCCAGCACATACAGGGTGGCAAAAAGCACCCCGACCGGGAGGATCGACTGCGCCAGATCGGGGAGCTGCACGAGAAAATATTTTGCCAGCAACCACGGGGGCGGCCCCTTGTCGATCAGGCGTCCGATCTTGTCAAAGATATCGAACGTCAGCCAAAGGGTAAAAAGAGCCGCGATCACAAAAAGCAGGGGTACGAGCACCGACCGCCAAAGATATTTTTCGACGATTTTCATCTTCCGTGGGAGTCTAGCGTGAATTCACCCATGAACCTCGCCCAAGATCTTTCCGCTTTGGAGCAGACCGTCAAGCGGTGTCATTCCCTGGTGCCTGCGGTGGAGGCGGCCGGAAAGGCCCTCGCCGAGCGGGTGAAGGCCGGATCCAAGGTTCTCACCTGTGGCAACGGCGGCAGTGCGGCGGACGCCATGCACCTCGCCGAGGAGATGACCGGGCGCTACCGGGGCAACCGCAAGGCTTTGCCAGCCCTCTCCCTTTCGGCCGACGGCACCGCTTTGACCTGTATTGGCAATGACTGGTCGTTTGAGGATGTCTTTTCCCGCCAGGTGGAGGCGTTTGGCCAAGCCGGGGATGTGTTGGTGGTATTCAGCACCAGCGGAAAATCGCCTAATGTCCTGAAAGCCCTGGAAGTGGCGAAAGGGCGTAAAATGTTGAGACTGGCAGCGTTGGGAAAAGGCGGGGGACCGGCGCAAACCCTTTGTGACCATGCCATCGTGGTGCCGAGTGAGGACACCTCGCGGATCCAGGAAATCCACGGTTGGATCATCCATGCCTGGCTGGAGTGCGTGGAAGCCATCGCCGTTGGAAAGGCTTAAGACTACGGACTTTATTCTTGGAACGGGTCGTCCTTTTCGATAGGATTTGAGATTCGTCCACGGAACTTGCGCCAGACGCCAAGCAACCCCGGGGGCGCTACAAGGAGATTGAATTTATGGCCGTGGTGATTCGTTTGAGGAAAGAGGGCAAGAAAAACCGTCCCTACTTCCGCGTGGTGGTGACGGATAAGCTCAGCCCCCGCGACGGGCGTTTTCTGGAGTTGGTGGGGACCTACGACCCCATGGGCAAAAACGAGGGCATGAAGCTCAAACTGGATCGAATCGACCATTGGATCGGCAAGGGCGCCAAGGCCAGTGACACCGTGGCCAGCTTCATCCGCAAGGCCCGTCGCAGCGGCAAGGCCTAACCCTCGGTGAGACCCGGAATTCCATGCGATATTTCCTCGAAATGGTTCTGGGTCGTCTCGTCACGCATCCCGACGAGATCGATGTCGAGGAAACCGGCGATGACCGGGGCATCCTTTTCCGCATCCGCGTAAATCCCGAAGATCTCGGCCGGATCATCGGCCGCAACGGCCGCACCATCGAGGCCATCCGTTCCCTCCTCAACGCCGCCAGCCGGGACAATCGGCGCGTGTTCGTGGAGGTGGAGGATGGGGAGGGGGCGGCGTGACGATTGATCTGCTGACCCTTTTCCCGGCGATGGCGCAGGCGGTGATGGCCGAAAGCATCCTCGGCCGTGCCCAACGAGCCGGGTTGGTGAAGATTCGCGTTCACCAGCTCCGCGACTACGCCCGTGACCGGCACAAAACCGTGGATGATCGCCCGTTTGGCGGCGGACCTGGCATGGTAATGAAGGCCGAGCCGCTCGTGGATGCGATTGAACATCTCCGCGGCGAGGGACCGGATCGCGCCCATGTTATCTATCTGACCCCGGAAGGCACCAAACTCACCCAAGGTCACGTGCGTATATTGGCGGCGCAGCATCCAAGGCTTTTGTTGATCAGCGGGCACTACGAGGGGATCGACGAGCGGGTGCGGGAGGGCTGGATCGATGAGGAGATTTCCGTGGGAGACTATATCCTCAGCAATGGCACCCTGCCGGCGTTGACCCTGGTGGATGCACTGGTGCGGCTGATCCCCGGGGTGTTGGGCAACGAGGAGTCGGCGGGGACGGATTCCTTCGAGGCGGGCCTGTTGGAAGGCCCGCAGTACACCCGGCCGGAGAACTTTCGGGGGATGAAGGTGCCGGAGGTTTTACTTTCCGGTCACCATGCGGAGATCGAGGCGTGGCGGAAGGAGCAGGCGAAGGCGCGGACGCGGGCCCGGCGCGGGGATTTACTTGGAACGACAAAGACGGCAGAAAAGGAAATTATCAAGGAGGAGTCGGCATGAGCGCAAAGGTCATCGAAACCATTGAAAAAGAGCAGTTGAAGGAAGGCCGGGCCGGCTTCCGGGTCGGCGACAAGGTTCGGGTCTTCACCCGGGTCAAGGAAGGCGACAAGGAGCGAACCCAGCTTTTCTCCGGCACCGTGATCGCGCGCAAGGGCCGGGGCCTCAATGAGCAGTTTACCGTCCGCCGGATCAGCTATGGCGAGGGCGTGGAGCGTATTTTCCCGCTGCATTCACCCCGCATCGAGAAGATCGAAGTGGACAGCCGTGGCCACACCCGCCGAGCCAAGCTTTTTTACCTGCGGGGACGGGCGGACATGTCCGTCAAGGAAGCGGAGACGGCCAAGGGGAGCTGAGCCATTCCCCCGGACTGGAAAGCCGAGCAGGCCAGGGCCGGCGGGGCGCTGGTCACGGGGCTGGACGAGGCAGGGCGGGGGGCGTTGGCCGGGCCGGTGGTGGCTGCCGCCTATCGTTTTCACCAAAGTGGCACCTGCGTCCTAGGTTTGGACGATTGTAAAAGACTGACCCCCAAAAAAAGGGAAGAGGTCTACCTGCGTTTAACCTCGGGTGAGATCGGGGTCTGGGCGGTGGGAGAAGCCTCGGTCGAGGAGATTGAGGAATGGAATATTCTCGTAGCCAGCCAAGTGGCCATGCGGCGGGCCTTGGAGGCCCTGCCACCGGCCGCGGGGGTGGTTCTGGTGGACGGCCTGCCTGCCAGGCACTTGGGCAAGGAACACGTGGCGGTGGTGGACGGGGACGGGATTTGCCCCTCGATTGCCGCCGCATCGGTGGTGGCAAAATTTTCACGCGACCGCATCCTTTTCGATTTTTCGAAGTACTATCCTGTATATGGATGGGATCGAAATCGCGGTTACGGTACGGCGGCTCATCTCCGCGCCCTCACGGATCATGGCCCTTGCCCGCTCCATCGCCGATCGTTTCTACCCGTGGGATCGCCGTCCCTGCCCGGTCTGGAGGCATCGCCGGGAGGCCGGTAATCACGGGGAAAAGGTTGCGGCCCGCTTCCTGCAGCGGGCTGGGCTGAGGATTCTTGCCCGGAACTACCGCCACCGTCGCGGGGAGGTGGATCTGGTGGCCCGCCACGGGCGGGAGCTGGTCATGGTGGAGGTGAAATCCCGGCATCCCCGGGCGCGGCTGGCTCCTGAACATTCCGTCACTTGGGGGAAGCAGCGGAAAATCATCGGGGCAGCCAATGCCTACCTGCGGGAACTGCGCTGCCGGCCGCCAGCGGTGCGCTTTGACATTGTGGAGGTCTGGCAGGCAGCGGGGGAAATCCCGCGATGCCGTTGGATCCGCAAGGCCTACTCCCTTGAGGACGCTGGCTTGGGGTGGAGCCGATGATTCATTTTGCCCGCACCTGGTCGGCGGCGGTACTCGGGGTGGAGGCTTGCCCCGTCGCAGTGGAGGTGGACTCCGGGGGCGGAAAGGAAAACTTTGTGGTGGTGGGGTTGGCCGATACCGCCGTGAAGGAGTCGCGTCAGCGGGTGAAAGCAGCCCTCTATAACAACGGCTTTTCGGTTCCCGAGGGGTACATCACAGCCAGTTTGGCTCCAGCTGACCTCAAAAAAGCCGGCCCCAGCTTCGATCTGCCGATCGCACTAGGTCTTCTGGCCAGCATTGGAACGATCAACCGGGACCGGTTGGCGGAGTGGATGATTATCGGGGAATTGGGATTGGACGGAGAGGTCCGGGCGGTGCGTGGTGCCTTGGCGATCGCCCTGCTGGCAAGAAATCAGCGGGTGCGGGGGCTGATGGTTCCAGCCCTGAATGCGGCCGAGGCTTCCGTGGTGGAAGGGGTGAAGGTGGTGGCCGTGCGGGATCTGCGGGAGGCGGCTGGCGTGATTGATGGCAAACTTCCGCCCCCGTTTCCGGCCAGCTCAGCCCGTAACGGGAATCATCCCCAGGAAATGGGGCCGGATTTTTCGGAGGTAAAGGGACAGGAAACGGTGAAGCGGGCTTTGGAGATCGCGGCGGCGGGAAATCATAATGTGCTGATGATCGGACCGCCGGGATCGGGCAAAAGCATGCTGGCCAAACGAATCCCGGGAATTTTGCCCAAGATGTCTTTGGAGGAGTCCTTTGAAACCACCCGGATTCACAGCGTGGCGGGACTGGTGAAACCGGATGAGTCATTGGTGAAAAGAAGGCCTTTTCGAAGTCCGCACCATACGATTTCTGATATCGGGCTGATTGGGGGATCGGCGAACCCGAATCCCGGCGAGGTGAGTCTGTCGCATAACGGGGTTCTATTTTTGGATGAGTTGCCGGAGTTTCGTCGTTCTGCCTTGGAGGTCCTGCGACAGCCTTTGGAGGACGGGCAGGTCACGATCTCCCGGGCAGCGGGAAGCCTGACGTTTCCGGCGAGATTTATGTTTGTGGGGGCGATGAATCCCAGTCCTAGGGGAACGATGGAGGCCAGAGGACCCGGGAAGGCCTCGAAGAAATATTTGAGCCGGATCAGCGGGCCCTTGTTGGATCGGATCGATCTGCATCTGGAAGTGCCGGCACTCAAACATGAGGAGCTTCTCTCAGCGGAGCCGGGCGAGAGTTCAGCCACCATCCGGGCCCGGGTGGAGAAGGCAAGGAGTGTGCAGTCGGCCCGATTCGGCCAGGCCGGAGGTCTTTATAATAATGCCCAGATGGGGCCGAAGGAGTTGCGCAAGCACGTGCCGATGAATGCCGAGGCCAAGGCGCTTTTGTCCCATGCCATGGCCGATCTCGGGTTGAGCGCCCGGGCGTTAGACCGGATCTTAAAGGTGGCGAGGACCATCGCCGATCTAGCGGGAAGTGAAAACGTGCAGTTGGACTACCTGGCAGAGGCCATCCAATACCGGACCCTTGATCGGCAGTTGTGGGGCTAGATTATTTGGGTAGACCCTGCACCTTGACGCCGGGCTTGAGGCCGCGGCTGGCGAACCAGTCCCGGTTGGTTTCGATCGCGTAGGCCACCTTGTCCGACTTGCTGGCCACCCGGGTTTCCTCAAACGGAACCAAAGGCAGGATTTCCAGAATTACGCCTTCCGAATCAAGAAAAGCGACATCCAGAGGAATGGAGGTGTTTTTCATCCAAAAGAAGGCCTGCTTGGGCTCTTCAAAAACAAAGATCATGCCACGGTCGGCGGGAAGGAATTCGCGGTTCATCAGGCCCATGACCTGCTCGCCCGGGCTGTCGGCCACCTCCACGGTGAGTTTGTGGTCACCGATCCTGAGCTTGGCCTCACCGCCGGCGGAACAGCCGACCGTCCAGACGGTCAGGGCCAGCGCGAGAAAAGAGGCTTTTTTCAATAGCGGGGCAGGGAGGGATCTACTTCCTCTGCCCAAGCGTCGATTCCGCCCTTGAGATTGAGAAGGTTATTGTAACCCTGTTGCTGCAGAAAGAGTAGGGCTTTGGCACTGCGCACCCCGGCCTTGCAGTGAATGACGATTTCCTGGTCGGACGGAATTTCCTGCCAACGCTTAGGCACGTCCCCCAAAGGAATGAGGGTGGAACCTGGAATGCGGGAGATCTGGAACTCGTGCGGTTCGCGCACGTCGATCAGCACAAAGGGCTTTTTCGTATCGATCTTCTTCTTTAAATCCACGCAGGTGATTTCGGGCACCTTGGGAGCTTCCTGGTGAACCGGTCCCTCGCGGGCGGGGGCCCCGCAAAACTGCTCGTAGTCGATCAGGCCGGTGATCGTTCGATGTTTGCCGCACATCGGGCATTCCGGGTTTTTGCGAAGCTTCATTTCACGAAAACGCATCTTGAGGGCATCAAATAAAAGAAGGCGACCGATCAACACATCCCCGATGCCGAGGATTAGCTTCACGGTTTCAATGGCCTGGAGAACGCCGATGACCCCGGGAAGAATTCCGAGGACGCCGCCTTCCGCACAGCTGGGGACGCTGCCAGGCGGGGGAGGTTCGGGATAGAGGCAGCGGTAGCAGGGGCCTTGGTCGGCCCAAAAAACGGTGCATTGGCCTTCAAATCGGAAGATGGAGCCGTAGACGTTCGGTTTTCCAAGCAGGGCGCAGGCATCGTTGACAAGGTAGCGGGTAGGGAAGTTATCCGTGCCGTCCACGATCACGTCGTAGGGGCGGAACAGCTCCAGGGCATTGTCGGAGCGAAGGGCCACCTCGTGGGTTTCCACTTCGATATGCGGGTTGATTTCCAAAATGGTGCGCTTGGCGGATTCAACCTTGGGATGGCCGATGGTAGTTTGGCGGTGAATGATTTGTCGCTGAAGGTTGGACTCGTCGACGCGGTCAAAATCCACGATGCCGAGGCGGCCGACTCCGGCGGCGGCCAAGTAGGCAAGAAGGGGGGAGCCCAAGCCTCCGGTGCCGATGGCCAAGACCCGGGCGGCCTTGAGTTTCCGCTGACCCTCCACGGTGACCTCGGGCATGATTAGGTGCCGGGCATACCGGCGCATCTCTGGCGGGCCAAGGTGCAGGGCAGCAGCCGTTTCCTGGATTCTGGAGATCAGCGACATCAGAAAACCTTAACAAAACCTTGAGTGGGGGTCGAGAATCCGCGTGTCATGAGCGGCAAGGCTTCAAACACGGCAGCCTCATTGAGGCTGCCCTACCTGGATTAATGGCCTTTGAAAAATTCGCCTTGGAGTTCCAGCTCGTCAGTAAATCTAGGCCGTTTCTCCACATCGTCCAAATACTTGAAGAACTCGTCCGCGGTCTCGAACAGATGGCCTTTTTCGATGTAGGAGTCGGTGGTGAAGGGGCTGAAGCCGCCGCGAGGGAAGATCATATAGCGGGCTTTCATGTAGTCCCGGGCGTGGCCCAGTTCGTCCATCATCCCGGTGGAGAGAGGCGGCCGCTCGGGATAGGGGTGAATGGCGATGACCGCATGTACCTTGCCAACGTACCAGTGGAGGTCGCGGTGGACCGTGTAGGCGTAGATAGATTCCCGGTCGCTGGTAGGGACGCCCTCAAAGGTTTGGCCGATCTCAATCGATTGCGGATCCACGATCACGGCGTATTTGCGCAGGCGGTGGATGATTTTGTTAATTTCCTGACGTTTTTCGGGGGTGCCGTAGCTCATGGAGTAGCTGGCGTAGACCACCCAAGGGTTCGGGTGGGTGACGAGTTTGTAGAGCGCCTCGGGCGGTTCGCCCACGGCGATGACGTAGTGGGGGATGCCCATGTAGCGGGCCCAATCCTCGGAAAGACTGACTTCCTCGTTCATCCAGGAGAGGATCTCATAGAGATTATGGTTTCGGTCCTTGAGGGCGCGGAGGAAGGGATCGGCCACCTCGGGGTTTTCCAACTTTTTCTTGATGGACCACTCGGCGTCGATAAGGGTCACGATCAGGTCGGGCTTGATGAAGTCGCGGATGATGCGCTGATCCTTGAATTTCCGGTTGATCCGGTTCCACTCCACGGTGGCGGGGGCGCGGATGATGACGTCCCGCTGGTTGTGGCGGAAGATCTCGTAGCCGATTTTTTCATATTCGCGTTCCCGGGTGAGCTCAAAAACATAGTCGGTGGTGCCGAGGAGGCGTTCGAGGGGCTTCTTGCCGGCCTTGGTAAAGTCGTCGACGGTGTTGTAGACCTTGATGTCACGGTGATTGCGTTGGCCGAGGGCGACGACCTTGCGGATGTATTCCGCATCGTCCATGCCTGCAACCATGCCGGTGACCAAGGTTCTCACGCCGGAAGAATGTCAAAAAAACGCACGGAAAGCGACCCTGTTATCAAAAAAGTGGCTAGGGCCGGAATC
>Ga0194130_10009365_pt1 | contig 10123 bp, 5 predicted proteins | sample TA2KigsurfametaG_FD_160084 | JGI IMG/M metagenome (GOLD analysis project Ga0194130, IMG submission 160084) | Freshwater microbial communities from Lake Tanganyika, Tanzania - TA2015050 Kigoma 12 surface | ecosystem: Environmental > Aquatic > Freshwater > Lake | place: Tanzania: Lake Tanganyika... | reverse complement strand
GTCAATAATCTTAACCTTGGTCGTGGAATAGTTTCCAGAAACGACCCGTAACGCCGATAACTTTTCGAGGATCTGAGTAACGCTTTCCCGACGCTCGTCGATCTGATCGCGAAGCATATTGAGTTCCGTGATATCTCCGGCAATCTGATTGGATTTTTCACTCAAATCCGCGATATCCTCCGAGAGCTTATCCATGTTGTACTTAGCTCGTTCTCGCTGAATTAAAAGCGCCGCAGTATAAAGTTGCAAGGTCTCTTGATCGCGAGCTCGCACGTCCTGGAGCATTGCTTCGCTCTTACGTGACATCTCCTCATTATCTCCGAGGGTTGATTTCAACGACTGATATTCCTCGCTAAGGCGATTCTTCGCAGCCAGTGCGGACTTATACCTGGTCTCTGCATCTTCGACGCGAGGGTGCCTTGCCCCGTAACGCTTTGCAGTTTCTTCTTTTTCAGCCTCTAGCGTTAAAACCTCGGCAGTAGTCGCCTCTAGCCTCTGCTCATAACGGATTAATCGCTGACGATCCTCCATGGTCAAGGGATCAAACTCCGAGGTGTCCTTGCCATTCACATTGAAGTACTTCTTTGCTTCGACAATGGCTAGCTTTCTCAATTCTTCCCGCGTATTCTCGGGGTCGACGGCGATACGAACCTCCTCAAGCAACTGATCCGACCTGCGGAACTCCTGGATTGCTTCATCCCTCTGCAATCGCAGTTTATCGATCTCCGTTACGTAGGGATTGACCCAACGACCTTTGTCGTTCTCCGCAGACAGATTCAGCTCTTTGAGAATCTTGTAGTACCGCGTCTGTGCCTCTTGCTGATCCTCTACCAAGGATTGCTGGAGCCGCTCGATCAATTCCACCGACTCCTGACCGGACGCTTCAGAATCTTTACCGATGGTTGTCACATAAGAATTGACGACTTGGTTCAAGATACCGGGCAAATCCTCTTTGTTCATTCCCTCGCAACGTACTTCTAACGAATCGGAAGATAGATCCTTTCCAACAGGGGCTACCTTGAGCATCCCACGAAGTTGCCCAAGTGCGCCATCCGAACCAGCAAATGTGGGAAGCTTGTCGAGTTGTCCATTCTGGATTGCAGAACTCAGTACAGGCTGGCTTGTCAGCAGATACCGTTGCTTCTCCAACGCAACCTGTTGAGGGACCACTTCACCGTTAATCACGCTCGGTGGGGCCTGCACAAAGAGCATCAACCTCAGAACAGATGCGTATGTCGGTGTCGCCTGGGAATAAAGCAATGTTGCGATGCCAGCGCCAACAATGGACAATAACACGATAACCGATTTCCGCCGCCATAACGCGCCGTACACATCGATGGACGGAATCGAGTTCTCGTCGTAAGCCCCTTGCGGGCTCATGGCTTTGTAGCCACTGCCCAAATCATCGAAGACAGCCTGTGGGTTTGGTTTATCCATAGTACTTACATTCATGGTGATCTTTAACTCTACCTTTATGTTCCCAGGTGACGAACCGCATCGTCAAGGGTCTATGTCCTAGATTTGGCAGCATTTAGCTTTTCGAGGCCCTATTTCAGCTCGCATCCCGAAGTCAAACAGTTGCAAGCGTCGCCGAACGCTCTTCTCGAATCCAGAAATCCAAATAGTTTGTCAACGAAGTCTTTTTCGAAGGTCAACGTAGCCCTAAAAAGAATGACTCCATGGGAAAGTCCGGAGCTCCCCAGGTTCCAGCTACAACGGATTCGATAAAACGGCAACTTTGTTCCGTTCCAAAAATTCCTCGAAAACAAAGATCGCCCAAACGTGATACCACTTCGACGATCCCTCAGGTAATCCGAGCAGTATCCCCTCGAAATCCGTTTTCCATGATTCGCCAACCCATTTTGGAAAAGGAAACGAAAAACCGCGATTGGGCTGATTCCTAACCCAATCAGGAATCTCCGGAACCGCTTCAACTAACAGATCCTTGTTCGCACTGATACGAATTTCGGGTGAGATCGCGGCCAGGGTTTGAAAGAGCTGCCGGTCCACGAACGGAACCCGCAATTCCAAGCCATGCGCCATGCTCATCACATCGGAATCTCGCAGCAACTGATTCAGCATGTAACGAGTGATCTCAAAATAGGTCACTTGATCGGCAGAACCGAGCTTATCCGCTAGGTTGGATCCTAGCCCGGGACTTGAAACATCGCACGGGATTTCCTCTGCGTATCTTCGAACCAATTCAGTCGCATCATGCTCCGAGTAAATCGAGCGAAGAGCCTGATACGCGTCGAGCCCACTCCCTTCGGTTTTGAGAAACCTGCCGAAACGAGCCAAGGATGTATACGCGGGGGCAATTCGAAATGCTGATCCGAGCAAACTACGAACAAATGGCATCCCAAAACGACGATGCAAGGCTTGCATCCGAGGAACGAGGTTAAATGACGGATAACTCCCAAAAACCTCGTCCCCCCCTAACCCAGAAAGAACTACTTTCAGTCCGCAATGGCTTGCAAATCTCGACACGCAAAATGTATTGAAACCATCGACGCTCGGCTGATCGATTGAGTCCTTGAACTCCCCTAGCAATGCCTTCGCTTCACCTGAAGTCAAACGCCACTCATGATGAACGGCGCTGAAATGCGCAGCCGTCCGAGCAGCAATTTCCCCTTCGTTATAATCACTCTCATCAAAGCTGATATTAAACGTATGTATTTCGCGTTTTCCTAACCGCTTAGCCAAAGCTAGCAGCGCAGTCGAATCCAGACCACCACTCAGAAAGATGCCGACCGGAACATCACTCACGAAGTGCCGCTCCACACTCTCCTCAAGGGCATCACTCGTTAATCGAATGGCCTGCCCCCTATCAACGATGCGTTCCGTAGGGAACGTGGGCGTCCAGTCGTTTCGAACTTGAACTTCGCCACCTTTCCATTCCAACCACGATCCCGCGGGTAACATCCTTACACCCCGGATCAACGTTTCGCGCTCTTGAAGCGACCCATGCATGAAGTATCCTAGCGCGCCTTCAGTCGATAATTCTCGAGGCCCTATATCCGCTTCGAGCAATGCCCGAACCTCGGACGCAAAGGCAAACGTTTCACCTTGCTGCCAGTAGTAAAGCGGCTTGATCCCAAACGGCCCTCTCGCCAACGTCAGAGACTTGGATACCTGATCCCAAACAGCGAATGCAAACATCCCCTCGATGCGGTCGAGGCAGTCGATTCCTTCTCGCTGATACAGTCGCAACAGTACTTCCGTATCCGAATGCCCAGCGAAGCACTCCGACTGCGCTTTTAAATCCTCGCGGAGACTCTCGTAGTTGTAGATTTCACCGTTGAATACGATCGTGTAGCGTCCATCTGTCGTTGCCATCGGTTGATGTCCTGCTTCCGACAAATCGATGATGGATAAGCGGCGATGCACTAATCCAACGCCATTGTCGAGATCGTAGAACGCACCGAAATCGTCGGGGCCACGATGAACCATCGCCGTCGCCATCTGCTCACAGCGAGTCCGCACCGACGTTGGATCCGCCGTCGAGCGATCGATTATCCCCCCTATGCCGCACATAATTTTTTCCTGGCAGCAAAGGATCTCGCATGTGAAACGCGAGCATAATTTCGATTCCAACAGTCACTCACGGGCGATTTTCTCAGCGTACGATTCGTACTTTTTAATTCCAGCTCCAAACAATCGTTCTGGCTACCGTAATACCAACACGCCAGAAGCCCACTCCGAGTCAAGCAATTGCAAGAACGCTGAATTGTCTATAACCCGCTACGTCAAATTGTCGTAGCGAAAAATGATTGAGCGTTGCAATCTTCCCATGAAGGTTTCGAGAAATAATGATTTCTCCCGCGACTCCGAACAGCGGTATCGTAAACCTTGGACATTTAGCACTTTCCTGTGCCCGAAACAGCGACGCGCGTTTGTTACCCTTCGCCGCTAGGACGACGCCAATACTGCGACAACTTGCGCAACGGTTTCGTAAAGCGCAACCCCGTTGGCGGTCGCATACCGTTGATCTCCCAAGCCCTTCTGTCTTCACGATTGGCGAGCATCCGATTCCGGAGCGAAGCGTTACTTTTGCCACCCACCCTCATTTTCACTAGGATTTCCTCTAGGTAACGCATATCGAGACAATGCTTCGCTAACATCCTCACCAAAATCTCATAGTCGGCGGCAATCTGTAGATCAGTGCGAAACGCCCCCAGTCGCCGGTACGCCTCTCGTCTCAGATACACCGTGGGGTGGGGAGGCATCCAACCCCATCGAAGCTTCGATGGATGGTAGCTCCCCGCTCTCCAATAACGAACTACCCTTTCCGGATCCTCTGCGGAAACATAGAGCAGATCCCCATAGATACCCTCACACCCCGATCGGTCGAATTGATCCACAATATTTTGGACCACCGTATCGCTTGCAAAGAAATCGTCGGCATGCAAAAACCCAATAACATCTCCTTGCGCTGCGTCCACTCCCTTATTGAGCGCGTCATAGATGCCATCGTCCGGTTCGTGGATCAACGTATCTATTTGAGCGCGATTGCGCTGCAGTACCTCCGTCGTCCCATCACTGGACATTCCATCCACAACGATCAACTCAATCTCAGCATTCCTCTGCGAGCGGATGGAATGCAACGCGCACTCGATGGTGGAAACGCGGTTGTAAACGGCAGTGACGATGGAAACGCGTGTCATCGCTTTTGCAACGCCCTTTCATAGGCACGCAGCAGCAGACTCTGAATCTGGGCGTTGTCGGGAATCTGATCATTTAACTCCGACAAAATCGCAATGGCTCGGCTATTATCCCCTAGCTCCATAGCGACCAAGCCCTGGGCAACTTTCAATTCTCCGATCAACGGCCACCGCTGTGCCATCTCATCGATCGCGCCGATCGCATCATCGGCGTCACAATTTCTCTCTCGGATCAGATATCCGATGTACCCGAGCATCGGCGATGCCAACTCCTCGCTAACCCCTTCCAATGAAGGGCGTTTCGCCCCATCAAAGCGAGCCTGCCGCGAACGAAACCGGTCGCGCAGCCAACCCAGACTAGCTGCAATGTCTGAATCTTGTCCCCTTAAAACACTATCACTCAACGAAGATGCAATGGGGTCCGCCTCCGAAGCGTCAACAATTCGATCAAAAAATCTCAGTACCGCTGGATACTTGATCCCAAGCAAAACCAATCCCTTGATGAGCCCAGCGATCCGTTTGCTGTTCGCCTCATCGTCTTCGAATGGAAACCAATAGGTGCGGCCTATCGCCCGTAACACGGATTGAGTGAGAACAGCCCGAAGCGAATCTGAAACATCGACGTGTGACTGCTCGTTCAAACGATTCATCGCATAAGCGATCGCTTCATCGGTACTATCCAGCGCCAAGAGGGATACGAGAACGGCATCGCTTCGTTCCTCCTCTTGGTGCCTACGATCTATTCCCCGATTATTCGATCCGGGGTGTTCGTTGACATCTTCCAGCAAATCCTTCAATCGCGACCGAGCCAGCGGAACTCCTTGTCCTGGATCTAAGCAACCGATTCCTTCGAGCCGAATCATGTAGTTTCTTGGATCTTCATTTGATACTCGCTCTAAGTCCTTCAGTAGACTCTGCACATCCCCGCGGCGACGCGCCTGATCCTCTGACTTAACCGACTCTGACTTGCCCGACTCTTCTACACTCAAGGCGTTAGAGAGGGTGCTCAAGGCGACCAACGGGGTGGACCTCAAAAGCACATCACTTTCTCCCGCCGAATCCTCGATTGCTTGAAGTGCCTGCGACTTAGCATGGTTCCAGAAGGCTTCTGATTCGGACGCCACGAGCGGACCGTTCGAAATCGTATCTCGAAGTATCCACAACCTTGCTTCCGCCCCCAATTTGCTGTTCGATTTCCCAAGCCGTCGCATCGCATCGTTCGTACGGCGCGCCGCCAATCGACTCTGCTCAGCCTCGATCAACGCCTGTCTCCCATTGCCTTCCTCTCGAAGCTTCCGCGAACGTTCCGCATGGTTTCTCGACGCATCATCGTATAATTTCGCAGCCATCAACTGCATCTCAGTCGGGTCTGAAGCGGACTGCGTCAACCGCTTGATCGCAAGGTCCGCGCGCTGGATCTCTTTGTCGGAAACAGTCTCCTCTTTGGCCAATCCCTCCATCGCCGACGCAAGGACACTGCGGTAGTATTGCTCGATATGCCGCTGCGTGTACAGGCTCGCGAATGCAAACAAAACAGTCACAATCGCGAGTACAAGTGATGGTTTGCTCCATTCCCAATACTGTGATCTCGTATTCATCAAGTTGGATCGAGGCTCAGAACCCATTGGGCAACGATTGCAGGGCAGGAGTTAATTCACGGATGGCTCGTTCCCGCAACTTGAGAAATTGCTCACGTAGGACGAGTACCTCCGACGGACGGAATGTCTCGTCCGACTTGGTAAGCATCTGTAGTTGATAGGTCATGGGCAACCGATCTCCTTGCAGTTGGTTGGCCATGCCCACCAATTCCTGAAATAGAGTGCGGTACTTACGATCTTTTTCAGCCAGAAACATCCGAGTGTTCTCATGAATGTAGGGAGTAACGTTGCGATCAAATAGGACGAAATGCAAGACCGCATGCTCACCAAACTCATTGGCAAGGATTGCTTCATAAATCGGCCATTCGGATCCAGAAATCCCCGAAGCGCTCTCCACCAGTTCCTTTTTCGTGGCATTCCAACCCGCTAGCTCGTAGCATCCCCAGAGCGGATGCCATCCACGAAACGGCAAATCGAGCGAAACAATTTGTACCCCTCGGTCCGTTGCAAGTCGCCAGCTACGAGAGTACTGCCCCTGAAAATCATCTCGAGAACGGCTTTGTGTTTCAAAGTCGAGAACACGTCCCAGCTCTTTCGCAAACTCGGCATCTCTTCCAGGAAACGAGTCCGCGAACTCTCGCCCCAACGAAGGAATCGCACTTTGCACTCGGTTCGCAACGATCAAGAACCATCCGAACGGAGCGAACAAAAGCAAACCGCAGCAGGCTAAAAACGGAAGAAATCCTGGATACCCGACGATCGTGCGTGCGTGCGATGGTTGATGTACGCGCTGTCCAATCCCGTTTGTTGCAGGTGATTTTTGAAACGTCTCTAAGAAGTTCAGGAACTGTACCGAACTCCAATGCGCCCAAGCGGCCATCGAAAAGCAAAATAACCCGAGCAAGGTATGTTTCGTACCCTCGGAGAGGTCTAGGTTCCAGTATTCGAGTCCCAAGACAATCGAAAAGATCCGAAGGATGTTCCCCAAAATCGCCCAGATAGGGACTGTCACGATCGTGACAATAGCGACCCAGAGGCTCGCTCGACCGACAAGGAGCAACACTCCGGCGACAGCCATCAGTGCATACTGACTATCCACCCCGCTACATGCCTCTTCGACAAACAACGGCTTCGCCGTGATCTCCATAATGTTGCCACTACGAACATGCACGATTCCCAACACGTCCATCATGCGACTGCAGGCGAGTGAAGACGCCTTCTGGAGCCACTCGATCAATGCTTGATCGCCACCAAAGGGAAATGGAATCGTGATAGCAACCAGCCCACAAATACCTAGCAATCTCAAAACGGTTATGCTGCCAACGCGGCCTAACGCCCAGGTAAATAACGCGATCACCATGGTGGCATGTGCCAACCAAGAGCTGTACAGCACGGAACTAGCAGCAACCAACAGCACGACCACCCAGGATAGCAGTTTGGCGAACGCTTGCTTTCGTGATCCCACCGTCGCTGCTGGATCCCATTCCGTCGCGATAAAATAGCAAACCGCCGCAATCGCAAGAGGAAAAAACTGCAGATGCTGCTTCCCCCACAAAAACGTCCCTTGCGAATACAGCAATGGAGATAAGGCAACTGCCGGAATCGCGATTGCAAATGCATCCCAGCGAGAAAACGCAATGACTTTAGTAGAGTCACTCATCGATCGTTATGGGATAACCACGTCGCTAATGCGATCCACCCTGGGTCGGATTCCTCCGAACTACATACCTACCGAGCACAATCGCATCCATCGCCGTGCGGAGGAAGCAGGAAATCGCCTCCTTCGGCACACGGACAATCGGCTCGTTTTCATTGAGCGATGTGTTCAACAAAATCGGGACGCCGGTCTTTTCATAGAATCGGAAGATTAGACGGTGGTACAGCGGATTCGTCGTTGCTGACACCGACTGCAACCGCCCACTGCCATCCACGTGCGTGACGGCTGGAATCAGCGAGCGTTTCTCCGGACGGATAGGGAGTACCTTCTCCATGTAGGGTGCGTGCTCGCAGATATCAAACCATTCGCCCACATGCTCCTCCAAGATGCTCGGTGCAAACGGACGGAATTTTTCGCGAAATTTGATCCGTAGATTAATGATATCCCGCATGTCGGTTCGTCTTGGATCAGCAATCAACGAACGGTTGCCGAGTGCCCTCGCACCGAACTCCATCCGACCTTGGAACCAGCCGACAACCTTTCCATCCAGGATCAAATCGGTCGTTCGATCAACTAATTCCTCTGCCCCCAATTCCTCAAAGGGTAATCCCGACTCTCGAATCGCTTCCAAGCATTCCGCATCGCTCGCTTCATAGCCCAAGTATGCGTGATCCTGCACAAAACTTCTGGGCTTCCCCAACCGCTGATTCCACACGTAAAAGGCCGCACCAAACGCTGTGCCATTGTCGGCAGCACCCGCTGGCACATAGACATTCTTGAACGGAGTCCGACTGGTGATTTTCCCATTCGCCACCGAGTTCATGGCACAACCTCCTGTCATGCAGACGTTGTCGGACTTGGTCCGTGCATGCAATCGCTCGAGCAAGTGTATGATGATCTCCTCCGTCACCACCTGGAGTGATTTCGCGATGTTGTCATGCCTTTGGGTTAGCTCATCCCCTTTGCCACGGGCTGGTCCCAACTCCTTGACCAATCGATCACTCGAAAATGGTTCAATGATCGGAGCCCCATCATTCCACTTCATTTTGATCCCGTGGCGATGATGGGTGAAATAGTCGAGGTTCAGTTCAAAGGCATCTCCGACGGGCCGAATCATGCGTCGGAAGAAGTCAACGAACTCGGGTTCCCCATAGGGGGCCAATCCCATCACTTTGTACTCATCGCCGTAGTACGGGAAGCCCAAGTACATGGTAATGGCGGTGTAGAGGAAGCCGAGGGAATGAGGGTAATAGACACGGTTCAACTCACTCCAAGAGCATCCCTTCGCATGCGCGGTCATGGTGCTGGTAAAATCCCCCATGCCGTCGATCGATAGCACGGCGGCCTCATCGAACGGGGAGATCAAGAACCCGGCGGCGACGTGTGTTTGGTGATGTTCGATGCGGTGGAACTGTGCCCGAATCGCCGAACGTTTTACTCCCAACCCATTGGCCAGTTGGTCTTCTAAGCTGAGGACACGCGTTTGCCTCTTGACTCGATCGAGGATGGCACTGGCGGAGGGCCAATGGCGAGCGACATACCCGATCCGCCGTGCAAGGTTAGCTTTTGGGTTAAAGGAGATCGCCACGTGGTCGACATCTCCGATTCCAATCCCGGCATTTTCCAAGCAGTACCGGATCGATTCTATCGGAAATCCCGCCCAATGCTTGATCCGGTTGAACCGCTCTTCCTCCACCGCCGATAGTAACATGCCATCGCGCACCAGTGCTGCAGAAGCATCACCATGGAATGCGTTCAGTCCTAAAATCATTGACATGCGTTAATTCTCAATGCAGATAGAGTGTTTCGCAACAAAATGCGAGGTTGCGAATTGAATCTATTCGAAAAGATTCACTCATAACTATGCCCATCGGCGAATGCGTCTGAAACCTAAGAAACCTAAAAAACACGACACTGATCGCCAGCATTCCTTACGAAGAGGGAAAAAGTGTCCAAATCGGACAGGCACAAATCACGATTCGCTGTTAGGCTGATTGGTTAGTTCCGCGTACATGTTCTTCATAAGTTGGGCTTGCGAACGCCATGTAAAATCTCTCTCCACCATGGCCCTTCCCCGTTGCCCCATCTCTCTCAACTGCGATGGCTTCGTTTCAATCACAGACTGCAAAGCATCTGCGATCCCGTCAACCGTATCTTCGACAAACCAACCGCACTGTTCTTTTTCAATACGCGCCCAAGGTGTCTTA
>Ga0194130_10009363_pt1 | contig 10124 bp, 6 predicted proteins | sample TA2KigsurfametaG_FD_160084 | JGI IMG/M metagenome (GOLD analysis project Ga0194130, IMG submission 160084) | Freshwater microbial communities from Lake Tanganyika, Tanzania - TA2015050 Kigoma 12 surface | ecosystem: Environmental > Aquatic > Freshwater > Lake | place: Tanzania: Lake Tanganyika... | reverse complement strand
GTTTATCTACGATCGCACATTCATGGCCGCCACGGCGGAGGATGAGGCAAGATTTCAAGCGGAAGGGCGCACGGCCGTTGTAAGGATGAAAATGCCTCGAACGGGTGCTTGCCAGTTCCACGATTTGATCCGCGGCGATTGTTCATTCGAGTGGGCGGACGAACAGGACCATGTTATCCAACGTGCCGATGGTACATGCTTGTACCATTTAGCGAGTGTCGTCGACGACTACGATTTTAAAATCACTCACGTCGTACGGGCCGTCGAGCATTTACCGAACACTCCTCGACAAATTTTTATTGCTCAGAGTTTGGGGTATCCACTCCCGATTTATGCACATCTTCCCTATGTCGCGGAACCCGGCGGTACCGCCAAACTCAGCAAACGGAAATTGGATAAATACCTTAAGCAGAAAGACTTTGCAACTCTATTCCAACTCGGGGACGGTGTTGCCAAGCGAGCTCACCTCGAAACGACTCCGGAGACATTCAATCCCGTTGTTGTCGATTTCTATCGCGAAACTGGGTTCTTGCCCGATGCTATTCTTAATTACCTGCTGCTGCTCGGGTGGTCGCTCGACGACAGCACCGAGCACTTCTCGCTCGACGATGCGATACGCCATTTTTCGCTTGAGAGGGTCAACAAAGCACCCGCCTCGTTTGACCCACAAAAGCTGCTTGCATTTCAAGGGCGCTGGATGAACCAGTTGGATCTCAAGAAGAAGGTAGCGATGGTCTTGCCATATCTACAGAAATCCGGCCTTGTCGAAGAGCCGGCACCGTGCGAAGTGGCTGAGCATTTGCAGCGTGTCGTCGCGGCCGCTGGTGATCGCATTAAAGTGGCTGGCGACATTTTGCAGTTCGACGAGTATTTCGTCAGAGATTCGGAACTGGCCATCGATTCCGGTCTGCTCGAAAAACGAGTGGTCAGTGAAAATCGGGGGATCGAGGTTCTCAAAGCATTGCGAAAAATTGTCGCCAACGAAGAGCCATTCGATCCAGCGGCGTTGGAACCCAAAATCAAGGCCTTGGCAGAAGCGATGGGCGTTAAACTCGGCGTTTGCATCAACGCATTGCGTATAGCGCTCACCGGCAAAGGAACAGGCCTGGGGATCTTTGATGCCTTTGCGATCCTCGGTCGGGACCGTTCACTTTCTCGCATCGATCGCTGCTTAGCGATATGCGGTTAATCGGGTTTGGAGGAACGGTTGCCACCAGCACTCGATGGTGAGGTAGCCGCGCCTTCGGTTGAAGTTTCGCTCGCAGGCCTACCATCAAGGTGCTCAGGCCGGTCCTCCGATGACGACTCCGATGACTGCGTAGACGCTTTTTCCTCACTTGGGTTCGATGATTTGTCTCCAGAGAGCCTGCGTTGTGCTTTCTCCACAAAACCGACCATCTCTTGATTCCCGTTGTAGAGACTGACGATCCCTTCCCAAATTTGGCGAGAGCCCAACAAATCGCTCGCTTCGTAGAGTTGATCCGCCTCGGCGAGTTTATCTTGCAGAAACCTTCTCAATTCTTCGACGCTCGGTGGATTGGATTCCAAAACTGCGATTTGGCGTTTCGCGAGATTGACAAAAGGTCGGTCTTTCTCCTCATCTTTAAGCAGCTTAATGATTCCTTTGTATTTATCGAGCGCTGTGACTCGATCACCGAAGCGTTCAAAACGGACGGCCTCACTGAACTTGCGTTCTCCTTCGGAACTCGGCTCCCGTCCGACGCGAAGATTTCTGCGCATGCGCTCTTCGGCGTTTCGCATCTCGACCATGTCTAGTTGCTCTTGTGCCCATTCCGAATAATTCCCTTCTGGAAATTTTTCAAGCATCGGAAGGAGGTACTTGTCTCTCGCATCGTTCCACCGCACGGCGTCTTCGGTCGCAAGCAGCGATTCCGCTCGCTTTTTCATTTGCGATTCATTGAGCGGCCAAACCAAAAATGCGATCAACCCGATCAATAGGGCGAGTGCCGAAAGAAGGACCAGCGGCTTCTCCCAAAAGGCTTGGTAGGAGCCTTCATCTTCATCCGAGGTTAAACGCCGCCGCTGCTTTTTCTTTTTGATCCCGAGAACTCGTTCTGCTTCCGCCCGGTCGGTTTTCAGTTGTAATGGACTAAATCCAGAGACGGCATGCTCAACCACTCCGATTCCCTCGGAGGCCCTGCGCTGGGCTTCGCGGAGCGCTAGCACCGTCGCGGCGGCCGAATAAGGCCGCTTCAATGGATCTCGGTGAAGCATCTGCTCAACGATCGTACTCAGCCAGACCGGGCAATCAAAAACGAGCGATGCAACGCTGGGCAGCGGTGTATTGAGCACGGCATGCCGCACGTTGGATGCATTCTCTCCAGCAAAAGGAGGTATTCCGGTGAGTGCGTGATACATCGTCGCCCCTAACGAATAAATATCCCAAGAGGCGTTCATCTTCGGCTGCTCGGAAAACGACTCAGGAGGGGCGTACGCGAGTTGCGCCGGAGGAATCGGAACATAGGGAGGAAGATCCATCCTCAAGTCACTCAACTTAGCGGTGCTCAAGTCGTCCGATAGCAAGATCTTGTCGGGCCGAATACGGCCATGATAAATACCAGAATCATGAGCGAATTGGAGTGCATTGCAGATTTGCAATCCAATTTCGAGAACGCTTTCCCAAGGTAATCGTTCTCGGCGCGTGAGCGCATTTTCGAGCGAGTCGCCATCAAAAAGTTCGAAGACGAGGTACGCATCCTTTGCGTCGAATCCACCGCCAAAGCATCGAATAATGCTTTGGTGTCGAATGGATTTCAATCGTTCGATATGATCTGAGAACTCGCGTTTCACTTCCGGGGTTAATCCCATGGTGATGGGAAAAACACGGACCACAACTTGAACGCGTTGCTGCACGTGCAATGCGCGAAAGACGCGGGATTGAGGCCCTCCCATGGGCTCCTCGAGAGCCAGTGGACCGATTCGCGAACGTGTCACTGGTTACTCCATAGTTCGATCCATTGAGTGTTTGATAGCCGGCTCTTTATCAGCAAGCATCACTCGGTGCATTGTCCTGCAAAACGAAGGGCGTTGTAGACAGCATCACGAGCTGCCTCGATTTCCGATTGGTAGGCAATTTCCAATTCCCGTGTGACCGAAGCGAACGGCCTGCGATCGACAATCGTAGCACCTCTTGTCAGCACGCCAACTTCTTCTACCTCGAGGGCGTACGGTTCGCACTGAAATAGCTCGGGCTCGGTCAAATAAACGATCCCGATCGCAGCTTGAAGGGCGATCGCTTCTTGAGCCCGATGTTGACGATAGGTTCGGAAGAGATGCGGAAGCATCGAATGCAGGATCGATCCGGCGCGAGTGTGCTTCGACGGAATTTGGGAGAGCATATTGAAATCGAAGGTGATTTGGTTGGTCACCTCGAGCGGTATCAACGTCTTCGTCGTGGGCGAGCGCAGAATCGTCGCTGCACTCGCTGGGTCGAAATGCATGTTAAATTCGGCAGCAGCGGAAACATCACCGACGCCGGTAATGGAGCCACCCATGATGATGAGCTGATCGACCAGATTGACGACGCTAGGATCGCGCTGAAATGCCCTTGCAATTCCCGTGAGTGGACCGAAGCACAAAATCGACACATCACCCGGGTCCGCTTTGAGACGGTCGATAATCAATTTATCACTGCTCATGACATGCTGCCGCTGCACCGGTTGCAAACCCAAGTTTCCCAAACCATCGGATCCGTGGAGATCGCAACCGTCGCTCACAGGCGCATCCTCTGGGTCAGCACCAACGCCGACTCTCGGATAACGCGGGGGGTCTAGTTTCTCAAGAAGTCCAAGCACATTTTGAGTGCACTGGTCTGCTTCTACGGTTCCAGAACACGTTGTGATCGCGACCACCTCCAGACGCGGATCAAACAAGGCCATGATCAAAGCGACCGCATCGTCAATTCCAGGATCGCAATCAATGATGACTTTTCGTGCCATAGGGACTCGAGTTCAAACGTAACATTAGTGCGGGGAGCGGATTCAGCGGATGGGTCGAAAAGAACGTCCGCTTCGATATCGGACCCCCAGTTTAACGTGCAACGCCATGTTCATGCTATAGAGATGCTTCTATAACTCCTACATTCAGTGAGTTGCTCCAAAAAACGCTCGAAAGAGAGGATGCTTTAGGTGGAACGCCGAGATTATTGGCCAGCCAGAATAAGCCACGTCAATTCCTTGGTATCTTGTATCGTTGGTATCTTGTAATGGAGATGGAGCTCGTGGTGAGGGGAATCCCCTTGCTCCGTGCGAGAATCGAGAATTGGGATGCCTAGGATCGAGGTCGCTGAAGACCTTCTCCCGAGGGCACTTATTGCGAGGATTTCACCTGAGGCCAAAATGCTCGAGGAATTTGTAAAGCTTGCTGAATCAGGAAACGACCTGTCCGCGGACCAGATGCAGCAAGCCATCGTTTGGATGCTGGCGGGACGCGCGAGCGATGAAGAGATCGGACAATTGCTTTTGGCACTACGTGCTAAGGGTGAATCGGTTTCCGAAATGGTGGGGGCGGCCCGAGGAATGCGAATGATGATGACCCCGATTCGCTCGAAACGAACGGGCCTGCTCGACACCTGTGGCACAGGAGGCGATGGAGCAAAGACGTTTAACATTTCGACGGCGACCGCGATCGTGACCGCGGCCGCCGGAGCTCCGACGGCCAAGCATGGGAACAGAAAGATCACTAGTGCTACCGGGTCTGCGGACGTATTAGCCGTTTTAGGCGTTTCTATTGATGCCGATCGCAGCAAGGTCGAAGCATGCATTGACGAACTCGGCTTATGCTTTTGCTTTGCCCCGATGCTACATCCAGCGATGAAGCATGTTGGTCAGGTCAGGCGACAACTCGGTGTACCGACCCTCTTCAATTACCTCGGCCCTCTTTGCAACCCGGCCGGTGCGGCTTACCAAATGATCGGGACTGGAAACGAGTCCCTTCAAACAAAACTTGCTGCCACCCTCGTACAACTCCCCATCGAAGCCGCCATCGTGGTGCGAGGATTGGATGGCATGGATGAAGTGAGCCTTGCCGCGGAAACAAGTGTGCTCCACGTCCAGTATGGAATGACGACGCAGTTCCTATGGAGCCCGAGCACCTTTGGTTTGCCCAAGATCAAAAATGAAGATCTCGTGGTCGAAGGCCCCGAACAAAGTGGAGGTGTGATTCGTAAGGTACTAGCAGGAGAAAAAGGCCCCGCTCGCGATATCGTTCTCGCAAATGCGTCCGCGGGGTTGTGGGTCAGCGGAAAAACTCATTCGCTGGTGGACGGGGTAGCGATCGCTGCTAAAGCCATCGATAGCGGCATAGCTGCGAAACTTTTGAACGATTTGGCGAAGAAATCATCAAGCTAAAACGCCGTTCATCAAAGGGAGCTAACGCATGGTCAGCCTGCGGGTACCCCTTGCCACCCCCTAAGAATACACAGCCACAAGAATCGTCCCCAGAAAGCGTTTTCCTCCATGATCGTAGCCAAGGGCCTGAGAAAGCAGTTTATGGTACGAGGGCAAACTCTCGTGGCCGTGGATCGCATCTCGTTCACCGTAGGAAATGGCGAAGTCTACGGACTCCTGGGCCCAAACGGAGCTGGGAAGACGACAACACTGCGGATGGTCATGGGGCTACTTGAGCCTGACGAAGGCCACGTCGAGATTGGTGGGGTACGGACCGACACCGACCCGATGGCAATCCGATCGCAACTGGGCCTGATATCAACCAATGATGGTGTTTACCCATGGCTAACCGTGCGCGAGATGCTGATGTACTTTGCCGATTTGTACGCAGTCGAAGTTCCCGTAGCACAGATCCGACTGGAAGAACTGGCAGAACTACTCAACATCAAGAGCTTTCTCGATCAACGGTGTAGCACCCTCAGCACAGGACAAAAACAAAGGGTAACTCTTGCCCGAGGCCTGATGCACGACCCGCCCGTTATGCTGCTCGATGAACCAACCCGGGGACTCGATGTCGTCGGCAGTCAAACCGTATTCGAGTTTATCGAACTTCTTAAGAAGAGAGGTAAGTCCGTATTGCTCTCGACCCACCGACTCGATGAGGCGGAACGGGTCTGCGATCGGTTTGGGTTACTGCACCACGGCACAGTACGCTACGAAGGCACACTCGATGACCTTCGCTCACTCACCGGCAAATACCACTTGGTCGATATGTTCATCGATTTGATTCGAGAAGATCGGCAGCCTGCTTCTCCATCGCCGGCGGGAGCATAAACATGCAGGAATACCTTTCGAACGGCCGACTGCTCCGATTGTGTTTGAAGGAACTTCGAGAAAGCCTTCGCGATCGACGCACTATCATGACGCTCATCATGATGCCCATTTTGGTATACCCATTGCTCAGCATGGCGATGCAACGACTGCTCCTCGGAGCCGGCAATGCTCCATCGGCACAACTTGAGTACGTCATTGGTGTGCCCGACGAAAGTACCGCCCGGGTAATCTCGCTCGCACTTCGAGAAACGCAGAGGGCAGCCTCGGAAGGAGTTCGACCATCGATTGAGATCCTACGCCCCGCGCCGAAAGATGCGAACACGAATCCAAATTCCGGTCCATCAAGCGAAGTCGACAACGATGGTAACTCTCCAGGAGTAAACTCTGTCGAAGGAAACTCCCCAGGGGAGAAATCCGAGCAAAAATCTAGCCTTGAGAATGGCAATGGCATTAACTCACCGACAGTTGGCGCGATCCGTACGAACCAGCAAGCTGCATTCAGTATCGTCGTTCCTGAGCGGACTACGGTATCAAACTCGCTTGCGGATGGTCAATTGGACCTAGCAATCCGCTCTGCATCGTTCGAACGGTTCCCATTGCCTAACGGCGTTTCCCTTCCGGTTTTCGGATTTGAAATGGAGTTTCGTGATGGAGACCCCCGGAGCGAAATGGCGATGGCGGAGTTTCGCAAAGCGATGCAGCTAATCAACGACTACCAATCAGCAATTCTTCGCGGGAACCGTTTACCTGCTTCGGTTACCTTGGTGTCGAATGCGGTTGGCCAACGCGCTGACCCGATGGCTTCCCTCGCGGGCGTACTACCATTGGTATTGATTCTCATGACGATCACCGGCGCGGTTTATCCTGCCATTGATTTGACTGCTGGTGAGCGAGAGCGAGGCACCATGGAAGCCATGATCGCCACGCCTGCTCCACGATTTATCTTACTGCTAAGCAAATATGTAGCAGTCGTAACTGTCGCTGTTCTCACCGCCCTAGCGAATCTTTTTGCCAGCTGGATCACCCTTTCTTTGGGCGGGTTGGGTCGAGCGCTTCTCGGGGAACGAGGTTTTTCCTTTTGGACCTTGATTCAAATCTTTCCCTTACTTGTCATATTCGCTGCTTTCTTTAGCGCTATCCTCCTTGCCATGTGCTCTTTTGCACGGAGCTTTAAAGAGGCTCAAGCCTATTTGATTCCCGTCATGCTCGTCTCGCTCGCGCCAGCGCTCGTCACTCTGATGCCCAATGTTGAGTTTTCGACGTTGCTCGGAATTGTGCCTCTCGTAAATATTTTGCTTCTGTCGCGCGACATTATGACAGGTGCTTCGACAGCACTCCCGGCATTCGCTGCGGTACTTTCAACTTTGCTCTATGCGGCAGCAGCACTCGTCGTTGCCTCACGGCTCTTCGGCGGCGAATCAGCTACCTCCGGCTCTCAGGAATCGTGGTCCGATTTGATGCGACGTCCAAAGCGACGATTTCCAACACCCGACATCGGTGAACTTGCGATTTACTTGGCGCTACTGTTCCCTGTTTTTTTCGTAACAACCAATCTCGCTGGGCAATGGGTGCTCTCCATCGAACAAAAATTGCTCGTCAATGCACTCCTGCTATTTGGTTTGTTTTTACTCGCACCTTTCTTTTTCGCCATCTACCGCCGAATGGAATTGAAGCAGACTTTTTTGTTGCGATTAGATGGAGCTGAATCTCCAAATGGGCTCCCCAGGCCCGTGCGATTAATTGGCGTACTCGCAGCGAGTTGCTTGATGGCAGCAGGGCTTTGGATCGTCGCCTACGAAACCTTGAAACTCCTGAGCGATGTGGGATTCGGGACCATCGACCTTCAGAAAACTGCGGCATTGGAGGATGCCAAAAGTCGCTTTCGCGAGGTCCCGTTTTGGCTGATTTTCGTGACGTCGGCTCTGATTCCTTCAATTTGCGAGGAGTTCTTTTTTCGTGGTTTCGTCCTTTCTGCGTTCCGAAGCCGACTCCATCCCATCCGCGCTGTCATCTACTCGGCCCTGCTTTTTGGCGTATTTCACGTGGTAAATGGTTATGTTTTGTCGATTGAACGATTCGCCCCAACAGCGATTCTTGGTATGGCTCTCGGTTTTTTAGCTATCCGGACCGGATCACTTTGGCCTGGAATTCTGCTCCACGCGATCCACAATGGACTTCTGTTCTGGTTGACCCGCTTCAACCAATCGGAACTAGCGGAATGGCTAGGGTCCAACTCAAAACACTTTCCGACCGCATGGATATTGGCAAGCGTTGGCTCTATCGCGATCGGAATAGTCGTCCTTTATTTCTCGACGTTGAAACGATCCGATGAAGTCTCTCCTTAAAGTGTTAACTGTCTTAGCGATTTTCTGTGGCATAGGCGCAGCCGTTTACAGTCCTTTGATGAACTACCTTGAAGCTCGCAGCAAAACTGAATGGAGAACACAACGTGTCGAAATCGGTGATATCACCCAATCCGTAAATTCCACGGGCAAGGTCGAACCGGTGAAACGGGTAAGCGTCGGCGCAAGTGTAAGTGGACCCATTGCGGAGTTGTTTGTCGATTACAACACAAAAGTCACCAAAGGGCAGTCGATGGCTAAGATCGACCAGCGACTTTACAAAGCCTCTATGGAGCGAGACCTTGCGAATCTCCGAACTCGCCAAGCCGAGGTGGCTCGCTCCCAGGCAATGCTTCAGCAAGCTCGCAACGACGAACGCCGTGCGACGGAACTGAGCGATTCGCAAGACGGTTTCATCTCCCAAGCAGAAATGGACCAGTTCAAATTTGCACGGATGATGCGAGAAGCAGAATTGCAAGTCTCCGAAACCAACGTTGAACAATCTCAAGCATTATTAGATAACTCCAAAGCAAATCTCGGATACACCGAAGTTATCGCTCCATGCGATGGAATCGTGATCGATAAGAAGATCGATGTCGGCCAAACTCTTGCCGCTCAATTCCAAACTCCTGAGATGTTTGTGGTCGCTCCAGAAATGGATCAACGCATGTACATCTACGCTTCCGTCGACGAAGCGGATATCGGGTGGATTCGAAAAGCACAAGAAGAACAGCAACTGGTTCGATTCACCGTCGACGCTTACCCCGATGAACTTTTCGACCAAGGCAAAATCGTACAGGTCCGATTGAGCAGCAAGGAAGAACAAAACGTGATCACCTACCCCGTCATCGTCGAAACACCCAATACCGACTTAAAACTTCTTCCAGGAATGACGGCGAACCTCTCCTTCCAAATCAAAAAGCGGGAAAAGATCACAAAGATCCCAAACCCTGCGCTGCGATTTTATCCGCCTCGGGAAAAGGTTCATCCGGATGACCGGAAAATACTCGATGGCTTCGAGGACCAGAAGCAGTTTGCGGACACACCCAAAATGGTTTCGGCCGACGAGAAAGCGGGGAACGCCAAAGCGATCACCAACCGACACGTTTGGATCGAAGAGGGTAAATTCCTCCGGGCCCGCACGGTGCGTATCGGCATCTCCGACAACCGCTATACGGAGCTTGTCGACGGGGATCTCAACGAGGGTGAATTGTTAGTCATCGGCGAGAAACCCAGGAAATAACCCTCCCCAATCCGAGCCACGCGGGTGAGCAAGCGGCAACGAGACGCTGATGTGCCTCAATCCGACACCCTCAACGTTCGCGAACCGACGATCACTCGCTAGATATCCGGCAATGCTTCCTTGGCATCGCCAAAGCTGTTCATCTCCAAGCCCATCTTTTTCATCATCGACATGTACAATCGGCACATCTGTCGCTCCGGTTGCTGTCGATAATCAAGCACTCGCCCCGTTTGGATCTTTCCACCTCCCTTGCCAACCATCACCACCGGCAATTGGCTCGCATCGTGGCTTCCAGTC
>Ga0194130_10009362_pt1 | contig 10126 bp, 9 predicted proteins | sample TA2KigsurfametaG_FD_160084 | JGI IMG/M metagenome (GOLD analysis project Ga0194130, IMG submission 160084) | Freshwater microbial communities from Lake Tanganyika, Tanzania - TA2015050 Kigoma 12 surface | ecosystem: Environmental > Aquatic > Freshwater > Lake | place: Tanzania: Lake Tanganyika... | reverse complement strand
TGAGCGAACTGAGCTTTGCATGTTGCAAACGGCACGAGAGCACTGACTTTTAAGATCACAATCTTCATTTTCTGCGCGTTCCTGAGCGCTCAGTTGGCGATGGGCGGGAACAACCGTTGGCTGTGTGTAAAAAAATATTGGTTCGTGATAGATCTTTGATTGATATGTCTGAATTGAAAACTGACCACTCGAAAAAAACGATGGCGGTTGCGGCGGCGGCTGCAAAATAATGCGATGGCCAGGAGAAAGATAATCACGTGAATAGTTATGCGTCCATGAGTCGGCTGCGCACCATGAAATACTGCTCAAAAACAGGAATAGAAAAGAGACAAACATGCAAACACCTTCATGAATCATTCATGCTGTCAAAATCATGCTAGTTGCTTTTTGCGCCGCGCAGAACAGTTTGTGAAAAATAACTTTAGGTTTTTATGTATCCAAGTTCAATTAATGTTTCTTTAACTTCAAAGACAGGCAGTCCGAGCGCGCCCGAATATGAGCCTGAAAAAGATTTTAAAAATTGAGCACCATATCCTTCGATGATTCCTGATCCACAGGCGTGAAGAGAATATGGCATTTGTTCGAAATAGCTATCCACTTCATTTTCTGGGACGTAAAATTCGGCAACGCTTTCGTTGTATTTTTGTATTTGCTGCGCAAGAATCCAGGTATGAGAAGATCGCTTGAACTTTTGAACAATAAATGCTGTTCCGATAACGCAAGGTCCTGCGCGAAGTTTTTTGAGTTGTTCGTGGCCTTCGGCGAGATTTTTAGGTTTTTTGAGTATGTTTCCTTGTTGTTCGGCAATTAATGTGTCTGCAGAAATAACGAAAATTGTTTTTTCTTCTGTGCTAAAAAGAGATGGCAATTCTGTGGCAACAGCTTTGAATAAGGCTGCGGTTGAAACATTTTCTTTAAGGCTTTTTTCTGGATTAAACGGTTCTTCGTGTTGAAGATTGGTCGAAAGCAGCTCGAATGAAAAGTCAGCGTCTTTTAACAGTTGTTGTCGAGTGAGAGAGGATGAAGCAAGATACAGATTTAGCATAGATTTTAAGGATATAAAAATCGTGTTTGAAGGTTTATACCACGACTTTTATAAGATGTCTGTATTCTTTTGTGAAATTTTTTCGATAGCTTTGATTCGATCGGAAATTTTAGGGTGCGTTCCTATCCAAGAGGGCTGGTTTTCACGTATTTGTTCTGAGGCAGAATTTGCTTTTAAAAAGAGAAGGGCAGAAATCATTTCCTGTGGGGAGATGTGGCTAAGAGCTTGAGCATCAGCTTGGTATTCGTTGTGTTGCGTGTACCATGTTTGCAAAAAAGTGGTTATTCTAAAAATGATAAAATTAAAGAGCAAAAAATAGGTAGTTGTATCTTGCGTTGGTTCGATAAAAAGTGTTGAAAGATAGCAACAGGTTATTCCTGCGGTAAAAAGAAATGAATTTATTATAAATGCTTTTAAATTGTGGTGCTCTCGTGCATGTCCAAATTCGTGTTCAAGGATAGCATTTAAATATTGTTTTTTTTCATCAGACTCAAACCAATGGTGTGAAATAATAATTTTGCAATTATTCAGGTTTCTCGCGCAAAAAGCATTAATCGACGGATAATTTGTAACATACAATGAAGTGTGTTTTGTAATGCAATCACGTGAGGCTTTTTCGGTGATTGCAGAAATGATTTCTTCTGGCATGGTCCCAAATGTTGCGTTTAAAATAGGTTCTTGAGTCTGCAGTTGATACAAGTTAAGCGCAACATGGATTGCAACCAAAATGAGGATTGTTTGAAGATCTAGCGGAAAGAAGAATAAAAACATCCATAACCATTCACCATAAAAATTAAATAATTTGGGGTAATATGGTCCAATGATAAAAAGACCGAGTTTCTCAAAAAAGTTCATTTTAGTTTATGTTAAATGCCTGCTTGATACGAGAAATGCGATCAGAAAATTTGGGAGAAAAAAGTTCCCAAGATTTAAATTGTTTTAAATTAAGATCGTTTGATGTTGCTTGATTAAAGTTTTCAAGAGCGGTAATTGCTTCTTGAGCGCCTATTTCGCGTGCGGTTGCAATATCGCTTGAAAAAATAACTTGTTTGTTAAAAAATGCGATTACAAAGCGTCGAGTCATGACAGAACATTGAACTAACAAAAGGTACAAGGTCCAAAAAGCAACGGGGTGCAACGCTTGAGTGAGTAAAAAACTTTTTCCAACAAAAAAACTAACAACAAGGAAAAACAAAGAAATTGCATGAACAAGGCTTGTGAAAATTGTTTTTTGCATGACTTTTAAGTTTGTTTTTAAGAAGAATGGGATTAGTGCAAAAAGCTCTGGAGTTTCAAAATGGGACGAAAAATAGATTTCAAACGGTTCATGAAAACGTCCAACAATAAGTTCTGGACTATTGAAATTGGTCACATGAGTAACCGTAAATTTTGTGATTCCTTCGGAGCTAACTACTTTCGTGATAGCTTTTTGCATTTCTTCTGTTGGTTGTTCAAAAATGCCATTAGTTACCAGTGTTTGAGTAGAAATTTGATACACAAAGAGCGCAATACAAACTGCGGCACAGATAGCAGGGATTTTTAGAAGTGAATGATCGTAGCTGGAAATAATGCCGGGGCAAGAAAAAATGGCAAAAATGGAAATAAGGTCGCTATAAAAAAGCGGATAGAGCAGGGGCCCTTGGATAATTCGTTTTAAAAAATCGATTACATCAAAAAAAAGTAGTAAATTCATAAAAAAAGCCTTTAGAATAAATGTTTTTTATCTTTTTACTCTAAAGGCTTTTTTGAAAAGAGTCTATCCGACTATGACCGAGGGGCTCGTCTTACAGGCTGTATTCTTTTTGATTTATATGCGTTTAAACCAGTAGTATGTTTTCTTTCGACTGAAGTCCCTTCTGTGCTGAAAAGTGGGTTTGGTGTTGTTACTTCTACTTTCGGTTTTGCTAACTTTTGCGCTCTTGGGGTTATGGTTCTTCCAAATCGACGAGCTCGTTCAAGAACACTTAAGGACGATGATTTTTCGGCAGTTACATCAGCTGCAGGAGTAACGACTGGTGTTGCTCTTGCGCCAAGCATAGGATTACTGAATTGTATCGAGTCAGAACTCTTTAAGACTGGGTACGAACTAACATCTTGTAGTTTTTGTCTTCTTGGGCCTCTGCGTAATGGGTTCAATGTGGCCTTTTCTTGCATTTGTGTTGTGAGCGTTCTTCTGACCGGAGCTGGTTGCGGTGGCGGAGGTGGTAGAGCAGGCGCCAGAGGATATGGCACGCGAGGAGGTCTTGACTCTTTTCTTTCTGATGAAGGTGCGGGGAAAGATTGTTTTCCTGCGCTTATGTCTTTTTGAAGATTAGAATCGTTCATTTGAGTTTGCGCAAATCCGAATCGTTCTCGATCGCGTGGGAGTGCTGGAATAGTTAATCGTACTGAGTTTTTTACGGGAGGGGTTGTTCTTACGCTTGGTACGGGCGGTGGGGTTCTGCCTTCATCATCCACTACAGTTGAGGCAAGCCTTCTGTCGCTTGTTTGCAAATCATCATTAGTTGAACCACGTGATAACCAACGTGGTGAAGCATCTTCGTCTGAACTACTCGCAGATGTGCTTGTTGGGGATTCGGGTGCTACAGGGGCAATGACTGGTTTGGGTTTTGAGCCTTCAGTTATGCCATCGCGGACTACTTCTTCTGCAGCGTCTGCAGGAGCTACAGTTCGTCGCGCGGATCTAAATGAATCTGATTGGTCGCTAAAAATATCGGTCCGGCCATCTACAAATCGTTGTGTTGAGAATTCAGTAGCTGAGGTGCCAGTTGATGCATCTGTTGCTGGGCGTCGAGGGCGATCGGCTGCTGGTAAGCTTGCTACTGTGGATGTTTCTGGAGGGGTGAGAGTAAGCCCTTTATTCATTCTTTCAAGTATATAAATTTGAGTTTGTGTTGATGTTGATCCTGGGTTTTCCGCTAAAAACTTTCTGAGTTGTTCAAGCTTTTGCGTTCTTGAGGTGATCTTTGATGGTTGAGTTCCACTGAATGGTGAAAAGGTTGTTTCAAGACTCTGACGATTGATGTATTTTTTCATTTCATCATCTGAGGGTGCACTAAAATTACTTGGAAACTTAGCTGCAGCAACAACTTTTGATCGAATAAGGCTTGTTTCCGCGGAAACATTGTCTTCAGTTGCTTGAGCTTTTAAAAAACGTTTTCCATTTTCATCTAGATCTGCTGATTCAATTTGGGCCAAAAATCTACGATTGTTATCTATTAGTATTGTGGATTGGTCTATGTCATGGCGATGTTCGGCCGCGGATGTGCGAGCCCCTGCTGCTTCAGTGGTTCTTACTTCACCTTCAAATCTAGAAATAGTGCGACCTCCGCTTAAATAGAGCGCCTGTAATTCAGGGGAGAGTTTTTGATAGTAAGTTCTTTCTTCTGGACTGAAACTAGATTCGTTTCGAACCGCATGAATTGATAGAATACCTGTGAGTAATAATAAAAAAATAAGATTCATAATTTTAAACGTAAAAAAGTATACGGTTAATTTCTAGAATCTTATTTTTGGTTGATTTTTATCAAGATAGTCTGAAATATTTTTTTAGTGAGCCATTTTGCGCAGTCGTTCGACGCGTTCCTGTAGTGTTGGATGAGTGGAAAAGAGATTTAATAAAAAAGATGCTTTGAATGGATTGGAAATAAATAAGTGAGCGGTTGACGTTCTTGCGTACGACTCTTCGCCTTTCATCGCAGGAGAGGCGTGAATTTTTTCGAGTGCAGATGCAAGAGCTAGTGGAGAATGGCTGATTTGTGCACCACATTCATCTGCCAAAAATTCTCGAGACCGAGAGATCGCTAATTTAATAAGTGTTGCGATGATTGGTGCAAAAATAACACCAAGAAGTAATGCGCCCCAATTATTATTTCGATCGTCTCTTCGTCCGCCAAAATAAAGCGACCAGCGAATCATATCAGCGGCATACGAAATTGCGATTGCGATGGTAGCAGCGATAGAGTTGATTAAAATATCGCGATTCAACACATGTGAAAGCTCGTGTGCAGCAACAGCTCTCAGTTCTTCGGCATCAAGGGTACTTAAAATTCCGGTGGTAAATGCAATCGCCGCGTTCTCTGGGTTGCGACCAGTTGCAAACGCGTTCGCGTTGGCTTCTCGAATGATATAAATTCTGGGAACGGGCATTTGAGCGTTTTCACACAGATCGGTCACCATGTTTACCAGTTCGGGGTGAGTTTCTTCGGTTACTTGTTTTGCCGAATACATGCGCAGAACGATTGAGTCTGAATAAAAATATGAAAAAAAATTAATAATCGATGACATGACAAGCGCCCAGGTGAGTCCGCTCATTCCACCAATCATTATGCCAAATCCGGCAAAAACACCATAAAGTGCCGTCAAAAAGAGTAGGGTTCTAAAGTTCATTGAGTTAAACATGTGATGCTCCTTGTATAAAACGAAGTGTTGTTTATCGTTTATTCATACGTTCAGTATCAAACACTTTTGTTGCTTTGGCAAGATTGTCGAGTGCTGCAGAACTATTTCTGTTCTTCTTCATAATCCACATCAAAAATAGTTGGATCATCGGTTACGCCGTCTTTGCGTCTTTTTTTTTCTTGTTTTTCAGGGTGATTTTTTTGTTTTTCCCACCAGGTTGCATCAAAGATTTTAAAGATAATTTGCGAGATAACGTACAAAATAACGATTGGAACAAAGAAAATAAAAATACCTTTGAGCAAGTACCAAATAATAACTAAAAAAAAGATGATCGAAAAAAGGTTTTGTAATCGTTTCATTGGGGCTTGGTTCTACAAATCTTCGTAATCAATTTTAAGGTCATCAGAAATTTCTTGTTCGACAGGGCTCTTTTTGGGCTTTGTGATGGATTGTTTTTTTGCACGTTCGGTGAGTTTTTCAAGCAGCGGTGTTGGCTGAGTTGAACCCTTTTTGAGAGCGATTAATTGACGTGAATCGTCTTGTGCGCTGACTGCTAATATTTCGGCATCTTTTTCTAGCTCGTCTTTGGTCATATCAAACGCTTTGTTGATTTCGCCTTGGAGTCGGTCGATTTTTTTCTGTAGTTTTAAAATCATTTCAACGCCGGCAAGGTTAATGCCAAGTTTGTGTGTGAGGTGAATGATTTTTTCGAGTTGGTCAACATCCTCTTCAGTAAATTGCCTGGTGTTTCCTTCTGACCTATGAGGGGTGATAAGCCCCTCTTTTTCGTACAGACGAATTGTTTGCTGGTGAACTTCAAACATTTTTGCAACAACAGAAATTGAGTAAAACCCTTTGCGACGTTTCATGGTCAGTTCCTCTGTTTTTAACGTTTAAGTACGCTAAAGAACGCCTCTTGTGGCAATTCTACGGTACCAACTTGTTTCATTTTTTTCTTACCTTTTTTCTGTTTTTCAAGAAGCTTCATTTTTCGTGTGATGTCACCACCATACAATTTTGCCGTAACGTCTTTTCGCAGTGGGGAAATTGTTTCACGTGCAATAACTTTTGCGCCGATTGCAGCTTGAATTGCAACTTCGTACTGCTGACGGTGAACAACTTCTTTGAGCTTTTTGGTGAGCTCTCGTCCCATGGTAAATGCTTTTTCGCTGTGCACGATAACCGAAAGCGCGTCAACGGGTTTGCCGTTAAGTAAAATATTCATTTTTACCATGTCTGCGTCTTCGTAGCCTGCTTCTTCGTAATCAAAACTTGCGTATCCTGCGGTAATCGACTTGAGTGTGTCATAAAAGTCGGTAACAATTTCAGCTAGCGGTAGTTTGTAATGCAAGATAATTCGTTCTTCATCAAGGTATGTCATGTCTTTTTGTGTGCCACGACGTTCTTGCGCAAGTGTCATGATGCCGCCAAGGTATTCTTTGGGGGTCATAATCGATGCATTAATAATTGGCTCTTCAATCGTCTCAATCGATGATGGATCCGGAAAGTCTGCGGGATTTTCGATATCCAACATTTCTCCATTTTGGAGCGTAATTTTGTACAGCACGGTTGGAGCGGTGGTGATAATGCTCATGTCATATTCTTGTTCAAGGCGCTGCTTAAACACATCCATATGCAAAAGTCCCAAAAAGCCACAGCGGAAACCAAAACCAAGCGCTGCAGATGTTTCTTTTTCAACCGAAATGCTTGGGTCATTTAAACAGAGCTTTTCGATCGATTCTTTAAGGATCTGAAAATCGGTGGTATCAACAGGATAGATCCCAGCAAAAACCATCGGTTTTGCTGGTTTAAAACCAGGAAGCGCTGCAACCGGATGTCGTGGATCGAAAAAAGTATCTCCGATGTGCGCTTCTTTAACGGTTTTCATGCCGGTGATGATAAATCCTACCTGCCCGGTGTAAAGTGTTTTTGTTGCGATCGGATCCGGATACATGAGTCCAAGTTCAAGCACTTCGTATTCTTCGCCGGTGTACGCCGATGCAATCTTGTCGCCTTTGCTGATGTGACCATCGACAATTTCGATCAAACAAATAACACCACGGTAGACATCAAACCACGAGTCAAACAATAAAATTTTAGGATGTCCAGAGGATGAACCTGTTGGAGCTGGGATACGGGTGATGATCGCTTCTAAAATGTTATCGATGCCGATACCACTTTTTCCCGACGCCAAGATCACTTCTTCTGGGTTTACATCAAAGTTGTTTACCATTTCCTCGGTAACTCGTTCTGGCTGTGCGTTTGCCATATCAACTTTGTTGACGATAGGAATAATGTGTAAATTTTGCTCAAAAGCGAGGTAAAAATTTGCCATAGTTTGCGCTTGAATTCCTTGCGCCGCATCAACAAGCAGTAGTGCTCCTTGGCATGCATACAGCGATCGTGAGACTTCATAGCTAAAATCTACGTGTCCCGGAGTGTCAATCAGGTTCAAGAGGTAGATTTCGCCTTTGTATTCATAAAAAAGCGAAGCAGTCTGAGCTTTTACGGTAATTCCGCGTTCGCGTTCGACTTGTAATTTATCAAGAACTTGTTCGTTTTTTGTGCGATCAGAAATCGTTCCACACACTTCAAGTAAGCGATCGGCAAGGGTTGATTTGCCATGATCGATATGAGCAATGATGGAAAAGTTTCTAATGCGTGAAGTTGGAAAAGATTTTAAATCGAGTTGGGCAATATTCATTTGCATGGTAATCAGTGTGCTCCGTTACATAGATTTTGGTTTACTGAGTCCGAGCAGCTCAAGACACAGGTCGAGTGTACGATTTACCGCCGAAACGATAAGTAAGTTATTTTTTGTGGTTGCAATGTCGTCAGGAATAATAATTTTAGTGTGTGAATAAAAATTGTGAAATGCAGCTGCCAGTTCATATGCATAATATGCCAGCATGTGTGTTTGATTGTTAAATTCGATTGCTTCGAGCAGTGATCTGAGTGTTGCAATTTTTTTAATTAAATTATGTGCGGTTGATGGAATGTGTGTCATGTCTGCAAGTGTAGTTGCAGGTTGGCTTTCAAGTTCTTTAACAAACGCTGCAAGTTGCGAGTCTGCGTCAGCTGCTTTTTGGAGCAAGCTGTGCGTTCTGACAAATGCGTAGTGAATGTAGTAAACAGGATTTTCATCATTTTGTTTGAGCGCTTGTTCCAAATCAAGTTCAAGATGAGCATCTGCCTTGCGGTTTAAAAAGAAGTAGCGCGCAACATCTCGGCCAACAATTTTGATGACATCGCTGAGTTGTTCAAAATTTCCAGCACGTTTTGACATGCGCACATAGGCATCATTTTTTTTCATGAGCACCAGCTGGTAAATAAGGCAGGTGAATTTGGAAATATCACATCCAAGTGCTTTGAGTGCTGCATTTCGTGGAGTCACGTAGCCGTGGTGGTCTTGACCCAAAATGTTAATAAGTTTGTCATATCCCTGAGAAAAATTATCAAAATAGTAGGCGGTGTCGGGTGCAAGATAGGTCATATCGCCGTCGGCTTTGCGGAGCACGCGGTCTTTGTCGTCGCCAAAATCGGTCGATCGGAGCCACAATGCGCCATCAGCTTGGTAGGTAAATCCTTTTTCTGAAAGAGCTGCAACAGCAGCGGCAACTTTTCCGCTTTCGTACATGCTTTTTTCTGAAGTGAAATGGTCAAATGTCACGCCGTAATCAGCAAGGTTGCTTTTGATCAACGCGAGCATAGCGGTTTTTGCATACTGAGCGAAAAATTCTGCAGGTGCATTTTCGTGCGCATTTCCTTCTTGTTCAAAAAGTGTTTGAGCGGTTTTGATAAGGTATTCACCAGCGTATCCACCTTCGGGAAATGCTTCTTTTATCCCGAGTTGTTCAAGGTAGCGGTTGCGGAGTGAGGCACCGAGCTTGTTAATTTGGTTTCCTGCATCGTTGATATAAAATTCTCTGGTTACTTGATGCCCAACAAACGAAAAAACAGATGCCAAAACGTCACCAATAATTGCGTTTCTGCCATGAGCAAGGTGCAACGGTCCGGTTGGATTTGCGCTCACAAATTCGATAAGTACTCGTTTTGAAGTGAGTTCTTTTGGTCTAAAAAAATCACGTGGCGCTGAAATAATGTTAGAAAGCAGCCAGGTCCAATCGGCCCCAGAGAGAGAAAAGTTTAAAAAGCCTGGGCCCGCCAAGGTTACAGAACCAAAAAGGGATGCAAGTTCAGGCGTTGAAGTCCCCACTTTGACGAGTTCGTCTTTGAGTGCGGTTGCAACATCACGTGGATTTTTTTTGAGTATTTTTGAAATTTGAAGCGCAATGGTGGTGCTTACATCCCCGTGGGACGAATCTTTGTCGGTATTCAAGATTAGTTCAACACGTGGTAAATCCTGCGGGTTTTCCGGAAAAAAGAGCGCTTGAGCTGCATCTTGGATAGTTTTTTTGATGATAATGAGAATATCTGTGGTCAGCATAAATGAATTTTTTGGTTATAAATGGAGACAATATCCCAAAGGATATCAGCAAAAACCAATCTTTGCCACGTCTTGCGCGCTTAATTTTTAGCTATGGAGGATTGGTTTTTGACAGGGAGCATTGGTTTTAGAATTGATTTTTCTAAAAAAAGGCAAAAAACCACTTTTTTAAAGAAAAAAATGATTTTTTGAGTTTTCGGGCTAAGATAGTTTTTTGTAGCAAGATAACTATT
>Ga0194130_10009361_pt1 | contig 10127 bp, 7 predicted proteins | sample TA2KigsurfametaG_FD_160084 | JGI IMG/M metagenome (GOLD analysis project Ga0194130, IMG submission 160084) | Freshwater microbial communities from Lake Tanganyika, Tanzania - TA2015050 Kigoma 12 surface | ecosystem: Environmental > Aquatic > Freshwater > Lake | place: Tanzania: Lake Tanganyika... | reverse complement strand
CAGGCTCGCTGTCACCCCCGCCAGCGCCATGCCGTCGAGCGCCAGCATCAGGCCGAACAAGGGCGCGGCAATCACCAGCGGCAGGCAGGTCGCGGTCCAGTGGGCCAGACATTTCACCAGCACCGTGATTTCCAGCGGCAGCGCGGACATGCGCATGAGATCAAGCGAGCCATCTTCCTGATCGGCCTGGAACAGGCGGTCGAGGCCCAGCTGGGTCGCGAGCAGCGCGGCAATCCACAGCACCGCAGGGCCGATGCGCGACAACAGGTTGAGGTCCGGCCCGATGGCGAAAGGCACGATGGTCACGAGAATGAGGAAGAACACGATCCCCATCATCGCGCCGCCGCCGATGCGCGCGGCAAGCCGCAATTCACGCAGGAAGAGCGCTCTCATATGCCCTCTCCCAGATCGAGATACCTCACGCCCGGCACATCCAGCGGCAGATGGGTGGCGGCGATCAGCAGGCCGCCTGCAGCCAGATGTTCGCCCATCAGCCCCGCCATGGCCTGAGACGACGGCGCATCCAGCGCCGAAGTCGGCTCATCCAAAATCCACAGCGGGCGATGGGCCACCAGCAGGCGGGCGAAAGCTGCGCGGCGTTTCTGCCCCGCTGACAGCCAGCCAAACGGCACATCCAGCGCATGGGCGAGCCCGGTGCGCTCAAGCGCCTGCGCCGGCTCCAGCGCAGGGCGTCCGCAAATGGCGCGCCAGAATTCAAGATTTTCACCCGCTGTCAGCGCATTCTTCATCGCATGCGCATGGCCGAGATAATGCGCCAGCGCGCCAGCGGTATCGTCCCCGTCCCCGCCCTCGATCAGGACTTTTCCTTCGACCGGGCTCAAAAGCCCCGCCAGCACCCGCAGCAACGTTGATTTTCCAGAGCCATTGGGGCCGCGCACGATCAGCCCTTCCCCCGGCCCCAGGGTGAAGGAAATCCCCCGCGCCAGCACCCGCCCGCCGCGCGCTACCGCAAGGCCGGCAACGCGCAGGCGCGCTGGCGATATTTCAGGCGCAACAGGCGCAGGTGCGGCAGATGGCAAGACAACTCCCGTTCAGCGAAGGGATGAGGAAAATTCGACCAACGGCATGTAGCCCTTCGCAACAAAATTATCTATAAGCCGCGCGTTTCCTACTTTCTCCAACGCCAGAGGCCCGCAGAATGGCATCGCTCGACAGCTTCAAGAGCCGCAAGAAACTCACCATCGGCAGCAAAACCTACACCTATTATTCGTTGAAGGCGGCGGAGAAGAACGGCCTCAAGGGCATTTCCCAGCTCCCCTTTTCCATGAAAGTCCTGCTTGAAAACCTGCTGCGTTTCGAGGATGGCCGCTCGGTCACCAAGGAAGACATCAAGGCCTGCGCCGAATGGCTGAAAAACAAGGGCAAGAGCGAGAAGGAAATCGCCTTCCGCCCCGCCCGTGTTCTGATGCAGGACTTCACTGGCGTGCCGGCAGTTGTCGATCTTGCAGCAATGCGCAATGCCATGGTCAATCTCGGCGGCGATCCGGCCAAGATCAATCCGCTGGTGCCGGTTGATCTTGTCATCGATCATTCAGTCATCGTCGATGAATTTGGTTCCGCAAAAGCATTCAAGAAAAACGTTGAGCTTGAATATCAGCGCAATGGCGAGCGCTACAACTTCCTGAAATGGGGTCAGGGCTCGTTCGATAATTTCCGCGTCGTGCCGCCCGGCACCGGCATCTGCCATCAGGTCAATCTCGAATATCTCTCGCAGACCGTTTGGACCCGCAAGGAAAAGATCGCCAAGAGAGGCGGCAAGTCAGAAACCGTTGAGGTTGCCTATCCTGACTCGCTCGTTGGCACAGACTCGCACACCACCATGGTCAATGGCCTTGCGGTTCTCGGCTGGGGCGTTGGCGGCATTGAAGCGGAAGCCTGCATGCTCGGCCAGCCGCTCTCCATGCTGCTGCCGGAAGTCATCGGCTTCCGCATGCATGGCCGCCTGAAGGAAGGCGTCACGGCAACCGACCTCGTGCTCACAGTCACGCAAATGCTGCGCAAGAAGGGCGTCGTCGGCAAGTTCGTTGAATTCTACGGCCCCGGCCTTGATGCGCTCACCCTCGCGGACCGCGCAACCATCGGCAATATGGCGCCCGAATATGGCGCGACCTGCGGCTTCTTCCCCATTGATGGCGAAACAATCGACTATCTCAAGACATCAGCACGCGCCAACACGCGCATCGCGCTGGTTGAAAAATATGCCCGCGCCCAGGGCATGTTCCGCACCCGCACAACGCCTGATCCGGTCTTCACCGATTCACTTGAGCTCGACCTGGGAACAGTTGTGCCCTCCATGGCCGGCCCCAAGCGTCCGGAAGGACGCATCGCGCTTGAACAGGTTGCCGAAGGCTTCTCGACCGCGATGGACACGGAATATCGCAAGGGCGATGACAAGGCGAAGCGCTACAAGGTTGACGGCAAGAACTTTGACCTCGGCCACGGCGATGTTGTGATCGCGGCGATCACCTCCTGCACCAACACTTCCAATCCCAATGTGCTGATCGGCGCGGGCCTGCTGGCGCGCAACGCCGTCGCCAAGGGCCTGACGGTGAAACCCTGGGTGAAAACATCGCTCGCGCCCGGCTCGCAGGTTGTCGGCGAATATCTTGCTTCATCGGGCCTGCAGAAAGACCTCGACAAGCTCGGCTTCAACCTCATCGGCTATGGCTGCACCACCTGCATCGGTAACTCCGGCCCGCTGGCTGAAGAAATTTCCGAAGCGATCAACAAGAACGGCATCGTTGCTGCAGCCGTTCTGTCCGGCAACCGCAACTTCGAAGGACGCGTCAGCGCCGATGTGCAGGCGAACTATCTCGCCTCGCCGCCGCTGGTTGTCGCCCATGCGCTCGCCGGCACGGTGACCAGGGACCTGACCATGGAGCCGCTTGGCCATGACAAGAAAGGCAATCCGGTTTTCCTGCGCGACATCTGGCCGTCATCGAAGGAGATTGAATCCTTCATCCGCAAGCATGTCACCAAGAAGGTCTTCAAGGCGCGCTACTCTGACGTGTTCAAGGGCGATGCGAACTGGCGCAAGGTGAAAGCGCCCGTGGGCCAGACCTACAAGTGGGATATGACTTCGACCTATGTGCAGAACCCGCCTTACTTTGAAGGCATGACAATGACCCCCGACAAGATCGAGGACATTGTCAATGCGCGTGTTCTCGCGATGTTCGGCGACAAGATCACCACCGACCATATTTCCCCGGCCGGTTCGATCAAGTTTGCTTCGCCCGCCGGCAAGTGGCTCAGCGAGCGCCAGGTGCGCGAGCAGGACTTCAACCAGTACGGCACGCGCCGTGGCAACCATGAAGTGATGATGCGCGGCACTTTCGCCAACATCCGCATCAAAAACTTCATGAACAAGGGCGCTGACGGCAATGTGCTGGAAGGCGGCATGACCACCCATCATCCGTCCGGCGACAAGCTGTCGATCTATGACGCAGCCATGCGCTATGCGAAGGACAATGTGCCGCTGGTGATCATGGCCGGTGAGGAATATGGCAATGGCTCCTCGCGCGACTGGGCGGCCAAGGGCACACGCCTGCTCGGCGTGCGCGCCGTGATCGCGCGCAGCTATGAGCGCATCCATCGCTCCAACCTCGTCGGCATGGGCATTCTGCCCCTCACCTTCGAGGCGGGCACGAGCTGGGAAAGCCTCGGCATGACCGGCGCAGAACAGGTCACCATCCTCGGCGTGAGCGAGGTGAAACCGCGCATGCAGATGGAAGCCTCGATCAAATATGCTGATGGCAAGGTGAAGAAGATCGCTGTCGACTGCCGCATCATGACAGCGGACGAACTCGACTACTACCGCCATGGCGGCATCATGCAATATGTGATCCGCTCGCTGGCGGCGTAAGCGCGCCTGCCCCCGCGCGGCAAAAGCGCGGCGCAACAGCATTCCGGAAGGGCGCCCGCAAGGCGCCCTTTTTTGCAGCCCGTTCTGGCCTGGCGCAGTTTGCCACAGCGCGGCAAAACTCCTAGATTGAGCCCAACGGGGCCGCGCCAGCGCCCAAAAGCTGCGGCAGAAATGAGCGGCGGCAAACAACAGCGGCATGCAACGGCGGCATACAACGGGATGAAACGATGAAATTCGGATTGTTTGGCGGGGCCAATTCCAAGCGCGGCGGCGCCAATGCCGACACCACCGATTACCGCCGCGTGATCGACATGATCCGCGAGGCCGATGATCTCGGCTTTCACAGCATTTTCATGGTCGAGCATCATTTCACCGGCATCGGCCAGGTCTCCGCCACGCTGAGCATGCTGGCCTATCTCGCAGCGGTCACCAAGCGCATCCGCCTTGGCACCGGCGTCACCGTTCTGCCCTGGCACAATCCCGTTCTGGTGGCCGAACAGGCGGCGACCGTCGATCTTCTGTCCAACGGGCGCCTGGATTTCGGCGTCGGGCGCGGCTATCGCGATCTCGAGTTTCATGGTTTTGCAATGGACAAGAGCGAAGCGGAAGGACGCTACCGCGAATCCATTGATCTCATCCTGCGCGCCTTTACCAGCGATGAACGCTTCAGCCATGCCGGCAAATACTGGAAATTCGACGATATCATTGTTGAGCCGCCGACCATCCAGAAGCCGCACCCCCCGGTATGGACGGCAGCAGGCTCGGATGATTCCATCCGCCGCGTTGCGCGCGATGGCTGGAATGTCATGTTCGACCAGTTCGCCAATATCGCACGCACCCAGGAGCGTCTCGCGATCTGGCGCGATGAATGCAAGGCGCTTGGCCGCACCTATGATCCCATGCAGGTTTGCGTCGCGCGCGGGCTGACGATTGTGAAATCTGATGAGGAATACCGCAAGGCGCTTGAAGCGCGCCATCTGCGTACCGTCAATTTCATCAAGGAATTCGGCAATCTGCCGGGACAGACGGGCGCAAAGCCAGCGGGCGTGCAGCTGCAGCCGCAAAGCTATTCCGACAACCTGTTTGAAGATGAAACCGGCGCCTTGATTGGCAAACCCGGTCAGGTCATCCGCCAGATCGAAGTCCTGCGTGACATGGGCTTTGAATATATCCTGCTGCTGATGCCGAATGATCCGGAAATCTTGCGCATCTTCGCCCGCGAGATCATGCCGCATTTTGCGCGTGAGAGCGTCGCCGCGAAGTAACAGAGCTAGTTTCAAACCGGGGAGGACGGCAGGCATGAACATCAACGCACCCGCGCCATCCCGGCGCAGCGAAGAAACCGCCATACCTTTCGAGATTGAACCAGTGGGCCGCCATCTCGGCGCGGAAATTCATGGCCTTGATCTCAAGCAGGGCCTGAACCAGGCAACCTATGAAAACCTGCTGGCGGCACTGACCGCGCACAAGGTGATCTATCTGCGCGATCAGCATCTCTCCACGCGCCAGCATGTCGAAATCAGCCGCATGTTCGGCGAGTTGGAAGTGCACCCCTTCCGCCCGGAAGGCGAATTTCCTGAAATCATGGTGCTCGACAATCACAAGGACAATCCGGTGCTTTCCACTGATGTGTGGCACTCGGACACAACCTTCCGCCTCAAACCCACGAAATACACCATTCTGCGCTGCCAGATTTTGCCAAAGACCGGCGGCGACACGCTGTGGTGCGACATGACAGCCGTCTATGACAATCTCAGCGCGCCCTTCCGCGCTTTCATCGATCCGCTGAAGGCATGGCACGACTTCAAGAATTTCCGCGTGCTGTTCAAGAACACGCCTGAAGACCGTGCGCGCCTGCAGAAGATGGAAGAACTCTATCCCAATCCCCTGCATCCAGTCGTGCGCACCCATCCGCTCAGCGGCCGCAAGGTTGTTTACGTCAATCCGCAATTCACCCTGCGCATCGACAGCCTGAGCGAAGAGGAAAGCGAAGCCGTGCTGAAACTGCTGTTTGAAGCCGTGCATACGCCTGAATATCAGTTCCGCCATCGCTGGCGCGAAGGCGATATCGTATTTTGGGACAATATGTCGACGCAGCATTATGCGGCCAATGATTACTATCCCGACCGCCGCCACATGGAGCGTACCGCCGTGTGCGGCGATACGCCCGTCTAGACCAGCAAAGAACTATTTTGTCGCAGCACGGGCGCGGTCAAGCGCAGCGCGCGGATAGGCTTTGAAACGCTGCAGCATGGCCAAAGAATCAGCTGCGCTGACTGGATTGATATCAAGCCCGGCCTTTTTCGATTCAAATGCTGCGCGCAGCGCCGCCATGCGGTCTGCAGGCACGCCGGGCGGGGCGGCAACAGGACGCGAGAGCAGCAACTGGCCGAAATGAATCTCCAGAACTGCGCGATCCTCATCGGTCTTCGCGAAATCCATGGCGGCAGGAATATCACCGAATTCCTGCGACTTCGCCGCGCCCATTTGCAGCACGAGTTTCAATTCGCCGCTCTTCAGATACTGCGCCCATTGCGACTTGATCGACGAGCCGAACATACCGCAGCCGCCGTTTACCTCGCCCTTCTGCATGGCAAGATTGATATCGGCAGTGCCGCGATAACCGGGAATGACGCGAATCTTTGCGCCCAGAACATTCTTGAGAACCGTTGGATGTTGCGAGGTGATCGCGGCAGGCGCGCCGCCGCCAAACACCGTTTCCCTTTGCATGATATCAGCCCAGCTTGCAGCGGCCCCCGGCTTCTGCCACACGCCGCAATAGGCCGTTTCCTGCGCCATCGAACCCAGCCACTGATATTGCAGCGGATCAAACTTGATCGACGGATTTCCAAGAATGGCTTCCACCGCAACCGAAGAGGCGAACACAACCAGCGCTGTGCCGTCTTTCGGCGATGTGTTGTAAACAGTATTCGCCGCCACCAGCGATCCGGCGCCGGGCATATTCGCTGCAACAACGCTGGGCTGTCCCGGCACATGCTTGCCGAAATGCCGCGCTAGCATGCGCGTATTCGCATCATAGCCGCCGCCCGGCGGAAAACCGATGTTGATCGTGATCGTCTTGCCCTTAAAAAATTCCGCAGGCGATTGCGCCTGCGCGCCTTGCGCCATCAATGCGCCGAGAGCCAAGACGCCTGCCTTCAATGCTTTGCTCATTTTCCCCTCCATTATTATTTGACTTTTGTGTTCCTGATGAAGAATGCGCTTCAGCTGTCAAGCAAATGGCCGACGCCAGCCTCCTTCGCCCAGAACTCCCATCCCCGCTTCATCGCTGGCGAATCTGGATCAAGCTCGAAACGCGCATTGATCTCGCCTTCCGATAGCGCAATGAATTCTCCCATGCGCATGGCGTTGATCTGCACACGCGCATTGCGCGGAATATAAACGCATATGCGCACGAGATCATTGATGGTTCGCCCGGCAAACACAAATCCATGCCCGCGCATCAGCGCCATGCGATGGCAGTCAAGGCATGTGGCAAGATCACGCCCATGCGCCATATTGGTGACGAGCAGCGTCGTCGCATCGCCGAAATTCCTGGAGATGTCCCATACCGGAATATCCGAACCCATATCGCCGGTTGTGTGAATGACTGGCCGCAGCCGCACGCTTTTCGAAATGGTGAAAGGCAACACGTCTTCGGCATGGGAATGCAACACTGCCTTGACATCTGCACGGCGTTCATAAACCCCGCCATGAATGAAACGCTCGAGATAAAGCGAACGGTTCTCATTTGCATCAACCGGCGTACCATCCAGGTGAAACTCGATGATATCGCTGTCCTCGACAATGGCAGGCGAGAGCGAGCGGGCGAGAAAATATCGATCCTGCCTGTGCGGATGGCGCATGCTCACATGGCCATAGGCGTCCAGCACATTTTGCTGGGCCAGAATACGGTTGGCGATCACCAGATCGCGCTTCAGCCGGGTGATTTCATCCATCTCATTCCCCCACATCAACAAACAGTTCTTCCAGAGACGGACGCCGGTAAATCATGTTCTGGCGATGCATGAATTCAATCTGCTTGAGCAGCGTTGGCCGGTTCTTCTCAATGCCATAGGGCCAGGGATCGCCATCAAAAACCTGATGGACTTCCTCAATGTCATCATAGAGGAACGGCAGCATATATTTCTGCGCGCCGTCGTAGATCGCCTCGTCCCAGGCGATGGCCTTGGCCTGGTTGAATGCCGCGTAGAGCGATTTCGCAATCCATGAATTTTTCTCAAACACCGGTTTGCGGATAGCGACCAGATGCATGATCGGATGAATGCGTGTGCGCCGGTAATAATCTTTCTCGATCTCCCGGAATCCGGGAAACAGCCGCACAACATCTTCATGCGTGCGCAATTGCGGCGGCAGAACCGCGCCAAGAATGGCGTCAATCTCACCCTTCGCCAGCAATTCGCCGAGAGAATAAGGCGTGGTGTTGAATTCAATTTTCACTGGCTTGAGCAGCGGCGGAGGATGGGGATTGCCATGCGATCCAGGTTTTTCAACCGCGCCCTGCACCCAGGTCACGCCGGAAAAATCAACGCCATATTCATCTTCCAGCACACCGCGGCACCACAGCGCCGCTGACATTGTATAGAGCGGTACGCCGATACGTTTGCCTTCAAGGTCTTTGGCCGTGCGAATACCCTTCTTGCGATTGATGGTGACAAAACCCAATCGGAACGCTTTCGACACAAACACCGGCAGCGCAACAAAGGGCGAGCCTTCAGAGCAGGTCATCGCGATATGTTCAGATGATGAAAATTCGGCGAGATCGAATTCATCGCCTTTCATCATGTGATCGAACAATTCACGCACACCCAGATTGGACACGGTTGTCAGATCAATGCCCTCCGGCTGTACGCGCCCGTCACGCAAGGGCTCAATCCGGTCATAGCGGCTGCAGGCAAATTTCAATTTGAGACGGCTCATCTGTCCTCCCCGCGCATGGTTATCTGCAAGATTATATCCAGAAATATCTCCAGAAATATCTCCAGAAATATCTCCCTTGCGCTGCGTTGCTGTTAGTTTCTTTTCACCCTGGCGTCGCGCATGACGCGCCACAACACCTGCGGCGTTGCAGGCATCGGCACGTCGCGAACCTTGAATGGCGAAAGCGCATCAACCAGCGCATTGGCGACAGCAGGCAAAGCGCCAACGCATCCTGCTTCACCCGCGCCCTTCACGCCAAGCGGATTGGTAGAGGTCGGATCAGGATTGCTCTTCACTTCAATGCTGCAGAACGTGTCGGCATGTGGCATCGCATAATCCATGAATGACGCCGCCAGCAATTCACCTGATTTCTTGTCATAGGTGAGGTCTTCCATCAGCATCTGGCCAACCCCCTGCGCAATGCCGCCGTGAATCTGGCCCTTCAGCAGCAGCGGGTTCATCACATTGCCGACATCATCGACAACATGATAGGCGATCATGTCCACCTGGCCGGTTTCTTCATCAATCTCCAGTTCGCAGATATGCGTGCCGCTGGGAAAATTCGCTGTCTTGGCGTTGTAGACCGCGCTGGAGTTCAGGCCCGGCTCCATGCCGTCAGGCAGACGCTCAGGCTTTGAAGCGGTCCGCACCACATCCTGCATGGAAATGGTGGCGCCGGCCTTGCTGCGGAACAGGCCGTCGGCAAAATTGATATCGCCCTCGGGCGACTGCAGAACATGCGCGGCAATCTTGCGCGCCTTGGCGATGATTTTTTCCGCCGCCATCAGCATGGCTGTTCCACCAATCGCCGAGGTGCGCGAGCCGCCGGTTCCCTCGCCATAGAACACGATATCCGTATCGCCCTGCTCGTAATGCACATCCTTTGGATCAAGACCAAGCTTGTCACACACAAGCTGTTTGAACACGGTCTCATGTCCCTGTCCGTGCGAAACCGAACCTGCGATGATTGTCATGCTGCCGGTGCGGTCAAAACGGATTTCCGCGCCTTCAATGCCAGGCGCAGCCGCTTTCTCGATGGAGTTTGAAATACCGATGCCGCGCAGCTTGCCGCGCTTGCGCGCTTCTGCGCGGCGTTTCTCAAAGCCCTTCCAGTCCGCCATTTTGAGGCACATATCCATGCATTCCTCAAAACGGCCGCTGTCATATTTGAACGACAGCGCTGTCTGATAGGGCAGCGCAGAATAGGGAATGATATTCTTGCGCCGCAGTTCAACCGGATCAAAGCCGAGTTCCTGCGCAGCGCAATCAATCAACCGCTCCAGAACATAGGCGGCTTCCGGGC
>Ga0194130_10009358_pt1 | contig 10127 bp, 2 predicted proteins | sample TA2KigsurfametaG_FD_160084 | JGI IMG/M metagenome (GOLD analysis project Ga0194130, IMG submission 160084) | Freshwater microbial communities from Lake Tanganyika, Tanzania - TA2015050 Kigoma 12 surface | ecosystem: Environmental > Aquatic > Freshwater > Lake | place: Tanzania: Lake Tanganyika... | reverse complement strand
CACATTTGCAGGGTTACTGCGCAAATTTTTTACTGCCCCGAAGATCCCTGGGTAGGATTATTAGTACACTACACCGGGTCGGGGCAGGCGCGCTGCTACAAATTGACTAAATAAGTTGAAGAGAACTGCAGATGTCCGAAACTACTTGTCGGGATGTCAGCCAGCTGAAGGACTTTGCCACATTTGGAACCCAGATGATACAGGTAGTGGTACTAACCGGCACTGGACACAGTCTCTACAGTTTCTTTTGATCAAAGCATTCCAATAAGAAGCTTTACAGCATTGTTAGGGACGATAAAATATTACCTCTCTGGTTACCCTGCCCTACCGGGTAACCTCCATGTACTTCGGGATGAACAAAATGTTTTGAGTTCTCCGACACAGATGAGAGGTGGAGAGGAGAAAGAATGGTCATTTTAGTCTGAAGGTAGAGACTGCCCAATTAGTACTAAGCTACTGCAATCATCCAATGCCAGTGAAGTGGAACCAATGGAAGGTTTGTAGGAAGGAAGATGCTGTAAGAAAAACACAGCATAAGTAAACAAATTGAAGCAGACCCTTGCTTTTAATACAAGTTTTGGGGACATAAAAATATACTGGTACCTCAAATCACAGAGTAAATATGCCCACGAATAAAAGCCTAAATATCAGGAATCTGCTTTGGCAAATAGAATTAATAAGATTGCAGTAAAGGCAGTTATGAATAAGAATAAATATGCTCAAATAAATATTTATGACAGGGAGCAGTATAGTAATCTATGGTATGGACTTAACTCAGAAAAGAGTGTTAATGTCCAGACCATGAAGGCCCAGACTTAACTCAAATAATATGTTAATGTCCACACCATATTAATATAACAAATAAACTGGAACAGATAATTGGGAATAAACCTACTGTAGCAGACTTTGCATAGAGCTAATGTCCACTAACAAATAAGTAATCCTCTAGTATATCAAATAAATAATGAATAATTTATATCAAATAAATAATGAGTATAATTTAATATGAAAAGATGACACTAATAGCTGAAGAATATTTCACCTGTAAAGCTGTTCCTTTAGGGGCTCTTATACTGTACTTATCTACCGGTATCTCTCTCTCTCACTAATGTAGATGGGTGTTGTTGTGGTGAAAGCTGACCAGCAACTGTAGCATGTGTTCTCTGTACAGTGTAAAAGTGTACACAATAAATGTGACAACTCACCACATGTATACTGTACATACAATAACTGGTTCTTGGTGTGTACAGTACAATATCCCTGTCTGTGTGCGCAAGTTTGTGTACACTGTATCGCCGCATGGTGCAGTACGCAGTACGTGTATCCTGCCTGACCCTTTCATCTCCTCCCCTCCCAGCGCGGGGGGGGAGGGAGTGTGTATTGGCGGGCGCCGGCTTCCTCACACATGACGTCATCAGCAGCATAAACAGGGTCCCAGGAGGGGGTATAAATTTTAACGCTAACACTCCCACCCAGGGAGGTTGAATGAGCTGCACATCAGCACTCATTCAAGCAGAACACCCTCAGGGACTCCAATAATCAGCACCTATTACCTGAAATCAGATGTCCCAAATCGATCAATCAAATGACTGACTTAACATTGAGACTCTGAGCAACATGTTACCTAGGGTAATCTATCCAGGGCGAAGACCAGGGGGACACCTACTGCTGCTGCTGCTGTTATCAGTGGTAGTCTCCCTGAAAATGTCCCAATTGACTGGGGAACCCTGGTACTGAATCTCTGAGTTTGCCCACGGGCCTCTCTCTGCAACAATCCTCTCAGAATCGCAGAACACCACAATACGCTCATGGCTGTCCTCAGCATCCATATGGGTAGAGTCCTCATTGACATAGGGACCAAGTCTGTTGTGAACAGCCCTTGAGTGGCTGACTCGCACCCGGTCAGGTCCACGATGTGGGGAAGGCATGTTTGCCACTGGGGGGCGCAGCTTCCAGGACTGGTTCTGGGTCAGATTCCAGACAAGACATGCCAGCTCTAAGTAAGCATCTCGGGTGAGGTGAACTCCATCCAGGCTGTAGGACTCCTTAAGGTCGTACTCCCAGTCCTGCCTCAAGCTGATAGAGCGCTCTCTCATTTCCAGGTGAGGGGTGAAGACATGGAGGCGCTGATTGTCAATGCGGCTAACCCACCTCATTGTAACTTCATGGAGGCTAGCAACTTCACGGCAGATAGTGCTGAAGTGGCTCCCTTTCTGGTAACCCAAGCAGTGGCCAACCAGCTCACAACATGGAGCAGTGATGTATTTAGGGAGAGGTGTGATAAGCACAATTGCCATGGCTTTCTTGCAGGCTTCGATCAATGGCATGGACTGATCCCAGAGGTTTTTCATCTTTGATTGGGTGGTGACTCCCATGACTCCATCGCAGTGCAGGCGCCCATCATAGTCAGAGACAACAAGTAGATCACCAGAGCCAGCGTGCTCAAACACCTGATCATCATGGAGCCAAAGGAGAACAAGGGAGTGAGTGAGGTCCACATCTGTGAGTTTCTGGGCAGCCTGTTCTATGGCCCAGTAATTCCAATCCTCCAACAAATTGGTGTTGACAGGCAAAGCCAGCTCAGAAGCCCTGAGACCTTGTGCCAGCCGCATGGCATGGCTAAACCCCACAACATGGATGTTAGCCACACCCTCCAGGATGCCAGAGGAAGGATTTGGTCTCCACTCCTCAAATCTATATGGTGTTTGACCAGGGTCGGCCAGCCCAGCAGGAGGATCCACACTGAGGAAATTAACAGCTAGCTGTGGAGCTCCATATTCCTGTGTGGGGGCGCACTGTGTGACAGCCTCAGCAGTTCCAGGCCAGATGGGGTTGATGGGAGCAGGTGTGTCCACATACCTGATGGTTCGCTCAATAGTCATTGTCTCCTGAAAAGCTCCAGATGTGGCTGTCTCAGCTAGCCTAGACTTCTTAGGGGGGTTGGGGACTGTCCTCTCTCCAATTGACAAGATCCTGTCTCTAGAAAGGGTTGTCTCAGGATTCACCTTGGGGCCCATAAGGGTCACCAGGTTGCACGAATGGTCTGTCCTCTCAGGTACTCTCTTCTTGACTTCTTTGGCCGCAATCTTGAGCTCCATGGCCCGGATCTTTTGAAGATCAGCTTTGCGCTTGAGGTCACGAGACACGCTGAGTGCTTTCTGTGCCAGATCAGTGATCTTCTCCTCTTTCTTCTTGGCCTCCTGGAAAGGGTCAACCCAGTTAGGTGGCCTTTCAGGCATCATATCAAAGGTTCTCAGCATGTTCCGCAGATCAGTCACAATGGACTGGGCTCTAGCTCTGAACCCAAACACAAGCTTCATAGCAGGTTTGTTGGACTCCACCCGAGTGAGCAGATCTAGGCCGCTGTGAGGGTTGAGGCGAGAGTACTCCATCACTGCGGCCTTAAACCCAAGGCCTTTGCCAATAGTCTGCTGAATAGAGCTGAGTGTGATGTCCATAGCAGATCCAGAAATCCTCGGGCCAATATCAGGGTTAGGAACCCAGCGTATGGCCCGGACAGCATCAGTTGGAGAGGGCTGGGCCTTTACCTGAAATCTGCCAAAGACAACCGTGTGATACTGCTCTGGCTGAAGAAGAGGCCAAGAGTCCTCATCCAGGCTGCGCAGCATAGGCAGTATTGAAAGCAGGAAGGCCCTTGCAGTGTGGATGAATCTGGCTCCCCCAGCAGGGTATGAGGGCCAGTCTGCGGTTGTCCCAACAAGAAGGTCTCTGTGTTGGTGGCCATTAGCCATAGTCTCCATGATCTCTCGGCGAGAAAACTTGTACTGCCAGGGCCTGACAGGTTCAACCGTGGTGAGCATGTTCTCAACAACAAATTTCTGCCACCACTCAACAAGCTGAGTCTGGGACAGTGTGGAGACCTGGGTGACAGCGTGGGCATCAGGGAAAATTTGAAGTATCCAGCTGATGGTCATGACCCATGATACCCCAGCAACTTGCGAAATGTCAGCTGAGAGATAGTCCTGAAGAGACCTGGGCAAGTCTGCCCAGTCATGGTTCCACTTTCGGTCTCCCAAGGAAGCAAGTCCCTTAGGCAGGAGGGTGCCGAAGATCACCCAGTTGAGGGCCACAACGGAGTAGTGCGTCAGGTTGTAGCCAGCGAGTCGGGCCAACACATCCAATTCCAAGGGGGGTGGCACATACTCCCACAGGTCTACTCCATACAGACTCTTCACAACATCAAAGAACTCACGGAGATCCTCTCGGATGTCTACTCCTGTCACCACCTTGAGCTCTCTAAAGAAGGCAATAGCCTTCTCCTGTAGCTTACCAGGCTCGATCGTCAGCTGCCTCTCCCCCTTCTCGTTCACGGAATCAAAGGCTGGCAGCTTCACGCGGACTTGCCAGCCAACATGACCCACCATCAGAAGAACAGGAAACGGATCAGCTGAGCCTCCTTTGGGGACAGTCGCAGTGTGGGTCTCTCCCACTCTACCATGGAGAATTTTATGGTAGTCCTCTCGGCAGATGCCGATTGACTCGGTGTCTGCAGCCAGCTGTACAATGATGTAAGTCTTCTGGGATTCCTCAATCTTGCACTTTAGGTACTCCAGTGCTGCGTGGACATGGCGCTCCTCAGAGTGTCCCAGAGTAAACTCCTTCACAGCAGAAATATCCGAAGACCTAGGGAGGCGATGGTGACGAAGGGCATCGATAGGCTCCACAAGGCATTTCCAGTCCACCGAGTTATCAACACGAACATGGAGGTGGTCTATCAAGGGGACGCCTCCTGGCAGATACTTTGTGTTGGAAGTCTTGGCAATGGAGAAATTTGTCATGCATCTACTGCTCTGTAGTTCAAGCACCTGTCGTGCCACCTGCTCAGAGATTCCCTCCTTGTACTTGCGACCAACTGCTTTCTTCCTTAGGAACTCCTGTGCCTTGGCTATCTGATCTCTTGACATCTCAAGGACACCCACAGCATTGAATTCTGGGGTGTCAGAGTGGCTTCTGGTGACAATAGGGGTCACCAGCATGGCATCTGTTGCAATCGCAGGGCGCAGGCGGGAAGCCACCTGGGCAGCTAGCGCTCTGTTGGCCAGCTCAGAGTTCCCGATGACTTCCGCCATTTTGGCCACAGCACCACCTGAGAGAAATTATAAGAGAAGTTGGGGTGATCAGAAATACCATAGAAGTTAATTCAGTCTTTGCTCATTGGCAACCCAGGCCGGCATATTTACTCTGTTTTCCAGAAATTTTGAGGACATGGGGGGGATTTCATCTGCTTTGTGAATGAGAGAAATATGGCGAGCATCTCTCAAAATCAATCGTGGTGGACTTCCTAGTTGGCTGACATACCGAATTTCATAAGTAGATCTAGAGACTTGCCTGACTATAATGCCTAATCGCCAAACCCACATTTTTGGGATACCCCCATCTTGGAAGACAAACAGGACCACATCGTCAGGCTGCAAGGGCACTGTGCGCTTATTTTCAGCTTTTGGAACTAGAAGGTGCATTCGGGCTGAAAAAATCTCATACCACTTATCCTGTACTAGCCTATTTCTATCAAGCTGAGTTTGAGGTGCATTTGACAAGACAATGGTTCCTTCAAGTTGCCTAAAATTATTCCTGCCAAGCTTCAAGCGGTTTGGGGTGATTATTTCCCATCCTAGGTCTGTCGGGGCTCTAGAGCTGCCACGTGCAATTGGTAGATTATCTATCTGGTCAGCTATGCGGGCAAAAGTTGTCTCCCACCCAAGGAGGGTGTTGACTAACTCAGCAGTGTCAGACAGGGTTTGCAACATCTTTCTGACAATCTTAATTTTTGATTCCACACGGCCTTGCTGTTCATGGGCTTTGGGGGTCGCAACTGTGATAGAAAACTTTTTACCCTGAGACTCATACCCATTTACATCACGGAGGGAGAAATGGGTGTCGCGCAATTTTTCTAGTTGGGTCCCAGAATCAACAAAGACATGGGCAGGCACACCATAACGGGAAGCATGACGCTCCAATGCCATAACAACTGTTTGGGTAGTCAATCCATCAATCACAAGGATGCTTGTGGCAGATGTGAGTAGGCACACTATCACCAGTGCGTGTGCGGTAAATGACTTCCTGGAGTCGTTTGTGGGCCGCGCCTTAAACCCCATGGCTATGTCCATTTGCACAGCATAAAACGGTGGCGCAATAGTGGTTCGAGCTGGATGAATATCCGCTAGTTCAAGTCCAACCACCTGTTTCAGCAGGATGCGGCATTTGGAGCAGGACTTTTTTATTGCAGAAATTACTCTGCGTGCATCACCAATTGGATAGAAAGTCTGCTTAATCCTAGCTAGTGTAGCCTCAATGCCCTGGTGAGGAAATTCTTTGAAATGAATGTGAAGGACTAGGGCTTGAAAGGTCTTGCACTGCACCAAAATTACTGGCAAAATTTTCTTAATTGAGGTACCATCATAGAATGCATCAAAGTCTAGGTCTTTGGTATCTGTAAGACCTTCCTTTTCAAGCCTTTGGGACGAGAACCAAATACCTTCTCTTAGTGAACACTGTTTTTGCAACTTCGACACTCCTAAGGCCTTTTGGGCCTGTGCCGAAGCTGATAGTGTCACTAGGTGTAGTGCACGTCGACTTGCCTCCTCATTTTCTAGGCCACTGCATACATAACAGCTTGGAACAGGTTGATTGGTGTCTTTGTGAACCATATGTTTGAACCTAAGAGCTACCCTGAACACTGCTGAAAGTTGCTTCAATGCACGGGCCCAACCAAAATGCAGGAAGTCAAAGGTTTTCTCCAGCCAATCAGGCTCCCCTCCCCCCCTGACACGAGCAGAAAGCACAGAAGATTCATTCAATATAGGTGTCTGGTAGTTGAAGGAGGGTCTCAGGAATAGGTCTGGGGGGTCACTGAAGTGTGGAAAAGACCAGGTGCTGAAGTTTGGTTCAGTGCCACAGGTTGTCAAGCATTCTCGTCCCTCCACCTCTAATGTGTAGTTTTCCACATCAGGGAATGCTTCACCTGACACCAACTGTTCTTCTTCTACACTTTCAGGGACTAAGTACTGAGACTTCGGAAGGTCATTTGTTGGCCTGCGCATCCACTGGAGCCCAGTCATCCATCTGGAAGTTGATACCAGGTCAGAGACTTGGATTTTCCTTGGCTTAGTGATCATGTCGGCAAGATTCTCTGTGCCATCTATATGGTAGAGGGGCAGGGTTTCCTCACTGTTCACCACCTGACGGATTCCATGTCGGGCCGCTTGCACCCGGTTGTGTACAAACATCCTTAGCTTCTTTCGGGTGTTGAGAACCCAACATTGGGCAACACGGCTATCTGTATAAAAGAGGACTTCACCTACTCGATCACCTAGTGCCTTTTGAACAATGAGAGCAATGTCAGACATTAGCACAATTGCCTCCAATTCATTCCTTGGCACTGAGTTGCGCATGAGCCGGCTCTTCGAGAACAAGAGATTGCATGAATATGTTCCATCAGGCAGTTGTATTCCCCCATAGACCGCAGCACCTCCAGCACCCTCTCCAGCATCTGCAAGGCAAATAAGACGCATCTTCCAGTCATGGGGTGCAGATAGGGGAATGACGCAGCGTGGCATGGTGAGATCTTTTGCCTTTTCAAGTTCAAGAAAAAACTCAATCCAAGTGTCATGCAAGTGTTCAGGGACAGGGTCCTTCCAGTCTAATGCATTCAGCTCCTGAAAGGAAATTTTCATCTGAAGTCTTAGTGGCTCCCACCATCCAACTGGGTCGAAGAATTCTGCGGTTCGTGACAATACCCCAGCCCTAGTGATGAGGTCATCTTTGAATGCAGAACGAAGACCTGCTGCAGAAGTAACATCGCGGTCTGGCGCAGCTTTCTGGCCGCGAATTTTCTTTTTGAGGTTCATACCCTTGATACCAGGACTGAGCAGATCCTGTGCTGTGTCCCAGGACACACCAAGGCAGCCCACAGTACAACCATCTGCAGAGGCGCCCTCAGGAGGGGCCAGGCCAGACCTTGCTATGAACTTCAGTGAAAATCCACCAGCACCGAGCACACTCTCAGTTTGCATAATCTGTTTTTCTCTTTCTGCTTCAGAATCGGCTCCTCCTGCTATGTCATCAACATAGGTGTCTCGGGTGAGAACATCGAGAGCCAGGGGATATTCCTTCTTGTGGAGATCTGCCAAGCGATGCAGCGCCACTGCAGCCTGATTTCCAGTGGAAGTGACACCATACCAAGCCCTTGTCATGACCCATATCTCAGGGCTAACACTATCACTAAGGCAGGAGTCATACAGAAACAGGGAGTATGGGAGCGCAGAGTCTTGCAGGTGCATTCTGTTATAAAGCTTGGAGACATCTGTTGTCCATGCAGACCTGTGGGTGCGAAGGCGGATCAGGATGTCAGGGATTAGGGAGAGCATATTTTGGCCTTTAGCCAGGATGAGGTTGAGACCTGTGCAGCTTGGGTCAACAACTAATCTCACTGGCGTTGAGACACTGCCAGGCTTATATGTAGCCCTCCAGGGATAAAAATGCCGGAACGGTGCAGCCTCAATCATTTTTCGTTGTTCCTCTGGCAGTGACAAGAGTGGGACCATGAAACCCTTCTGAACCAAGTCCTCCTGGGCCTCTCTGATCTGCATTTTCACTTCTTCAGGTTTCCGACACTGGGACTTGTAGATGGTGAGTGCTTGGTAGAAGTTATCCTTCCCCTTGTGGCGACTGGTCAGGAACTCCGTCGGCTTCTTGATGAAGGGTAGTTCCACACGGACCTTTTTGTCTTCTAAGTCCACAATAACACTTTTTTCTATCACCTCCTGTTCAAAGGCTTCCTGCAGGCTTTGGGTCTTGGCCCTACTTGAGAGTTTGCAGTTTGGGCAGTTGGCACACTTGTCACAGCGGGTATCTTTGATTACAGGGATATCATCCTCATCAAGCAATCCTTTTAACTTGGAAAGTGGGATGGTAGCTTTGAAACAGCGACCACCATAAGCACAGAGACCCATGTCAGAGCAGTGGCAGTCAGTGACCATGTCTGGGATTGGGGCAGAAACAGCCCTGTCACCAAACATCTTCTCAACATCCTCGGACCACATATCCTCACTGACATAGGCCAGTGGGTTCTTTCCTGGGGGACCATGATCATCACAGGAGGATGGGACCATAGTGTAAGGGGTACGCATGTATGCCATTGCCACCTGAGTGAACAGCACCTGAATGTGGCTTGCAGACATCCCAGCCTGGGCATAACCCTTTGTGAATATCTCATGGGTTCCACCATAACAGATGTTGGACCCATGGATATCCACAAGGGCACTGACATAAATGCCGAGTCCATTAGGGAGCGAGTAGTGGAGCCTGGGAGCTAGGCTGGAGCTCCTGATCCCAATCAGGAGCTTCACACGGTCTCCCCCAATAGCTCTTGGGTACAGAAGCATGTTGCCATTATGAAAGGTTTGGGCAGCCTCGTACCCAATGGGCCTGAGGTCAAACTCTGGGAAGTAGGATGTGATGCGTTCTAGCCCTCGGCATTCAATTTGGTGAGAAGTATTGTTAGCATCAGGACCCAGGATGCAAGCATACAGTCCATACTCTGTCCAGATCCTGCTTCCACCTGCTACTCCAATAGAGACACACCTGTCATCAAGGACAGTGAATCCAACCCGCTCTGCCAAGGACCCCTCGACAAGATTAACATTGGCACCCGAGTCAAAGAAGGTAAGGACTTCTTCACCCCCAATTCTTAGTTGCTGCATGATGAAACAAGAATCTTCTTTAGAGGGTGTGACAATAGTGTCAACCTGACTCGTGGGGCGGATACTCCCATCCCTGGTGTCATATACAATGGTTGGGGTTCGAAAGTGAGTTGGAGGACTCGTCTTGCTTTTTGGAGGTGTCTCATTCCTTGGAATTGCCATTACAGTAGACAGGCTGACCACTATAGGAGAGCTTAGTCCTGCAACCTTGAAGCCAGGTATCCACTTTTCCAGGGCTTCGCCTATCAACTTCTCTGAGGGTTTGGCATGATTTGAAACCCCACACATAAGCACGTTTAGAGGGGGCTTGCCACCCCGGTCAGCTACAGCACAGTCTTGGCAGACAAGCGTAACCGGAATTTCACTAAGGCGGGAGCATTCACCTCGCTTGCAGTTGCCATTTTC
>Ga0194130_10009356_pt1 | contig 10128 bp, 8 predicted proteins | sample TA2KigsurfametaG_FD_160084 | JGI IMG/M metagenome (GOLD analysis project Ga0194130, IMG submission 160084) | Freshwater microbial communities from Lake Tanganyika, Tanzania - TA2015050 Kigoma 12 surface | ecosystem: Environmental > Aquatic > Freshwater > Lake | place: Tanzania: Lake Tanganyika... | reverse complement strand
TGAACTTCCAGTTGAACCAACGTAGCCTATAATCTGTCCTTGCTGAACTTTTGTACCTTTCCTCATTCCTTTTGCATAATCTGATAGGTGAGCGTAATTGGTTTTATACTCTGAGTTATGTCGTATTGTTATAAATTTTCCATAACCTCCTTTCCATCCAGCATACTCAATTATTCCATTTCCAGATGCGAGTATAGGGGTTCCAACTGGTGCTGCAAAATCTGTTCCTTGGTGCATTGCATTAAATCCTAAAATTGGATGAATTCTAAATCCAAATCTTGAGGAAAGTTTTGCACCATTGATTGGCGTTCGCATCAAAGTTTTTTCAATACTTTTTCCATCGCTTGTGTAATATCCAGTTTTTCCATCAGGAGCTTCATATCGATAAAGGCTAATATTTTTTTCTTTTCCTATAATTTGGCTAAAAATAATGTTACCTGTTTTTTGTGCGATACCATCATCATCTAAATAACGTTCATAAAGAATTTTGATCTTATCATTTTTTCTTAAATCTCTTTGAAAATCAAATTCAAATCCATAAAGCTTTGCAAAACGTGTAACGATGCTATTTTCAATTCCAGAGTCTTTAGTTGATCCATAAAGACTTCTGTCAATGGTGGTCTCTACATAATGATTTTTTTTTGTGAGTATTTTTGCAACTATTTTTGTTTCAAATACTTTATCTTTATTTTCGTAAATATGTATTGAAGTAATGTTATCTACAGCAAGTGTAAGCCTTGATATTGAAATACCGTTTTTCTCAATATTTAAAATTACTGATAATTTTTGGTCTGGTCGAAGAGGCTGATTATAATTTCGTCTTAAAAGGTTTGATACAGCATTAATATCAGATGGGTTTACTTTATAGTCTGATAATATTTTTTGTATTGAATCGCCTCTTTTTATAATTGGTTCAATTTTTGAGTCTATGACACTGAATTGTCCTAGAAAAAATTTTTGTATTGATAAGATATTTTCTGAATAAATATTTAACTCATTGTTTTCAATCTCTTTTTTTATTATAACTTCAAAAAAAAAAAAAAACAAAAATATAAAAATAATAATAAATAAATAAGAATTTTTTGATTTTAGTAACATAAAAATTTGATTTCCTCTAAATATATTTGCAGATTTTTATTTTACAAATAATTTAATTTTTTATTAAAGTAATTATATAAAAAAAAAATTTAAATTATAAGTTATTTTAAAGAAGATTAATTTAAAAAGGAAATTAAATTAAATTAAATTAAATAAATAATAGCTACCTTGTTTAAATATTTTTTTATTTAGGTTAAAAAAATGAAGATAATTTTTTCTCGTCCACCGCAAAAAAAAATACTAATTTTTGATAGAAATTTTCCAAATTTATTTATCAAAACCTTTAAAAAAAATAAATATGAAATTATGGATGTAAGAAAAGAAAGTATAAATTTGTTTGTTTTATTTTATACTTTTATTAATTATGGATTAAAAAATATAAAAAAAAATTATATAATTTCATATATTAAATTAGTAAATCCAAAAATTGTAATAACATTTATTGATAACAATTTTTTTTTTTATGAAATTAAAAAATTTTATTCAAAACCAAAATATATTTCTATCCAAAATGGCCTCAGAAATCATTTTTTTTATAAAATTTTAAGAAAAAAATCTCTAAAAAATCTAATAGTAGATTACTTTTTTGTTTTTGGAGAAACAAATAGGAGGATTCTATCAAAATTTATTATTGGAAAAATAATAGTATTTGGAAATTTGAAAAATAATTTTCTTTTTAAAAAAAAAAAAAGTAAATATTCAAAAGATATAGTTTTCATAAGTCAAACTACAAATAGCAGAGATTTTTTTTCAAGAGAAAAAATTGTTTTAAAATATTTAAAAGAGTTTTGTGAAAAAGAAAATTTAAAATTTAAAGTTTATTTAGCTGATAATAGTGTAGAAAATAAATTCAAAAATTATGAAATAATAAAAAAATCTTACAACGATTTACCAAAAAAAGAATTAGAAAATTATAATTTGTTTATATGTTGTGACTCCACACTTGGATATGAAATGTTGTCAATAAAAAAAAAAGTAGTTTTTCTTAATTTGAAAAAAAATAATAAGTTATCAAATGGCAAAATTGTCAAAGGATTACCATTTGGATATCCAAAAAAAATTAAAAAAAATGGTTTTTTTTGGGTCAGTACGAACAATAAGAGATTAATATTTAAAACCTTAAAAAAAGTCTTAATGATTAATAAAAAAAAATGGAATAACATTATAAGACCTTATTCGAAGGAATTTATGGTATTTAACTGTAACAACTCGAAACTTAAAAAAATTATAAAAAAATTTTTATAAACTATTAATTAATATAACTTTATTAAATTTATTCTTTAGGATTAGAAAATGCATTTCCTTTATCTAAGAGTTTAGGTTATTAAAGTGCACAACTAGATGCCGAAATATAATTCAACTTTTTACAATTTAAAATAAATAACAAAAAAATGTGTGGAATAGTCGGAAATATAAATTTTTTCCAAAAAACTAAAAAAGAAAAAGTTGAACTTATGTTGCAATCTATAAAACACCGTGGTCCAGACAATCAAATTTTTTACTCAAGCAAATTCTTTTCAATTGGCATAGCAAGGTTAAAAATAATTGATCTTTCGGACGACGCTAATCAACCTTTCTTTTCAAAAGATAAAAAAGTTTCATTGATATACAATGGTGAGATTTATAACTTTAAAGAAATTAAAAAAAATTATTTTTCAGACATTGAATTCAGAAGTAAAGGTGATGGAGAAGTTTTGTTATACTTATATTTAAAATTTGGAATAGGGTTTCTAGAAAAGGTCAAAGGCATGTTTGCAATATGCATACTTGATCAACGATTTAATAAAGCTTACTTAATTAGAGATAGATTTGGTATCAAACCTTTATATTACTACTTTAATGAGAAGACTAAAGATTTTTTTTTTTCTTCAGAAATTCAATCTTTTTTTGCTGCTAATGTTTTACAAAAAAACTCTAATTTAAGAGAAGTTTATAGATTTTTAAAATTTTCTACAATTGAGACTACTAATGAAACTTGGTTTAAACACATAACAAAAGTACCACAATCTTGTTATTTGGAAGTAACAAAATCTAGAATTAATCATGTTAAGTATTATAAATTTGAAGAAAATGTATTTGAAGATTTGACAATTTCAAAAAATTTTTTTTTTAATACAGTTTCTGAAATAAAAAAAAAACTTTTGAATTCTTTTTTAGAACATTCTTATTTCGATACAAAAGCGGGTATCCATTTATCTGGGGGGTCAGATTCTGCAATATTAGCTTTGTTATCTAAAAAATTAGGAGATAAATTAAAAACATTTACCTTTTATTTTAAAGATAAAAAATTTTCAGAAATTGAAAGGGCAAAGAAAATTTCAGAATTTAATGGTCTAAAAAATTACGGAGCTATTTTAAATGAAGATAAATTAAAAGATTATTTAATAAAAACAATTCAAATTGAGTATGAACCATTTTCATCTATGAGAATAATATCTCAACATTTTTTATATGAAAATTTTCAAGATAAGGCAAAAGTAATCTTTGATGGGACCGGTGGTGATGAAATAGGAGCTGGGTATAATTACTATCTTATCCCGTGGTTTATGGACATGATATCTGAAAGAAATAAAAATATTTTCGCTCGTTTTAAAAATATTTTTAATAATTTATTTAGCAAATCTCTTAATGAAAATAATTTTATTCTAGGTTCGTTAGCTAATTTTATTACACCAGGTCTGACAACAGTAGACGGAAGTAGTTTTGGTAAAGAAAATTTAATTAACCCTGATTTTTTAAAACAATTTGATAACTTAGATACAAGTGTGCCAAGACCATTTAAAAGTTTTTTAAGAAATGCCCAATATGCTGATCTATTTTATTATAAGATACCAAGATCATTAAGAAGCATAGACCGTTCCTCAATGAGAAGAAGTATCGAAGCCAGAGTCCCATTTCTAGATCATGAATTGGTTGAAACATGTTTTTCAGTTCCTTCAGCCTATAAAATTCTAAATAAACAGCAAAGAATAATTTTAAAATATCCATTTAGAAAAATGTTACCAAAAAGTTTATTATTTAAAAATAAGCAAACTATTGCAGATCCGCAAACAAAATGGATATTAAATAATCTTTTTAATTTTTTTTTGGAAATTTTTAGTTCTAAAAAATTAATTTCTAATGAAATTATAAATTCTAAGGAAGTTTTAAAACATATTATCTACCAAAAAAAATCAAAAAATCACATAAACAGTTTTTTTTTGTATCAATTATTATCTCTGGAGTTATGGAATAAATATGTTTTAAAGATATAAAATGAGTAAATTTGTTACTTTAAGAGAAGCAGAAAATATTGCAAAAAAAAAATTATATAAAGGCTGTTTTGATTGGTTAAATTCTGGAGCGGAGGATAATTTTACCTCAAACTTAAATATTAAAGATTTTAATCTTTTTAAATTAATACCAAGAGTTCTTACTAAAAATTACAAAATTTCTATTAAAGCCAAAGTTTTTGGACATAATCTAAGGTCTCCAATAATCCTAAGTCCTATGGGCCATCAAACACAGTTTCATAAATTTGGAGAAATAGAAACTGCAAAAGGAATTTCTAGTTATGGAAATGTTGGAACATTTAGCACCCAAAGTAGAATGGATTTATTTGATATTAGGAAAAAAAATAAGGAGTGTAAGTTGATATGGCAAATATTTTTATTTGGTGACAAAAATTGGATATTAAATGAAATTAAAAGAGCTGAAAAAAATAAATGTATTGCTATTGCATTATGTTTAGATGGACCAATAAGATCTTTTAGATATGATGATCGAGAAACAAGATATGATGCAAGAAAATTTGGAAAAAGAACTCTTAAACAAAGTGCCAATATTCAATTTGCAACTACTTATGGTTGGGAAATATTAAGATGGATTAGAAGAAATACTAATTTACCCGTCATAATTAAAGGCATCTTATCTATAGATGATTTTTTTTTAGCTAATAATAATAATAATATTGATGGTATATGGATCTCAAATCATGGGGGAAGAATGCTTAATTCTGGGATATCATCCCTTAATTTCTTATTTCAAATTTCAAAGTTTAAAAAAAAAAAAGTTATAATTTTTGATGGAGGAGTAAGAAAAGGTTCTGACATTTTAAAATGTTTATGTTTAGGGGCGGATCTAGTTGCAATAGGAAGGCCAGTAATTTATGGTTTAGTATGTGAAGGTTACATGGGAGTAAAAAAAATATTTAATATCTTAGAAGAAGAATTAATATCTTGCATGATAAATGGGGGTTTTAAAAACTTAAAATCAATGAATAAAAATAGAATTCAAAATTAATTCTTTAACCTGACTGAAAAATTTGAAAGTAATTTGTATCATATTAGCTCGAGCAGGCAGCAAAGGCATAAAAAATAAGAATATTGCAAGGGTTAATTCGAAGCCATTAGTTTTTTATCCTATTAACGCAGCAATCAAAAGTAAAGTTTGTGACAAAATAATAGTTTCAACAGATTCAAAAAAGATAGCAAAAGTCGCAAAAAGATATGGGGCTCTTGTTCCATTTTATAGGAGCAAAAAATTATCAGGAGATTTTACAACAACTGAAAAATGTTTACAAGACTGTTTATTAAAAAGTGAAATTTATTTCAAAACAAAATTTGATATTTGTTTATTTCTTACATGTACAAATATTTTTAGAAAAATATCTTGGATAAAATATGCAATTAAAATTTTGAAAAAAAAAAAAAAAATTGATAGTATTTTTTGCGTTCATAAAATCTATAAGCATTTTTGGCACTATAAAAATGGTAAGTATCATAAGGTTTTGCAATGGATGAATTCATATACTTCAAGACAAATAGCTCCAAAACTTTTTAGAGAAGATACAGGCATAGTTTGTGCGACTAGAGCAAATTATTGGAGAATAGGAAAAAGAATAGGAAAGAATATAAGATTTATTATTAATGATGATCCATTTTCAAGTATAGATATTCACAAAATGCAAGATTTAAAGTTAGCAGAAATGGCAGTGCGTTACTTAAAAAAAAATAAATTAGATTATGACATGGCGTTGTAAAATAGATAACAGATCGGCAGTCTGTATATTTGCGTACAATAGACCATCTCACTTGAGAAGAGTTTTAATTGCTTTAGAGAATTATAAAATAAAAAAAGTTTATATTTTTTTAGACGGGCCAAAAAATTTTGAGGACAAAATATTACAAAAAGAAATCTTAATCGATATTTTATTTAAAAAGAACTTAATTATTAAACTAATAAAAAAAAAAAAAAATTTAGGACTTAGTAGGTCTATTAAAACTGGTCTAGACTATATTTCAAAAAAATATGATAAAATAATTATAATTGAAGATGACTGTATACCAAGAAAAGAATTTTTTTCATTTATAAACAGAAATTTTAAACTTAACTTCAAATCTGATGAGGTTGCTAGTATATGTGGTTATCAATCTCCAAATATTCATAACAAGAAAAGTAAAAGAATTATCACACTATTATTAAATTTTTTTATACCCTGGGGGTGGGCTATATCAAGTGAAAACTGGATAGATTATAGAAAAAATTTTAAATTCGAAAAAAAAAAAATTATTTTATTCAAAAAAAAAATCCCAAAAATTTTATTAAAACTTTTAAAGATTAACCAAAAAAATAAAAATATTTGGTCTGTAGACTTTATGCTTTATAATTTTTTAAAAAAAAAAAAATATTTATATCCATCAAAATCGTTAGTTAAAAACATTGGATTCGATGGCACTGGCGTAAATTCAAAAATTTCTGATAATTTTCATACATATTATACAGCAAGTAATAAGATGGATTTAAGTGTTGTTCAAAAAAAGGAATTTATAAATAAACAACAAAAATTTATTTTAGCTAATATAAAATACTATTATTAAATGAGAGTTTCTATAGTTGGTTTTGGCGTTATTGGAAAATATTATTTAAATTTAATTAAAAAAAAATTCTCTTTTTCAGAAATCTATATAGTTGATAATATTTATAAGAAAAAAAAAGTAAAAAAAAAAATAATTTTTCTAAATTTTCTTGAGTTTAAAAAAGAAAACCCTTTAATTAATTACGCAATAATTTGTACACCATCATATTTACACTATGATTATGCTAGTTTCTTTTTAAATAGAAAAGTTCCTACTCTAATTGAAAAACCTTTTGTTTTAAGAATTGACCATGCAAAAAAATTAATCAAACTAGCAAAAAAAAAGAAAACTGATTGTCTTGTTTGTTTCCAAAATAGATTTAATAAATCTATAAGTTTTATTAGGAAAAAAATTATTTCTAATAAGTTAAAAAAAGTCTTTTTTGTTGATTGTTTTTTATCTTGGAGACGAACTAGAAAATATTACCAAAGTTCTTGGCGAGGCAAGTATAAGACAGACGGTGGTGTATTAGTTAATCAGGCAATACATCTTTTAGATATTGTATCTTATTTGTTCGGCCCAATTAAAAATTTAAATGGTTTACAATTATTTAATAAAAAGAAATTAGATGCAGAGGATACGATTTCTCTTAATTTTTATTGTCAGAAAAATATTTTAATATCATTTAAAGCCACAACAAGAGCAAATCAAGATTATGGTATAAAGTTAGATATATTTGCTGAAAAAAAAAGGTTTTTAATAGAGGGAATATCTTTAAATGAGCTATTCTTTTTTGTGGATAGAAAAAAATATAAATTTAAAAAGTTTAGCGAAACTTTTAAGGATGCATTAGGATCCGGCCACATTAAAGTTTTAAAAGTTTTTTTTTCTAAAAAAGCTGCCAAAGATGATTTAAAAATTCAAAAAAATTTTTATACATTAAAATTAATTCATTCTGTATACAGGTATTTAAATAAAAAAAAAATTTTTACTGTAGAAGAAAAACAAAGTATTTTAGGAGTTTAAATTTTAAATTGTCAAAAATTTTTAGAAGAATTTCCAACAAGTTTCCAAGCAAAGATATAACTAAAGAAGATTTAAAAAATAAGTTAATTTTAATTTCAAAAAAAGAAGAAATTGAAATTAAACTAAACAATAAATTTTTTTTAAAAAAAAATAATTTAGCAATAATAGCTGGACCTAATGGTGTCGAAAATATTGATATGATGTTTAAAACAGTTGATTTTTTAGTAAAACAGAAAATCAATATTATAAGAGGCCACGTATTTAAGCCTCTTACATTTCCTTATCGATCAAATACATATTCTGAAAGCGGAATTCAGGGTTTGGTATGGATGGATGAAATAAAAAAATATTATAAAAAAATTACTATTGTAACAGAAGTTACAGAAATAAAATATTTGGAAAGAATTCTTTTAACGTCAGATATTCTGCAGATTGGTTCAAGAAATATGCAAAACTTTGAGTTAATAAAAGAAGTTGCAAGATCAAAAAAAATAATAATTCTAAAAAGGCATTTTGGAGCTAGTTTAAGAGATTTCCTTGCTGCTGCAGAACATATTTTAGTCGAAAATAATAAAAATCTTATTTTGTGTGAAAGAGGAATCGTTGCACCTCATACTCATAGGGTTACTTCGAGATTTATTTTAGACATACAAGGAATTGTTGCCCTAAAAGAACTAACGAATTATCCGGTAATCTCTGATCCAAGCCATGCTAGTTTTTGGGCGCCATGGGTTGAAAAATTAGCTTTAGCTTCAGTTGCATCAGGATGCGATGGTTTGATTATAGAAGTTCATCCAAATCCAAGATTTTCTAAAGTAGATCCATTACAAGCCCTAAATTTTAATCAATTTAAAAGATTAAAACATAAAATATTAAGTTTATGCAGATTTTTTCACAAAAAACTTATCTAAAAAAAAATAGAGAAAAATTTATAATAGGTATAGTAGGTTTCCCTCTAAAAAAACCAAGAACAATTAATATTTGGAAAAAAAAATTATTGTATATAAATAAAAAAACTTCAGTTTTTGAATTTGAAATAAAGCCAAGTAATCTGTTAATTTTTTTAAATAATCTCAATAACCTGAAATTTGACTACGCATTAGCTGTAACTATGCCTTTTAAAAAAAGTATTATTAAGTTTACAAATAGAATGCATTTTTCGGCGAACAGAGCAAAAGCAATAAATTTATTTATAAAATTCCAAAAAAAAAAAATCGGTTACAATACAGACGTATTAGCATTTAATGAACGTTGTAAAAAAGTTATAAAAAAAATGGAACAAATAATAATTATAGGTTTTGGTGGCTCGGGTACTGCAATTTATAATTATTATAGAGGGATGTATAAAAAAAAGATAATTGTTATTTCAAAAAAAATTAAAAAAAAAAATTTTTTTAATAAAATTCAGCCTAATTTTTTAAAAAAAAGAAGTTTAATAATAAATTGCACTCCCTTAGGTAGTAAATTAAAACTTAAATATGAAAAAAAATCACCAATAAATTTTAATTTAATGAAACAAGTTAACAATAAAAGTTTTATTTTTGATTTGGTGTATAGCCCTAAATCAAATTTGTTATCTAAATACTGCAAAAAATTTAAGGTTCGCTATGAAAATGGAATTAAAATGAATACTATTCAAGCAAATCTATCGTTTAATTATATAAAAAAAGTATTTGCTTAAATTTTCATAAAAAAAAAAATAATTTAATAGGATCCTCAATTTCCACATGAAAACTTTTCTTGCAATTAGACTATAAAATATTGAGTTTTTTTTAATACATCCTCTTGAGTCAATTTAAAGTTGCTAGCTTTTTCTGCTTATTTTTAAGTTTTTTAAAAAAAAAGGCTATTTTTCAAGATTAACTCACGTTGACTTACTTAATATTTGCCATTAGATACGTCTTTTCTTGCTCTGAATTATTTGAATTTAGGAGCAAAATAATTAAAGTGTATGCAGTTACATATGCGCACCTGCGCCAAGGACTGCGTCGAGCTCTTTAAAATTGTTTATTGGAAGAGAAGCGTGGACGGCTATTTTGTAAAAAATTTGTCGTACATGCTTTTATTAACTGTACAAACTATTTTGTACACCGTGTTTAAATTTATTTAAACACATTAAAAGCTTGTGTACGCCGTTATTAAACTTGAGAGTTTGATCATGGCTCAG
>Ga0194130_10009355_pt1 | contig 10128 bp, 20 predicted proteins | sample TA2KigsurfametaG_FD_160084 | JGI IMG/M metagenome (GOLD analysis project Ga0194130, IMG submission 160084) | Freshwater microbial communities from Lake Tanganyika, Tanzania - TA2015050 Kigoma 12 surface | ecosystem: Environmental > Aquatic > Freshwater > Lake | place: Tanzania: Lake Tanganyika... | reverse complement strand
CGCGCGCGATCCGTGACACAATGCGCCAAACTCCCGCCGTCGATCATTGGCTGTACACACGCGACCAAGTGAACGCCCGCCACCTTCTGCCGTTGCCCGACAACGCCCGTGCTTATCTGTCGGCCGACGAACACAACGCCCCGACAATGGCCCGCGCATCGGTTCGGTTGGGTTTGCCGGTGGCCGTTCTTGCCGACGACCGCGCCCACGCCGTCGCCGTCTGGGCGCAGCTGGCCGCCGTCGCCCCGGTGACCGGTCGCCCGTTCGAGTGTCCCGCCACCGGTCGACACGTCGCCGACGGGCAAGGTGTCGCCGCGCACGTCGTCGGCCACGACGGACGCAGATCGACCGCCCGCCCGAGTTCGGCCGGTGTCGGGGCTTGCATCGCGTGCGCCGTGTGTCTCCCTGGCGGGCCGGTGCGCCCGGTCACCTTCTTGCTCCATGGCGGGAAACCCGCGCCGGGTTCGGCCGGTCGCCTCGGTGCTGCCGTGTCGGTGCGCCTGCGACGCATGGCGGTGACACAATGACCGCCGCCGCAGTCGAATGCATCGAGGGCTGGTGCCGCGACGTAACGAGCTGGCCGCACCCGTTGGCGGTCGTCGGGTTCCTCGTGCTGCTGGTGCTGGTCCGGCGAGCGTGCCGATGATCGAGCGCATCGACAGCCCGCCGTGCGCCGGTGGTAGTTTGTCGCACACTTGCGGGAGCAGTTGCCTGCCTGCCTTGGTGCGCACCCTGCCCCCCGCCCCGTCGGGGTGGCGGTGGAAGTACGGGCAGACCGCGCCCCGGTGCTGGTCGGTCTACCTTCAACGCGTCGGCGGGGTCGGGTGCTGGTATGTCGTCGGGCTTGCACCCGTCGATACAGCTCGAGAGCTTGCCGCGGTGATCTGGGCTTACACGCTCGGCAACCGTCACCCGCCCGCCGACTGACCCCCCGTCGAAGCCCCGCCCCACCATAGGCGGGGCTTCTTCATACCCCGGCACCGGCCACCAGCCGAAGGCTGGGTGTGGGATGGGGTCTGCGTACATCCGTCGGCCAAAAATTGTTGATAACCTCGAAACCGGAAGGGTAAACAGAAATTATGCGTACTGTCAGGTCGGTGACGGCGAACTTTCTAGGTTCGTATGCGTCGGTTCACACTCGGAAAAGGTACAAGAAGGACATCGTGACGTGGCAACGCTGGTGCGCCGAACAGGGTGTGCATCCGTTGGACTGCTCGACAGCGAACGCGCAACGGTTCGTCGCGTGGATGTCTGAGCATTACACGTCGACGAGTGTCGCCTCGAGGGTGTGCGGTGTCGCAAAATGGTTCGACGCGCTCGTGGATGGTGGTGTGTTGCGTTCCCACGGGTTGCATTCGGTGCGCCTGCCGAAACGGGAGATCGTGCTGAACCTTGAGAGCATCCCGACGGACGCTGAGATGATGCTGGTGATGGATGAGGCCCGCAAGCTGGGGCCGAGGTGGGAGTGGCTGGCCGGTATGGTCGCATGGGCTGGCTGCGACTGTCAGGAAGCGTTGCGGGTGCGTGGCATGGATGTGCGCACCTGGGAAGGTAAGACGCTGGTGACTGTGCGCTCGAGGAAGCAGAACCGGCGGGAAATCCCGGTTGACGGGCGTCTCGAGGTGCTGACCGTCGGGTTACAAGCTGTGTATGCGCCGACAACCCCGCTGGCGGGGACTGTCACGTCGGAGTGGGCGACGATCCGGTTGGGGAAGGTCGCGTCGGAGGCGACGGGACGACGGTTGAACGTGCAGGACATGAGACGGTGGGCTGTGCGCCGCCAGTTTGAGCGTGGGGTGCCGATACCGGTGATCGCCCGCTGGCTCGGCCATACGACGGACAGGTGGGTGCGTCAGACGCTCCGGTTGACCGACGAGGTCGCTTTGGTGACCGCCAACGAGATGATTGCGAGCATTCTTGTGGAGCCGGACGGCGACCGTTACGGTTCCGGGCAGGCTCCCGACTCGATTATCTGAACCAGCGTCGCAGGAACCAGACGACAAGCGCGGCGCAGGTGATGTACAGGCTCCCGAAGTAGATGATGTCGATCGTCCGTTTCACGAAACGCTCCTGTTCTGGGGTGAGTGTCCGCACCTGTGATACAGGGCGAATTTCGTCATCGACGTTATTCTGGCGTGTCATCCCAGAATCTTAGTGAGGTGTCCGGCAATCCATCGGGCTACGGGGGTGGCGACCCCGTTTCCGCATTGTTTGTAACGGTGGCTATCGGCCTGCTCCCGACCGTCGTCTGTCCAACGGGTGTGGTCGTCGGGCCACCCCATCAGCCGTTCACATTCTAACGGGGTCAGTCGGCGTACCGCATAGGTGGTGTCCTCTAGTTGGGCGACGTGAGGTTGGTTTCCACCGCCCGTCCCCATTTTTGCTGGGAGACAATGTGAAATGCCGTCGTTGATTCGTATGCCGTCTCGAAACAAGTTTTCGAAGATGATCGGCTGGGCCACACCGTGCATACTGACGCGATCCAGGGTGTACATCGCACCGTCTGGTTCTCCGATGCCTTTGCCCTGCGGGCCTGCGGTGTCGGATCGTCCGATGATCGTTCCTTGAATCGGTATCGGCATCAGGACGGTCGCCCTAGATTCGCCGCCGTTGTCGAAAGCGTTGAGGGTCGGGGTGACTTCACCGGCTACCCATGTCTCAAAGTCGCCTTCGTATTTAGCGCGTCGAGCCTTCACGAACGGGACAGACCGCTTGCGACCGTCATCAGGGCTGTTCGCAGAGCGTCCGGTAGCGTTTTGCCCCTTCTTTCGGCCCGACGCAAAATCCCTTGCGCGGCCTTCGGCGACAGGTAGTAGCGGGTCGGGACATCGTTCGGCGACTGAAGGATCGAAGATAGCGACGACGAACAAGCGCCGTCGTCGTTGGGGTACTCCGAAGTGCTGCGCATCCAACACTCGCCATTGGATGTCCACCGCCCCGAGTTGTGCCAGTTCGTCGAGGACGACACCGAAGTCTTGACCTCGGTTGGAAGACAAGGCTCCTGGGACGTTCTCCCAGACGGCGACACGGGGAAGAGGGCCAGTTGGTCTGAGTGCTGTTGCATCTCGCATCTCCTTGATGATTCTGATTGCTTCGTAAAACATGGATGATCGACCACCGTCGAGTCCGGCTCGTTTCCCGGCGACGGACAGGTCTTGGCAGGGGGAGCCGAAGGTGAGGACATCGCATGGGGGGAGGGTCGCGCCGTTGACTTCTTGTACGTCACCCCATTTGGGTACATCAGGCCAATGTCGACGCAAGATCGACGAGGCGTGTTTGTCCCACTCCACTTGAAACACGCAGTCCATGTGGCTGTCAAATCCCATGTCCATGCCTCCGACACCGGAGAAAAGCGAGCCGTAGGTTGGGCGCATCATTGTTTTTTCCCTGTTCCCCAAATAATCACGTAAAAAACGACGACCATGTAGACAACCACAACGCTTGTCATAATCAAATCAGTCATCAGACAACATCTCCCTCTTATGTTTGTTTGTTCTTGTCAAATACCGGTCATGGGCTTGCAAATACGTTTTTCTTTCGTTTTTAGTCAAACCACCAAAAATGCCATGCAAATCCCACGCTCGATGGTTGTCCAACCCGTACTGCCGGCATTTGAACATCACCGGACAGGTACTACAGACTTTCTTTGCATTACGAATCTTTACGATGTCGCCCCGCACCGGCATGAAATCGTTAGCATCCATCCCACGACAAGCAGCGTATTCAAACCATTCGTTGTTCATATTCTCTCTTTCTGTTCACAATCAGTTCAAATATCGCCAGGGCGACCACCCGGACGCTTGTTGTAGCCGTACAGCGAACGTCAGGTTGGGGCGGGCAGTCAACATCATGTCACGCGTAATACCCATTTGTAAAGCCCATTCTTTGTGTACAGACCATTGGATTTGGGCGAGGCCGATGGAGCCGTTGCCTTCCAGTCCGTCGATACAGCGGGATTCGACCCAGAGGACGCGACTCCAGATTGGCCAGTCCTCGATCTTCCCGCCGACTTCTAGTAGTAGCGGGAGCCATTCGGCGCATCGAGGATGCTGTAAGGTCATTACGTCGATCTGGGCTTGCCATGCGGCCAACGCTTCCAAGTAAACGACCGCTTCCGGGGACAAGGTGGTCGTTGTGGAAACGGGGGAGGTGATGACGACGGTGGATTGTGGGGCGGCTGACGGCAACGGGGTCAACTCCACCGGTTCGGCGGTGTTGGTAGCGCATCCAGCCAATAGCAGTAACGGCAACAAACGTTTCATAGGTTGTGTCTCTCTCTCAGTAGCCGGCTTGCTTCAGCAAGTCGATCATCATGTCAACGGTCATCACAGCGTACTGTTCACCAGGGTCGGCTACACCAACCCGTTTGGCGATCAGGACACCGATGTCGGCGTGGCCGTTCACACGTTCTGTTTCGGTTTCACGTAACCATTCGGACAGTTTGAGTGTCTTGTGGTTCTTGCATTCCCACACGATCCCTGGTGTGCCGGTGATGTCACCTTCGTCGTGTTGACCGGTGAGCGCACGACGTTCCGCGTGTGGGAAGCCGCGTTTTTGGAGATGTCGGACGATCAGCGTTTCAAACGCTGTCCCTTTTTGTTTTTGCTTGCTCATCGACTAGCTCCATTGGGTATCGCCGTGACCGTCGGGGTTTGCACGTGTGCATGGGTACACCGTTCAACGGCACGTGGGTTGTGATGGTTTGCTCGCAGATGCGGCAAATCCATTTTACCGTATGGAGTTCAGAACGGTTCTTCATCGTCAACGTCGGTGGCGTTGAGCAGGTCTTTCGCGTTGTTGAGGTTCGTGTCATCACCGTATGAAGACCAGCGAAGTGAGATTGATACGTCGTCGGCAATCACTTCGACACGCTGTTTCTTCACACCGTCTTTGCCGGTGTATTCGTTTTTGTCCAAACGTCCGGTGACGATCACACGCGAACCTTTCTTCACGGAGGCGGCGACGTGTTCGGCCTGCTCTTTGAAGACGACGACATCATGCCAGAGTGTCTTTTTGTTGTCGTCTTTGCCTGTGGTGTCGGCAACAGAGAACTTGACGACTGCTGTGCCACTACCAGAATATTTGAGTTCTGGGTCACGTCCGACGTTTCCGCTGATCGTAATGGTGTTCATCGATTTATCATTTCTTTGAAGGCGACACGAAGTTTGGTCATGTCGTGAATGGTGACGGTTCCGCTGAGTTCTACCCCGGCGCGATCTGCTACCTCGTCGTGGTCAAGGTTTGCTTCCGCGCAGGCGCGTGCAAACTTGCCCAAGATTTCTGGTTCGACCGGGCTGAGGTCTTCAACGGGTTGTGCGACAGCCTTGGGTTTCGTGGCCGTCTTCTTTGCGGGTGCGGTTGGCTTGTGGTGGCCAAGGTCTTCCCACTCTTGTTTCGTCCACAAGGCGAGCGAGATGCCGAACCGCATAGCGGCGTTACGCAAGAAGTCTCCGACGAGTTCCTTGTCAAGTTCGGCTTTGTCGGCGCGTACTGATCCGACTCCGAGCATCGGTTTGCCGTGGACGGTGAGTCGCGCCCACATGGTTGCCATCCCGTTTTCGATGTGGACGTGGGGGCGGCCGTTTACCCATCCGCACGGTTCCCACGACCACATGGGGTCGATTTCGATGAGGATGCGGGTGATGTCGGCGTGTCCTACGAAGTCGAGTTGCATCCCGCCTTTGGGGAGTTTGCCGACGATCTTGGGGTCGGGGACAGCGTATTTGGTGAGTACGTCTGCCAGCTGCTTCGTGGTGTCCATCACTTGTCTCCCGTCAACTGTGAAATCCAGATGCGAACCGGGCGTGCGTGGCAAGCCGGCCGTTCCGACAACACAAACCGGTCGGTCGGTGCGATCAAACCTAAACCCTTGGCACGCTTCATCGCGCTACCCAACGCTCGACCATCGTGAGTCGCCTCCAACTTGTTGTCGGTGAAGTATTCCCACACGTCGTCGGTCGTGAACTCGTCCTCGGTTTCCGCAAGGACGATGATCGCCTGGAACGCGTTGTCACGGAACTTGACTGCGCTGTTGCTCCAGCCGCGTTCCATCGCTTCGTCTCGAAGGGTTTTCGCTAACTGCTTGTTCTTCATCTCTCTCCTTTGAACCGCATGACGCGGGTCGTTGATGTGGTTTCGTACTGACTGTACAAGTCAGGGTAGTCGCTTGTAAAGGCTTTTTTGTCCCAACCTTTACGGTTCTGCGATTTCCAGGTGACGGCCGGCTGACCGTTGATGATGCCGGTGTTCGCGTCTTTCATCAACTGGGCGATAGTAGCCTTCAGCGTGTCTTCTTCGATTTCCAACAGTTTCTTGGCGGCCTGCACTTCTGCGATCCGTGTGATGAGGTCGGCGTGTGCGGTGAGATCGACGGTGTTGTCGTCGCCGGTCGGGTATCGTTCAGAGATTTCGGTGTAGGTAGCTGGCCATTCGGCGGGAATCGTTCCAAGGTTGAGATACCACAGGAAGTCTTTGACGGCTGAAATGTGATCGGATTTTTCGGCGGGAGTGACCTTTTGGTAAAAAATGTGTAGGTCGAGCGTGCTGTCAAAAATTCCCCAAATAATTTCTTCGACATCGCAACACATGGCCTGTTGTACGCCTTGCCAATACCAGGTTGGGGGAAGTTCGCCGTCCCATTCCCGGTTGTACGTTTTGATCTCCACAACGTAGTCCGGTTGGTCAATCTGGTTTTCGTGGGAATATCGGTCGATGCCGTCGATGGTGGCGATCAACGGGCAGGTTTCCCAATCAAAGATGTACATGACATCAGGGCAGACGAGGGGGATACCGATTTCGTCGGCCACCCAGTCCAACAGTACGGATTCCAGACGGTTGCCTCGATCCATCGCACGACTGGTTTCCTTCACCGTCGGGGTGTCTCGCATCTTCTCGACCCCCAACGCGTACTTACTGATGTACCGATGCTGGTCGTGGACTGCGGCTGCTTCTGAGGCGGCTATACGCGGTTTGCCGTTCCAAGCTCGATGCCGGAGCATCAGCCAGTCCATGCTTCCGTGGTCGGGTTTGGGGATTATGGTCATGGTTCTCTCTCCTTGTTGTGAGACTGGTCTTACCCTACAAAGGGGGTGTGGCAAAGTCAATCTAATTCTTCAAACCAGTTGACTGGCAGGTGTGTTGCCAGCGAATACACCCGGACGATGCACTCCAAAGGGATGTGGTTGATGTCGGACACCACCTCAGGTTCATCGGCATCGTTCATCACAGTTGACACAAGTGTCAAATATCCCTCTTTGCATTTCGGCCATACCCAGCCGACCGTCAATGGCATCACAGTTTCCGGCACATATCCGTCTGTCAACGTCCAGCTGTGTTCGCCGCCTTGGTGTGCGTCACGCCATTGGACAACCACCATCGCCCACGTCGGATCGGCTTGATCGAAAACCTCATTCATTGACGTTCTCCGAAAAAGAACACCTAGTTCGTTCGCATTGGACGCATCTGCATCTTCTGGATTTTGGGACGAATTCATAGCATTTCTCGCAGCACAAGAACTTATGGGTCACCCCAAAAGTGTACCTCTCCACATACACCGTCCTGAATGAATTGGAATCTGCTCATACCAAAAATCGCCGTCACCAGGCTGATAGGTGACGACCGCAAAGCCTTGCTGCCAGTCCTCAATTATTGTCAACGGTCGCCCGTCGAGGTCAATACCACTTTTGGTGGAGGGGACTGCCCCATCGGTTCGGGCTAGAGTCCCCGGAGATGCCGCCATGATCGTTTTTGCGCCGTCCCAATCTTCACGTGAGCGTTCTGCCCATTCACGCCGGTGGATGTGACCGTAGATGACGGAGGTTTTGGATGAAGCAAGATATGAGTGAGCGGTGCTTCCGTTACTGCGTACTTTGTCGCCGTGGATGACGCGAAGCCGCTGGTTGATCCAGTAGCTCGACGCGGGGTAGCCAGCCAAATACCGAATCCTATACTCATCGAAACGACAAAGGTAAGGAACAGACAGAACCGGCCAATCATTCGGTGTATTGCCTTTTCGAAGTCCGAACGCTGCTTTTGCGTTGTCCAATACATAGTTCACCAATCTTTCTTCGTGGTTGCCGGCAATCCACACAATGTCTGCGTCTGGGGCGCATAGCCTCAAAGTGGCGGCGAATGTGGTGGCGCGGTCAATGGATGCTTGGGTTGTTTGTTGAAACGCCGGGGATAGACGATATTTGCCCAGTTCAGGAAGATCGAGGTTGTCGCCTACACACACTATGGCATTTGGTTGGATTCGGGTGATGACAGCAAGGGCTGTTTCAATCGCTTTCTCGTCGTGTGTGGGTTCAAGGTCGCCGGTAATATCACGGTAGTAGCCGAATTGGATGTCGGGAAGAATGACGGCGGTTTCGTAGCCTTCGGGGTGGGCGACCGGTTTCGGAAGTCGTATCGATCCGATCGTGTGTTTGCCGCGCTCGATGACTGGCCATTGGGGGCCGGATTCCCATGATGGGGAAAATTGAATTCCCATCAGATCGTGGATTTCGGCTTCTCCATCGTCGTTTTTTGTGAGCGATTGATAGATCGACACCCGGTTGACACGACCGATTTCATCAACTGAAATGCCTTGCCGATCAAGAAGGTCAGCAAGTTTGCCAAGGGTTTCCTTGCGATTCGGATTCGGGCCGGCAACTAAATCTTCAGAGAGTGCCACAAGCGCATTTCCCGTTGATGTGACGGCCTAAAGCTTTTCTGTGAATGTTGTAACCGTTTTCATTCAACTTTGTGCATAACCACACGATTGTGTACGGGTTTTTCCCGTTTCTGCGTACTAACGGATCAACTAATTGTATTTTTGACATCGTGTCGAACAATGCTTTCCGGTCTTGTTCGTCGAGTGATCGTTGCAAAATTGCGATAGGACATTTAGACCGCGCTGTCATCTCCGGTGGAATCGCTAAACTTTTGGCAAGATGCACAACACTCCAATCGGTTGATTAGCAACAACAGTTTTTGTTCATCTTTTTTGCCTGTTGGCACAATTCTAGTCAAATAACGTTTGATTTCAGGCACCATTTGACAAACACAGACCATTATTGTCAAGCATCTTTCACATAAAACCCTTGTAAGCAGGGTATTTATTCTTTTTCGGCGTGCCAGTCTATATGCTTGTTGAGCCGACGATTGACAATTTTTATGTCATCACGAACCTCAGTAAGAATTTTCATTGACTGGTCGTGTTGATCGGTGTTGCGGCGATCCAAGCGGTGTAACAACCACATCATCGGGCCGCCGATGATCGCTATGGCGATAGGGACGATGACCGCTTCCATGCGATCATTCGTCTTCGTCGCGGTTGGCAATTTTCTTTGCTGCGCCTCCTGCGGCCAGCCCGGTGAGCGCACCGCCAATCGAGAACGACAGCGGCGACAGAACGTCCATGAACATCATGTCAAGTGGGGCGGCCTCTTCCGGCTGATAGACAAAAATGAGCGAATAGAGCATCCCCAAGACGGTGAGGCCAAGAACACCCGCCAGGGTCAGTATCAGAATGGCTCTGATTCGAGCTTCGATTTCAGAGGGGTTGAGTCGTTGCCGGCGGCGATTGTTGTTTACGGGGGTCATCAGGGTTCCTATATTTGTCGGTGCAGGTTGTCAGGAAAGGGGCGAACGTTGCGACGACGATGAGTGCTAATCGTGTATTCAGATGATTCGCCATTGTTGTAGTGTACAACATTTTAGTGGTCATCCTGAACCGGCTCCCAAATCCACAATATTGATTATTTCGTCTATGAGAGCGTCTAACCCGTCAGATGGGGCTGGGGTAGGGCCGGGTGTTTAGAGGCTGTCAGATGTCAAAATAGACGGGTCTGGCGGGGTTTCGGTGGTTGGAAGGGTGGTTGCTGCGGGCGCGGAGGTAGACCTTGATGTGGTTGCCGTCCAAATCGGGGTTACAGGCTGGGTCGCAGTCGGGGTGACGATCAAGGAAATCAACGAGTTTGTTGCGAGTCGCTTCAAACCGGTCGATAACAGATTTTGAAATGTTGTTGTTGGCACGGAGGAAGGCTGCGTGCTGTTCGTCGGTTTCGTAGATCGAACGATTCGGGGCCATGTCGTTACCTCTGACCAAACATTTTTGCCCACGTCACAGGGCCAATAATGCCATCAGGT
>Ga0194130_10009352_pt1 | contig 10130 bp, 12 predicted proteins | sample TA2KigsurfametaG_FD_160084 | JGI IMG/M metagenome (GOLD analysis project Ga0194130, IMG submission 160084) | Freshwater microbial communities from Lake Tanganyika, Tanzania - TA2015050 Kigoma 12 surface | ecosystem: Environmental > Aquatic > Freshwater > Lake | place: Tanzania: Lake Tanganyika... | reverse complement strand
AGCTCGGCGCTCTGCTCCTTCTGCTGCTCCCAGCGGGCCAGCAGCTCTTCATGCAGCAGCTCCGTGCGGGCCAGCACCGCCGCCGCCGCCTCGGCCGCCTCCTGCTGCTGGCGGCGCTGCTGCTCCAGGCCTTCGATCACCTGATTCACCCCCGCGCCTTCCCCGCCGCCCGCGGCCTCCAGCTGCTCGGCCGCCGCCGCCAGCACCGCCTCCTCCAGGCCCAGCCGGGCCGCAATCGCCAGGGCATTGCTGCGCCCGGGGATGCCCCACTGCAGGTGATAAGTGGGCGAGAGGGATTCCACATCGAAGGCCACCGAGGCATTCTCGAAGCGGGGATCGGCGTACTTGAGGGCCTTGAGCTCCCCGTAGTGGGTGGTGGCCACGGTGAGCCGGGCGCGGTCGGCCAGATGGCGCAGCAACGCCGCCGCCAGCGCCGCCCCCTCGGTGGGATCGGTGCCGGCACCCACTTCATCGAGCAGCACCAGGGAGGCACCGGGGACGGTGGCAGGGATGGCGCTGATGTCTGCGGCATCCTGCGAAGACGCAACCGCGGCTGTGGGCGCCGCAGGAAGCGCCGCGAGGATGCGGGCGATGCGGCGGATGTGGCCGCTGAAGGTGGAGAGGTTCTGCTGCAGCGACTGCTCATCGCCGATGTCGGCCAGCACCAGGGCGCACCAGGGCAGCCGCGGGGTGCCGGAGCAGGGGAGGAAGAGGCCGGCACGGGCCATCAGGGCCGCCAGCCCCAGGCTCTTGAGGGTCACGGTCTTGCCGCCGGTGTTGGGGCCGGTGATCGCCACCACCCGCAGCTCGGAGCCCACCCGCAGGCTCACGGGCACCACCGGCGCTCCGCCCTCGCGGCGCTGCTGCCAGAGAAGCAACGGATGGCGCAGCTCCCGAAGCTCGAAGGGCGCCTCGGGATGGTCGAGCAGCTCGGGGCGCACGGCCCCCAGCCAGGCGCCGTAGCGGGCGCGGGCCACCCCGGCATCGAGGCGGGTGAGCACGGCCTGCAGATGCTCCAGCGCCGGCGCTTCCTCGCCCACAAAGGCGCTGAACTCGATCAGCACCGCCTCCTCCAGCTCCCGCTCGCGGCCCTCCAGTTCGCGGATGCGATTGCCCAGCGCGATCACCGCCTGGGGTTCCACAAACACAGTGCTGCCGGAGGCAGAGCTGTCGTGCACCAGGCCCTGGATCTGGGAGGCGGCGCCGGCCTTCACCGCCAGCACCGGGCGGCCGTTGCGCTCGGCCACCACCGTGTCCTGCAGCAGGGAGGCCCAGCGGCGGATCAGCTCCTGCAGGCGCTCACGCCGGTCGGCCCGCACCCCCTGCAGCTGGCGCCGCAGACCTCCCAGCTCGGCACTGGCGCGATCGGCTACACGCCCCCCCTCCTCGATCGCGAAGTGGAGCCGCTGCTCCAGCTCCGGCAGGGTGCGCAGATCGGCCACCAGCGCCGAGCACACCGGCCGCAGGGCGGGATCATCGATCTGGCGCCGCAGCCGCCGCGCCGCCGCCAGGGTGGAGGCCACCGCCAGCAGCTCCTCGCCAGCGGCCATGCCGCCCTTGGCGCAGCGCTGCACCGTGGTGGCGATGGTGGCGACGCCGCTGAAGGAGAGGCCGCCCTCCAGCACGCCATCGAGGCCAAGCAGTTCGGTGGTTTCGGCCAGGAGCCTCTGGCTTTCGGCGCAGCTGGGGGCCAGAGGCAGCCCCTGGCAATGGCGGATTCCGGAGGGGGTGCTGGCGAAGCTGGCCACCTGGCCGGCAAGGCGCGGCCACTCGAGAAGCTCCAGGGCTTCGCTGGCGATCGAGATGGCGTCAGTCTCCTCCCCGGCTGTGAGCGGGGCCCTGCGCTCGGATGAGGGCGCGGCGGCTTCTGCCACCTCCCGTGCCGGCACTGCCCCCGGAAGCAGCCTTGGCACGGCATCAGCCGGCCCGGGGCGATCCCTGCCCTTATCAGGAGTCAGCGGCGAAGCGGCCCCAGGGGCTGTGCCCGCGCTGGCGGGTTCCTGATCGAGAGTCTCCAGCACCGCGTTGCTCACCCAGGGGAGCCTGCACTGGCCCGAGGGGCGAAGGGAATCGCCGCGGCGCCGGTGTTGGAGGGGATGCCGGCCGGCGGTTCGTAGAGGATCTCGAGCCAGTTGCCCTCGGGATCCTGCAGATAGAAAGAGGCGGTGCCGTCGCGGTGGTCGTGCACGTCGCCCACCCGGTGGCCGGAGGCGGAGAGCTGATCGTGCAGCGCATCCACGGCGGCGCGGTCCTCCAGGTGGAAGGCGAAGTGGGGACCGGCGGCCTTGTAGTCGGGGCTGAGCAGGGCGATGCCATCGCCGGTGACGGGCGACTGGAGGTAGGCCCAGTCGGCCGCATCCCAGGTGAGCCGCAGACCGAGGGCGCCATAGAAGGCCTTGGCCCGCTCGATGTCGGTGACCCTCAGGGCCACATGGCCGAGGCGATGAACGGCGGCCGAAGCCATGGCGAGGCAGTAGCTGGTTTCATTCTCCTGCACTCGGGCATCGCGCGGCCGTTGCCACTGCCTCACCACAGACTGCGCACATGGCCGTAGGAGCGGATCTTGCTGTCGACGCTGAGCAACGGAATCGCCAGGGCGCGGGCCTGAGCGACCAGAAACCGATCGGCCGGATCGGCATGAAACGGCTCCGGCAGCCGCGTCGCCGCAACAGCGACGGTCGGCTCCAAGGGCAACAGCAGCACTGCCGGATGGGAGGCCAGCAGCGCCAGCCAGCGATCCACATCGAGGCTGAGCGCGAGCCGTCCGCATTGCACCAGCATCGCCACTGCCCAACAGCTGATCGCTGACACCAGCAGGCCTGGCGAACCATCGGGCTGGCTGGCGCGCTCGATCTCCTGATCGATGGCCCCCAGAGCGGCAGCGGAGAGCCGCGGTCGATCTCCATCGGCCCACCAGATCAGGGCATGGGTGTCGAGCAGGATCACGCCAGGGCTTCCCAGTCGTTCTCCCCAACCGGCGCGCACGGCTCGTCAAAGCGGAGCACCGTGCCGCGCAACGGCTCAAGGGGATCGGCGGCGCTTAGCGCAGCCGGCCGGTAGGGGCGCACCTCGAGGCTGGGTCGGCCGTGATCCGTCACCACCAGAGGTTGACCGCTTGCCTCCACCTGAAGGAACAGCTCCAGGGCATGGGCCTTGAAATGGGATTTGGAAACCTGGCGCGGAGATCCGCTGCTGGCCATGGATGTGGGGGTGGATTCCATCACGCCAGAAATATGACCATGGTCATGAGACTTGGTCAGCCGGTCGGAACGCCTCAGGCTTTTTCACCCACAGCCCGCAAAGGGCTGGCGGCAGCAGCCCCACTCCGGCCGGATCGGCTCCCGATCGATTACCAACCCAGGACACTCCGCTCCGCCATCCAGCCTGGTGATCGCCTGGATCCGTCGGCCCTGCTCGCACCCATCCAGCGGCGAATACGGTGTGAACCGGAGCGCATGTCCGGATCTCAGGTGCCGGGGCCAGGCGGTAGCTACCTCTAGTAGGCACCATGCGAGGGCCGGGCGATGGACACGGCGCGTCTGTTTCAGTCCGGCTGCAGCCAGGCGGTGCGTTTGCCCGAGGCCTATCGCTTCAGCGGCACCGGGGTGATCGTGAAACACTTCGGCAATGGGGTGCTGCTGCTACCGATCGACGATCCCTGGCACACCCTGGAAGCGGGCCTCGCCGCCTTTGAACCTGGCTTTCGGCTCAGGCGCGAGCAGCCGGAGCAGCCACCAAAGCCGGAGCTGGCGCCTTGATCCTGCTCGACACCAACATCCTCATCGTCCTGATCAAGAGGCGCCCGCCCCAGGTGGCCGAGCGCATCGACACCCTGGCCATGTCCTTCATCACCTGGGCCGAGCCGGCAGGCCAGCGCCGGCAGGCCACGATCCAGCAGCTGGAGGCCCTCGCCCAGCGGGTGCCGGTGCTCTACCCGGCGGGGCCCGCGATCAGCCGTCATCACGCCGAGCAGCCTACGGCCCTGCGGCGCCAGGGCAGGCCGATCGGCGCCAATGATCTCTGGATTGCCTGCCATGCCCTGGCCCTCGATGCCGTGCTCGTCAGCCACAACGTGCGGGAGTTCCGCCGCATCGAGGGGCTGCGTCTGGTGGACTGGGCCACACCGTTCTGATGGCCTGCGCCTGCAGGTGAGCGGCAGCGAGCTGCCGCGCTTCTCCGGCCACTACGTCTGAACAGCCACCAGCGGCTGGATCTGCTCCAGCTCGCCTGCCAGTGCAGCGCTGGCCACCTCGGTGTCGAGGGCGGCCTGGGCCCGCAGCCAGTAACCGGGACTCAGGCCCAGAAACCGGCAGAGGCGCAGATCGGTGTCGGCCGTGATCGCCCGCTGGCCCGTCACGATTTCACTGATCCGCGAGGCCGGCACACCTATGGCCTTGGCCAGCCGGTACTGGCTCACACCCAGCGGCTGCAGGAAGTCCTCCTGGAGCAGTTCACCGGGGCTGATGGGGGGCAGACGGTCCATGGCAGAAATCAGTGGTAGTTGAGGATTTCGACAGCATCGAGACCGGCGGCAGTGCAGATGAAGCAGAGGCGGAACTGGTCGTTGATGCGGATGCTGTGCTGGCCTGTGCGATCACCCCGCAGGGCCTCCAGCCGATTGCCCGGGGGAACGCGCAGGTCATCCAGACGGCCTGCGATCTCCAGCTGCCTGAGCTTGCGGCGAGCCACGCGCTCAAAGGTCTGGAAACGGGGCACGGTCCGGCGTTGGTGTGGTGCTCGATACCAACGTGCTGCTCTCAGGGCTGGCTTACCCCGCCAGCGTTCCCGGACGTCTGGTCGCCGCCTGGCGATTCAGAGCACTGGAGGTGGTGCTTTCTGAGTTCATCCTGCAGGAGCTGCGTCGCACCTTGCCCAGGCTCAGCCAACGCCATGGCCTGGATCAGCCAGCCACCGACGATCTCATCCACGCACTGACCATCCTCGTGGATCTGATGGAACCCTAGGTCGTGCGCGACAGCGACCTGAGCGATCGCAACGACCTGCCGGTGCTCGGCACCCTGCTGGCAGCGCTGCAACTCGGCTCGGCGCAAGTCCTGATCACCGGTGATAAGGCCCTGCTGGCCCTGCGGGATCGCTACCCCATCCCCACCACCGCCGAGTTCTGGGCGGAGCATGGTGGCCTCTGACGCCGAAGCCCCCAGACGCCTCATGCCTCTCACCCGAGGATGGCACGGCAGCCCTGCAGGCGGCGAAGGGCTGCTCGACTGGGCCTTCGATCAGCTGCCCTGAGCCAGGGCTCTGCCGGTGCGAGCCGTGGGCGGCCGCCCAGAGCGCTGGAGCCTGAACTGTCCATTACAGTCGAAAAATTGATATTTTTGTCACTGAATTCCGCGCCCATTGCCTGGAGTTGATTCCTGGAGTTGATTCGCCAGGTGGAACAGGGAGGCGAGGTGGTCGAGATCATGCGCCATGGCAAGCCGGTGGCTCGGCTCACGCCCCCTGTCGGTAGACCGTACGAGCGTCAGCCGCCCTGGCAGGCCTTGCGAGAATCCGGCGATCTGGCCATGGAACCGGAGGAGTCGGTGCTGGAGGCCCTGGCCTTTGATGCCCTGCGGTGAAGGTGCTGCTCGACACCCATCTATGGATCTGGTGGTTGCTAGGATCGGAGCGCCTTCCCCCGCCTGAGCGTCACGCCCTGGATCGGCTGGCTGGCGCGGGGGGCTGCCATCTCTCCGCCATGAGCCTCTGGGGAGCCCAGATGCTGCATGCCAAGGGGAGGATATCGCTGGGTCGGCCTTTCGAAACCTGGCTAGGGAGGCTTCCGCCCCAGGGGTTGTGGCGCTGCTTGCGCTGGATGTCGGAGTGGTGGTGGCAGTGGATCACCTGCCGCAGAGCTTTCATGGCGATCCTGCCGACCGGTTGATCGTGGCGAAAGCCCGAAACCATGGCCTGCTTGTCGCAACTCACGACCGAGCCATTCAGGCCAGCGGTGTTGTGGAGATCTGGCAGGGATCGGAATGAGGCGGCGCCCCTTGCCCGCAGCCGAGGCCTTCTGCCGGAGTCCTGGCTGGCGACGGCGCAGCCCGAGCACGGTCAGTTTCGGCCGCCTTCCTTTCTGCCTGCCTTCACGGTTGCCTGTCTTCGATCGCTACTTGGCCGAGCCGGACTACCTGCGCCAGCAAGCCCCAGGCATCACAGGCGCGCGGCAGACCGGCCAGAGCACCCTGGCCGACCCAGCCGCATGAGGGGCAACCCCCTCACCCCTGCCGCAGCCAGGCCGCCGCATCGCAGGCGTGATAGGTGAGGATCAGGTCGGCGCCGGCCCGCCGGAAGCAGAGCAGGGTTTCGAGGGTCACGGCGCGCTCATCGATCCAGCCGCGCTCGGCCGCCGCCTTCACCATCGAATATTCACCGCTCACGTTGTAGGCGGCGATCGGCTGCTCGCTGGCCTGGCGCAGGCGATAGATCACATCGAGATAGGCCAGGCCGGGCTTCACCATCAGGATATCGGCGCCTTCGCTCTCATCGAGCTGGCATTCGATGATCGCCTCGCGGCCATTGGCCGGATCCATCTGATAGGTGCTTTTGCCTTTCGGAATCGGTTTGCCAGCCGCCGCCCGTGGAGCCGAATCGAGGGCCTCGCGGAAGGGGCCGTAATAGGAGGAGGCGTACTTGGCGGTGTAGCTGATGATGCCCACCTGTTCGAAAGCCTCCTCATCGAGGGCCTCGCGGATCGCGCCGACGCGACCATCCATCATGTCGCTCGGGCCGATCAGATCAGCACCGGCCCGGGCCTGGGCCACCGCCTGCTGGCAAAGGATCGCCACGGTCTCATCGTTGAGCACCACGCCCTCGGCGCTCACGATGCCGTCGTGGCCATCGCAGGAGTAGGGATCCAGGGCCACATCGGTCATGATCGCCATGCCCGGATGCTCCTCCTTCAGGCGGCGGATAGCGCGGGGAATCAGGCCGTGCTCGTTGAAGCACTCGGCGCCATCCTCCGTTTTCAGGCCATCGGCCACCTTCGGAAACAGCACCACGCAGCGGATGCCCAGATCCCAGGCCCGGCCCACCTCATCCACCAGTCCCTCGAGGCTCCAGCGGCTGGCGCCGGGCATGGCGCCGATCGGCTCATTGCTGGCCCCCTCATGCACAAACAGCGGATAGATGAAATCGGTTGGGGCGAGCTGGGTTTCGCGCACCAGGGCCCGCAGGGCCGGCGTGCGACGCAGGCGGCGGGGGCGGTAGGTGAGCTCCATGCGGGCAGGAAGGGCTGGCCGGATCCTACGGATCCGCACCGGCAGCAACCTGGCGAAGGCAGGCCAGCAGGGTCTCTTGCCGCTGCTCAACAGCCCATGGGCAGCGCCAGCGCTCAAAGCCGCAGATTGGCCACCACGATCAGCGCATAGCCCAGCAGCGCCGAGATCTGGGCGATGCTGCCCACCCGGTTGATCCGCGCCAGCACCCGATCAGCCTCAACGCTGCCGGCATGGGCGCGCAGGTTGCCGCCCCACAGAAACAGCAGAAACACCGCGCCAGCCACCGCTTAGCTGAAGGCATAGAGCTGATCGATCACTGTGAGGTAGGGGGTGGGCGGCACCTGGGCGCGGTAGCCCTCCTGCAGCACCACCAGGGTGAGCAGCCCGGCCGAGGGCAGCCCGAAGCTCAGCTCATCGCGCACGCTGTCGAGGCTGGGGGCCAGCAGCACCACCGCCATCACCAGCACGAGCGGCAGGATCCAGTGCAGGAAGGCGGCCAGGTCGTCGGTGCGGTAATCAAGGCGCAGCAGCACGCGGCTGCGGGTCTGGGGGCGATTGCTGGCGAAGGGGTCGTCCAGGCGGTGCAGGGCGGAAGTCACCATGGCCCCCCGGTAGCGGAAGCCCGCCATGCCGATGCCCTGTCCGGTGAGCCAGCGCGATTCGCGCAGCGGCTCCAGCACCACGCCCTCACGCTCGATCGCCAGCCGGTCGTCGGCCACCTCAAGGATCAAGGGCAGCGACAGTCGGAGGAAGGGGGCACTGCGTAGATCGATCGCATCCACATAGAACTGCCCCTCAAAGCGGAAGCTCTGGGTGAAGGCCGCACCACCGGCGCTCGGCTGGGCCGGTCCGGTGGCTTCGAACACGCTGTTCCAGTCCTCCACCTGATTCACGAAGCGCAACATCCGCTCCGGCGCGATCCCTTCCTGGCGCAGGCGCCGATCCAGCGCACCATCCCATTGCCGATGCAGCCGGCCCTCCACCCGGAAGGTCTTGCGGCTGATCTCGAGGGCGCGCAGGTCCTCGATCTGCAGCACCACCGCCAGCGCGTGGGGCACCTGAAGGTTTACGGGCCGCGGCAGCACCCGACCACCGGCCACGCCCATCGCCAGGCCCTGATCGGGGGGCAGCTCGGCGGTGGGCGGATGGCTGGCCACCACCAGACCCAGGGCCATCAGGCTGCCGAGCAGCCAGAGCAGCAGGCGGCGGAAGCGCAGCCGGGCCGGCATCGCAGGATTCAGGCAAGGGAGTGCGCTGATGCTGCCGCGGCCGGTGGCTTCTCGCTCAAGCAGCGTTCAAGCAGCGCCCAAGCAACAGCCTCAGCGGCCCGGCGCAGCTGCTTGTGAACCGTGATCAGAGCCGGGCGGCGCTGATCCAGCCTGCACGGGGATCGGCGCTGCGGGCCTGGCGCAGCTGGCCGAGCAGCTCACGCTCGCGCTCGCTGAGGGCCTCGGGCATGCGCAGCACCGGGGTGAGCAACAGATCGCCGCGGCCCTCCTTCACAGGCCAGCCCTTGCCCTTGAGGCGCAGGCTGCGGCCGATGCTCATGCCAGGCGGCACCTGCACGGTGGCTTCGCCATCGGGGGTGGCCACCAGCACCTCGCCGCCAAGGGCCAGCTCATCGAGGCTGAGGGGCAGCTCGGCGCGCAGCTGATCGCCATCGAGGCGCCAGATCGGATGGGGCTGGATCTGGAGGTTGAGATAGAGGTCGCCGCGACGGCCGGTGCCGGGCTGAAGGTTGCCCTTGCCCTTGAGCCGCAGGCGGCTGCCGCTGCGCACCCCCGCCGGAATGCGCACCTGCACCCGTTCGTCGTTCACCGCGAGGGTGCGCTCACAGCCGCGGAAGGCATCAGCGAGGCTGAGATTGATCGTGGCCTCGGCATCAAGATCGGCGGGGGCGGCCCCACGCCCTCCGAAGCCGGCGGGGAAGCCGCTGCCGAAGCCTCCGAATCCGCCCCCCATGCCGGCAGCGCCGCCGAAGCGGCCGAGCAGGTCGTTGATGAAATCGTCGAAGTTGCCGTAGCGGCCGAAATCCACATCGAAACCGCCTGGGCCGCCGCCGCCGGGGCCACCCATCTGGTTCCAGTACTGGCCGAACTGCTCATAGCGGCGGCGCTTATCCGGATCGGAGAGCACCTCGTAGGCCTCGCTCACCTCCTTGAAGCGGGCTTCGGCGTTGGCATCGCCGGGGTTCACATCCGGGTGGTACTGACGCGCCAGCTTGCGGAAGGCGCGCTTGATGGCATCGGCATCGGCGCCACGCTCCACGCCGAGCACCTTGAAATAGTCGCGGTAGCCGTTGGCGCTCATCGGAAGCTCAGCGAGCAGCGGTGCGCAGGAGCGCGACACCGGGCCGAGTGGCATTGTCTCAGCCCCTCCCCGACTCTCGAACGCCAGCGCAGGGGCGGAAGGCCGTACGCCCCTGGCCTCTGCTTAGCCTGCAGAACCCCCAGTTGCGGCCGTTGCCGATGCGCCCCATGGCTCTCGATCAGCTCCTGCGCACCCACCGGATCAGGCGTGAGCAGCGGCGGCTGCCAGGCTTTCTGGGCCATGCCCTGCTGCTGGGCGCCATCGCTTCAGCGGCATGGCATGGTTGGGCGCCGGCCATCCGGGCCCATCCTCCTGCCGGCGAGGCCAGCGGCGCCGGGGCCCTCGGCGAGGCCCTGGCGCCCTCCAATGCCGGGCAGCTGAGCCTCGGCGAGCATCTGCGCCTGGCCGGCTTTCTTTTCTACGGCGCCTGGTGGTGCCCCGCCTGCTTCCGCCAGAAGAGCCTGTTCGGCGAGCAGGCGGGCAGGGCGCTCCCCTACGTGGAGTGCGACCGCAGCGATGAGGGCCGGCAGCGTTGCGACAGGGCCGGGATCCGCGCCTACCCCACCTGGGTGCGGGGCAGCGAGCGGCGCGAGGGGGTGC
>Ga0194130_10009351_pt1 | contig 10130 bp, 9 predicted proteins | sample TA2KigsurfametaG_FD_160084 | JGI IMG/M metagenome (GOLD analysis project Ga0194130, IMG submission 160084) | Freshwater microbial communities from Lake Tanganyika, Tanzania - TA2015050 Kigoma 12 surface | ecosystem: Environmental > Aquatic > Freshwater > Lake | place: Tanzania: Lake Tanganyika... | reverse complement strand
TTAACTGGGCTCCACCATTTGACAACGGAGGCACCGACATTACTTAGTACTTCATCAAAATTACCAACACCAACGATGATTCAATAATTACTCACAGTGTTATAAATGCAACTTTCTTTGACTTCGACGTAAACTAAGGAATGTAGCCTGGAATAGAATATACTGTGACTATTTAAGCCTACAATTTCTATACTGGTTACTATAATGTTAATTAACTATCACCTTGGAGTCCTGTAGCAACATTTTACTCATCAGACTTACCAAGAAAAACACCAGAATTAACATTTACGGACAGAACTAGCACCGGAGCCACTATTAATTGGTCTCTACTTACAAATCCAGATGATTTTGGATTTAGCACTATCTCACCTTACTACTTATTGTGGGTTGATGATTGTCAAGGTTCGTCAATAACTAATTTACTCGTAAACAGCACTACTCAAACGTCATATTCGATTTCAAATATACCGCCTGGTAGCATTTGCAACTTTAGAATGAATGTGTTAAATATCATTGGGTACAGTAAGATTTATAGTCCAACTTTGCAAGTTTTGTTTGCAAGTTTACCAGATGCTCCACCCAAACCAATTTACAAACGAAGAAGTGGTGGAGATCCTAGTATTAATCTTGAAGCTTTCATTCAAATTAGTTGGCAACCACCATTTTAGACTGGAGGACTACCTATTTTAGGCTACATCGTCCAGATGAGTCAAGATGGCGGTAGTTTTAATGTTGCCTATGATGGCTCTGTATTCCCAGATGTCAGAGAGTTTACATTTTAGGGACTTCAGGCGGGATCTTTGTACTAGTTCAAAGTATTTTCAAGAAATTTACTAGGCGTATCTCAAAGTGGATCAGATGCTCTATCCCTTTACGCCGCGACTTATCCTGCACAGATGGATCCGCCTAAATTAAAATAAGCGTTGCCATCTGGAACAGCAAGTTCATTAATCATTGAATGGAATCCTATTTAACAAAATGGTGGCTTGTAAGTTGAGGGATATTACTTGTAAATGAATTTGGGATATAATACTAGCTTGGTTCCTACTTTGATCCCAATACCAGCTGGCACTCAAACATACACTGCAACAAATCTCATAGCTGGAGCAAGTTACAGTTTTAGAATTGCTGCGTACAACAAACTATACACTGACGATACACAGTTCGATGACTAGTTAAACTTCTCCAACATAACTAGTTTTATATTAGCCAATGTTCCCGACTAAGTCACAGGTCTTAGCTAGTCAACTGTGAATTACGAAACTGGAAAAATCAAACTACTTTGGAACTCGCCTGCAAACAATGGCTCACCAATTACGAGCTATTTGGTTTAGCGTGATGTTGGTAGTGGCGTATTTTTCAAAGTTTACCAAGGTGTTAAACCTTAGTTTACGGACACGGGTCTGCAAGCTGGACAAAACTACAATTATAGAGTAGCAGCAATAAATGTAGTCGGATAAGGATAGTTCTCAGTCGTGGTGACTGGAATCGCCGGTAGTATTCCACTTAAGATCACAACGCAAAAGATACTTTTACAATCCCAAACTAGTTTGACTATAGGGTGGGCTGCCCTAAATTCAAATCAAAGTGGTGGTTTATCTGTAACTAATTATGTTGTTACTTCTGATAATGCTGATTTTATTTATGCCAATCTAAACACTATCGGGCAAACAACAAGCTTTACAAAGATAGTCTCTCAGCCTGGAAACGAAGGTAAAATATATAGATTTAGAGTTGCTGCATAAAACGTTTTAGGACAAGGACCATGGAGTGACGAATTATAATTGATGGCCACTAACCCACCGTCTGCTCCTTTGTTAACTTATGATACCAACTCTAGAACGCTTACTTCTGTAAATTTGTAATTTGCTCCAGGCATTGACAATGGTGGAAGCACAATTACTGGATATTAACTCTGGCGTAATGAAGGAATATTAGGTAGTCCATCAGAGATAATCTACTACGGAAAAGGAAGACCAGAAGTTTTATCACTTAACGTAACAAACTTAGTGACATCATTCACGTATACTTTCAATCTTTACTCAATCAATCAAATTTTTAATAGCTCAACTAGTGCTTCATTAACTATTTAGATTGGTTTACCACCATCTATTCCAGGACAACCAGTTCATCTTTATTCGTTATACACTTCAGGTAAAATAACTATTGGTTTTGATCCCTCAATCAGTGATGGTGGTTGGCCAATTTAAAACTATTTGATCTGGGTTGACAATGGAAGTGGAGTTTGGCCTTAAAATCCTTTTACTGTTCCAGTATCAGCTCTTGGTTCAGGAAACTAATTATTATATCAAATTTCTGGTTTAACTGATGGTAATATTTACGGAATAAAACTATAAGCCACAAACTCAATAGGAATTTCAGACTACTCAAATACTCAGTATTTTGCTTCTGCAAATGTGCCCGGGCAAATAGTGACGGCTCCAATACTTGAATCAGCTACAAACTCAAGTATAACAATAGCGTGGGGAGTACCACAAAGCACTGGAGGAGTTGCAATAAGCGGCTACAAAGTGTATTTGAATAGTTTAGATCAGGGTGATTGGTTCCTTGTGTACGATGGAAGTGGACAGCCAACTGTACATACAGCAACCATAACTAATCTATAAGCTGGTGAATTGTACCGATTCTAAGTGTCAGCATTGAATTACGTAGGCGAAGGACAACAGAGTCCATAGGCTGTACTTTTATGTGCTGCATCACCATCTGCTCCTGGACAGCCTGTTCTTATCAGTTCAAGCCCTATTGCAATTTCGTTTAAATGGACTGCACCTGAAGATAACGGTGGTGTTCCAATATAGTCGTATCAAATCTTCTCAAAGTTAAGCAGTTAATCTGAGTTGCTTTGGGCCCAAATTGGAACAACAGATCTAAATACGCTTTCTTATACAGATACCAACTTTAACACTGTTTAGGATGTTCAGTATAAAATCAGAGGTGTTAGTCCTGCTGGAAATGGTGCATTCTCAATCAGAAGTACTTTCATACCAGCAACTGCACCAACAATATCATCAGCTCCAACTCTTGTGGACTAAAATGAAAAGTCGATCACGGTAAGTTGGCAATTGTCTTCAAACGGCGGATCAGTCATCACCGGATACAAACTTTACTAAACCAATGTAACAACAGGTGGTGAAAGTCTTGTGTATGATGGCTCAAGCATACCAACTGTTAATTCGTACAAGGCGACTGGCCTAATTTCGGGCAACAGATATTAATTCAGAGCGTCGGCTATAAATAGAGTTGGCGAAGGAGTAAAATCGCCTTTGTCACTTGTTATTATTGCTGCGACCGCTCCACCTAGACCAAGCCCACCAACTTATATTTCTTCCACTTCGACCACAATTACAATTCAAATCAAGTCTGCGAGTGACGATGGAGGTGCACCGGTAACCAGATATACTTTATACGCTGACGATGGAAATCAAAATTTAGATAACTTCTCAGTAGTGCAATCTTATGATGGTTAATCACTTCAGTGGACTATTACGCAAGCTGCTGAACCAAGATTTATAACTGGTAAGATCTATCGCTTTAGAACTTCTGCATCCAATGTAATTGGTGAAAGCATTTCCAGTAACTCAATACTTATTGCATTGGCTAAAATTTCAACATAACCATCTATGCCGTCAATTGATCGCACTTAAAGTTCACAAACTTCACTCTTTGTTTAATGGCAAGATGTAAATGGTGGAGATACCCCTACAACTGGTTACAAACTTTACATGGTTGAAATGTCAACTGGCATTAAAAAAGTTATCTATGATGGTTCAATTAATTCAGTCATTACGAGCTATTTAGTTTAGGGATTGGACACTGGAGCATACTACGGATTTTACGTGACATCTTTCAACTTTAATGGTGAATCGCTACCAAGTGATTAATTAACATCTGTAGTTTGTTTAGCGCCAGTTCATTTAGATAGACCTTCATTTATATCAGCAACTAAGACCAGCATCTCTCTGTCATGGATTTAACCTAACTCCACAGGTGGATGTCCTATACTTTCATATGCAATATTTAGTGACTTTGGCGTTAGTGGTGCAACTTTCACTGAAGTTGATTAAAGCTAAGTTAGAAATAGACCATACTTGACTTCATACACAATTAGTGGTCTTACAAATACAGGGGCAACTTACTCTTTCTACTTAATGGTATTTAACGAAGTTGGATCTGATACGAGCTTGATTGCTTAATTTGTCCTAGCAAATGTTCCCGACTAACCCACTACTTCCCCTACTTAGGATTTTGCATTGACGTCAAGCTAGCAAATCTATGTGTAGTATGCTGCACTTACAACTGCATAGAATGGAGGTTCAAACATATTAGGCTACGAATTGTGGAGAGATGATGGTAACGATGGTGACTTTGTGAATCTGTTTTACACAGACACAATTTTAGGCTCCACCTACACAGATAACAACGTTATTAAATCTGAAAAGTACAGGTATAAGTATCGAGCTCGTAACATAAATGGATGGGGTCCTTTTTCGAATCCTTCTTACTTACTTGCAGCAGATACTCCAAGTCAACCAAAAGCACCGCTACTTTTAATTGTCAACCACGATCTAATCAAGTTGCAATTTTTCTCATCGTCGGACGAAGGTGGATCTCCTGTGACTTAATACGAGCTATTTATGGATCAAGGAGACGTGAATACTCCATTCGCAATCGTGAATGGTTACTCAACTGCCGGCGGTAACCAAGCCAGTCTTCTTCAATACTCCTTAACAGAAGCTATTGATGGAATCCAAAATGGATAAATTTACACTTTCAAATTTAGATGTGCCAACATTGTAGGCTACTCACCATTCTCGTTGCTTACTCGCGTAGGATTCGGATCCCAAGTCCTAAGTCCATCTACATTGAGTGCAGACTTAAATTTGGCAGGTCCTAACTAACTCACTTTAGTTTGGAGTTAAGTAGCAGATGCTGATTTACCAACTCTAGGATATTCTTTAGAAATGCTGGATGATTTGGATCACTGGAATGAAGTCTTTAATGCTTAATACGATCCTAATGCATTAAAAGCAATCGTGACAGGTCTCATCACAGCAAAGTAGTACTCATTTAGAGCTTTTGCTTACAATTTTAATGGAAAGTCACAACCAACGAGCATATTCCAGATCTATGCATGTGGCTTGCCACAGAATATGGCAGCACCGACCTACGTAGCTTCAACTTAAACATCAATAACAATCTAATGGACTTAGCCAAGCTAAGACGGTGGTTGCCCTATTTACGACTACAGTATCTTAAGAGATGAAGACGGTACAGGAAGTGTTTGGACGGAAGTTAATCCTACTGGATCTTTCCCAAGATATGATCCTCACATCACGTAGTTCGATTGCTAGACTTTCCCGTTGAATGCCTAAATAGGCAATCCCTACGTTTTCAAGATAATTGCGTTCAATATTTAGGGCTCAGTCACAAGTACTGTGTCATCGCCTATGTATTTGGCATCCGTTCCAGATACTCCTAATACTGCTCCAACTTCTGACGCATCAGTGACTAATGGCTAATACATGAAAATAGTCTACTAAGCAGTTAATGGAAATGGAGGTTTGCCAATCTTAAGCTATGAGCTTCAAATGGGTTCACTTAGTCTAATTGACTTTGTCTCTATAGTAGGTGCCGACCCGTATACTTTACAACTTTTCTTCGTCGTGACTACTAATGTCACAAAAGGCGAACTTTACACTTTTAGATATCGTGCGATTAACTAAGTTGGAGCCGGCTAATGGTCACCAGTTGCTATTTTACAGGCAGCTACAGTGCCTGCTCCTCCAGCATAGCCGTAATACATAACCAGCACTGCAACAACAATCACTCTCGCATTGACTCAATCGACTGATAATGGTGGTAATAAGATTATACAACACATACTTTAAAGAGATAGTGGTGATCTATCGTCAAATATAGATACGGTTGTGACTTAATACAACGGCTAAGATACCGTATACACGGTTACGGATTTGACACCTGGTAAAGTCTACCGATTTAATTACTTTGCCTAAAATCAGTTTGGAGTATCGAAAGCCTCACCAATTTTAACAATTGCTTCTACAAACTTGCCAAACCCACCAACAAATATAGTAGTTGATTGGACTAAGTCGACTAAGACAAGTTTGATGATAAAATGGTCTGCACCAGCTATTAATTCTGAATATCCAATAACTGGTTACATACTTTAAATGGATGACGGTTTCGGGGGTTAATTTAATACTATATACGATGGCTCTTTCGATATAAATAATTTAAGCTACTTAAAAGCTGGACTAACAGCAGGATTATATTATGCATTTAGAGCATACTCTGTTAATTTCAATGGTAAATCGCAACCATCTTAAATAGCGAGTTACTATTCTTGTGCCACACCAACAGGTTTCCTAATGCCAACTATCTCTGAACAAACGTCAAGTTACATTACAATAAATTGGCTGCCACCAAGTGATTCTGGTGCTTGCAGAATAGTTTCTTATGCAGTATACAGAGACGATGGTTTAGGTGGACCGATAAATACTGAGGTAAATCAGGTAACCGATCCATTAGTAAGAAATTTACCAAGTCTTAACAGTTTACGTGTGACGAACTTCCCAGAAAATTCTTAAGGACTTACTTTTAGATTCTAGGTTTAAGTAATTACAACTCAAAGTTCGGCACTAAGTGGAGTAGCATTTGTAATATTGGCAGGACTACCAGCTTAACCAACTGATACGCCAATTTCTGATCCTACTGTTACCAGTGATAAACTGATTAAAGTTACTTTTGGCTCACCAGCACCAAATAACAATGGCAGTCCAATTATTAGCTACTAACTAGTCATTGATGATGGAAAGTCAGGAAATTTTGTTAATGTTGGTGGATTTGACTCTAACAGTATGCTGACTTAGTATACAATCAGCTAAAATATAACTAGAGGGCAGCACTACAGGTTTATGTATAGAGTAAAGAATGCAATAGGATGGGGGCCTTACTCCGCTGTTTCTACAGTGTTAGCAGCAACTATACCATCTGCACCAGCCAATCCATTCTTCCTTACCTTTACAAGTGGCACACTTAGCATAGTTGTACCAAGGAGTTCGTCCGATGGGGGATCAATTATAACAAACTATGAATTGTGGGTTGACGCTGGCAACGATTACTAGTCCTAGTTTACAAAAATAGCAGGCTACACAAACAATGCAATGGTATATTAAGCTACAGTCTCGACAGACAATTTAGAAGACGGTAAAACATACAGATTCATTACTAGATCCAAGAACTAAATTGGCTACTCTCAGTTCAGTCAATATGGATACATAGCATTTGGAGACGTACCAAGCGTTATGGCTAGTCCAAAGTTAACTGCTTCTACTGAAAACTCCTTGTCAGTTTATTGGACCGCGCCAACTGCATCATCACTGCCCATTCTTGGATATGTGCTCAATATGGATAAAGGCGACATAACTGATCCAGTTCCAATTTACATTGGATCAACAAGACCAGATATTTTAAGCTATGTTGTTGGTGGTCTTACAACTGGTCTCGCCTACCAACTAACTGTGTAGGCTATAAATGTAAATGGGCGCTCTCAACCTAGTCCAATATCTACTTACTATGCTTGTTCGCCACCAAATAATTAGCAGGCACCTTACTACATTTCTTCAACCTAATCTTCAATCTAGATCGGTTGGCAAGCTCCATTATATCTTGGAGGATGTCCTGTACTTGGCTACTAAATATTTATCAACAATGGACTAGATTCAAATGTAAATATACCAGTATCTTCAATAAATCAAAATGACCCTAATATAAATGACTTTACTATAGATTTGAGTTAAACGGGCGTTGTAGGCAGAATTTACAAAATAATGATACGAGCTAGTAACTACGAGGGAAGCACTGACTCGAACACGCTTTCAGTTGCACTTGCATCTCTGCCTTTAAAGCCAACTTCTAAACCACAAAGTGATCCTTCCATTACTAACTAGTTCAGAATTGGAGTAATCATTTCATTGTTCGATTCTACTTTGAACGGTGGGACACCTATTATAAATTATCAAATAGATTACGATGATGGTTAATTGGGGGCATTTAAAAGTGTATACTAACTTTCTGCAGCATTTACAATGGCATACAACGTGACTGGTGGCGCAAGTTATAGATTTAAGTACCGCGCTTAGAACTTTAATGGATGGGGACAATACAGTGAAATTGCATACATTCAAGCAGCAACAATTCCAGGTATCCCACCTGCTCCGATTTATGTATCTTCTACTGCTACAACAACCACGTTGCAATTTTTAGAGCCGGAAGACTTGGGTGGCTCACCATTGACTGGCTTCAAACTATATGCGAACAGTCTTAGTTTAAATGAAAATGATAATCTGATTTATAGTGGTACTGACACAACGGTAACAGTCTCAACTTCTGATGGCTTAACTTCAGGAATTACTTACAGATATGTACTGGTCGCCTCTAATGCTTTTGGTGATTCAGCAAAGTCTTAAGAAGTCAGAGTTGCTCTTGGAAATTTACCTCCAACTCCTTCCTCGCCTTTTAAAGTTGAATCTGCAAGCACAAAAACATCTATTACCATTGCCTGGAATGCAGTAATTAGCTAAGATAATGTTCCTGTTACGGGTTACATGGTATACATGGATGATGGAAAGAATGGAAACTACTAATAAGTTTATAATGGTACAAATAAGCCACTCCAGCTTTACTACTCAGCAGTTTAGCTAGTAACGGGATTGCCTTATAGATTTACGGTAGCTTCAGTCAACGTAAATGGCGTTTCGCAAAGAAGTTAGCCCAGTACTATTTTTGCTTGCTTAGTACCATCAAACATCTAAGCTCCTACTGTTGGTTAAACAACTAAAACATCAATTCAAGTGTTGTGGTAGGAGCCCGAAAGCAATGGTTGCCCAATAACAAGTTTCGATATTTTACGTGATACTGGTAATAGTGACCCACTCACAATTACTGTTGATCCAGCTATTATTGAGAATAAGCCTTCACTAAGAGACTATGTTGTTTCTGGGTTGACAAATATAGGCAGTGTTTACCGCTTCAAGATTAGAGCATACAATAATGCTGGAAGTGCAGAAAGCAGCAGCATGTTGCACGTAACTTTAGCTGCAGTACCAGATACTCCTCTAGTAGGCCCAATTTCAGATGCATCCGTCACTAATTCTCAAACTATCAAAGTACAATTTGGACCACTTCTTGCAAGCGAAAACGGAGGCAGTCCTGTCATTAGTTATGAATTATAGATAGACGATGGTATTGGTGGTGCATTTAAGTCTCTAGTGGGTGGAGACAAAGCATAGGCAAATTTAGATACTTCATTCACTGTATCTGCAAACATAATGAGCGGAGGGATTTACAGATTTTAATACCGAGCAAAGAATGTGAATGGATGGTCTAAATTTTCGCCAGTCACTAATATAAAAGCAGCCACTAAGCCTTAGCGTCCGCCTGCTCCTACTTTCCTTACTGCAACAGCTACTTCTATCACGCTTAACATGTATAAGACATCACAGGATGGAGGTGATTTGATTACTAGTTATCAATTATGGAGAAACTCAGGTGGCTACACTACTACTTATCAGTAAGTAAACTCTTACGATGGTCAAAGCACTAGTTGGACCGTTACAGTTGCAACAGACGGTCTTGTCAGTGGATAGATTTACAAGTTCATGACTGTTGCAGTAAATGCTTACGGAACTAGTGACTTTTCAGATTAACTTTTTGCCGGTGTTAGTAGTTTCCCAGCTAAACCAAATGCTTTGACAAAGAAGATCTCAGAAAGTGGCCAAACATATATCACGCTTTAGTGGACGGCAAGCTCCGACACTGAATTGCCAGTTATAGGATACAAACTTTAATTAAATGATGGCAAAGGAGGAAGTGAATACTTTGATGTAAGTCAAGCAACAAGAATCATGCCAAATGTAAGAAGTTTCTTAGTCTCTGGTTTACAGACTGGACTTAACTATGGATTTACTATTCAAGCGCTGAATTTTAATGGAGCCAGCTAAGCATCAAATCCTGCTTTCTTTATCATCTGTAACTTACCATCGGCAATCGCCCCAATCAATATGACTGCTGTAACTCGTACAACAATG
>Ga0194130_10009349_pt1 | contig 10131 bp, 8 predicted proteins | sample TA2KigsurfametaG_FD_160084 | JGI IMG/M metagenome (GOLD analysis project Ga0194130, IMG submission 160084) | Freshwater microbial communities from Lake Tanganyika, Tanzania - TA2015050 Kigoma 12 surface | ecosystem: Environmental > Aquatic > Freshwater > Lake | place: Tanzania: Lake Tanganyika... | reverse complement strand
TCGGCTCGTCGTACTGGGAGATCTGGTAGTTCTTGGGGAGGTCGGGATAGAAGTACTGCTTGCGGTCGAACTTGCAGTGCTCGGCCACGTTGAGATTGAGGGCGAGCGACGCCTTGACGGCGTACTCCAGCACCTTCTGATTGAGCACCGGCAGGGTGCCCGGCAGCCCGCACACCACCGGATCGATGTGGCTGTTGGGGTCGTCGCCGAAGGCGGTGGAAGCGCTGGTGAAGATCTTGCTGGCGGTGCCCAGCTGCACGTGGGTCTCGAGTCCGATCACGGCCTCCCACTGCCCTTGCGCCCCAGCCATGCCTGCCCATTCACAATGCGTGGGCCGATCCTATGGAAAGGGGCATGGAGGTGGTCGTGCTGGGCGGCGGCCTGATGGGCCTGGCGATCGCCCATCAGCTGGCCCGCCGCGGCCAAACGGTGCGGGTGATCAGCCGCAACCGCAAAGAGGCCGCAGGCTTTGTGGCCGCCGGCATGCTGGCGCCCCACGCCGAGGGGCTGAGCGGTGATCTGCTGCGCCTGGGCCAGGCAAGCCTGGCGCGCATCCCGGCCTGGGTGGCGCAGATCGAAGCCGACAGCGGCCTGGGTTGCGGCTATCGCCCCTGCGGGATTGTGGTGCCCTTTGCCACGGCCGCGGCACGTGATGCCTACGCCACCGCCGCCTGGGGGCTGCACCTGGATCGCGCCGGCCTGGAGCGCGAAGTGCCCGGCATTGGCCCGCTCTGGCAAGCAGGCCTGCTGTTTGAGCAGGACGGTCAGATCGACAACCGCCGCCGGCTGATGCGGGCGCTCGAGCGCGCCTGCACCCAGCTGGGGGTGGCCTTTGAAGAGGGCTGCAGCGTGGAGAGCCTGCTGCGTTGCCCCAGCGGCGCGCTTCAGGCCGTGACGCTGCTGGATGCGGCGGGAGAACGCCGCCAGCTGGCCTGCGAGCAGGCCGTGCTCACCTGCGGCGCCTGGAGCGCCCAGCTGCTGCCCGAGCTGCCGGTGTTCCCGGTGAAGGGCCAGATGCTGTCGCTGCAGGGACCGCAGCAGGCGCTGCAGCGGGTGGTGTTTGGCCCAGGCACCTACCTGGTGCCGCGCGACGACGGTCTGATCGTGGTGGGGGCCACCAGCGAAGCGGAAGCCGGCTTCAGCGAGGGGCTCACGCCAACCGGCCAGCGTCAGCTGCAGCAGGGAATCACCAGCCTGCTGCCGGCAGCCAGCCAATGGCCACCGATGGAGCGCTGGTGGGGCTACAGGCCCGGCACCCCCGATGAAGGGCCGCTGCTGGGAGCCAGCCCGATCAACGGGCTGTGGCTCGCCACCGGCCATTACCGCAACGGCGTGCTCCTAGCAGCGATCACGGCTGAGCTGCTGGCCGGTGCCATCGCCGCCCAGCCCATGCCGGCCGCCATGGCGCTGATCGAGGCCTTCAGCTGGAAGCGGTTTGCTGCTGACTCCGGCCAAGCTTCGCTTCAATAGCGGTAACCCCCTGGCGACTGCTGCGAAGGTGCGGGGCTGGAAGGACGATCACCCCCGCCGCCAAAGCCGAACCCGAAGCCAAACGAGAACGCCGGGCGCTGCACTTGCGGCTGCGGTTTGGGCAGCGTCACGCCGGGCACGTTGGCCGCCAGATAGTCCTCGAGCGCACCCTGATCGGGGAGGCGCTGGTCAAAACCCCGAAACAGTGGCCCCTCCAGGATGCTGCGGTAATCCGATGGGGTGAGCGCAATGACGGTGGAGAGGCCAGGCCCGAGCAGCAGCCGCAGGCGCTGACCACTGCTCACCTGCTGCGGCGTCCCGGTCGGTTCACCGTTGCGAAGCGTTTCCACCTCCACCACCCCCTGCAGGGAGGTGACAGCGGCATCGCCGTTGTCGAAGGTTTCCAGGATGAAGTTGGTGCCGCGCACACTCAATCGCACCGAGCGGGTGCAGGCACCCTGGCGGCCCGACACCAGCATCTGCCCCTGCTCCAGCAGGATGCAGGCTTGACCCAGCGACAGCCGCGAATGGCGGCTGAGTCGTCCAGCCGCACCACTACCAAACAACAACTGAGCCCTGCTGTTGCGCGTGCTGACCTGCTGCGGATCGGTGGCCACATCCTTGACCTTGGCCTGGCGCTGATCAATGAAGGTCTCGGGACCATCGAGGATCTGCTGAACGGTGGCACGCACCGGCTCAGCGCGCAGGGGCCTCACCGGCTCAGCCAGCAGCAGAGCCGTTGCGCCGATGGTCAACGCGATCGGTGTCCCAAGACGCATGAAGTCGATCAGCAGCCTTCCCAGTGTGGTCATGGGAATGCCGTTCTGACTCAACGGCGAAACACCTCGACCTCACCGATTCCCTTGATGCCGTGCACCCCGGCCGAGGTCATGGGGATCTCTGGCGCCACCAGCGCAGCGGTGGCGGCGTCGACCAGCAGCGGCGCGTTGACCTGCCGGGTCAACGACTCCAGCCGGGCAGCCAGATTCACCGTGTCGCCGATCACCGTGAAGTCGAGCCGCTGCGGGCTGCCGATCTGACCAACGACCACCTCGCCTGTGGCCAGGCCGATGCCGCTGAACAAGGGCTCCAGCCCTTCGGCCGCCCATTCCGCATTGAGCATCTCCAGGCGCCCAGCCATCGCCTGCGCGCAGCGCACCGCAGCCGTGGCTTCGGCCTGGGGCCCCCGGCTCAGCGGTGAGCCAAACACAGCCATGACGCAGTCGCCGATGAACTTGTCGACGGTGCCGCCATGGTCATTGATCACCTCGACCATCGCCCCCAGGTAGGCGTTGAGCTGGCGCAGATGCAAGGGGATCTGGCCGGCGCGGGTGCGGCGCTGGGTGAGCTGGGTGAAGCCCTTGAGATCCGAAAACAGCACCGTGACCGGCTTCACCGTGCCGCGCAGGAGACCATCAGCCGAACGGGGGTCGGCCAGGATCGTGCGCACCACGCCCGGCGACACATAGCGCTCAAAGGTGCGGCGCAGGCGACGGCGCTCAGCCAGCTCGCCCAGGTAGGCATCGCCCCCGAACAGCAACGCCAGCGCCACAAGTGCCGCTCCAGCCCCCAACAGGGGCAGCAGGGCATGGGCCCACAGCAGCGCCAGCCAGGTGGCCGCCGCCACCACGGCCAGGGCCAGGGCAGACGCCAGCAGGCGCGCGCCGAGGCCCGAGCGCCAGCGCGCCACCGCCAGCACCAAAACCGCAGGCAGCACGGCGAGCACACCGCGCTGCCAGGGAGCGGCGGGCCAGGGCACCAGGCCTGAGCCGTCGAGCGAGTTGGCGATCCCGGTCGCCAGCAGCTCCAGGCCGCTCAAGCGTCCAAACGGGGTGGCAAATCCTGCACCTCCCTGCTCGATCACCGGGCCGATCAGCACCAGCGAACCCGGCACTGCCAGGCGGCGCTGCAGCAGCGCCCAGCGGGCTGGATCCAGCACCTGCCAGGCCGACACATGGCGAAACTGACCCGCCGGGCCATAGGCATTGAGCCACCGCTCGGCATCGCCTTGACGGCTGGCCAGAGCGGCCTGACGCAGCAGCTGGCCACCCAGCGACGGCAACGCGGCAACGCCGTTGGCGGGCAGCAGCCGCTGGCCGTAATGCTCGGGATGACGCAACGGTTCACCGGGTGCGGCCGAAACGATGTTGCTCAACCCGCTGGGCAGGGGCAGCCGAGGCCGCACCAGGGTCAGAGCCGCGCCGCTCAGGGGGTCCTGGGGCTCGAGCATTTCGGATGCCAGCACCACCTGGGCGGGCCAACGGCTCAAGCGGCGGTCCAGGGCAGCATCGTCGGCGGAGCCAGCGCTGCTGGGGCCTTCAAACACCACGTTGATCGCCACCGCCGCAGCCCCGGACTGCAGCAGGCGGTCGGCAAGCTCGCCATACCGGGCCCGGGGCCAGGGCAGGGTGCCGATGCCCTGGGCCCAGGGCGGAACCCGTGCCTGATCAGCAAACCAATGGCCCTGCTGCAGGGAGGCATCGTCGATTTCAACCAACAGCAGCTGTTGGGGAGGGTTGCGCGGACCTCTCAGGCGCAGCAACTGATCGTCAAGTGCCCGTTCGGCCAGCCGCCAAAAAACAGGCTGCAGCGCCGTGAAGCCACCGGCAGCCAGCACGATCAACCCGGCGGCGCTCCAGAGCAGCCGCCTGCGGTTGAACCGCGGGAGGGCGCTCAGCCCTCGACGCGCCACACCTGATCGGAGGGGGTCCAGTTGCTGAGTTCCTCAGGCTTGAACCAGAGGCCGATCTCAAAGATTGCGGTCTCAGGAGCGTCGGAGCCGTGGATCACGTTGCGGCCGATGTTGACCGCCAGGTCGCCGCGGATCGTGCCGGGCTCGGCCTCGAGCGGCTTGGTGGCGCCGATCAGCTTGCGGGCGCTGGCGATCACGCCGTCGCCTTCCCACACCATGGCCACCACCGGGCCGCTGGTGATGAACTCGACCAGTCCTGCAAAAAACGGACGCTCGCGGTGCACGCCGTAGTGGCTCTCGGCCAGCTCACGGCTGGGGGTGAGCTGCTTGAGGCCCACCAGCTTGAAGCCCTTGCGCTCGAAGCGCCCCAGGATCTCGCCCACCAGGCCCCGCTGCACCCCGTCGGGCTTGATGGCGATGAAGGTGCGTTCGGCAGCCATGGGTTCGTGATTGGTGTGCCGTCATCGTGTGCGGCTGGGCTGCCGCTTGGCAAGGTCGACGTTGCCGTGATCACCGGCGTAAGCGCCCCTGAGATAGGCCTCTCTTCCAGAGCAAGGCGCAGCCTGAGAATAATGACTAGGGTTGTATGACCAGAGTCATCGAGGCGCAGAGGTGCCTTTCCCGCAAGTCTCCAAGTCCCAGTTCAAAGCCCGCGCTCTGGCTCTGTTTCGCCAGATCGAGGCCACAGGCGAATCCATCGTGATCACCGATCACGGCAGACCGGCCCTGGAGGTGCGGCCCTACCGCCCGTCTCCGACCGAGCAGCCGGATCCACTGCAGGCGCTGCGCGGGACCGTGCTGCGTTACGACGATCCCTTCGCTTCGGTGGCCGAAGGCGACTGGGACGCCCTGACGTGATTCTGCTCGACACCCATGTGCTGATCTGGTGGGTGAATGGCGACCTGGAGCGGCTGTCGGCATCCGCCCGGGGTGCCATTGCTGAGGCCTGCGCGGCCGAGGGCAGCTCCAGACTGCTGGTATCGGCGATCAGTTGCTGGGAGGTGGCGATGCTGCTGAGCCGCGGGCGCCTGACCCTGGGGATGGATTGCGAGCGCTGGCTGGCCCTGGTGCAGAGAATCCCTGCGGTGGCCCTGCTGCCGCTGGAGCCCAGCGTGGCGGTCACCGCCACCCGGCTGCCAGAGCCGTTTCACCCCGACCCTGCTGATCGCTTTCTGGTGGCCCAGGCCCGAGCTCTTGGCGTTCCGCTGGTGACAGCAGACGTCAAAATCAGGGATTACCCCCACGTGCAGACCTTGTGGTGACCGCAGGGGTTCAGGCGCGGGCCAGCCGCTCTGCCAGCTGCACCAACAGCCCTCGACTGAATCGGGTCGAGCGCTGCAGCAGAGCCTCAAAGGCAGCGGCCGGCAGGATCAACAGCTCGGCTCCGGCGTCACCGGCGCGCACCGTGGCGTTGCGTGGTTTCGCGGTGATCACACCCATTTCCCCAACCGACTGACCCGCGCCCAGCTCAACCGGCTGCCCCGCAGGACTGGTCAACTGCACCGTGCCGCTGACCACCAGGGCCAGGGCATCGCTGCCGGCCCCCTGCTGGATCAGCACCTCGGCCGGCTGAAGACGACGCAGGGAACCCTGGCGCGCCACCCAGAGCACACCCTCGGGAGCCAGGTCGACAAACAGCTCAGCAGCTGCAATCGCGGGGAATTCATCCCGATCCGGATCCACCTCGCCGCGGCGTTGACGGGCCAAAAAGGGAGATTCAGCGAAACCATCGCGGGGTGTCTGCAACAGGCGAGCAGCCATCGCGGGGTCGCGCTCACGGGCGAGCATCAGCACCCAACCCGCTGTGTCGGGATCAGGATCCCGCCACAGCACTTCGAGAACCTGCCCCAGCCCGGGCCGCTCAGTGCTCTGAGGGTCATGGGCTGCCGGCAGAGGCGGCAGACCGGCCGCTGAGAGACGCTCCTGCAGCTCAGCCTGCAGGTCCGCGGCGCGCTGACGCAGCACCTGCAGCAGGGGCCGCAGCAAGGGATCCGCCACCGCCGCTTGGGCCAAAGGCTGCTGCAGGCTCGTTTCGAGCAGCCAGCGGTCCCGCAGGCCGGCGAGCCGTTGCCGCTCGAGCTCTCCCGAGGGCCCGAAGCCCTGCAGCAACGCCTGCCAAGACTCAGCCTCGAGACCACTGGCCTCGGCGATCTGCTCCAGTCGAGCCGCCTGGGCCGGGGAGAGCCGAGCCGGATCGAACACCGGCAAGCCGGCCTGTCGCAACAGCTCGTCAATGGCTTCGGCGGCCGCCTCGCGCCGCAGCTCATCGCGCTGGCGCTGCAGACGATCATGCTGCAGCAGCTCAGGCTGCTCAGCCGCCAGCAACCGCACAGCCGCATGGTGATCGGCATCCTCGAGGCCCAGGGCATCGCGCAGGTCCTGCAGCTCGAGCAAAGCCGCAGCCCGCTCGAGCCGACCACTGCGCAACATCTCGGCCATCACCCCCCGGTACACACCGACAGCCTGCTGGCGACCTACGGCGGGGAAGGCCTTGACCAAGGTGTAGACCTCAACCGGCGATAGGGCCTCGAGTGAGCGTCCATCGAGGGCGGCCTCCAGCCCAGGCAGGTCGCGCAACTGGCGCCTGAGGCTCTCGCTGCTGCTCTCGCGCCGGTAGGTGGCCTGATCGCGTGACCAGCTGCGAAACAGAGCGATCGCCGTGAGCGTGAGCACCAGCGACCGCAGCAGCTGGCCGCCATGGAGACCCAATGCCCCCTGCAGGGGATCCACAAACCAGAAGAAGGTGTTGATTGCCACAAATGTGGCCAGCAGTCGGGTGTGCAGCAAAGCCCGGTCCTGGGGTTCGCTCTGCCCCTGACGTCGATAGACCTGCTCCAGCACCGTCTCCAGCGCGCCGAACAGCCACACCGACAACGCGGCAGCCAGCGTCAGGGCCAGCGGAATCCACAGCAGCCGCGGCAACGGCTGCCCCGGCTCAAGCGGCATCCACGCCCGCTGAGCCAGCCCCGCATCGAAGGCCCATGCCCCTGAGCGCAGGTAACCGATCGGATCGACCAGCAGATCGGAGCCATCGACGGTCTCCTCCATCAGCCAGAAGAAGGCCAGCACGAGCCCGGGGTAGCTGAGCCAGGCCCAGCGCAATCCGCGCTTGCCGCGGCTGGTTTGCCAGAAGGCCCGCTCAGCATCGATGTCGATGCACGGGGCCTGGCAGGCCACACAGGTGCTCTGCTCGCGGCCGTCGCCAGCGATCGTGCGGCACATCGACTGGGTGACGCGCGAGCTGGTGCCCCAGTGGGCCGTGCTGCCCAGTGGCCCCCTGAGCCCCGTGAGCACGGTTTGCACCGGTCCCATCGGACACACGTATTGGCACCAGGCCTTTCCGCCATAGGCCCAGCCCACCAGCACCGCAGCCAGCAGGGTCATCAGCAACAACAAGGCCAGGCCAAGCGGGCTGCTGTTAACCCCCAGCAGCCTTAGGCAGAGCCCGGTGATCAGCAGGGACCACTGCAGTTGAACGTGGTGCCGCCCCAGCCACGAGTCGCTCTCGACCTTGACCACTTCAGGGCGGCCGCCCTTCCCGGCTCGCGTGCGCTGCCAACCCAGAGCGCGGCCCAGCTGCGACACAAAGGCCAACGGGCAGATACGACGCCACAACTCATGGCTGACCACCCCGATCAGCAAGACGCCGGTGGGCACCACCGCGCCCCAAAACAGGCGGTTGCCGGGTTGACGATGCAGATCGCACGGTGGCGGGACCCCGGCTGCGCACTGCGGCGTCCAGGCCTCGGGCAGGGTCAAGGTCGGCAGCAGCAACGAAACGATCAGCAGCAGCCAGCCCATCAGCAGCAGCCAGCGCCAGCGCCGCAGTGAAATCTCAGGCAGGGTGGAGAAATCCAAGGGCGTGGGGGACAGCCCCAGGCAGTTGCTCCTTGCTAGGCCAACGGCGCACTGTTGTCACCGAGCACTTCTAAATTCAAGACGCTGTTGCCCGTGCGGTTTGTTGCCCGCCTCAAGCTGGACCGCTGCCGACGGGGCCGCCCTTTACGGGCTCGACCGCTGGGGGGAGCCTTACTTCGGCGTGAGCGAGCTCGGCCACGTGATGGTGCAACCCCAGGGGGAGCGGGGCGGGGCGATGGATCTGGTGGAGCTCGTGGGGGAGCTGCAGGGCCGGGGTTTGAGCCTGCCGCTGCTGATCCGCTTCGACGACATCCTCGAAGACCGGCTCGAGCGGCTGCACGCCGCCTTTGAGCGGGCCATTGCCCAGTACGGCTATGGCGGCCGCTACCAGGGCGTGTTTCCGGTCAAGTGCAACCAGCAGCGCCACGTGGTGGAGCAACTGGTGGAAAGCGGCCACCGCTGGCACTTCGGGCTTGAAGCGGGCAGCAAGGCCGAGCTGTTGATCGCCCTGTCGCTGCTGAGCGATCCCGAAGCCCTGCTGATCTGCAACGGCACCAAGGACCGCCGTTACATCGAAACGGCGATCCTGGCGCGCCGACTCGGGCGCCAGCCGGTGGTGGTGATCGAGCAGGCCGATGAGGCGGCGCGCATCATCGAAGCCAGCCGTGAGCTGGGTGCGGCCCCGTTCATCGGCATCCGGGCCCGGCTGTCGAGCCGCAGCACCGGCCGCTGGGGCAGCTCGGTGGGTGAGAAGGCCAAGTTCGGCCTGTCGCTGCCCGACCTGCTCGCCAGCGTCGAGGCCCTGCGCGAGGCGGGTCTGCTGAGCGAGCTGCGGCTGCTGCACTTCCACGTGGGCAGCCAGATCAACGACATCGCCGTGCTCAAAGACGCCCTGCAGGAAGCCGGCCAGATCTATGTGGAGCTCACCCGCCTCGGGGCACCCATGGGCTTTCTGGATGTGGGCGGTGGCCTGGGGGTCGACTACGACGGCAGCCGCACCGCCACGGCGGCCTCCACCAATTACTCCCTGCAGAACTACGCCAACGACGTGGTGGCCACGGTGCGTGAATGCTGCGAACCCCACGGCGTACCGGTGCCCACCCTGGTGAGCGAGAGCGGCCGGGCCCTGGCCAGCCACTTCTCGGTGCTGGTGTTTGACGTGCTGGGGGCCGAAGGCCCCAGCCGCGCCTCAGCGCCACCAGCGCCGGCCGCCGAGGCCGAAGAACCGCTGGTGCTGCGCAACCTGCGCCTCACCCTGGCCGGGCTGGAGCGCGCCAGCGAGCCGGAGCAGCTGCAGGAAGCCTGGAACGACGCACTGAAATTCAAGGAAGATGCCCTGGCGGCCTTTCGGCTGGGCTATCTGAGCCTGCCCCAGCGGGCGGTGGCCGAACAGCTCACCGGCGCCTGCGGCCAGGCCATTGCCCGGCAGCTGGCGCTGCTGCCGCCGGAGACGGCGGTGCCCGAAGAGCTCAAACAGCTGCCGGCCACCCTGGCGGCTACTTACTACGCCAACCTCTCGATCTTTCGCTCAGCCCCCGACACCTGGGCGATTGATCAGCTGTTTCCAGTGATGCCGATCCAGCGCCTCGATGAGCAGCCCACCGCCCTAGGCAGCTTTGCCGATCTGACCTGCGATTCCGACGGCAAGCTCGAGCGCTTCATCGACCGCGGCCAGGTCAAACCGCTGCTCGAGCTGCACCCACTGCGCGCCGGCGAGCCTTACTGGATCGGGCTTTTTCTGGCAGGGGCTTACCAGGAGGTGATGGGCAACCTGCACAACCTGTTTGGCAGCACCAATTCGGTGCACATCCGCCTGCAGGCCTCCGGCGGCTACCGGGTGGATCATGTGGTGCGAGGCAACACCAACGCCGAGGTGCTCAAGGCGATGGAGCACAGCCCCGAGCTGCTGCTCGAGCGGCTGCGGCTGGCGAGCGAGGAGGCCATCGCTCGCGGCCAGCTGAAGATCAGCGATGCCAGCCGGCTGATGGCCCACCTGGAAGCCAGCCTGGGCCAGAGCACCTACCTGCAGAGCTGAGCGATCACCACGGGGATCCCAGCAGCTCGATGCCGGCCCAGAAGTAGGGATTGCTGAGGCCATCGGCCACGCGGCG
>Ga0194130_10009346_pt1 | contig 10133 bp, 13 predicted proteins | sample TA2KigsurfametaG_FD_160084 | JGI IMG/M metagenome (GOLD analysis project Ga0194130, IMG submission 160084) | Freshwater microbial communities from Lake Tanganyika, Tanzania - TA2015050 Kigoma 12 surface | ecosystem: Environmental > Aquatic > Freshwater > Lake | place: Tanzania: Lake Tanganyika... | reverse complement strand
GATGGATTGAACGCAATTGCGGAAGTTGCCGCTCACCTGGAAGGACCCGGCCGTCACGCTCGAGCACCTGCTCAGCTTCCGCTCCGGCTACGCGAAGGAGCCGCTCTGCCTGCACCTCGCGGGCGCCAACTTCCGCAATTGCGTTCAATCCATCTACGAGAAGAACGCGGCGGGCGCGCCCACCCCGGGCACCCGGTTCGAGTACTCGGGGACCCACCTCCAGGTGGCGGGGCTGATGGCCATTCAGTCGGTGCCCACCGCCCAGTCATGGGGTGATGTCTTTTCCGCCTTCAAGGCGAGGACGGGGCTGTTCCCGGACTCCACGTACGACCTGCCCTCGGCTACCAACCCGCGGCTCGGGGGCGGGATGCACTGGACGGCGCAGGACTACTTCGGCTTCCTGCGGGCGCTCTACCGGGGCACCGTGCTGTCCGCTGCCTCCCGGTCCACGCTGATGGAGAACCACCGGGGCGCCGCCGTGCCCACGGCGTCCCCCGTGCTGGACCGGCTGGGCGAGGACTGGGCCTACGGGCTGGGCAACTGGCTGGAGTGCCCGGGGGCCAAGGGAGGCGTGTCCTACGACTGCGGCTCCGGCCACCGGAACTCGAGCCCGGGCGCGTACGGCGCCTACCCGTTCATCGACTTCGACCACCAGTACTTCGGCATCCTCGCGCGGCAGGGCGCGGTGGGCACCTTCCACGAGGGCGTGGCGATGTTCCGCTCCATCCAGGCCCTGTCCGAGCAGTGGGCCGCCAACGCGTGCCCACCCTGACTGGCGCGGGCCGCAGCTACCGGGCCGCGGCCGGCGGGGCAGCCGCGGGGAGCGCCGCCGTCACGGCGGCCACCAGGCGGTCCACGTAGTCCAGGTACCCCTGCCCCTCCGGCACCATGCCGGGCACGCGGACCAGCCTTGCCCCGGACTTCTGGGCCACCAGCTCGCTGGCCTGGGCGGAGTACCAGTCCTCCTGGAGGACGAGCGGCACCTTGCGGGCGCGGGCGGTGATGAGCACCTGTGCCACGTGTTGCGCCGAGGGCGGCAGGCCGGGCTTGGGCTCCATGAAGGCCACCTGCTCGAAGCCGGCCCACGCGGAGAGGTAGCTCCAGCTCCGGTGGAAGGTGATGACGGTCGTCCCTCGGAAGGGGCGCAGCGCCGCCTCCCAGCCGGACAGCTTCTCGCGCAGCCGCGCCTCGAAGCGGGCGGCGTTCTGCTGGTAGGTGGCGGCGTGGTCCGGGTCCACGGCTGCCAGCCGCGCCGCCATGCCACGCACGAGCGGCACGGCGTTGCGCGGGTCCTTGGTGTAGTGCGGGTTGCCGCCCGGGTGGATGTCCCCCATGGCCCGCTCGATCTTCTCCGCCGGCACCTCCAGCGGCTGGATGAGCGTGGCGCAGTTGAGGTTGCCGGGCGCCCCCACCTGGATGCGCCCGTTGCGGGAGGAGGTCAGCAACGTGGGCAGCCAGCCCGTCTCCATCTCCATGCCCACGTGCACGAGCAGGTCCGCCTTCGAGAGGCCGAGCACGAGCGAGTGGCGCGCATCCACGAAGTGCGGGTCCTGCGTGGAGCGCGCGAGGGTGGTGACCTCCACGAGGTCTCCCCCCGCCTCCGCGGCGAGCGACCCCAGGTCCGTGATGGTGGCAACCACCTGCACCTTGGCGAGGGCAGGGGCCGCGAGGAGACACGTCAGCAGGAGCAGCGCGTGGTTCATGGCGTGTGTCCGGAGATGAGACGGACCGGCAAGGCCCGGTATTCGTCAGTGCGCGTGCTCGGCAGACTCCACCACGAGCGACACCGAGGGCTGGGGGGTGGGGCCGAAGCGGAAGGTGTAGGTGCCCACGCCCAACTCCAGCACGCGCTTGGACTTCACCTCGCTGCAGCTGGAGACGGAGCCCGTGGTGGACTCGAAGGCCACCGCATTGCCGGCCGAGTCGGTCACCTCCACCGGGACGTCGACGGAGAGGTACAGCGCGTAGTCACCCTCCGCCGTGGAGGCGTAGGAGACGAGGCCGCCGCGGGCCCCGCCGTTGGACTCCACCACGAGCGAGATGTCGTGCCGCTTGTGCGGCTCGTTCACGGTGGGCAGCGCGGTGGAGGCGTCCTTCGCGGCGGTCACGGAGACGCCGGGCCCCTCCTTGAGGTGCTCACAGGCCTCCACGTCCTCCTCGGGGGCAGCGGTGCCACCGCAGCCGGCGAGCAGGGAGAGGGACAGGACGAGGGAGAAACGGTTCATGGTGTACGACTCCTTGGGTGTGGGTGGTCTTGCGGGTTCAGCGCTCAACGACAACGTCCAGGCCGGTCTCCGCGAGGTTGACGCGCACCTGCTTCTGCAGGTCCGGCATTGAAGGGGGGTAGGCATCCAGAGCGCCGCCCACCGTGGGCAGTTGCTCCAGCGGGAGCCCGTCCAGCAACGACGCGCCCAACTGGACCGTGAGCGCCACGTCGACGCGCGGGGAGGCGTGCCGGGATACCTCGATGGCGGTGGGCGTGGAGAGCTCGGAGCCCTCGGGCAGGAGCGCCTGCAGCCGGAAAGGCTGCTCCGGGATGCGCGGTTGGGCGCGCCCGTCCCGCACCACCCCCTCGGCCACGAGGCCGCGGATGCGAAGCCGCACCTGCCCCACCGTGGCGGATGGAAGCGTGCAGCCTTCCCCGCAGGACAGCGGGAGGTCCGTTCCCGCAAGGACGTCCAACTCCTGCGCGGGGAGCGAGGCCACGGCGGACGGCCCTCCCCCACCCGTCACCTCGGCCGAGATGACCGCGTAATCGACGAGCGCACCGTCGTCCCGGTGGCAGTGGCCGTTGTGGCACAGGCCGTACCCGGGCGGCGGCCGGGCAGGGTCGAACGCGAGCGTGGCGCCGCTGCCCAGGTCCACCAACTCCAGTGCCGTGGCGTCCAACCGCAGGGCGGTGAACCTCACCTGGTAGTCGGTGGAAAGCCTCTGGAAGCCGTCCGCAGCTGACCGGCCCGCGGGCTGGGAGAGCGAGGCCTGCACGCGGGCGGACAGGGTGGCGAAGGGATCGCCGGGACCCAGGGTGCAGCCGAAACACAGGAGCAGGAGCGGGAGGGGCGTGCGCATGGCGGGACTCAGAACTTGTGCGCGCCGTGGGCGCCCACGACGACCTCGAAGGCGAGGAAGGCGGCGTAGCGGGGCCGGTCCTCCCACGTGGGGACGTCCATGGATCCCTGCAGCCGGATGCGGGAGAACTCGGTGGGATAGAAGGTGAGGTTGGCGGAGTGGCGGTGGCGGACGTCCGTCCAAGACGGGTCCAGCGGGTCGCTCACCACCTGGCCGGACAGCCCCACCGCGGGCGCGCCCACCTCCGTGCGCACCGCCGCGCTCCACTGCTGGTGCCAGCGGTAGACCACCTGCGCGTAGCCGGTGACGTCCGACAGCACGTCCCCCACCACCTGCCGGCGGCGCCAGTTGGCCTCGGCCTGCAGCGCCAGGGACATCCACCCGGTGTCCCGCAGCGGCCGGTACTTTACGTACAGGTCCGTGCCGTAGACGTGGGTGAAGGTCTGGTTGCCGGCGGGGTTGGGGCCCGAGGCGGCGGACAGTCCCCAGAGGATGGAGACGTCCTCGGAGATCTCGAAGAACTGCTTCAGCGCACCCGTGAGCTGCAGGTCCAGCGGCGAGCGGACGCCCAGGTCCCGGTTTCCGTAGAAGCTGCGGGCGGTGGCCTGGCCGTTGGCGGAGGTGGCCGAGCCCACCAGCTCCGCGTACCAGGGAAGGGGGGCGAGCCACGACAGCTCCGCGCCGAGGCCGCGGTTGCCCTCCGAGCCGAAGATGCGCCCCACCGCGAGCGGCTGGTCCACGAAGTCCCAGCTGTGGACGTGGGTGGGGTTGATGCGGCCGAAGCGGGTGAGGAACTGCCCCGCCCTCACCTGCAGCTGGGCCGGCAGCGACAGCGTGGTGGCATAGGCCTCCTCTATCTCCACGCCGAACTGGGCGAAGACGATGTTGCCGTCGAACCGGAAGTACGGGTCCACCGTGCGGCCGATGGCGAGCTCTAGCTGCTGGAGGTTGAACCCCGTGCGCTGGGGATCATGCCCGCCGGTCTGCAGCGACGGCTCCCGGGAGAACCGGGCCCCGGCCACGTCCAGGATGAAGCTCATGTCCGGGTTCATGGACTGCAGGCTGATGAGTACGCCGGGGAGCGCAAAGCCCACGCCCGCGGCGGCGTTGCTGGCAGACGGCAGTGCCTGTGCCGGGGCCTCGGCGGGTGCCGGCTTCTGCGCGGGCGCATCCTCCCCCAGCGCGCGGCGGAACTCCTCCAACTCGTCCGGCGACACGCCCGGTTCCTCGGCGGCCGCCGTGAGCGAATGGAGCAGAAGCACCGCGATGGCAGCGGCGAGAGGAGACTGGCGCGACAAACGGAAATCCAGCAGCGGAAAGTGGGGCTTGGGCACACCAACGGCAGGCGGCGGGTGACCAGCGCTCAAGGGAAACCGGTAGGCACGGGCAACGGGGCACAGGCCCCCTGGACTCACGCCAGGGGAGGCGAGGCCTTGGGCGCCCGGGACAGCGGGCGAGGCGTGTACCCGGCGCCGGGTGGGAGCTCGGCTGGAACGCGCGGTGGGAGCGGCGAGAGGACATCCCCGGGCGGGGGCCCCAGCCGCGCGCCGTCCCCCAGGCGGTGGGCGAAGGAGAAGGCACACGCGGCGTGGGCCGTGGCCTCGGGCGGCGCATCCGACGCTTCCAGCCCGAGCACGGCCGTGCCAGACGGCTGCCTGCCCTCGCGCTCGGCGCGGGGCCCTGCCTCCTCCACCGCGCCATGCTCGGCGCAGTAGCGGTGGGCGTGCTCGCCGTCGTGCACGGCACCGGCCACGGGCAAGGGACACCACAACCCGGCGAGGGCAAGGGCGCGCAGGCGGTGCCGGGCGGTGTGCCGCAATCGCCGGGGGGCACTACCGGCGACGCTGCCGTGCGTCAAGTGCAGGACGGGGCGCTGCGGGCGCCCGGCCTTCCTTCTTCAGGAAGTCATGCGGCACCGATGTTCCAGCGCGCAACCCTGCCTGCCCCGTCCGCGGCAAACAGCGTGGTGACCGCCGGGTCCCACGACACCGCGGTAACACCGTCCTCCCCGAGCGCTGCACGGGCGATGGGGCGGGTCCGCAGCCGGGGCGTCCAGAACAACAGCTTTCCAGCGCGGTCCCCGGACACCAAGAGGTCCTTGCGGGGGTGCCATGCCACGCGCGTTGCAGGGGCGCGGTGCCCCTCCAGCAGCAGCGGCCGCGTGCCCTCGGGCCCCTTGCCCCGGAATTCCCAACAGCAGAGGGTGGCGTCCCCGTTGGTGGCGAGCAGCGAGCCGTCCGGGCTCCACGCGAGCGACAGAGGCTTCCCGGGGTAGCCGTTCATCTCCGCGCTCCGCCCGGATGCTGTCTTCCAGAAGATGACGGAGCATTCCTGGGTGCCTGCCGCGAGGTGCTTTCCGTCAGGGCTGAAGGCCAGAGACAGCAGTGAGCCCTTCCAGTCCAGGGACTCGGCGCTGGCCCCCTCCCCGAAGCGAAAGAGGTGGACGCTGCCGTAGGTCGCTGACGCCAGGTCTGCCTTAACGGGAGACCAGTCCAGCGCCGTGACCGTGGCAGCGTGGGGCTCGCTCTCCAGCACCGGGGAGCCATCCACGGTCCAGGTCCGGACGACCCGTCCAGCGGCGGTGGCCAGCAGCTTCCCGTCCCCGCTCCACGCCACGGCCTGCACCCAGCCCTTGCCTGCCGGCAGCGCGTGGAGGACCCGTCCCTCCAGGTCCAGCACGCGCGCGTGGCCATCCATACAGCCCACCGCCACGCGGTCCAGGACGGGGTGGAGCGCGAGCCCCTGAGCGCCATGCCCCGGCAGCTGGCCCCTCGCCAGCTGCCGGCCGGTTGCGCCTTCCAACACGGACAGGATGCCAGTCCCGCCCAGCACCACCACGCGGTCAGAGCGGGCGGCGAGCCCCACCACGTACTCGCCGCTGTCCACGGTCCAAGCCGCCGGCTGCTGGACGGGCGTTGCGCGCTTCGCGCCGCTCACCGCACGCACCGCCGGAGCCCCTCTGACAGCGCCGCGCGGTCGAGATTGCGTCCAATGAAGACCAGGTCGCTGGCGCGCGGCGCCTTGCCCCACTTCCGGTCTGGCCGTCCGTCGAACAGCATGTGGACGCCCTGGAAGACGAAGCGGCGGTCCTCCCCCTTGATGTTGAGGATGCCCTTCATCCGGAAGATGTCGTTGCCCTTCTCCTTGAGGAGTCCCCGCAGCCATGCGTTCAGGCGGTCCGAGTCGATCTCCCCCTCGAGGTGGATGCCGACGCTGCCGACCGTCTCGTCGTGTTCGTGCTCGGGATTGAACACCCGCGTCTCGACGGGTTCCTGGGCCGCCGCGGCGGACCCCTCGACGCGGAGGTCGAACTCCTCGGGGAGGTGCTGCGCAAGCAGGACATGGGAGCCCGGCTGCTGCGGCTTCAGCATGAAGCGCTTGCGTCCAGCGCCGCGGAGCTCGAGTTCCACCGCCGCCCCGGCACCCACCACGCCGCCCTTCCCCACCTGCGGCAACTTCCCGGAGAAGAGCCGCACGCCCTGCTCCGCTGCCCGACCGAGCGGGTCCTCTCCGCCGGCGGGCAGCAGCGCCACCTTCATGGTGGGATCCGGCCCCGCGCCGAGCGACAGCACGGCCCCCTCCGCGCCGAGCTGGTACCGACCTGCCCACTCGAAGGGGTACTCCGGCTCGAGGAACGTGGGACGCCGGTCGAGCGCGCGGGACAGGTCGAACCCGCCCACGTCCAGCACCGCGGCCAGCTGCACGGCGGAATTGACGGCGCGGTGCACGCTGGCCACCGCGTTGATGCGGCGGATGGACGCCTCCAGCGCGTCCAGTTCTGCAGGGGTGACGAGGTCCGTTTTGTTGAGGACCAACACGTCCGCGAACGCCACTTGCTGCAGGCACTCGTCGCTCTCGCCGAGGTGCATGGCGACGTGCTTGCTGTCCACAAGGGTGATGATGCCGTCCAGCGCGAACTCTTGGGAGATGTCCTCGTCCACGAAGAAGGTCTGCGCCACCGGGCCGGGATCCGCCATGCCCGTCGTCTCGATGATGATCCGATCGAACTTATCCCGGCGCTTGAGCAGCGTTCCGAGGATGCGGATGAGGTCACCTCGCACGGTGCAGCAGATGCACCCGTTGTTCATCTCGAAGACCTCCTCGTCCGCGTTGATGACGAGGGCCTGGTCAATCCCTATCTCGCCGAACTCGTTCTCGATGACGGCGATCCGCTGTCCGTGCTGTTCGGTCAGGATGCGGTTGAGCAGCGTGGTCTTCCCGGACCCGAGGAAGCCGGTGAGTACCGTGACAGGCATCTTCTTCGACTCATTCTTTGAGTCCATGTGCACTCCTTGAATGCGTCTCTCCACTCCTGGGATGCCCTTGCACCCCGCGCTCACCCGGCCAGCAGGTCCGCCAGGGCGTGGGCGCCCGCACCCCCCCCATGACCACGCCTCCGAGCGCGGTCAGCCTACCGAGCAGCAGCGCTGAACGCCCGTTTCCGGCGAACAGCGGCCCCCCCGATCAGCAGCGAGAGCATTACCATCCCCGCCACGGTGCCCGCGCCGAACAGAACGAGCTAGGCGAACGCGGCGTGCGAGTCCGGTTGGGCCGCGAGCGCCAGCAGGGACACGCCGGCAGAGCCGGCCATCCCGCGGACGAAGCCCACCGCGAGCGTCCTGCGCTGCCCCTGGCCGGGGCTGGCCAGCGCCTCCGCGCTCCGGCCGAGCAGGTGCAGGGTGCCCAGCGACACCAGCATGGCCCCCACGGCCAGCTCCGCGAGCGGCTCGAACACGCCCGGCACCCGGAGCCCCAGCAGGACCACCACCGCCCCCACCCCCAGCAGGCTCGCGCTGTGCCCCAGCCCCCAGCAGGCGGCCGTGCGCGCGGCGCGCAGCGGACCGGTCCCTGGAGGGCAAAGGGACCCGAGGGCAAGCAGGTGGTCCGCGTCCGCCGCGTGCCGCAGCCCGATGCCGAACCCCAGCGCCATGGCCCCGGCGAGCGTCATGGCTGCAACGCCCCGTCTTTGGCCCGCGCCCGGACGGCGCGGCGGCGCGCGAGCAGCAGTTGCTCGGCCAGGCCTCCCACCGCCATCACGGCGATGCCGGCCCACTCGATCGGTTCCGAACCCAGCAGGCCGTGGCCAGCCGCCACGAGCGCGGCCCCGCACACGGCCACGGCCAGCGGCCACGGGCGGCCCGTCCGCCGCGTGCGCCAGGCGCTGACGCCGAGGGAGAAGGACACCGCCGCGGCGAGCACCCAGCCGTGGGCAGCCTCCGAGAGCATCACGCCTGCCCCGAGGCTGGAGCCCAGCTTCGCCCACGTGGCCAGGCAGGCGGGGCACAGCAGGCAGGCCAGCAGCGGCAGCACCGCCGACCATCCCCCCGGCGCGTCCGCCGGCGCCCCGTGGTCATGTCCGCAGTCGCATTCAACACCGTGGGTCGTCATGTCCCCTCCTCCTCGTCCCGTGGGTCCTGGGCCCCCTGAAGCGCGTCCATCCGGGGCGGCCGCTCGCGGTGTCGGGCCGCCCGGTAGCGGCGGGTGGTGGCCGTCTCGGCAAGCGGCCCGAGCGGCCCGAAGCGGGCCGAGAGCCACTCCCGGGACAGGTCCGCCACGAAGGCCTCCACCTCCTGCTGCGTGGCCTCTGCGAGCATCTCGCGCACCAACTCCTTCAGCGCCTCACGCCGCATGGCAGGCACCTCCCGGATCGAGCGCGTCCGCCAGGCGCGACCAGCGCCCCGGGACCTCCTGCGGTGAAAAGCGCGGTGGCCGGCTGCGCGCGGCGAGGTCCATGGCGCGCCACGCCGCTCCCTGGCGTCCAAGCACCGCGGCCTCGTACCCGCCCAGCCAGCGCGCCAGCCGGGCCGCGAGGCGGAGCACCTGCTGCTGGTGATGCACGGTGGCGGGCCACGAGGGCGCCAGCGCGTCCCGGCAGTGGGCGGGAACCCGCAGGGCAGTTGCGTCCGCGTGCTCCGGGCCAAAGCGGTCCCGGTCCAGGAAAACAGCCCCTGTCCCCTCCAGCAGCAGGACGCCGAATCCCCAGAGGTAGACGTGGCCGCCGGGCACCGGGCTGTCGTACTGGCTGCACCGGCCATCCAGGGCACGGGTGCGACGGAAGCCCGCCTCGAGCAGGAGGTTGGCCGGCCCGGCGCAGTCCCGCCCGAGGCACCACATCTGCTGGTCCAGGAGGACCATCCCCTCCCGTACGAGGCGAGCGTCCATGGCGCGTTACGCCCCCTTCGCCTTCGGGCCGGGGCGCGGCGGCACGGTCCCGAACAGGGCCGCCGCGTCCACCGGGGGCAGTCCCCGGCGGGCCAGCACCGCCTGGACGGCGCGCAGCAACTTGCCGCGGACTGTACCCGGCAGCGGGCGATCCGCGAGGGCAGCCTCCCACTGGCGTTCGCTCACCCCGCGTCCAGAGGGGGGACGGGCCATTCCGGCGTAGTCCTTCTTCTCTCCCAGCTGCCGCTGCTTCCAGCGGGCCTGCGCGCGCGCGCGCCCCTCCTGCCCCTTGCGCTCCAACGTGGCGGAGCGGCGGAGAACCTGCTCGGCGCTGAGCCCAGCGCCCCGGATGACCTCTTCGAACTTGCCCATGTCTGTCGCTTCCTTTCGTACGGCGGGTGGTGTGCTGCTCGGCGTGCGTGCTGGCCACCGGGCGCGGTGGCCAACACGGGATGGGTTGTGGAGGGCCCGCGGCGCCGTCACCGCGCGGGGCGCGGAAGGCGACGGGCAGGAGATGAGCGGACGCGGCCCCGCCGCTCACGCGGCTCGCCGTCTTCCCGCCGCAGGCAGGCCGTCACGCAACGCGCAGACGGTCCCACCTGCACCTGGGGGGGAAACGGTGAGGAAGGGGGGCGGCTCAGCGCACGCGGGGCGGGGAACCCTTGGGCGCCACCGCGAGGACGGGCAACCCACGCGCGCCCACGTCCTGCGGAGGCAGGGGCTCGGCCCGGGCCACCCGTTCCGCGGCGGCAACGTCCGTCCGCGTGGGAGCTGCCCCGTCACCGAGCCCGCGGACGAAGGTGAACGCGCAGGCCTCGTGTGATCCGGCCTCCTGCGCCTCCCCGGCCTCCACGCCCTCGGACAGCTCACCGGCGCGCGGCGCGCGGGCGGCGACGTCCTCT